>Ga0272442_10008149_pt1 | contig 13374 bp, 15 predicted proteins | sample SSMForm2O_FD_200262 | JGI IMG/M metagenome (GOLD analysis project Ga0272442, IMG submission 200262) | Marine sediment archaeal communities from Little Sippewissett salt marsh, Falmouth, MA, United States - SSM-Form-2O | ecosystem: Environmental > Aquatic > Marine > Wetlands > Sediment ...
GACCGGGTGCGGGCCGCCCTGACGGCCGCCGGTATCGGCACCAACATCTACTATCCGCTGTCGCTGCACCTTCAGCCATGCTTCGCCCACCTGGGATACAAGCCGGGCGATTTGCCGGTCGCAGAGCGGGCAACGCAGGAGGTGCTGGCGCTGCCGGTCTATCCGGAGCTGACTGTCGACCAGCAGCAGCGCGTCGTCGAAGCAATGGGCGACGCACTATCGGGGTAAGACAGCTGTCTTGGACTTTGGTTGAGGCATATTCCATGCATCGGATGCGTGTTGGATTGCTGGGAATCGTGCTTTGCTCGTCGGCTACCGGCTGTTCCTATCTGGCCGAGCAGCACCGCTCGGTCGGCGGCACTCGGTACACGTTGCGCATAGCCGGCGCCCATCTGCCCCGCGAGTTGGTGCGAGCCTGGGCTCAACGGTGTCCGGCTGCCCATTTCGAGGTCACCAAGGGCAAGCCGCTGGTGACCGCGCCTCGCGCGTTCGACGCCCTGCGGGAGGGGAGGATTGAGCTGGCCTGCACGAGTTGGCGGATCGCGCGATATGAACTCGAGAAGTTTGACCGCCAACAGGTGGCCCGGCCGCTAGGCTGGCGGGTGGCAGCGCATGCGTTTGCGCTCTACGTACACCCGAGCAACCCGATTCGTTCGCTGACGGCGAGCCAAGTCAGGCAGATCTACCGGCGGGAGGTAACACAGTGGTCCTCTCTTGGCTGGGGTGAAGGCGGCTCGATCAACCTGTATGGGCCGCCTCGCCGCAGCGCGGGTGGCGAGTTGCTTACGGGGATCGCCAATCTGTTCTTGGCCGAGAGTGCGTGGAAGAGCTTCGACCAACCGCAAGCGGTGGTGGCAGCCGTTGCGAATGACCCCGATGGTCTGGGCTTTGCTCCTCTCGGGACAGACGGGGGGGTGCGCAGTCTGGCTCTGGCCAGCTACGAGTACGATCCACCGGTCGAGGCGACGTACGAATCGGTCATGGCGAACAAGTATCTTCTGGGCAAGCTGGTGTATGTCTGGTCGTCCAACCCGCCGCCCGAAGCGGTCGAGGTGCTTATGGACTGGCTCTTCAGCGAGGCCGGGGCAGCCCAGATTCGGCGGAGTGGGTATATACCGATCGGGCCGGACGTCGGAGAGGTCAATCTGATCCATAGAGCCCAGACCGAACATGTGGAGCCATAAGTTCTTTTTGTGAAGAAAGTTACGACGCTGCTGGCGCGTCTGAGGCCGCAGGGCCGCCCAGGTGGACCGCAGGTTGCCTTGGTTGGCAATCCTGCGACGGCCTGCTACACTCAGCGGCAACCTCGCCCCGTGGCGAGACTTAGCGAAATGTCGAGTTACAGCGGTAGCCCAGGTAGGAGCCAGGCAATGGAAGAGTATGAGCAGCTCAAGAAGCTGGTCGAGGAGGTGGCAGAGGACATCGCCAAAGCCGAGGGCGGCAATAAGGCCGCAGGCACGCGGGTCCGCAAGGCGATGCAGGATATCAAGAGCACTGCCCAGGAGTTGCGCAAGAAGATCCTGGAGGTGCGGGCTACAGGGACCCCATAGGCGCGGTCCTACCGTGGGTCGGAGTGATCGTAGCCGGTTCGATGCCTCGTCTGGGGCATGGAAAGGAGGATGGCGCCATTGCCGCCGCCGTTGCTGTTCGACCTGAGAAGCATCGATCTGTCGCGCGTGATGGTCAGCCGGGAGCAGATCTATCAAGCCCTGCCTCACCGCCATGAATTCTCGTTGCTCGACGGTGTGATCCACCTGGATCGCGATGCGGGGCGCATTGCGACGGTTAAACACATCCGCCAGGACGACTGGTGGACGCGTGGACATATACCTGGCCGACCGCTGTTCCCCGGCGTGCTCATGATCGAGGCTGCCGCCCAGACAGTCAGCTACTTCGTGCACACGCTCGGCGACCAGCATCGCTTCTTTGGGTTTGGTGGTCTGGATGCGGTCAAGTTCCGCGACGCGGTGGTGCCGACCTGCGCATTGCATTTTTTGGGTCAAGCGGTCGATATTCGCCCGCGACGCATGATCTGCCAGATCCAAGGGCTCGTGGGCAACAAGATGGTGTTCGAAGGTACGATCACCGGCATGCCCGTTTGACCGGTGCGCCGGGGCCCTACGGACCTGGCTGAAGAGCCGAGTCCCGACATGCCCGTGCCGCAGCCGGCGCACGGGTAGGGGTGATTCTGGCGCCGTGTCGGGCAAGGCGCTGCATGGATCTCGACGAACTATTCGCCTGCAAGGTGGATTTGCCGTCCGATCCGAGTGGTTGGGACTTTTCGAAGGTGCCGTCACACGGGGGGACGTGGTTGATCTGCGATGGGGACGATCGGCCTATTCAGTTGACGTCTTGTCAGAATCTGCGGCGTTCCGTGGCGGCGAGACTCACTCGTTCGGAGACGCGCAGCACCCGTGCCGACCTGACGGCGATTGCTCGGCGTCTGCGATGGCAGCCGGGGTTTTCGCCGTTTGAGAACACTCTGCACTACTGGCGGACCTGCCGACACCTTTTTCCGCAGCGATACCGCAAGATGCTCGGTTTCGGCCCTGCGTGGTTCATCCAGGCCGAGACGGCGACTGACGTGCCGCAGCTTGTGCCGACCAGCACGGTCTACCTTCGCCCGGCGCCGACGGTTTACCTCGGGCCCTTTGCCACCCGCCGCGACTGCCGCGAGTACGTTGATCTCCTACACGATCTGTTTGACCTGTGCCGGCGTCCTGACATCCTGCGCCGGAAGCGGCGTGACGAGGCGTGCGCGTACTACGAGATGAGACGGTGTTGCGGTGTGTGCGTCGGGGCGACCAGCATGGCGGAGTATCGCCGAGTTGTGGATCGTGCGGTCGCTTTCGCGCTGGGCGACCGCGCCGCCACACTGGAGCAGTGGCGGCAGGAGATGTCTGCCGCGGCGGCGTCGATGCAGTTCGAACAGGCCGCCGGGATCAAGAAGCGGCTTGAACTGGCGGACCGTTTGTCAGCGCCGGCGTTTCGCTACGTGCGTCGGGCTCAGGATTTCGTCTGGTTGATCGTCCAACCAGGCGGCGGCACGTCATGGGTGAAACCGTTCTTCGTCGGTCAAGGCTGGATCGGCGGCGGCGAGAGGGTGCGACTACGCGATCTTGACGGTGTGGTGGGCCAGTGGCAGCAGGCGCTGAGCGCCGCCAAGCCGGGTCAGAGCGACGATCCAGTGGCCCGGGCCGAACGGGTGTGGCTTGTGGCACACTTTCTATTCAAGCAGGAGCGGGACCGCGGTCTGTATTTTCGAGGCGACGAGTTTCCTGCCGCTTCGGAACTGGTCGATGTGATCCGCAACCGGTTCAAGTCGAAACGGGCGAGCGGCTCGGATAGCGGTGAACAGATTCGTAATCCGAGCGAACGTGCCAAGGATGATTGATGCGCTTCGCCGAGCGGCTACAATCATCGCATTGTTCTGCCGAAGCGATCAGGCATAAGGAGCATCAAATGCGGACGGCGACGTGGGTATTGGCGGCGGTTCTTCTGACGACCACGACGGGCTGCTTTACGGCGGCCAAACGAGGCCTGGCCGAGATGGCCGGCGCGAAGGGCGAATTGCAGGTGCTCGGCCCGCTATCAGGCGACAAGGTCGCCAATGCGGGCGGGGTCGAGGTCGGCAGGGTCGACCAGGACGCCGGCCCCGAGTCCCCGCCCAACTTCGTCAATGAACTGAAGCTGGCGTTGGCCGAGGAGTTGGCCGAGAACGCCGAGAAGGTCGCCTACGGTGGCGGCTCCACGCTTCAAGTCAACGCACGGGTGGTGTACTACCGAAGCGGCGGCGGGGTGAAGAAGCTTCTCGGCAGCACGTCGCTCGCCCTCGCGCGGGTCGAAGTCATCGATAGCGGCTCGGGCGCCGTCATCGGGCGGGCGAACGTGGCCGGGAGCACCAAGGCCGTCCGAAGCGGGCCGGAGGACCTGGCCAAGGCGATCGCCAAGGAGGTGGCCGAGTGGCTTCGCGAACCGGCCACAAAGGCCCCCCAAAACAGCGATTGATCGCCTGCGGGTTGGTAAGTCAGGGGATTTGGCTGACCCGCCTCAAGGGGGTGGGCGTGGGCGACCGATAACACCCATACATCGCCGCACACGTGGCACGAGGATGTTTCGCCCGCAGATATGCCCGTTTATTGAGTCGTTGGATCCTCGTTGTGCCGAACGCCTGAGCCTGGGCCGGTTGGGCGAGGCCTTCAAGCTCTGCGTGAGTTGCCCGACGGCGTGTCCTGTCTACCATGAACTTCGCTGGCGCCGCGTATCCGAGCAACGAGCCCTTGTCGCAGCGGTCGTGGCCTGAGACGCGCTGCAAGCCGCTGGACCGTCTGCTTGACGCATTTCTGAATTATCTCAGCATTGAGTGTGGGCTTTCGGCGAACACGCTGTTGGCCTATCGGCGCGATCTTCGTGAGTTCGTCGATTGGCTGGAGGATCAGCGACTGAACCGTCCTCAGCAGGTCGAGCCGGGGGTCGTGCAGCGACATCTTGTGGCGTTGCACGAGCGGGGATTGGCCGTGGCCAGCATCGCCCGCCATCTGGTAGCCATCCGGATGTTTCTTCGTTACCTCTTTGCGCAGGGCGCCATGCCCCGCGACGTGGCGGGATTGTTCGATTCACCTCGCCAATGGCAACGGCTGCCCAAGGTGCTCAGCCGGCAAGACGTCGAGCAGTTGCTGGCCGCCCCTCAACCGGACGACCCGCTGTACCTTCGGGACCGGGCCATCCTGGAAATGCTGTACGGCACGGGGCTGCGGGCCGCCGAGTTGGTCGGACTCCGCTGCGAGGACGTAAATCTCCAGGTAGGATACGTCCGGTGTCTGGGCAAAGGCATGCGAGAGCGGATCGTGCCGATCGGGCGCCATGCCCTCCAGGCGGTGAAAGATTATCTGTTGCAGCTTCGTCCACATCTGGCGAAAACGCCACATGTCGAGCACTTGCTGCTCAGCCGGGCCGGCCGTCCACTGGATCGACACAACCTCTGGCGGCGGGTGGTCAAACACGCCACGCAGGCCGGTATCAACCGCCGGGTGACCCCGCACCTCCTGCGGCACTGCTTCGCGTCGCACCTGCTGGCCGGCGGGGCCGATCTGCGGGTGGTCCAGGAGCTTCTGGGACATGTCAGTGTGGTCACCACGCAGATTTACACACATGTGGACCGCGACCGGCTCAAGGCCATTCACGCCCGTTTTCATCCCCGCCAGTAGACTCTGCAAAGCACCCTGGCTACTGTGTGGCGCCTTGCGGCAGGCGCGACTCATCGAGCCAGGCACGACCGCTCCCCCATACGGTGGTCGGGCATGTGGAAGGGACGATGAAGCTTCATAACACGACACACCTGGACGACGCCGAACTGAGCGCACGGTTCGGGCGCTACACGGTGCCATGGGACACGGACGACCTGGCGGTATTCGTGCGTCCCAGTCGAGGGGCCGACTTCTCCGGCACATGCCGCTACGACCGTGACCGGATTTACGTCAACGTGGGCCGGCGCGTGAGATACCCGTACCGGATGGGCACGAACCTGGCCCGTGCCCGCAGCAACGCGCGCCACTGGTGGAAGCCCACATACGTGATCGAGCTGGCCGACGCGTACCAGTTGGCGATGTTCGTGTTCCTGCATGAACTTTACCACTGGCTCATCCACCGGGCCGGGCGGAACATTCGACAGAAGGAATCGATGTGCGATCGGTTTGCCGCGCGGGTTCTGGTGGACGACTGGGGCGCTACCGTATCAGACGGGCAGAAGCGCCCGGTGCCGCGAGCGGTATGGGATTTCCAGGACCTCGACGGATTCGTGGTAGCGGCGAGGGCCGATCGGCTTCGCGCCGTCTCCGCCAGGCGCAAGTAGCCCCCCCCTACCGCACGGCCCGAGCCGCGACCGATATGGCGCGCGAGACAGGCACAGTCCGCAGGCGCGGGCAGCGCCGCCCTACCGGCGACCCACCAGGCCACTGGCGGTCGTCGAAATTCCTCGCAAGGTGGCAGCGAGGGCATCGCGATTCGGCGCGAACTCCATAGCCGTGTCGCGGTAGACCATCTCTCCTTGGACCAGTTCGGCCAGCGAGTAGGTGAAACTCCGCATGCCGTCCTCGATGCTGGTGGCGATGATTTCAGGCAGGTCGTCGTCTTCTGCCCGGCGAATCTTGTCCTTGACCGTGGCGTTGCTCAGCAGCACCTCACAGGCCGGCACGCGCAGCAGCTTTTCGTCGATGGCCGGCAGCAAACGCTGCGCACCAATACCCACCATGCTGGCAGCCAGCGACGAACGGATGAACTCGTGCTGATCCTGGGGAAAGAATTCGAGGATACGAGCGAACGCCTGCGTGGCATCCGGGCAGTGGATCGAGCCGAAGACCAGGTGACCGGTTTCAGCCGCCTGCAACGCCGCCAGCATCGTGAAGCGATCGCGCATCTCGCCGATAAAGATCACGTCCGGATCCTGTCGCACGACGAATTTGAGCGCCTCGTGATAGTCGCTCACGTCCACGTTCAGCTCACGCTGTGAAATGATCGCCTTAGCCGGCTTGAAGGCATACTCGATGGGGTCCTCGATGGTGATAATGTGGACGTTTCGTGTGTCGTTGATATGCTGGATCATCGAGGCCAAGGTCGTGCTCTTACCCGACCCGGTTACCCCTGCGATCAGGACCAGTCCCTCGTAGGCGCGCTCGGTGAGCTTGCGGTAGACCGGCGGCAGATGCAGTTCTTCGAACGAGGGGATCTCGCTCTTGACGCGACGAAACGCCGCATGCATCTGCCCGGTGGCACGGAATACGTTGACGCGAAACCGATCGCCAGTCTCGCCCTGATGGGAGAAATCCAGGTCGCCCGACTCGTCATACGCCGCGCGCCGCTGCTCGGGGATGATTGAGTGGAGCATCGTCTCGATCTGCTCGGTGTCCTCGAAAGGAGGCACCGAGTCGATCCTGCGCAGCTTGCCCGCGACGCGGTAGTACGGGCTTAGCCCGACCTTCAGGTGAAGATCCGATGCGTCATGCTTGGCCATGCCGGCCAACAGTGTGTGAATGTTGATTTCCGCAGCCACGGTAGTTGTCTCCTTCTACAGGCCGTCAACCGCAAGAGCGGGACCGGGCTCACCGGGCGGTTTGACGGGGCGGCCTCTTTGGCGCCGGCCGCCCAACCACGCCAGTATAGCATGCCGGCGGCGCGGGCTCTATGTCCCCGCCCTGTCGAAGCGCCAAAACCGGTGGATTGCCGACCCGCCGACAGACGCTACAATACTTGCAGGAGTGGCCAGCGATGGGCAAGTCGGACTCCCAGGGCAAACAACAGCCTCGCGTCGCACAGACGAAGTCGGCCAGCCCGACCAAGCGGCCGAAGACTGCGCCGTCCAAACCCAAGCACCTGCCTCCCTACAAAGTGCTGCTGCACAACGATGACGTGAACGAGATGGGCTACGTCGTTCAGGTCATCCGGCGACTCACGCCCCTGAGCCTTCCCGAAGCTGTGGACCGGATGCTCGAAGCCCACCACAAAGGGGTCGCCCTGCTGCTGACGATCCACAAGGAACTGGCCGAGCTATACGCTGAGCAGTTCGCCAGCTATGGTCTGACGGTCACCATCGAGCTGGCCTAGTCGACGAAGCGGCACGGCTGGAGCACAGCCTGCTGAAGTCGTCGCAGATACTCGGCGCGAGGGATTTCGCCCGTACCGAAGCGAGCGAGGTGCGGCGTGTCAAACTGCACGTCGAGCAGGCAGAAGCCTCGTTGCGTCAGGCGCTCCACCAGTGCCATCAGGGCGACTTTGCTGGCGTCGGTCACGCGGTGGAACATCGACTCGCCGAAGAACGCGCCGCCAAGGGCAACGCCATACAGTCCGCCCACCAGGCAACCGCCCTGCCACGACTCGACGCTGTGGGCGTGCCCGCAACGATACAGGCCGGTGTATGCCTGAATAATCTCGGGTGAAATCCACGTGGGCTCCGGGCGATCGGCGCAGGCTCGGATCACGCGATCGAACGCCGTGTCGACGCGGACGTCGAAGCGCCCCTGTCGGTACACCTGACGCAGGGTCCGGGGGATATGGAACCGGTCGAGTTCGATGATCGCCCGAGGATCGGGGCTGAACCAGCGGATCTGGCCGTCCTCGTCGGCCATCGGGAAGATGCCCAGACGATACGCCTCCAGGAGCAGGTGGGGAGCCAGCACCGGCTGCATGGGCTACCCGTCCCGCGCGATCAGTGCCGGAAGTTCGGCCAGCCGTCGGATGTGATACCGGGGACGCACGCCGCCGTCAGGCAGCACGGCCGCCTTGAGAACGCTGATCATCCCCACGCGGTTGGCGCCCTTGACGTCCACGTCCAGGCGATCACCCACGAAAAGGCTCCGATCAGCCTCGGCACTGAGGCGCTCCAACGCCAGTCGAAAGATTCGAGGGTTCGGCTTGCGCACGCCCACATCGCATGAGTACACCCGCACGGCGAAAAACTCCAGCAACCCCTCGCGCCGCAGATGGTCGTCGAGAGTAGAGCCCGGCACGAACGTGTTGGAGATCAGCCCGAGCGAAAGACCCTCGGCGCGGAGGCGCGTAAGCACGTCGATCGTGTCGGGCTCCAGCTGCGCATGGTCGCCAAGCGGCTTGTAGAAGAGATCCGTCAAATCACGAAGCGTGGCTGCGTCGGCCGGCAGACGCATTCGGCAGTGCATGCGGGCGAGCAGGTCCATGGAGTTGAACTCACGACCGGTCAACTTCGACCAGGCGTAGGCGAGCTTGACCGCCCGGCGCTGGCGACGGTGGTACCGTCCGAAGCTGGGCAGCCGATGCCCGTTTCGTTCGAGACGCTCATAGGCGAGGCGTGCACCCTGCTCAAAGCAAGCGAGGGTGTCCACGGGCTCGTAGTGCAGCAGCGTCTCGCCGAGATCGAACAACACAGCCTGGATCGCAGGCATAGCACACCTGGAGTAAACGGCCCAAAATGCTGGTTCGGCTTTGGCCCGTCGACACGCGGTTTGACGAGCGCCCGACCAACCCGTTCTTGGCCGATTCTATCGCCCGCGCCTTGGGCCACAACCGCGGCATGGCCCGCGAGTCGCCGACCTGCCAATAGGGCCAATCGTTGCAGACGAGCAGCCGGCTGGCTACAATGCCACAGTCAACTCGCCTCGCGGTGGCGGGCAGATACGTACCCCAGCCTGCGAGGCCCGGGTCGCGAGGCCTGCAGCCGGGCGGGCGACCAACCGGATGGATCCCCGGAGACATCAGGCCCGCGGGGAGGCTGCCCCGCAAAAGCGGCGTGCGGTGTCGGTCCATGGTTGCCACGATGGATCGGATGGCACGGGCCGCCAGGCAGGAGGTAATCAGCCGTGGCTGGAGCATACGATCTAACGCCTCGAGATGTACCCGAGGTCAACACCAAGTTCCGACGGATCCGTACTAAGTTTCCCGTGCCCGAGTCGGTCCCGATGCTGCAAGAGCTGCGGCGGTACGAGCCGCACTCGATGGAAGGCCAGGCGCCCGTGGTGTGGGATCGGGCCGAGGGCTTCCAGGTCCACGATCGGTGGGGCAACATGTGGCTGGACTTCTCCAGCGGCGTGCTGATCACCAATGCCGGTCACGGACGCAAGCCGATCGCCGATGCAATCATCGACCAGGCGCGCAGCGGCCTGCTGACCAGCTACTGTTTCCCGTCGGTGCAACGAGCGGAACTGGCCAAGCGACTTGTGGAGTTGTCGCCCCCCGAGCTGGACAAGGCGTTTATCCTGTCGACGGGCAGTGAGGCGACCGAGTGCGCCCTGAAGCTGGCCCGCACGCACGGCCGGCGGGTCGGGGGCGACGAGAAGATCTACATCGTCACGTTCGAGAACGCCTTCCATGGCCGGACGCTCGGTGCTCAGTTAGCCGGCGGCATCCCCGCATTGAAGGAGTGGATCGGGCCGCTCGACCCGACGTTCGTGCAGGTTCCCTTCCCCGACGGGTTCCGTTGCGAGGACACCAGCTTCGATCTGTTCGAGAAGTCGCTCGCCCAAAAGGGCGTCAAGCCCGAGCAGGTGGCCTGCGTAATGACCGAAACGTATCAGGGCGGCGGCGCGAGCTTCGCACCGCCCGAGTACGTGCAGCAACTGCGTAAGTGGTGCGATCGTTACGACGTCGTGCTGATCATGGACGAAGTGCAGGCGGCGTTCGGGCGATGCGGCACGTTCTGGGGTTTCGAGTACTACGGGATCGTGCCCGACCTGATGTGCCTGGGCAAGGGCATCAGCAGTTGCCTTCCGGTCTCGGCGGTGGTTGGGCGAAGCGAGATCATGAACCAGTTCCCGCCCGGCTCGATGACCAGCACGCATACGGGCAACCCGGTCTGCGCGCGTGCGGCGTGCGCCAACATTGACCTCATCGTCGCTGAGAAGCTGGCCGAGAATGCAGCCAAGGTCGGCCAGGTGTTTCACGATGAGCTGGACAAGATCAAGGAGCGGTTCAGTGACGTCATCGGTACCCGTCAGGGCCGGGGCCTCGTGGCGGGCCTGCACTGTATCAAGCCGGGTACGAAGGAGCCCGACGGGCAACTGGCGTGGGATACCGTGGCTCGATGCGTGTCCAGCGGTGTACTGTTTTTCAGCCCGGTAGGTTTCGGCGGCGGGACCATCAAGATCTGCCCGCCGTTGTGCATCACGGCGGAGGCGGTACGTGAGGGCTGCGAGGTGATTGCCGAGTCGTTGGCGGCGGTGCTGGCTGAGCGGTCGGCCGGCGCCAAGGCTTGACTCGGCGCACCGAGACGCCGCCTGCGGGGCCTCGGTGGCCCCGGGGTCAGTAGCCGTCAGGCATCAACTGTGTGCTTGTCTGGCGGGCAAGTGGCCGATATCATCGTTGTTGTGTAGCGTGGGAGGAACCGCGTGCGGGAATCGAGCACACGGCGTATATATAACATCTGGGCCTACTTCTACGACCCGATTGTCGCCAGGCTGGTCAAGAGGCGTCACCGGCTCGCCGTGCGCCGTATGGGTTTGCAGCCAGGCGACACGGTTCTCGACGTCGGCATCGGCACGGGGCTGTCACTCGAGACCTACCCCAACGACATAAAGGTCGCGGGCCTGGACATCTCGGAAGGCATGCTTCGCAAGGCTCGCCAGCGCACCCGCAAGCATAACCTTACCGGGGTCTCGCTCATCCGAGCCAACGCGCTGGAGATCCCCTTTGCCGGCGGCAGTTTCGACCACGTGCTCATCAGCCATGTAATCACGGTCGTCAGCGATCCGGTGCGCCTCGTGCGGGAGATCCGGCGCGTCGGCAAGCCCGGCTGTCGGATCGTCATCATCAATCACTTCCAGTCGGGCAACCGTGTCATGGCCCTGATCGAGAAGATCTTGTGCCCGTTCTTCCAGAAGATCGGCTGGCGCAGCGATCTGTCGCTTGAGCGACTGATGTTGCAGACCGGATTAAACGTCGACTTCCGCTACAAACTGGATGTGGTCGACTTCTGGCATACCGTGTTCATTACCAATGACTCACGCGCGGCCGTGACCTGACGACGCACGCAATACCGCCTGCCAAGCGTAAGAACACTATGAGCTTATTTCTGTCTATGTCGCGGCTGCGAGCAACGCGTACCGTCGTGACTCTCTTTTGGGCCATACCGCTGGCATGGCTGCTGCTGGCCGGATGCAGCGGACCCCAGTGGGAGTGGGACTTCAGGGAGGCCAAGCGCAAGGCCGCTGCCTCCAATCGCCCGCTATTCCTCTACTTCAACGACTGGATTGACCCGACCAGTGCGCGTATGCAGAATGAGGTGCTCCGCACCCCCGAGGGGCGCGAGCTGCTGCTCGATACCGTCAACGTGTGGGTGGAAGTGGGCATTCAGAGAGAAATCGCCGAGCAGTATCACATCCGCCGGGCTCCGGCCTACGTGGTGGCCAAGCCCAACGGCGACCCGGTGGATCGCTACCCGGGAATTCCGACCTTGGACGCATTCGTGTCCCGCGTGACCCGGGCGAAGGAACGGGCCGTGCCGGCCAGCGCCTCGACGAGTAGCAGCGCCCCAAGTGCGCCCCAGTAACGCAATCGCGCGGGCGTGCCGGCTGCGCGGCGACCGGGCAGGGCGGACTTTTGCGAGCGGCGTAGGCGGACGGCTGGTCGGGGGAGACAATCGTTGGATCGAACACGCCAAGTGCGAATCCTGCTTAGTTCGGTGGGTCGGCGCGTCGAGCTTGTCCAGGCGTTCCGACGGGCGGCCCAACGGCTGCGCGTGCCGGTGAAACTTTACGGCACCGACGTGACGATGCTCGCGCCGGCCATGCACCACGTGGACGAGCCCGTACTCGTGCCGCCCATCCATCGTCGGGGCTTTGTCGACGCCCTGTTCGCAGCGGTCACCGAGCATCGGGTCGGCCTGCTCGTACCCACCATCGACACGGAGTTGCCCAAACTGGCTGCGGCGCGCGAGCGCCTCCGTAACGCCGGATGCACGGTGTTGGTGCCGGATCGGCAAGTCGTACGCGTGTGTCGAGACAAACTGGCCACCCATCGCCTTCTCACCAGGCACGGCATAGATGCCCCGCAAACCTGGAGCCCCGACCAGCTCCCTTCGATTCGCTCCATGTCGTTTCCGTGTTTCCTCAAGGGGCGTTTCGGCAGTGCGGGCAAGGCTGCAATGCGCATCGATGACGCCGAGAGCCTGCGATTCCATCTGGCGCGGGGCCGACGTCTTATCGTCCAGGAATATCTCCGCGGCGACGAGTACACGCAGGACGTATACTGCGGGCTCGACGGCCGGGTACGATGCGTCGTCTCCCGCCAACGTCTGGAGATCCGAAGCGGCGAGGTGCAGAAAGCCCGAGTGGTCAACGACCCGCGACTGATCGACGTGTCTCGTCGCGTCGTCGAGGTCCTGGGCGATTGTGTGGGCGTGATCACGGTGCAGTGCATCATCGGGCCGCGGGGACGTGTCAGCGTTCTGGAGGTCAACCCGCGTTTCGGCGGCGGCGTCCCACTGGCCATCCACGCAGGTGCCGATTTCCCGCGATGGCTTCTCGCTGAACTTCTGGGTCGCACGGTTCGCGCCGGCCAGGCCTGTGTTCGCGACGGCGTGTACATGCTGCGTTACGACCAGTCGGTATTCTGGCGCCCATCCTCGCCATGAGCCCCAATCCGGCACAACTGCGGCTTATCGTCTTCGATCTGGACGATACGCTGTACCCTGAACGAGACTATGTCCACAGTGGGTTCGAGGCGGTGGCGCGAGCCTTTGACGCCGAACTGCGGCCACCCTTCGATCTGGCTGCACGAATGGAGCAGGTCTTCGAGTCGGGCAACCGCGGTCACGTCTTCGACACCGTCCTGACGGATCTGGATCGACCCCGCGAGCCGGCCCTGATCCAACGGATGGTCGACGTGTATCGCGATCACCCGCCTCACATCCGC
>Ga0272442_10008150_pt1 | contig 13374 bp, 13 predicted proteins | sample SSMForm2O_FD_200262 | JGI IMG/M metagenome (GOLD analysis project Ga0272442, IMG submission 200262) | Marine sediment archaeal communities from Little Sippewissett salt marsh, Falmouth, MA, United States - SSM-Form-2O | ecosystem: Environmental > Aquatic > Marine > Wetlands > Sediment ...
CTGTGGAAGGTTGAGCATCCGGATTCACCCGCCCGCACGGGCGCGGTCCCTACGGTTCGTACTACGAGGATTCGGTCCTGATGTTTCCGGTGGAAAACGAAGACAGCACAATCCATCCCAAAACCGTTGTCTTCGGCATCGAGGTCAACGGGGTATACAAGGCGTACAGAGAGGAGGATGTGATCCGCCTGGGAAGCTTCGAGGACATCGTCGCCGGCGTACACCTACGCGTCAACCGCGACCGTGCCGGAGGCGTCACCATCACGAACGCGGACTCCGGAGGCGGGATTGTGAAAGAACGGGATTTCTGGTTCGCCTGGTATGCCTTTCATCCGGATACCCTGGTATACGAGCAGTAGAGATACGACTACTCCCGATCCTCCGGATTCAGAACGACCCGGACATAGCGCTCCGGATCCAGCAGTTGCACCGCCATGCGCTGCAGCGAAGCCGCCGAGATGCTCTGCAGACGCTGTTCGAAATCCAACAGTACGGCCGGATCCAGATCGTTCAGATAGGCCAGCTGCAGAGTACCGAGCCAATACTCGTTTTCCTTAAGATTCTGCTCGTGTTCCCTCCGCAGGATCTCGCGAACCTTCCGAACATTCTGTTCCGCCGGTCCGTGTTCCCGGATTTCGTCGATCTGGGCGAATACCAGCTCGGTGAGAGGCTCGACCTGCTCCGGAGCACAGCCGAAACCGACGTAGACGAAATACTCCTCGTCGGGATAGCGGTTGAGCTCGGCGTCCACACCGATATCGTAGGATCCGCCGGCCTCCTCGCGAACATTCTCCCGCAAGGCGATATCCAGCACCTGTTTGAGGGCTTCCAGCTGCAGGCGTCTCTGCAGAGACCAATCCGTTTCTCCCCCGAATACGACCTGAACCCGGCTCTGGGGCTCCAGTCCCTTGTTCACCTCTTGCTCCACCACTCCGCTGGGCGGATCCATCTCGACATCCCGCCAGCTCTCGCTTCTCCCAACGGAGGGAAGCGATCCCAGATACCGAACCGCCAGGGATTCCAAACGCTCGGCTTCGATGTTCCCTACGAACACGAAGGTGAAGTCCCCTGCATCGGCGAAGCGATCGCGGTACGCCTGCAGAGACAGATCCAAATCCATCTCCGACAGGACCTCCGGCGTCCACGGCCGGGACCGAAAATGATTCTGCGCCACGGCGGAACGGACCGTGTCCCAGAAGATCGCCATGGGCGAAGATTCCCGGTTTTCCACCATGGCGAGCAGGCGTTGTTTATAGGCCAGGTAGGCCTGGTCGTCGCGCCGCGGCTCGGTGAAGTACAGATAGATCAACTGCATCAGGGTTTCCAGATCCTGGGGGCGGGTGCTGCCTCGCATACCCTCGTACAGTTCGCCGATCCACGGATCCACGGACACGATCTTCCCGGATAGTTTCTTCTGCAACGCAATCGCATCGAAACCGTTCAATCCGGCTTCATCCACGATGTTGGCCGCGGTTACCGCAGCCACGTAGCGCTCATCGCTCACCAGCGAATGGCCGCCCGGGCTGAACGCGCTGAAGAGGATCTGCTCTTCTTTGAAATCGGTAGGCTTGTATATGAGGCGAATACCGTTTGACAGACGGAGCTCTTCGAAGCCCAGCTCCGGAAAGCTTCTGCGTTCGGTGATCGTACCGCCGGACAGCTGCGCCGTAAACAGCGGTTGATCCACTACCGTGTCTTCGTAGGGGGCGATCCGCTTGGCGGAAACCTCGGCGAACAGCTTCTGAACCGCCTCCTCGGCAGGCACGGAGGCCGCCTCATCGCTCGGGGCGCTGACCAGCACCACACGGTTGTCCTCCCGCAGCAACTCGGAAGCCAGACGGTTGACCTCCTCCAGCTCGATCTCCGGCACGTAGCGCTGAAACAGCCGATACTCGAATTCGATATCGGGGATCGGCTCCCCTTCCAAAAAATTTCCCACAAAACTCTCGACAAACGTGGCGGAATCGATGTTGTCCCGATCCCGATACGCCTGTTCGATCCAGGTCAGATAGCGCTGCTTGGTACGCTGGAGCTCCGAGGCGGTGAATCCGTAGCGGCGCAGGCGCTCGGTTTCGGTGAGAAGGACCTCGAGGGAATCACCGATGCGCGCGTCGCGAACACGGGCCGCCAACACGTAAGCCTCCATAGAGCGAACCAGACGGCTGGTGAACGATCCGGCCGCGGTGAACGGGGCATCGGCCTGCTTGGTCAGCTCCTGAAAGCGTTCGTTGAGCATTGCGTTGTACATCGATTCCACCAGCTCCCGCCGATAGTCCGCCACTGTGTCCTGCGGTTGGGGCTCGGCCTTTACATACAGGCTCACGCGTGTTTCCGTGGCCTCCGGATCGGTAGCCGGCGCGTAGAGGGTTCCGTCGTGGCTCGGCACGGGGTACAGCATGCGCTCGCGAGGCGATTCGACCGCTTCCCAGCTGTCGAAGTGTTCGACGATTTTCCGTTCGATCCAGCGGGCGTCAAAATCCCCCACCGCGATCACTGCCATCAGGTCGGGGCGATACCAGTCCTCGTAGAAACGGCGGAATGCTTCGACTCCGGCATTCTGGATGATCTCCAGCTCCCCTATCGGTTTTCTCTCGGCGTAGCGGGAATCTTTGAACAGGATCGGGTATTGCGCATCCAGCATGCGAGCCTGCGCACCCCGGCGCAGGCGCCACTCCTCGACGATGATCGGCCGTTCCTTCGCCACTTCCTCGGGATCCAGGGTGACGGCATGAGCCCAGTCCTCGAGTATCTTCACGGCGGTTTCCAGGATCTGCGGATCGTCGGTGGGCACCTGCAGCTTGTACACGGTTTCGTCGTAGCTGGTGTAGGCATTCACATCGGGGCCGAAGGACATGCCGATCGATTCCAGATAATCCACGATCTCCTGCTTCTCGAATCGTTCGGTACCGTTGAAGGCCATGTGCTCGAGGAAATGGGCGAGTCCCAGCTGATCCTCATCCTCCAGCACGCTTCCCGCGTTCACAACCAGCCGCAGCTCCGCCCGGTTCTCCGGTTCCGGATTGGATCGAACGTAGTAGGTCAGCCCGTTTTGAAGCCGGCCCAGAATCAGCTGCGGGTCCGGCGGTATCGAAGCCTCTGCAGACAGATCCACAGCCGGATCCGCCGCGCCCTTATGCTCCTCCCCGGCCGCCGCGCTCTGTTGCACCTGCTCCGGCGGCCGTTCGCCGTCCGCCGCCTGATCTGCAGTCACCGGTCCCCCGAGGCACCCGGAGAGCGATCCCATCAGTATCGCGAAGCCGGCGGCCAGGCCCGCCGCCCACAGTGTGTGCTTTTTTCCCTTCATCATCCGCCTCCCGCTTGTTGAAATAAACTGAATTTCCGGCGGGGAATCAAGGAAAAGTTGCGGGTCGCTTCCGCCCGTTCTTGACTGGCTGCTGCGTGGATACTACCCCGGGTGCATGAATGAAGCCGAGATTCAGCGAATCTCAATCTGAATGAGAGCGTCGCACGGCGCACGGTCAACTCGAAATTACCCGTTGCCAAAACGGGCGAATCGATGCCCGCTGAACCGATTCGATACAGGCCGACCGGTTCCGGGAAAGGAAACAACCTGAGCAGCGTTTTCACAGCGCTCTTTAGGGGTCTTCGCCGCAGGCAGCGTCTCGGTGGCGTCTCGGTGGCTGCTACGAGGACCTCGCCTCTGGTCGAGCCGAACGAATCCGCCACCGCCGGAATCGCTACGAGAACCACACAGAGTAGTGAGGAAACAGCGGCGATGCGTCCGGTGAAGGCCAAGAGCGAATCGCAAAGTGCAAGGACGAGGAGAGCGGCTCCGAGGATGCGGATGCAGGACGTTTTAGACCAGATCAACGGTGAAGGCTGCGATCCCCCCCGCCAACACGCCATAGCCAAGGTTCGTGGGCAGGATCGCGGAATCCAACGCTTTGGAAACCGCGACCAGACACCCGCACACGACAATTACAAAAATGAGAAAAAAGACCGCAACCATCATGAACCCGGCGCCCCGGCGCCCTTGGATTCCGCCAACAGATCCTACAGGCCCAGCTCCGCCTTCAAGGTGTTGAGAAGCGTGTTGTGGTCGATCGGTTTCTGGAAGATTCCGGCCAGACCGAGCTCCTGGGCGTCAAGGTTGTAGCGTACCGCATCTCCCACCGAGCTGAGCAGGAAAATCGGCGCCGCGAATCCGCTCTCCTTGAGCTGCGTGGATACCTTGCTGCCCGCGTCCACGGATTCCATCATCAGATCCAGGAGGACCGCGTCCGGTTTGATTTTCCGGGCTGTCTTCATGCCCTCTTCGCCCGTTGAAGCCTCCCCGACCACGAAGCCGGCCGATTCGAGGACGATGCGGATAGCCTTGCGGATATCCGGATCGTCGTCAATAATCAGGATCGTTTTTCCGGTTTCAACTGCCATTTCTTTCCCTCTCCACTGATCGATCAATAGTTTTATGAAATCGAAAGCCCTGCCTTTGTTGAAGCGGGCTTTTTCGGTCAAACCCTCGGCAAACTCGAATGAGTATCCGCGCACGGCCACGAGCAGGGCTTCCGGCGTGTACCGATAGGTATCGGCACAAATCGCCAGGACCGCCTCCGGTCCGAGGGTGTGACTCGTAAACTCGATGCTCCGGGACGGCTCGAGGCTCCTGACCTGAAACGGTTCGGGCCCGCGCACCGCCGCATCGACGAATATCACCCTCCGCGCCTGTCTCAGATCGTCGGCATGCTCTATGGAAAGCTGATAATCCGCTTCCAAGGTCAACCCGGGCAGCCGGAGCTGCTCGAGCTCCGCGACGATCTGGGGACCTATCCCGTCATCCTGCCTTCCCGGATTGCCGTATCCCACGACCAGGATCGCGGCGGATCCCCGTTCACTCAATCGGCTGCTACTCCTTGATCCGCTCGTGCACCAGGTTGCCGGCTCCGTCCTCGAGTTGGACGATCAGGGGCATCTGGCCGACGGCATGAGTCGCGCAGCTGAGGCACGGATCGTAGGCACGGATGGCCACCTCCACATGGTTGAGCAGCCCCTCGGTAATCTCCCGGCCTTCCAGCTCGTTTCGGGCAACCCACTCTACGGCACGGTTCATCGGTTCGTTGTTGTTCGTGGTGGAGACGATTAGGTTGGCCATGGTGATCTGGTCTTTGTCGTTGGTCCGGTAGTGGTGGAACAGCGTTCCCCGCGGAGCCTCGAGAATGGCTATACCCTCGTCCCGGTGCTTGCCCTCGGTAACCAGGTCCGTACCCTGCAGATCCTTGTCATCCAGCAACTCTTTGATCTTCTCGGCGCAGTATAGCACCTCGATCAACCGAGCCCAGTGATAGGCCAGGGAAGAGTTGTTGGGTTTGCCGCCGGTCAGACTCATCATCTCCTGGCGTTCCTTCTCCGCCAGCGGTGAATCGATAAAATCGCAGTTGTTGATGCGGGCCAGTGGACCGACGCGGTACCAGCCCTTGTCCATGCCCAGGCTCTTGATGAAGGGGAACTTCATATAGCTCCAGGGGCGAACCTCCTCGCGGATGTATTCGAGGTACTCATTGGGCTGAACCTGGTCGAAGATGATCTTCCCGTCGGCGCTCTTGGCTCTCAATACCCCGTCGTAGATGTCCAGGCAGCCGTCTTTACGCACAAGGCTCAGGTGGTTGGAGTCGAAAGCGGCGAAGCCCACCAGATATTCTAGGTTCTCATGGAGGACCTTCTTGAACAGCTCCAGCCCGTCGATCGACCACTGCACCATCTGGTCGATGTCCTTTTTGAGCGAATCCCGCTCTTCGATGCTGAGGTTCTTGTTGATTCCGCCGGGAATCGCGCCGGTACCGTGGATCTTCTTGCCGGCGGTGGCCTTGATCACCTCCTGGCCGTACTTGCGCATCAGGATAGCCATCTTGGCCAGCTCCGGATTCGCCTGAGCCACACCGATCACGTTGCGGGTGGCCGGGTCCGAATCAAAGCCGAAGAGGAAATCCGGAGAACACAGGTGGAAGAAGTGCAGGACGTGGGACTGGAAGGTTTGCCCGAAATGCATCAGGCGCCTCATCTTCTCCGCCGTAACCGGAATCTTGTCGGCCCCCACGATCACGTCCGTGGCTTTGGCTGCGCACAGGTGGTGGCTGACCGGACAGATCCCGCAGAGACGCTGGATCAAAACCGGCATCTCCCAGTAAAACCGTCCTTGGGCGAAGCGCTCGAAGCCGCGGAACTCTACGATATGAAAACGAGCATAATCGACCTTGCCCTTGTCATCCATGCGGATGGTCACCTTCCCGTGCCCCTCGACTCGGGTCACGGGACTGATGACGATCTTTTTGCCTTTGGTAGCTGTGCTCATGGAACCTCCCAATTAATCCTTCTTCACGTACTCGTAGGGCAGATCGATCGGCTTGCCCGTGAGCAGAGCCGAGAGAATCGCCCAGATCTGGTCCGCAGGGGGCGGACATCCCGGCATGAAGTAGTCGACTTTGACCACCTCTTGCACCGGATAGACCTTGTTCATCAGCATCGGGATATCCGGATCGTCGGGAATACGGCCGCTGGGATTGACCACGGTAGGCCCGTTGAGATATGCCTCCTCGAGGCACTCTTTGAGGGGCACCATGTTGCGATACGCCGGGATGTTCCCTTCGATGGCGCACTCCCCGATGGCGATCAGGGTTTTGCAGTGCTTGCGGAAGTCCCGGGCCACTTCCAGATTTTCATCTGTGGAGATTCCCCCCTCGATGATGCCCACGTCCACCATTCCGGTGAACTCTTTCTTATCATCAATGGGGGATTTGTCGAAATCAACCAGCTCGATCAGATCGAGCAGGCGCTCGTCAATATCGAGAATAGACATGTGGCATCCGAAGCAGGACGTCAATGCAGTTGTTGCGACGGTAACTTTCGCCATGATCAACCTCTCTTTCCTTCGATATCTGCACCGATCGGTTGCTTGTCATACTTGCGCGTGCCCACGGGCATCTTCCAGCCTTCGCGCTTGTGCATGAGGCTGCCGGTCGGACAGTAGCTGGCCGCCTTGTCCGCGGCCACCAGGTCCGTTTCGGACAGATCGTGTCGTGCATCGATCGTCAACCGCTTGTTGATGCCGCGGCCTTCGAAGCCGAACACATTCTTGCCGTCGATCTCGCGGGAGGCGCGAACACAGCGACCGCAGAGCACACAGCGATTGCGGTCGATGTAGAAGTCCGGATGCTGACCGTCCAACTGCTTCTTGGGAAACAGATACGGGTAGCCGGGAGCCATCATCTGAAACCGATACGCCAGGGCCTGGAGCTCGCAGTTGCCGCTTTTCTCGCAGGCCGGACAGATGTGATTGCCTTCGACAAAGAGCATCTCGACGATGTTTTTGCGCATCTCATTCAACTCTTCGGTATCGTTCTCGATGACCATGCCTTCTCCCACCACCATAGTGCAGGAGTTGATCGGCTTGCCGTTCACCTTCACCGTGCATATCCGGCAATGACCTCCCGGGGTCAGATCCTTGTGATAGCACAGGTGCGGGATATAGATCCCGACCTCAGAGGCCGCCTCCAGGATCGTTTGACCGGCTTTTGCCTGAATGGTTTTTCCGTCAATGATAATTTTTACAGTGTCTGCCATCGCTCATCTACTCCTCTACATCCTCGAATTTCCGGCCCGTGGCCGCCGCATAGTCGCTGAATGCACTTTCGATATCGAAATGAGGAATGAAATCCTTCTCGGTGATACGCTGCTTGTACAGTGCGGAAAAGTTCTGCAGGGTTGTCAGAATGGGATTGGCCGCGGTCTGACCCAGGCCGCAGCGGCTCATCGTCTTTACGGTATTGCCGAGCTTCTTGAGCTCTTCCAAATCACTGGCGGTTCCCCTGCCCTCCAGGATCTTTTCCAGCTTCATCTTCAGCAAGGTGGTGCCCACGCGGCAGGGAACGCACCAGCCGCAGGACTCCTCCGCGAAGAACTCGGTGAAGTGCAGAACGTGCTGTAGCAAATCACGCTTCGGGCCGAAAACGATTATCGATCCCCCGGTGGGGATGTCCTCAAAGCTGATCTTCCGGCCGTAATCCTTTGGAGCCAGGCACTGGCCCGAGGGACCGCCGACCTGCACGGCCTGGGCGTCCGCTCCGCCGACCAACTGCAACAGCTCGTCCACGGTGATGCCGTAATCGACCTCATAGATTCCCGGATGCGTGCAATCACCGGAAACGCTGAGCAGCTTCGTGCCGGTGGAATCCCGAGTGCCTATCTTGGCGAACCACTCGCCGCCTTTTTCCAGCACCCGGGCGGCCGCGCAGAGGGTCTCCACGTTGTTGACCGCGGAAGGTTGATCCATATACCCCTTCTGCACGGGATAGGGCGGGCGGTCCCGGGGAGCGCCTCGCTTGCCCTCCAGGCTCTCAATCAGAGAGGATTCCTCTCCGCAAACATACGCACCGGCGCCCAGCTGGATGCGGATATCGAAGTTGAACGACTCCCGTCCGCACACCGCCTCGCCCAGCAATCCGGTTCGGCGCCTGCGAGCCAGAACCTGCTCGAGATGCGCCCATAGATAGCTGTATTCGGCACGCAGGTACAGAATTCCTTCCTTCGCGCCGATGGCGTATCCGGCAATGATCATGCCCTCGAACAGCAGATCCGCCTGCTCGGTCAGGATCAGGCGATCTTTAAAGGTCCCCGGCTCTCCCTCATCGGCGTTGCAGATCAGATAGTGAGTCCCGGAGGCCTTGCGGCAAAAGCTCCACTTCATGCCGGTGGGGAAACCCGCTCCACCTCGTCCCCGCAGCTTGCTCTTGTTGATCTCTTCGATCAACTCTTCGGGGCTCAGATTGAGCGCTTTGCGCAAGGCGGATCCGGCCTCGAAAGGAGCCATCACCACGGCTCCGGCCCGGCGCAGATTCGTCTGCACCTCGGCGTTGGGAAACAGCTCGCTCTTGCTGATCCTTCCCCCCTCCTTCTTGATCGCCGCCACGATCGCCGGCACATCCTTCGGCTTCAGGCCCGTAACCGCCATGCCGTTGATCAACGCTCCGGGCGCCTGATCGCACATACCGGTGCAGGAGGTATACTTCAGGGAGATCATACCGTCCGGAGTGGTCTGCCCGAAGCAAATCCCCAGCTCTTTCTCGAAGGCTTTGGCGACGTCTTCCATGCCGTGCATACGATCGACCACGCAGTTGCTCAAGCGGATTGTGCATGTGCCGGTCGGCTCCCGCTCGAAAAACGTGTAAAAACTGGCCATATCCGCCACCTGCACCCGGTGAATACCGAGGGCTCCGGCGATTTCATCCACGGCATTGTCCGACAGGTAACCGGTCTTTTCATGAACACCCCGCACGATGTCCATCAACCGGTGGGGATCTTTGCCGTATTCCTCCACGACCTTTGTGATTACCGCAGAATCTTGCTTTGACATGCCTGTACGCCTCCTCAAGCTTTCCTATAGCTTCTACTGTTCACATGGTTTGGTTGTTGCTGCAGTTATATCGTGAATATCTTCACTTCTGCCCAGCCCAGCATAAGCGCTCCGGACGTATCTGTCAAGAAGAATGGTTTAGGTTTTAATAGTAAAATGATCAGATTTTTTTGTACTCAAAAAACCGCAATCGCATGGCCGCGTCTGCGCTTCCCGGCTGTATCGGATACGCACGCCCGGCGCTACGGCGCTACGGCGCTACGGCGCTCAATACACGAGAAACGAGGGATTGACCAGCGATTCCTTGTTGTAGGCCAGCTCCACACCGCTTTCCATGCACGCCATCCGCTTGCCTACCTCGCGAACCACGACATGGGGCGCGGCCGTGTCCCACTCCATGGTCGGCCCGAAACGGGGATAGATATCGGCGCTGCCGTCGGCGACCAGACAGGGTTTCAGCGCACTGCCGCTGGTGAGGATCTCCACCTTCTCGGCGTACAGCCGCTTCAGCTTCCGCACGTAGGCGGTGAAGTGCGGGCCCCGGTGGGAACGGCTGGCGATGACCGTAAGTGTTTCGACCTTTTGCTGTTTGTCGAAAGCGAACGGTCTTTTTGCCTGCAGCCGCGTAGCCCGGCCGGGCAGATCCTCCGGAATGCGGGAAGCCAGGGCGGCAAAACCCTTCAACCGGTACGATCCGCCCGCACTCCAGGCAAAGTACAGCAAATCGGGCAGGGGCGCGTAGACCACACCCAGCACCGGGATGTTCCCATCGACCAGGGCAATGTTGATCGTGAATTCGCCGTTCCGCTTTACAAACTCCTTGGTGCCGTCCAGCGGATCCACTACCCAGAGATACCGCCAGCCGCTCCGCTCGGAGTACGGCACGCTCGGCCCCTCCTCACTGAGAACCGGATACGGGCTGGCCTCCGAGAGCACCCGGGTGATAATTCGGCTCGAGCGGCGATCGGCCTCTGTGACCGGAGAATGATCCTCCTTGGTCTCCACGGCAAAGGAGCCGGCATACACCGAGAGGATCTCCGGGAAGGCCCGGGCCACGGCGTGCAGTGCCGTAGAGACAAGCGGCTCGAGGCGGATCCCGCGGCTCATCTACTGCTTGACCGGTCCGACGGTGATCTGGATTTTCTCGGAAGTGTCCACGTCCCGAAGAGGCGTGAGCAGTCCCGCGACCGTGCTGATGATGATCTGCCTTGCGAATTGATTGGTTGGAACCCGCTTTCCACCCACGAATATTTCCAATTCCCTGTCCATGCTTGCCTCCTGTGTTTTCTCTGGCAATGTACCTGATTCTTGGACCGGCTGACAAGCGAGCGGGAGCCCCTGCGGATCCACGACCGGCAAAAGAACGGCCGTGGCGGGTTCGCGACCGCAGATCGCGCGGTGTTTTAGCAACTGCATAAAAACCGGTACATTGGCATGGTTCACTTCACCAAACAAAGGGAGCACGACATGAAAGCAGTCATACACAGAGCATTTGCCGAGTTGCCGGTAGTCGGGCAACTATCCGATCCCGCTCCGCCGGCCGGCGGTGTTGTCCTGCGTGTGGAGGCCACGGGTTGTGCCGCAGCGACTGGCACGGCCGGATGGGACATGATCCGGACATCACTCTGCCCCATGTACCCGGGCACGAGGTCGCCGGGGTTATCGAGACCGTCGAAACAGAAGTGCGCGGGTGGTGGCGATCACCCGTGACAGTGCGCACGTGTCGATCGACGCCCTCGGCAGCCACGGAATCCAGGCTCATGCATGTCCCGCGGTCCTGGCGATGATCCAAGCAAGCAAGCTTCGTCCGCAGCAACTGATCGGCAAGACCATCAGGCTGGAGCAAGCGCCGCAAGAGTTAGCCGCCATGAACAGTTTCACCAGTAGAGGAGTGACCGTGATCAACGGGTTCTAAAACGCTTCCTCAAATCCGGACGCGTACACACTTCGCCGGCCGGCCCGCTCCGTTCAACCGGCACCGGAAGGTTCTTTTTGCACACGGCCCAAGCGGATTCTTGAATAAAACAGCAACACGACGCCAGCGGCGGTACCGAACACAGCCGGAAGTGCGGATAGTCGCATGGCGAGAAACAGATTGGATCTGTCGGCAATGAAGCCGAAAAGAAGCGGGGTCAACGAATGGGTAGCCGTTCCCACGCCCATCACGATTCCGAAAATCTGCCCGCTGCCCATCCTCCTCCCGAACTCGGCAAAAACCATGTTGCGGCTCGGCATGAAGACCCCGGAACAGGCACCGATGAGAATCAGAAGAAGCGGATACGCCCAACCCGGGAGCCGGGCGCTGAGCAGGAGAATCAGCGGAATAATGGCCACAGAAGGCACCAGATAGATCCGCAGCGGATCACCTCTGTCCAAACGGAATCCGGCCAGCGGCGCCCCGACCATCCCTCCCATGAACAGAAAGGCAGTCGCGTAGCTGGCCCGGCTGGCCGACATCCCGAAGCCGTGCACCAGATAGGTGGGCACGAGATTCATTATAACCGTCAAGCTCATAAAAACCAGCATGCTGCTGATACAGACCAGGACGAACAAGCGAAGCTCTGCTCCCGTTTTTTTCGTCGGCGGCTCAACCTCCGCCACCGGCCGTAGCGTGACCCGCAATTTCCGCCGAAACAGCAGAAACAGCGCTCCAAGGACGAAACCGGGTATGCTGGCGATGGACAGAAAGATTTGCCAGGAGATATTCTTCATCACGTACCCGGCGACGAGGAACAGCACAAGGATCGCCGTCAATCCCCAGAGTTCAAACAACCCGAACACCATCCCTTTCTTTTTGCCGGCGGTGTTGTTGAGCAAATTGTAGATTGCCGGGTGAAAGGTACTCACGCCGACGGCGGACAGGAGCAGGAACAGCAGCAGGAGCGCAATACTCGGCATAATCCCGGCGGCCAACAGGCTGCCTGAGGCCAGCAGAAAGCCACAGCCGATGATCAGCGAAGGGGATATCCGATCCGACAATTTGCCGATGACAATCGAACAGAGAGCGACAATCAGGAGAAATGCGGTGAGCAGTCCACCGGCGGCGGTAAAGCGCAGATCGAACTGGTTGAGCATGAGCGGAAGAATGATTGGCAGCACGAAAAAGTTCATGTCATTGGCGCCGTGCCCGATGCTGCTCAGCACCGTTAGGAATCTGTTGGAATAATCCGTTTGCGGAGATTTCATGCGTTTTTCTGCGATAATCGAATTGTATCGGGAAGTACGATTTCTTGCTACCACGGAAACCGTCGTTCTCTCTGGTCTCCGCAGGCGCCCGCAGCGTACCGATCGCGGGCTGTACTCTATGCGTCCGTCCGGGCTAAGATCGGAGCAAGGTGAAGCACGATCCCTACCTGCTCTGCGTGACCGGACTGAAGAACAGCGGAAAAACCACGGTTTGCTCCGCGATCATCGGCGCACTGACCGCCCGCGGCCATCAGGTGGCGGCCCTGAAATCCAGCCACATGACCGCTCTGCATCTCGATCATAGGGCCACCGATTCGTACGCCCTGGCCGAATCCGGAGCCCGCTTCGTGCTGGTCCAGGCGGAGCAGCAGAGCCTGATCGTGGAGCAGGTCAGCCGTTCCTTCCCGCAGATGCTCGAATGCGTTCCGAAGGATGTTCACTTCGTTGTTTCCGAAGGAGGGGATCCAAAGGCCGCCGCCGCGGTGATCGTTTGTCTGAACGACACCCGGAAGCTGGCCGAGACCGTGCGGGTGCGGCGCATTCCCCCTGCAAAGATCCTGGCCCTGGCCGGTCCCTTCATTCACCCCGGGGCGCCTGAATCGCTGCAGGGAATCCCGGTAATCGATATCAAGCAAGCCGCGGACAGAAAGAAACTGTTGGCGCTCGTTTTGCGCCGCGTCCACGAAGCGTAGCTATCACTGCCCCCAAAAAGAGCTCAAGATGTGGCGCAGTTTGACCTCCAGGATACGGTAGGAGTAGTGCTTCAGGCAGAGGGCGTAGTTTTTCTCCGTCATCCGCTTGATTCGCTCCGGATTCTCCAGCAC
>Ga0272442_10008152_pt1 | contig 13371 bp, 13 predicted proteins | sample SSMForm2O_FD_200262 | JGI IMG/M metagenome (GOLD analysis project Ga0272442, IMG submission 200262) | Marine sediment archaeal communities from Little Sippewissett salt marsh, Falmouth, MA, United States - SSM-Form-2O | ecosystem: Environmental > Aquatic > Marine > Wetlands > Sediment ...
GAGCAACGCTCTCGTAAAGCGTAGGTCGTGAGTTCGAATCTCACTTTTGGCTCTCACGGACTTTTATGTTTCGCTCTTCTGTTTGTTCCTCTGGGAATTTACAAATCTCTGAAAATCATTGATATTGCGGACAACAATATTATCCTGATATATTTCGACCCTCCGCTGGCCGGCGAAGTGGTTCAGGACCTTTTTGCACTCCGCGTAGGACATTCCAGCCCAGTGAGCTATATCTTCCACCGTGGCCGAGAAAGTGCGCTGGTCCTTATCAGGATCTTCAACAGGCTGATTTTCAGCCAGCATCAGAAACACATCCGCTACTCTGGCTTCTATGTTATTCAAGGTGAGAATCATAAACCGTCGTTTTTGATCATAGATCCTCTTTGTAAACAGCTTTAGCATCTTGAACGCTATTTGAGGATTTCCCTTCATGAGTATTTCAAAGTTCTGTCTGTTAAACTCAAGGGCCTTTACCTTATCGATTGCTACAGCGGTGGCTGACCGGGGGGCTTCCTCCAGGATTGCCATCTCACCGAAAACTTCCCCGGGCTGGAGGATATCAATATTTTTTTCAATATCACCCATTATCTTTACGATCTGGACCCTGCCCGACTGGATCAGGTAGAAGTTATCTCCCGGTTCATATTCACAGAAAATAATATCTCCGGGATGAAATGTAACCGCAAACCGTTCAAACATTGATAGATCAACACTCATTTCTTTTCCTCTATCTGCCGCAGTGCCCGTTTTGCTTTACGGTATACTACTTCATTTTCAGAAGCCATTGAGAGTACTTTTTTATAGAAACCGCCGGCTTTTTGACTATTTCCCAGTTTTTCATGGCAACTACCCACATATATGAGGGCATCCCGCAAATCCGGATGGGTAGGATACCGTTTTATCATTTGTGTATAGTGCTGGATACATTTTTCATAAGCTTCGAGTCCAAGCAGACAGCGTCCGATCTCAAAATGACTTTTAGCGATGTACTCATCGCTTGTCCCGTTCTGCGTGATAGCGGTGAATTCCTTCTGGGCTTCCTGATAGTTTTGCTGACTATAGAGGCTTACGGCGTTATAATATTTTTTTGCCATGTCAGAAAGATCTTCGTTATCGCGGGTAAGCATCGGTTTCGGAGTATATCCGCCGCCCGTATCAATTCCGAGCACCGGTGAAGCGGAATGTCCCTGCACAGACGCTTCCGCCTTTTCAATATTAGCTGTAGCTTCGCTGCTGTAGATGCCAGAAGGATAGTAGGTTATATAACGTCTGAAAGCGTAGAGAGCCTGAGGATATTTCCCGGTGCTGAGGTAATATTGACCGATACGGTAGAGCCCTTCTTCGGGTTCCAGACCCTCGTTCCCTGAAGAAATCAGGTTGCGCACCTGCTTGTGCATCCTCCGCAGCTGATTTGAAAAGACCTTCAGCATTTTCATAATTATGCGTGTATTCTGCATGGAAAGCTGTTCAAACTCCGGCACCGAAAAGATAACCATCTGGGCATCCGTCAGTACAACCGCCGTTTCTTCCCGGGGATATTTTCCCAGGGCTGATTTCACCCCGAAAAATTCACCTGTATTTATCAGGTCATGGATCTCCTGCCCCGTTTCTATGTCATTGTAGTTGAGACTTACCTTCCCGCTTTTCAGAATATAAATCCGATCGGTCACATCACCATTGAAATACACCACCGAATTTGCTGTATATCGCACCGCTTTTGGCATTTTTGCTCCTGAACATAAACTACTTCGTATGAAAAATTGTACTTTTCAAACCAACCCCTGTCAACATAAACAATCATGTAGTTTACATTGCCTGCGAATAAAGGTTAGTTTAATATATACAACAGGAGGGTATTCCGGTGATTGAACGTATGGGGACGGCAGTTTTAAGCCGTCTTGATAACTTGTTTTATGCGACCGGTTTTTTCTACCGTTCGGTTGTCGCGTCGTTGCAGTATTTTCGCAGAAGACAGGTCGGCAGCGGGGTAATTACCATGCAGCTCCTCTTTACCGGGGTCGAGGCAATCTCCGTGATCGCCCTGATTTCAATCTCCTTGGGTGCCGTGATAATCATCCAGGGCGTAAATATTCTGCCGCAGTTCGGACAGGGCGTTCTCATATACAAGATTCTTATTACGGTAATCACACGTGAACTGGGTCCGGTACTCTGCGCGTTTGTGGTTATTGCCCGATCGGCAACAGCGATAGCAACGGAGCTTGGTCATATGGTTGTAAGCCATCAGATCGAGGCATATATCTCAACAGGCGTAAATCCCATTCGTTACCTGGTTGCTCCCCGATTTATCGGTGTCACCCTGTCGGTGGTTCTGCTCAACCTGTATTTCAATGTATTCGGATTGGTAGGCTCATATATTCTTACACAGCTGTTTGAACCTATTCCTTTTTCCGAATACTTTCATAACCTTCTGCTCTATCTGAAAACCACTGATATTATTTCATCACTCCTCAAGAGTTTTATTTTCGGACTGATAATTTCTCATACCGCTACCTATAATGGTCTCAGGGTCCAGCAGTCTTCCACTGAGGTCCCGCAGATGGTAATACAGGCAGTGGTCCAGGGATTTACCCTGTGTATAATCGCGGATGCTATCATCACGATGGTCTACTATATCTAACGGAGCTATGGACGATGGATAGTGTACAGCTGTCTCTGGAAAATGTTAGCGTCTATTACGGCCCGAGAGCGGTAATCGACAATGTCAGCCTCAGCGTACGTCCAGGTAAAACTACGGTTGTGCTGGGATCTTCCGGCAGCGGGAAGAGCATGCTTCTCAAGACTGTCGCGGGTCTGGTACCTTCTAACCGGGGCAGAGTAGTGCTGAATGGAACGGATATCTTTTCCCTGTCTGAAGCGGAGGAACTGGAATTCAGACGAAGAAGCAGCTTTGTCTTTCAGGACGATGCCTTGTGGGCGAACAGGACGGTCGCGCAGAATGTACATTTCCCCCTCGAAGTCCATTACCCTGCCATGACATTCGAACAGCGTCAGGAAAAGGTTGAAAAGTACCTTGAAAGAACGGGATATCAGGACAGCCTGGATTATCGTCCGAGCCAGATCTCCGCGGGAGAGAGAAAAATGGTCTCTTTTGCCCGCGCACTGATAACGGACCCTGATTTTCTCTTTCTGGATACCCCCCTCCTGGGCATCGATTCTACGACGGCCTCATACATTATTGATACAATCAAGAGGCTGAGTGCCGATGGTAAAACAATTCTGGCATGCTTGACAGATCCGGAACTGATTTCTCTTATTGCCGATGAACTGATAATCGTTCATAAGGGATCCGTGCTGATACACGGCCCCTTCAACGAGGTACGGCGGTCTGAGGACCCTCTTGTCAGGAAAATATTGTCTCTCATACTTGATCAGGCTGCCGCGTACGATGAGGATATTCTCTCACTACTTGATGATAACGGTGGTTTGTTATAATTTGTGGGAGGATTTAGCCCGAAAAAGCGTGTAGGATGTTATGAAGTTTAAAATTAGATATGCTGAACAGATTGTGGGACTCTTTGTAATTATAGCCCTCGTTTCTCTGGCCGGGATCCTGATTTTCATGGGAATAAATCAGCGCTGGTTCGCGAAAGACTACAGTTTTTACAGTAAATTCAATTCCGGAGAAGGGCTGAACCGCGGTATGGCGGTAAAGCTGAAAGGTTTCACTATCGGCGCTGTCGATTCCATCGAACTTCTCGAAGATAATACGGTGCAGATAGAATTTCATGTTTTTGATACCTACTATGACCGTGTGACGCCAAATTCGGTGCTGGAACTCGCCTCCAGTCCTATCGGAATCGGAGGAGGAGGCCTGCTGTTCCACCCGGGGCGAAGCTCCGCAGGCCCGGTTGAAGAGTATTCGTACATCCCTTCCACGGACTTTTCTGAGGGAAAGGAGCTCATCGCCAGGGGAATGGTGACTACTATTGGCAGAGAGGACGCAGTTTCGGCGGTGGTAAATAAAATCGGCCCGATTCTCGACACTACCTATGAGACGCTTCAATCTCTCAACAGCACCATCAGCACAATAGATAACACATTGAAGGGAACACAGGAAGGACCGCTTCTCGATGTTCTCGAAGAGACCTATACGGTACTCAATACTCTCAACGCGACCCTGGTTAATACCTCGTCCATTACCTCGAATGTAGATACTCTTACACAGCAGCTTACGGAGACCCAGGGACTCGTAAAAAAACTTCTCGATCCCCAGGGATCGGTTCTTAAGATTCTCGATGACGATGAGCTGTACAACGGTCTCAATGCTATCGTAGCCGAGCTTGGGAATTCCGCCCGTGAATTAAGCGTGTTCACCGCATATATCAATTCACAGCAGCCGAATATTACGGCAATTCTCAAAGAAGGAGAAAGCACGCTGGTTGAAAGTCAGGATGTACTTGAAGGGCTGAAAAACAACCCCCTGCTGCGCGGAGGTATTAGCGAGGAGGACGCGGTTCCTTCCACCTTCAGGGGTTTGCGGGAAGGAGATTTCTGATGAAATACCCGCTCCTGAAAGCCATGATACCGGTGAAGCCGATACTGATTCTCCTCCTTTTTCTCGCGCCCCTTTTCTTTTCCCTGTCCTGCTCCTCCGCGCCAAAAGACGTACTGCCGGAGACTCCGACAGCTGCCGAAGCCGGTAAATTCGCGGATTTCGGGAATTCCTTTTTCAACGAAGCACGGTACGCTCAGGCTGCGGATATGTATATACTGGCACTCGACCGGTATATCCGCATCGATAATCAAAACGGTGTTCTCTCCGCCTACAATTCACTCGCAAAGACATACCTTGCCATGGGAAAACTTTCCGAAGCATACTCACTACTGCAGTCCGCCTTGAAGATTCTCGAATCCGGCGGTTCATTGGACCGGAAAGATACGGACATGCGCAGCCTGGCGGCGGAGACCTTCAATAATTACGGTGAAATGGAATACGCAAGAGGAGAGACCGCTGAGGCTCTGGATTGGTTTAACAGGGGACTCGATCTGACATCGATGGAGACAGACCCGGATGCCCGGGCGGTACTGCTTCATAACCGGGGAACAGCGCTCTATAAACTCAATGATTTCGATGGCGCCCGAACCGACATCCAGGCTGCGCTGGATATCAATACGTACCTGGAGAACTTTTATGAACTGGCTTCAAATCACTATATGATTGCCGTCCTGAATATACAGGCACGTTTGCCGGAAAAGGCCCTCAGCCAGGCCCAGACAGCTCTGGATTATGATAGAAAAACCGAAAACAGCCCGGGGATTGCCCAGGACCTTTTCCTGCTTGCCCGTATCGAGTATTCCCTCGATAATTCTGCACAGGCTCTCGACTACCTGAATCGCGCGGCGAAAATATTCGAAACCCTGGCCTTTGATACAGAGATAAGAAAGACAGCAGAATTTAAAAGTATGATCACAGGGAACGGAGATGAGTAATCGGAGACTTCAGAATATAATCCACGGCTATATGGATGTGCTGCGGAATGTTTTCAGGGTGGCTTTTTTTTCCGTGATTATCGCCGCCGCAGGAATATCAATCTCTTTTCCACTGTGGTTCTGGGCCACCCGAAGCAGGAAAAGCTTCAATGTTTTCGTGCTTGCAGTACTATCGGCGCTTCTTTTTCTGCTGCTGATAAGAAGTGTTCATCATAGCGTACTCAACTCCATTTCAGGAGGCACTCCTCCCCGGTCTGCGGCGCTTCAGCCGATCCTGAAAGTCGGACGCGTTTTACTCACTCTGATGCTCATCTACACAGCCCTATACCTTTTTGCCGCACATTCCCTTCTCTTGAGTGCGCCCTTCGCCATATGCGCCATCCTGCTCATCGGCCTTATCAATTTTCCCCCAAAATCAAGGTAAACGGAAGTAAACAGTGATGTCTTTTTATAAAATAATCACAAAAACACTTCCTCTGGTTTCCCTGCTTCTGTTACAGGTACTTTACCCTGTTATTCTATGCGCCGATTCAATCTACCCTGCTATAAAGTTCCTGCGCATGGAGGACCCCGGTTTCAAACAGGCGGTTGATGATATAAACCGCTATTACAAGGCGGAAATCACCGGTGACCAGATACCGCCGCTTATCCTCTTCGCGTATACCGCGAAAAGGGATGAGACACTTTTTTCCGTATCAGCCCGGTTTAACCTCCCATATGAAACAATCGCGCTCTTGAATGGTATCCGCAGCCCGGAGAGTTTTGCTGCTCCAATCGAACTGCTGATACCCAACAGACCCGGGATTTTCATATCCCTGGAACCTAGAAACGATCTTGAAAGACTGATAAAATCCTGGCGCTCCCCTGCAGTTTCCGGCTCCATTGAGATAACCGTACAAACGGGTGGACAGAAAAAAGACTTTTTATTCCTCTCCGGAGAGCGCTTTCACAATATAGAACGATCATTTTTTCTCAATGTACTGTTCCGCTTTCCTCTCCCCAAGGGCGTCATCACTTCGGGATACGGTTCCAGGGTAAGCCCCTTCAGCCATGAACAGCATTTTCACCACGGAGTGGATATTGCCGCCCCCATCGGGACTGAGGTTTACGCGGCTGCTTCGGGAATTGTAACTGAAGGCGGCCAGGATGCGGCCCTGGGCAATTATATTGTTATATCCCATACAGGCAATTTCAGCACAATCTACGGTCATTTATCAGAATCTTATGTAATTGCGGGACATAAAGTGCAGTCTGGTGCTATAATAGGAACTGTCGGGAGTACCGGTCTTTCCACTGGTCCTCATCTTCACTTTGAAATCAGGAATTCGGGAAAATCATGGGATCCATCCGACATGTTGTCCATAAAAGAGCCATAAAACTCTTCATTCACGTATTGATTGTATTCTGTATGTTGACACTTACCGATACCACCGCATGGGGCGAAGCCCTGAGGGGTACAGTGTCTCAAGTCCTGAAACTTGATGAACAGTATGCTCCCATCTCTGCCGTCATCGGCCTGCGGGAGCTGACAGGTCTTGATTTCAGCGCTGATGAGTATCTGCGGGGGATTGTGCTGGAGATCGATACACCGAACACGGTGCTTCAATTCAGGGAAAGTTTCATGCTCAGCTTCTACGGTTCTATTTCTCCACCCGTTTCTTCCGGCACAACCAGCTTTAACGGACAAAAACTCTACAGCAAGGCGTTTCCCCAAAACAGACGAACCTTCGTCGATTTGAAACTCGATCCTGACTCTCCATGGGAGCCGTCTTCCCTCAACAGCATCACACTGAGCCCTTCTCCCGATAAGAACGCCTATCCGCTCCTCTTTTCCATAGTACCGGTGATGAAAGGGATTCCTTCTCACATCTCGAAGTCAACTTTTAAAGTTACCCTCACACCGGTGCTGAAAAACATAGGCGCTCTCGATGTACATTTTACTCCTCAAACCGATCTGTCAGGAATTGAACTGTACATCGATAGCAGACAGATACCTGTCCTGTCGGATCCGGTTTACCTCCCCCCCGGAGTTCACAATATTGAGGTCCGTTCTCAGGCATACATGCCTTATTCACAGTCTTTCGGCATTGAGCAGGCACAAACCACGAAACTTGAAATCACTCTTCAACCCGCAAAATCTTTCGTACAATTTGACGCGCCGGAAGATGCCGTTATCTTTCTAGATGGGCAGCAGATCGAAGGGAATAAACAGAATCCCGTCGAAACCGATCCAGGTGAACATGTAGTACTGGTAAGAATCGGTGATTACTCTGTGAGTAAAAAAATTGATATCCAGGGCGGAAAAAACTACAAAGTTTCATTATTTTTTGATATTTTAGTTAATGACAATTAATGTTTCTTTTTGTACTGACGATAATAAAAGTGTCGGCATCAGCCATATAGTTCCCCTCCCAGTTTACTATATGCTGTACCGACACCTAACCCACAGGCCGGTTCTTCTGAACCGGCCTTTTTTTGTCTCCCGGCTGTCGGGTGGATGAGAGAGAAATATGCAAATCAGCAGGGATTTATCTGTTCCGCAACGTTTCTATGGGTTTCTGCGTTGAAACACCAGCCTGAGAGAAGCATAGTCGTGCATGGGAGGCGTAAGAAGGATGCCCAGGTTCATGAGTTCGCTCCCCGTGTATTCGAGCATGCGTTCCTTTTCCAGATATACCGTGTCGGGATCAAGATATGCGAGTTTAATTTTCGGTGCTGTTCGGTTGGCGTCAGCCTGCAGGCGAAACCAAAAGAAAATAAATTCGTCCATGTCAGGATGAATAAACATCCATGCCGCGTCGGTAGATTCAAACGGGCTCTCCAGCCGGACAAACCGGCCGAATTGAAGCAGTGTCCGGTACTTTTTATAAAATACGATTTGTTTTCGGATTGTTTCCAGTTCATCGGAATCCAGATTACGCAGATCAAGCTCATAACCTAAATTTCCACTCATCGCTACATGTCCCCGTATCTCCAGTGAAGTCGTCCGGCCTACCTGATGATTTGGTACCTCCGATACATGGGCCCCCATCGTAATCGGCGGGAAAAAGATGGATGTCCCATACTGGATCCGTATCCTCGATATCGCGTCCGTGTTGTCGCTGGTCCAGTACTGGGGCATGTAGTAGAGCATACCCGGGTCAAATCGGCCGCCCCCTCCCGCGCAGCCTTCAAACAGGACCTCCGGATGACGCCGGCTTATCTCATCAAGCACCTGATATAGCCCGAGAACATAACGGTGGTAGACCTCTCCCTGCTGTGCGGCTGGTAAATGAATGGCGGCAACATTTGTAAGATAACGGTTCATATCCCACTTCATATACCTTATCGGAGCGGAAGAGAGCAATCCGTCCATGGTCTCTACAATAAAGTCACATACTTCAGACCGGCTCAGGTCCAGCACCAGCTGATTACGGCCCTCCGCCACCGGTCTGTCCGGGTTTGAGATATGCCACTCCGGATGGCGCTTTGCCAGGCTGCTGTTGTGGGAAACCATTTCAGGCTCCACCCATAAGCCGAACTGAAGCCCCCGGTTTTCCATATGCTCAGCCAGGGATTTCAGTCCATGAGGCAGTTTTTCCGGGTCCTCACTCCAATCTCCCAAAGATGATCGGTCAGAATTTCGTCCCTCAAACCATCCATCGTCCAGCACAAAAAGTTCAACCCCAAGATCAGCTGCAGTATCCGCGAGCTCTTCCAGGACCGTTTCATTGAAATCAAAATATGTTGCCTCCCAATTGTTAAAAAGCACCGGGCGCTCTTTTCCGGAAAATTGGGGCGGAATTATCCGTTCCTTAAAAAAATTATGAAATCTGCGGCTCATCCCGTTCAAGCCATCATCGGCGTATACCATCACTGCTTCCGGAGTATCAAAACGCTGTCCAGGTCCTAGCTGCCATTCAAACGTATCCGGATGGATCCCCAGGTTGATTCGGATGTTCGCGTCCTGGTTCAACTCCAGTTCCGCGAGAAAATTTCCGCTGTAGATCAAACTGAATCCGAATGCTTCACCCTTGAATTCTGTTGTCTCCGGAGAGACTATGGCAAAAGCAGGACTGAACTGATGGCTGCTCGTACCCCTGGTGCTTCCGAAAGAGATAGTCCCGGGCTGCAGCTCTCTGCGGAGAAGCTGCCTTTCCCGTGCCCATGCTCCATGCAGATAAAGCAGTTCATAGCCGAGGTTGGACATATCCATGGACAGACTGGCGGCCTTTTCGATCCGTATCGGAGAATCACCCTGGTTCAAAAAACTGACATGACGTGTAACCGCGTCGTGTTCGGGAAACATTGTGTAGGACATGGAAATCAACAAGCCGCTGATCCGGTCGTACATCCGCACATCTACTGTCTGTATATGTTCACCCGCCTGTACCCTGGCCGACGGCAGACCAATTATCTCTTGCTTACCCTGATAGAGATGTACATCAAGCTCGAAAGGACCCGTTATCGGATAATTGCGGCCGTCCCTTATTCTGAAGGCGGGTATACGGAAATCTCCGTTTTCGGCAAATCCGTATTCACACTTCATATCTTCGATAAAGAATGAGGTATCTCTGTCCCTGGCCCTGATAAGAAACGCGCGTTCAATGGATGGATTGAACAGCTTGCTGGTCACCAGGCTGAGCCTGGCACCCCAATGGAGATGCATCGGGAGATTGCGGTTGTAGATATTGATCGCGTAGGTGCTGTGGCTCCCCTGCAGAGTAATGATCTGTTTGTCCGAATCAAGATTTATTATATTCACATCTATGTTGTAATCTTGTCCCCTTTCCCCTTCATGAAATCCTTGTTTTTGTCCCCGACCCAGTACCGCTCACCTGCAATCGTCCAGATAAAGGTAAGAGGTTCCTGATGACTGAAAACCGGGTGATAGTTCATAACCGGTATGGTAATATGATCCCCGCGCTCCACAGAGGTCACAAAAGTTTTCTTCTCATCTGTCTCATAGACCTCCATAGCGCCCCGTCCCTCGATGAAGGAATACACTTCTTCCTGATCGGTATGATTATGGGGAGGCCACGCGCGGGTGAAATCTTCATAAAAGGTATAGCCGGAAATCAGTTTGTTCGCCGGCTCACCCACATCGAACATAAGATACACGTCCTTCCGATGAAGGCGGCGTATTCGTTTTTTATCCTTTTTGATTTTTTTCCACTTCGCGTGATATACCGGATAGATTTCATCACCTACAGCCCGGTATAAATAAAGCGTATCGGCCTGACTGCCAATATGGCGAATCCTGAAGGCATAATTGACAGGAACATACAGCACATCATAATGCTCCAGGGTGTATACCGCTCCCTCCACTTCTACTTCACTGGTGTCGCCCAGGTTATAAATCAGGGTTTCTTCGTATTTGAAGGACATCTGAGGGGATAGTCCCCCGTTACAGATGTCAACACGCGCGGCGCTCAAATACTCCAGATTTGAATCTTTCTGGTTGAACAGTTCAGTTATGCTGCAGTTCCCGGATTCCATATTGAATTTCTGACCTGGTTTTATACCCATAAGGACTCCTTCTCATTGATGATTTTCGGTGGAGATTATAATTACTAAATACCAATTTTACTTATTTACCTTAAATAAGTAAATAGCGCGACAGAGAAATTTTTAATATACTTCCGCCTCGAACCTCTTTATTCAACTCTCACACCCGCAACGGGACGGTGAATTTCACCTCTGTTCCCATACCCTCTGCACTTTCGATATCGATGGTCCCGTGATGCGCTTCGATAACACTTTTTACAATAGCCATCCCCAGGCCCGTCCCTCCATTGGGGCTTGAGGAATAAAATGGCTCAAAAATATGCTGCATGACTTTCTCACTCATGCCGCTTCCGTTGTCTTTTACACTGAACTCGAGGTTGTCTGAAAAACTGCGGGCGTTCAGGGTACACTTTCCCGAACGTCCCATTGCCTTGCGGGAATTCTCCAGCAGATTGGCAAATACCCTGAACATCCGCTGGCGATCAATAACAGCCTGCCCTTCATACTCAAAATTGCAGACAATTTCTATCTCCTTTGACGACATCCTTCTCCCGGCGTACTCACAGACCTCTGACATGAAATCGGGCACTTCAACTATTCCCATATCGAGTCTGATCTCACCCCTCGAATAATCCAGCAGTTCGTTTGCAAGCTGATTGAGCCGCTCAGTCTCAAACCTGATGTTCTCCACATACCGGCCGAGTTTTTTATCCAGAGTACTGTTTACGATCAGCATATCGGCATATGCCTTTATCACTGAAATTGGATTCCGGATATCGTGCAGTATCATGGAAGAAAATTTTCCCAGTGTAGTGAGCCGTTCGTTTCTCAGAAGTTCGGCCTGAGCTTCCTGGAGTTCATCGTAGGCCTTCTGGAGCCTGCGGTTGCGCTCCCTCAGGTCCTCTACGAATGTCTGATTGCTTTTACGGACCATCGCGCTGAGGGAACGTATGATTGCCAGGGCAACCAGCGAATTCTCCTTCAACAATCCCTGAAACTCTTCCTCGTTGATAAACAGCACCCGTGTCGAGGTCCTGGTAACTACCGTTGCGCTGCGGGGAAGATCGTCTACCAGTGCCATTTCACCGAACAGCTTTCCCTCTCCATGCACCGCCAGGAGATCGGCGAATGGACTATCGTAGTCTTTCCATACTTCCACTTCTCCCGAAAGAATTATATAGAATCTGTCTGCCTTGTCTCCTTCCTTGAAAATAACCTGTCCGGGATCGAGGTCCTCCTCCCGGCAAAACTTCATGATATTTCGTATATCCGGATCACTCAAGGTCTTGAAAAAAGAAACATTCCTGAGAAAGTGAAAATACCCTTTCATTCCCGTCTTACTCCCCGATTATTTTTATCAATACACGTTTTCTACGCTGACCGTCAAACTCACCGTAGAAGACCGCCTCCCATGGACCGAGGTCCAGCGCTCCTTCGGTGATGGCTATTACAACCTCCCTGCCCATGATCTGCCTCTTGAGGTGAGCGTCCGCGTTGTCCTCACCCACATTGTGATGATAAGCCCCCCGGTCGTAAGGCGCGAGTTTTTCCAGCCATTCCAAATAATCCTTTTGAAGTCCGGATTCATTATCGTTGATAAAAACACTGGCGGTAATATGCATTGCATTGACAAGGCATAATCCCTCCTGCACCCCGCTTTCCCTGACTGCTTCCTGGACTTCTTTGGTTATATGCACGAATTGATAACGACGTTCAGTATTAAACCACAATTCCTTGCGCAGACTTTTCATAAAAATCCTCCTTCCCACAGGACGGGACCCGCATTCAATCCTGCACGGATAATACCCAAGTATCGATATCTTTCTCGATGGATGCCAGTTTATCCCGCACGAGCTGAACGGCCCGGGTTTTCTCGATACCGGCCATGGCCCTGCAGGAGGCATAAAATTTGATCTTCGGTTCGGTTCCTGATGGTCTGGCGGTTACAATACTCTTATCATCTAGAACAAACTGTAAGACATCGGAGGACGGCAGTTGGATGTTATGAAGAACCCTCCCCCCTGCTTCAGTCGTAGTACCATCTTGATAGTCTTTTATCATTTGAACCGTTTGAGTGCCGATAGTCCGCGGCTTATCTTCCCTCAGCCGGCGCATGAGGGAGTCCATTGCCTTTTTCCCCTCCATGCCCTTGAAAGTCCGGCTGACCAGGATCTCTTCAAAGTAGCCGTACCGCTGAAAGATTTCCTCCAGGCGCTCTATCAGGCTCTTTCCCCTGGTCCGGTGATATAAAGCCATCTCCGCAGTCATGAAGGCGGCCGATACCGCGTCCTTGTCCCTGATCCTGCTGGTCACCAGATAACCATAACTCTCCTCTCCGCCGAAAACAAAGGTCTCTCCGGTTGAATCGAACTCGCTGATTTTTTCAGCGATGTACTTAAAACCGGTTAGTACATCATAGACCCTGGCGCCATA
>Ga0272442_10008153_pt1 | contig 13370 bp, 9 predicted proteins | sample SSMForm2O_FD_200262 | JGI IMG/M metagenome (GOLD analysis project Ga0272442, IMG submission 200262) | Marine sediment archaeal communities from Little Sippewissett salt marsh, Falmouth, MA, United States - SSM-Form-2O | ecosystem: Environmental > Aquatic > Marine > Wetlands > Sediment ...
AGAATACGTAAGAGCAAGAGAAGGACGAAACATGCGCGAGAGGATCATGGCAGTGGTGGGCATGGCGGGGATTCTGCTGGCCGCGGGCTCAGGCGTGGCGGACATCACGATCGACACGATACCGGTGGGCAACGCCGGGAACACGGGTGAGTGGTCCGGTGAAAGCTACGGCGGCTACGGCCCGAACCGCATCTGCGGGGCCGTGGACTACGACTTCAACATCGGCACCTACGAGGTGACGGCGGGCGAGTACACGGCGTTCCTCACCGCCGTGGCGGGCGTGGATACGTACGTCTTGTACAACCCGAACATGTCCTACGGCAGCGGCATCAGCCGAAGCGGCGGCGGGACCGTGGGCAATCCGTACACCTACACCGTCGATCCGGCGTTCGTGCACCGTCCGGTGAACTACGTCTCCTGGGGCGACGCGGCGCGGTTCACGAACTGGCTGACCAACGGGCAGGGCAATGGCAGCACCGAGACCGGGGCGTACGACCTCAACGGCGCGATGACCGATGACGATCTCTTGGCCGTGGTCGTACCGAGTGCGGCCCAGCGTGCCACGTGGTCAACCGGCGCGAAGTCGTACTTCCTGTTGACCAGCGAGGATGAGTGGTACAAGGCGGCGTATCACGATTCGGAGAGCGAGGCTTACTTCGATTATCCAACGAGCAGCAACACGGCCCCGGGGCGCGACATGGCCGAGACCATCAATGTCGGCAACAACGCGAACTACTACACGGGCTCTGGTGCGAACCCCATCGATTCCGGCAAGTACACCACTGTCGCGGGCGAGTTCGAGTTGTCTTACAGCCCCTACGGAACGTTTGACCAGGGCGGCAACGTCTGGGAATGGAACGAGTCGATCGTGTCCGGGTCCTATCGCGGCCTGCGGGGCGGGGCGTTCGACAACCACGTCAACAACCTGCACGCGGCGGCTCGGGCCTTCAACAGCCCGACGTACGAGAGCTACGACATCGGGTTCCGTGTCTCCGAGGTTCCTGAGCCCGCTTCGATCGCGGTCCTCGCTCTGGGAAGCATAGGGGTGCTTCTGAGGCGTCAGGGAAGTCGCAGGTAAGCCCTTGCCCTTTGACCCTTTTACCCTTTATCCGGGCGGGCACGAGCCCGCCCGGCTTTTTCCTTTCGCCGCCGAAGGCGGCACACGGGTTCTCCTGCCCTCGCGGCCCGGCTGCGCTGTCTGGCGGGCTTCGGCGGTGCGGCCATCCCGGCGACGGCAGTCCTTCCACACGCACCGGGGCGCGATCCGAAACGTTGCGTTCGGACGCCGGAACACTACGCTGGGCCATGCGCGGGATCCAACCCGGCCAGTTCTCGTCGAGGAAGTGCAGAATCCTCTTGGCGCAAGTCCGGCGGGGGGTATAATATATGAAGCTGCGACCTCCGCTTGGGGAAGCGGAGAGGATGAAGCCCGCCTGCTGTGGCCTGAACCGGCCGAAGGCAGCCGGCGGGTGCTACTGTGAGGGTGGGTGCGAGTCTCGCTCGCTCGCTTCTTCCTGCCTATGCCCCGTGCAGGGGTCCCCACAAGATCGGTTGCGCACGCTGGAGTTGCCGTGCGGTCTGGATGAACCCGCGATCTCAAGGCAGCCCGCGAGGGGGCATGAAAAGGAAAGGCAGGAACATGAAGACGAGGGCATTGGCACTGGCGGCGGGCCTGGCGGCGATCTTGCTTGCCGCGGGCGGGATGGCGCAGGCGGATGGCTTTGGCAGCGGGGCGAATCAGTTCGATATCGACTTCGTGACGATCTCGGGGGCGACCAACCCGACGAGCGGGTACGGTATCGTGAACAACGACTACCGCATCGGCGTCTACGAGATCACCAACGACCAGTGGACCAAGTTCAAGGCCGAGCTGGCCCCCGTCCAGGTCACGGGCGATCCGACGTCAGCCTACAACGAAGACCCGTCCTGGACCGGCACGAACGTCCCGACGAACGAGGTGAGCTGGTACGAGGCGGCGCAGTTCGTCAACTGGCTGAACACCTCGACGGGGCACCAGGTGGCGTACAAGTTCACCGGCACGCAGGGGACGAGCGGGTACGCGCTGGACACCTGGAGCGCCGCCGAGGCGGCGGGCGGCACGAACCTCTACCGCCACAAGGACGCCTTCTACTACCTGCCGACCGAGGACGAGTGGGTCAAGGCGGGGTACTGGAACGGCAGCAGCCTCCAGACGTATGCCACCAAGCCCGGCGACACGTTGGACCAGGGCGACGGGACGAGCGGGACGGGCTGGAACTACTACGACAGCGGGTACGCGACCGACCCGTACGGTCCCTGGGACGTGGGCAGCGGCAGCGAGGAGCTGAACGGGACGTACGACATCATGGGCAACGTCTGGGAGTGGATGGAAAGCCCGTATACCAGCGGCGACTATGGGACTGGTTCCGCTCGGGGTGTGCGTGGCGGGTCGTACTACTGCAGCGACCTCGACGTCGTCAGCCTCGCGTCCTCCTACCGGTACTACAGCAACCCGAACGACGAGTACAACAACCTCGGGTTCCGTGTCGCCTCCGAAGTCCCTGAACCTGCGAGTTTGGGATTGCTTGCGATAGGCGGACTGGCGCTGATTAAGAGAAGGCGTCGATAGGCACCCTTTTTGCTTTGGTGCTTTTACCCTTTATCCGGGTGGGCACGAGCCCGCCCGGCTTTTCCTCTTTTCCCTTTCGTCGCCGAAGGCGGCGCGCGATTTTGCTGAGTCATGCGCATGCGCCGAACCGGCAGACCACAGGGCAACGGGCCTTCTGTCCCCGCCGGCGCCGGAGAAAGCACATGGCAGCCGCCCGAATTCGCTTGGCGCAAGTCCGGGGGGGGGGGTAAGATATACGAAGCTCCGACCTCCGCCGTGGGAAGCGGAGAGGATGAAGCCTTGCTCGCATTCGGTCGTGAGCCCGACCGGAGGGGGCGGCTGGGTTCTACCGGGTGGACAGGGCGAGACTCGCTCACTCGTTCCTTCCTGTCCCCAATCCTCGCAGTCGGATTCTGCGCGAACTTGGCCCGCCAGCGCTGCGGATACGCCGGCCGGGATCTGTGGGATGTACAGAGCGACGAAGGAAAGGAAAGGCAGGAACATGAAGACGAGGGCATTGGCACTGGCGGCGGGCCTGGCGGCGATCTTGCTTGCCGCGGGCGGGATGGCGCAGGCGGATGGCTTTGGCAGCGGGGCGAATCAGTTCGATATCGACTTCGTGACGATCTCGGGGGCGACCAACCCGACGAGCGGGTACGGTATCGTGAACAACGACTACCGCATCGGCGTCTACGAGATCACCAACGACCAGTGGACCAAGTTCAAGGCGGCCCTGGCTCCGGTGCCGGTGACGGGCGATCCGTCCAGCGCCTACAACGAAGAGCCGTACTATACGGGGACGAACGTTCCGACGAACGAGGTGAGCTGGTACGAGGCGGCGCAGTTCGTGAACTGGCTGAACACCAGCACAGGCCATCACGCGGCGTACAAGTTCACGGGCACGCAGGGCACCAGCGGGTACGCGCTGGACACGTGGAGTGCCGCCGAGGCGGCGGGCGGCACGAACCTCTACCGCCACAAGGACGCCTTCTACTATCTTCCGACCGAGGACGAGTGGGTCAAGGCGGGGTACTGGAACGGCAGCAGCCTCCAGACGTATGCCACCAAGCCCGGCGACACGCTGCACCAGGGCGACGGGTCGAGCGGCACCGGCTGGAACTACTACGTCGACGGCTTCGCGACCGATCCGTACGGCCCCTGGGACGTGGGCAGCGGCAGCGAGGAATTGAACGGGACGTTCGACATCATGGGCAACGTCTGGGAGTGGCTGGAAAGTCCCTATAGCGACACGACTTATGGGACCGGTTCCGCTCGCGGTCTGCGTGGCGGGTCGTTCAACTTCAACGGCGGCACCCTCGCGTCGTCGGACCGGATCGGCTACGACCCGTACTACGAGAACGGCTATCTCGGGTTCCGTGTCGCCTCCGAAGTCCCTGAGCCGTTCACACTCGGGTTGCTCTCGTTGGGCGGAGTGGCTCTGCTGGCGAGAAGACGCCGATAGCAGCCCGTCCTCAACCATCGCCTGAACCACCCAGGCGCACCGGCGGAACAGCCACCGCCAGTTGCCCGACCGGGTCGCCTCGCCGAATAGCTCGGCGTACGCCTCCCGCAACTGCCGCATCGTCATGCCCGCCAGCCGCTCGATTTCCTGTTGTGTGCTCGTCATCCGTTTACTCCTGCCATCGCGTAGCCTGCGGCCGCGCTGTCCTGAGCGACGGCCGCGAGTCGAAGGGCCCGGCGTCCTCTCGCCGGCGCTCTCGGTTCTGCAAGTCCTGAGCGAGCCCTGCGGGCCGAAGGGCACCGCGAGCACACTCAGCCTCGCCGTCCGCCAGGCAGCAAGGGCTGTTCTCGGAGAAAGTGGAACTTCTTTCGGCGAAGCCGCTTGCGCGCACCACACCCACCGAGAGAATGGAAACCACCTCCCGCCGGCGCTCCGCCAACGTCAGCTCCGACGGCCTACGGGGCAGGATCACGACCAACGCTCGCTCCTTCGCTGCTGTTAACCACGTCCCCTCATAGGTGGTTTTTTGCAGCCGGAGCCGAAGTGTCGCGCGAGAAGGCAGATGTCCTGCCTCCTCAGTGGCAAGGCTTTCCCGACGACGCGGAATTGGCGTTTCTCGATCGCCAGCCAAGCCGAGAATCTCATTGGCGCAAGGGGGGGGTGGCAGTATAATGCGTGTCAAATCGGCTGGCGGCGTAGCCGGGCTAGGTCATCCGGTAAATCCTGGATCAGTAGGTCATCCGGTAAATCACGGTTGGATGAGCTTAACACAACGCTGCTCGGTTGAACCATCGGAGGAATCAGGCCTGCAGCACATCACCCCAAGGGAAGGAGATAGGCTATGAGGAGTATCATCACGGTCATTGCGGTTGCTCTGTCTGTGAGCGCTGCAAATGCCTCTATCTACGAGACCAACGTCCTGAAGAACCCAGGCTTCGAAGACGGACTGAACCAGTGGACGACCGACCACGGAACAATACGAACCGGCAGCCCGGCTCCGCACGGTGGAGGCAAGTACCTCATGGGTTCGACGGACGGATCCGCTACGAGCTACACGTACCAGACGGTCGACCTGATCGATCTGGGCATTCCGGTTTCTGTGATTGACAGCGGCAATCTGGATGTCCACTTCGGTGGCTATCAGTCTGGCTACTCGACGCAGGCAGACCGCGGAAGAATCGAACTGACTTTCAATCTCGCCGGTGGATCGAGCGCCGGTCCGATCCTGCTGGATTGGGTGTCGACGAACGACACGTGGGTGTTGAAGGAGGCGGCCCTGGACATCCCCGTGAGCACGCGATCCGTCGAGTTCGGTTTCCGCTCCGAGAGGTTTGACCAAAACAACAACGATGGCTACCTGGACGACGCCTTCCTTGAGGTGATTCCCGAACCGGGAACGTTGAGTCTCCTGGCGCTGGGCACGGCGCTGCTGATTCGCCGCAGGCGCCGCCGCGAGGCATAGCGGCGGACTCAGTACCTCGGTCCGCAGCGCAAATCCGCTTGACACTCACCGGGATCGCTACGACTATTGCACACGGCAATTGAAGTCGTACGGGAGCGTTAAACCTCCCTCCCCCCGGGGCCCAGCCGACCGCCCACGCGGAATCGAATTTCCTATCAGTAATTTCCTATCAGTTATCCTGTGGGGCCATGCGACGATAGCCCACCATGACAGTGGTAGAACTCTTCCGGGGCGGGGTGCCCAGCCCCTTGACAGTAGGTTTGTTGCTTCCTCACCCAGGCGGTGGTTGTCGGCTGTGCGTGGTGCCCGGCCCAGGCTCTCTTGCGCTAATCGAGGGGGCGAGTCGAACACTCCGGTTAACCCGAGGCCGGGGACGCGGCCGGTCTCGGCGCGAGAGCGTCCGAGAGGGCCGGCTGGGCGGGACGGGGGTTAACAGGATGCGGGCGGGGGCGAGAGCGGCGGCGGGTAAGGTGCTGGCGTAAAGGGCGTTGGGGGCGGCGGTTTGGGGCGGGGCGGGCGCAAAGGAAAACCCCGCTCCGTGTTTGGCAGCGGGGTTGACCTCCCGTATACCACCGCCGCCACGGGCCGGTGGCATCTTGACTTCGCAGATGGCAGAGCGAGGCTGCCGTGGCCACCGATTTGCGTAACCGCCTATTCCGTAACGAGGTGTGTCGGGAAAGGCACCATGTGTGAGCGACGCGAACATGCCCGGAGCGAGATTCAGGCCATCTCATCGAGATCCGAGATAGTCCTTGCTTCGCGACCGCGCACGTGATATAATCGAAATCTACGATGTTACTTATATTGCATGGGGCATGTCGAGTCTTTCGGCGACTCAGGTTCCTGATCGAGGGCACGAACGCGATGAGTACTGTCAAGACAGCGTGGGTAGTGGCTGTGTGCGTTGTGGTGATCGGGGTTGCGACACAAGCCGATGCGGTCACCTATTCGGTAAGGGTTCTGACCGACCAGCCGAGTGCCGCCGAAGCGGTCAACAACGACGGCATCGTCGCCGGGGTGAAGAACTATCACCCGTACCGGTGGGACACCCGCGCGGGTACGGGTATCGAACTGGATCCCGGCCGCGGCAGCGGCATGGCCATCAACGCGCACGGCGATGTGGCGGGGTATGTCGCCGAGTCCGCCACCGACTGGCCCCGTGCGTTTCGGTGGTCATCCCACGCCGAACCTGGCCACCAAACGTGGGTGTTCCCCAACCTGCTGGGCGGCGCGCTATACAGCAAGGCCTTCGGTATCAATGACGCCGGCGTCGTGGTCGGCGCTTGCGCGGGTGGGGCCGCCATCGGGGTGATCGCCGGCGGCAGCGTGCTCGAGGAGATTCCGACGCCGCCCGGCTGGTCTTTCTCGATCGCATACGATGTCAACAACAACGGCATGGTGGTCGGCAATGGCACATCGCCATCCTCGATCGCCGGCGGTGTCGTGTACGACACGGTGTCGCTCGACATCCTCATCCCCGAGTCCGGCGGTTGGCGGGCACAGGATGCGCGTGAGGTGACCGACAATCGCCTTGTTGCCGGCACCGCCGTCACGACGAGCTACCCGACCTCGACGGGCGCGTACGTGTACCCAGTTGGCTTCGGCCCCCTGAACCCGATGCGCGACTTCGCCGGCGGCTGCGAGGCCTACGCCACCAATGATCGTGGCGATGTGGTGGGCATCGGACGGCTTCCCAACGACGATATTGAGTATCAGTTCGCTCACATACGGGGGCGTGGCACCTACGTTCTGAACAATCTCAGCGGCGATGGCGTCTGGAAAATCACATCGCTCAACGATATCAACGACCACGGCCAGATCGTCGCCGGCGGCTTGCACCTCAACGGGCGGGGCGTGGCGGTCCTGCTCACGCCCGACACCTTTGTCGAGACGAGTGGCGATAGCGTGACGCTTGACGGCGGCCTCACTTCCCCGGGCGGCCTTGTCGCATCATTCCCGCAACTGGCCGATCCGGGTACCGTCAACTCGACCCGCCGCAGCCCGACCGTTGATGACCTGGCGAGCCTGTACGGCCCGCTGCCGGGCGCGCTGGCAGGCGATGAAGTTCTCCAACAATGGGATGTGGAGTTCAGTGGAACCCTCGCCGGTCCGGCGAGTCTCACGCTCTGCTATGACGACCAATCCCTTGGCTTTGCGGAAGATGGGATGCGCATCGCTCACTGGCAGGGAACGGGTTGGCAGTTGTTGACCCCCATTGTTGACGAGCTTGCGAACACGGCCACTTTCGACACGTTGGGCTTCTCGCCCTTCGTGGTCGTCCCCGAACCCACGTCGCTGGCGCTGCTTGCGGCGGCGCTGCTGACGCTAGGCGGCAGCCGGCTTGGCCGGAAACGCCGCAAGTGACCATCCGCCGCATGGCGGCGACCTCCTTCGTCACGTTCATCTTCTTGGCATGAGCCTTGTCGAATGGCATGCTCCGTGTCCCTTCTGTGCGTCGTGGTCGTTGCCGCGCGGTGGACACTGAGCCTCGTTCCCGCCGACACCTCCAGCGGATTCTGAGAGTTCTTTGGCAGAAGATTCCGAGCCTTGTTCGGCGGCCTGATCGGCGAGCGGATCGACGCACTGACCTCGGAAAACCGGGCACTGCTGGATGCTGACGGAAGGCGCCAATGGGACGCTGTCAACGCCGCGATGCGCGAGGGGGCGTGGGGCAGGGCAATTGAGCTCGCCACTGCTCTCGAATCGTGGCTGGCAGAGAGGGAGACCAGGATATCCCCCGCCGTTCGGGTCGAGGTGCTGCTCTTGCTCGCCGACGTGGCTGTAGTCCGGGATTCGGGTGAGACGGAAGGCCGAACGCCCAATACAACGAGAGCATGGGGTCAACGCCATCGTCCAGGAGCAGGCGGCAGCAGAGGGCCGCGGGGCGCTTGACATGTCGCCGGAGCGCAAGGCGGAAGTGCGGGACCTCCTTCAAAGGCTCTCTGGACGCCTTGGGTGTCCCGCGATCGAGTTGGTACCGCCGGCCGGTGCCGTACAGCGGGATGGGCTTGCACAGACAGCCGGAGCTTCGGGCCTGGATCACCTTCCCCGGCGTCCAGATGTTCTGCACGATGCTGGTGCCGGCCCGGTGGGTGTGGCCGTGGATGACGCTCTTGCACTGGCTGATCTGCAGGTGGTTCTTCGTCGCGTGCTTGGCGTACGACCAGCCGAGAGAAGGGGTTGTTTGCAGGCCAACGGAGAGGCGGTCGGGAACAGAGAGCGCTGGGCGGTGGGCTTGGCGTCCCTTGCCCAACTCGGGGCCCAAGTCGAACAGTCCGGTTAACCCGAGGCCCGGAAGGCGGTCGGTCTCGGCGAGAGAGCGGGCGAGAGGCCCGGCTGGGGGGGACGGGGGTTAACAGGATGCGGGCGGGGGCGAGAGGGGCGGCGGGTAAGGTGTTGGCGTAAAGGGCGTTGGGGGCGGCGGTTTGGGGCGGGGCGGGCGCAAACGAAAACCCCGCCGCGTGTTTGGCAGCGGGGTTGACCTCCCCGACTAGGACTCGAACCTAGAACCTAGCGGTTAACAGCCGCTCGCTCTACCAATTGAGCTATCGGGGAAGACAGCCTCGTCGGGCTGGGCCCGGCGAATCGGTTAGTGTATGGTATCGGCCGGAAAAGTCAAGGGCTTTGGCCGGCGTTTCGGCTAGGCGGTGCCGCCTTTTCGTCGCTTGGCGACGTCCATCTCCAGCTCGCCGAATTGCTCCTCGTGGCGGCGGATGAGCTGACTGAGGGTGATGGCGAGCCGCTTGACGGAGTAGTAGTTCATGATCACGCGTTGGGTGACCTTGAAGAGGATCTGCGGCTGGCTCTGCTGGCTCGGGGGGCCGACGAGGTTGAGCCCGAAGTCGAGGATGACCTCCTCGGCCGTGCCGTTGGTGCGGAAGGCGTTGGCGTAATTGGTCTGGAGGCTGGTCTCGTCGATGCGAAGCTGGACCTGCTGCTGCCCGGTCTGCTGGCGGGCCTGCTCCTCGACGGGCTGGTCCGGCTGCGGGGCGGGGGTGTCGTCTTTCGCCATGTGCTACTCCTTCTCGTAGTTGAGCTTCAGTGAGTGCGAAGTTTCGGGGGCATCGCGTCCCGCTCCGGCAGGTCGCATACGGGGCCACCCATGATACGCGGCCGACGGTCCGACCGTTCAGTTCCCGCACAGGGAACATCGGCCGGGCGGCGGGCCGTCTTGATCCGGGGGGGATTATATTCCCTTTGTCGGCCGGACGCAACGGGGATGTGGATTCCGGCGCGGTGGGGGGGAGCTGGGGGCGGAGGGGGGGAGGAGTCGTGCGGATTCGTCCTGTTGGGACTCATCGGGGGGGCATTGGGGGGGCAGGGAGATGGAGAAGAGTCCCGCCGATTCGTCCTGTTGGGACTCATCGGGGGGGTGTGGGGGGGGCAGGGAGAGGGTGAAGAGTCCCGCCGATTCGTCCTGTTGGGACTCATCGGGGGGCATTTTTCTGGAGGGCGAGGATATGGTTGGCCAGGGCTCGGCGGATGGTGTCGAGGCGGCCCATGCCGGCGGTTTTGGCGGGTTCCATGACGGCGAAGCCATCGGCGGGGAAGCGGATCGAGCCGCTCTGGTAGGCGGACCAGTCGTCGGCGATGGCGTCGGCGATGCGTTTCAGCAGGTTTTCGGCCTGGCGTCGCGGGGCGGCGGCCTGGGGGTTCTTGGCGGCCCGGGCGACGAGGGTCTCGAGGGCGCAGAGGTACTTCAGGTCGTCGATGCCTTCTCGCGACCGTTCGTAGTCGAGGGTGGGGTAGAGCTTGGTGCCGTCGGCGCGGACGAGCGAGCCGCGTTCGTTGCGGAGGTTGTAGTACCACTCGACCTTGCCGCGCACGCCGTACTTGGTCATCTTCCAGAAGAAGAACCCGAACGGCAGGCGCCCGCTGGATGCGTTGACGAACCAGGGGATCGCGCCGGTCTTGGTCCGGAGCTCGGTGAGGAACTCGCGGTTAATCAGGTGGCGCCCGGCGTTGTGGTGGTCGATGCCGTCCCAGCCGTTGTTGAACGTCGCGACGTTCAGGTAGGGCGCCATGGCCATCACCTCGCGGTAGCCGTTCATGTCGCTGGTGGTGGCGATTTCGGGCAGCTCTTCCCAGACGAACCGCGCGAGCCGCCCGGCGATGGCGACGCCCTCGACGCCCTTGTTGGTCAGTTCGTCGCCGATGCTCATCAGGACGGGCACGTCGTGCTTGAGGATCTCGGCGTGCAGGCGGCGCATGACGCGAATGTACATCTGCTGCCAGCGCTTGGACGTCTCATTGCCGTAGCCGGCCAGCGCGCTGAGCTGGAGGTTCATCGGCGTGGCGAAGTAGAACGTGCCGCCGAAGCCAGCCTTTCGGTAGGACTCGATGAGCGAGCCGAGTTCGCTCGTGTCGGTGTCGTGGACCGGCAGGTGCCAGTCGTACAACGGCGCGACGCAGGTCATGCCGTGGGCGCGCATATCGGCGAGGTGGACGGCGATGGCGGCGGGGTTCTTGGGCTTGGAGTAGTTGTACCCCAGCGAGAACGGCGGGTCGGCCAGGCGAATCGGCAGGACCTCCAGCTCGACGTCGATGGCCCCGACGGGCTTCTCGCCGGCGGAGACCGTCACCTTGCCGCGATACGTGCCCGGGTGGGCGTCGTCGGGCACGTGGACGGTGCACCAGAAGTACTCCGTGCTGTGGGCGCCCATGTTCCACTTGCGTCCGAGGCGCATGAGGATTCGCCGCCCGGCGTCGTGGAAGCCCTCGACGCTGGCCACGACGACGCGATCGGCGGCGATGGTTCTGCCGGCAGGGCCCGTCAGCGCCGAGGCCGTGATGAACACGCCCGCGAGGCTCCGTTTCGGGCGGAGCAGGAAGCTGAACGGTTCGTACTCGCCGAGGGAGGCGAAGAGCCCGGCCTTGCGGGGGTCTCCCGCGGCGGGGCGTTCGACGAGCACTCGCCCGGGCCGGGGGAAGCTCACGCGGCGTCCGTCGGCCGTCTCGACCGTCACCGAGCGCGGCGCGGCGTAGACGACCGGCCGGGCGACGAGCGGCTTCTGCTGGGGCGTGGGGTTCTCGTTGTAGTCGGTGACGAACAGGTCGAGCTCGACGGCGGCGGGTGCGGTCGTGGCCGCCAGGAGGAGCGTCAGGATCACGGTTCGTGCGTTCATGGTGGCTCTCCGGTCAGTCGGCCTTGCCGCCGACGGGCACGAGCTTCATGTCGTCCAGCCAGATCGTGCCGGTGCCGATGTGGTAGAAGTAGATGCCGTAGGTCTTGGCGCCCCGGGCGAGCTTTCCGACGACGGTGTACTGCCTCCACGCGGGGGCGATTTTCTGCCGCAGCACTCCGCGGGCGCCGGACTCGAAGTTGACGAAGAGCAGGTTGTCGCCCTCGCCGCGGGCCCAGAAGGTGAGCTTGTACTCCTCGGCGCCGGCGATGGCCGGCAGGGCGGGCGTCATGATGCCGATCCGCCCTTTCTTGCCCGTGCAGCGGATGCGGGCGGAGTGCTTGCCGGAGTGGACGTACGGCGGGCGGGTCTCCCAGGAGTTCTCGTAGTCGCCGCCCCAGCTCCATCCACCCCACCAGAGCCAGCGGCTCCGGTTCCGCGCGGAGTTGCGGTTGACCTTCTCGAAGCCGGCGTTCTGGATGAAGTTCACCGGCGGGTCGGTCACCGAGAGGCTCTGGGAGACATACGTCCCGGCCAGCCGGGCCTGGAGCATCTTCATGCGCCGGGCGAAGGCGGACTCGCTGAGCAGACCGGCGGCCTTTTGCTTATCGACGGCCTGGATGGCCGCCACGATCCGTTCGCGGGGCCAGAGCGTCTTGGTCAATGCCTGCTTATTGCTCGGGCTCGCGGCCCCGACGAGGATGGCCGCTACGAGCAGGATGCCAGCCAAGGCACAGGCGATGGGGGCGGGCTTCATGAGAGGGCTCCTTTCCACCGTGCGACCGCGGCGCGGGTTCGGTTGGAGCCATGATGACTTCGGCCGGCGGGGAAGGCAAGAGGCGGGTTCGCAAGGCAGCGGCGGTGGCGAGGCCGGCGAGCCGGGCCGATCGACGGAGCGGTCGGGCTGGACATTGGCGGCGATTTCGGCGAAGAATCTGTCTAAGGATCACCGTCGGACATCGTTACCCCCTTGGAGACCCGGGCGCCTTGCCATCGGAACGGACGAATCCGGATCGTAGCGACAGGCCCGTCGAGTGGCTTCGCTCGGTGATGGGCCGGTACGAAGGGCCCCTCGTGCGGTACGCCACGCGGATTCTCAACGACGCCGACCGGGCGAGGGACGTCGTTCAGGAGACGTTCCTTCGGCTGCTGGAGTCCGGCCGGGACGCCGACGAGCACCTGGCCGCCTGGCTGTTCACCGTCTGTCGCAACCGGGCGTTGGACGTCTACCGCAAGGAGCACCGCATGGGCCACCTGACCGACTACGCCCAGAAGAACCAGGTAGACGCCGAGGCCTCGCCGCCGGCCGTCGCCCAACGCAGAGAGCACGCCGGGCACGTAGCCGCCGCCCTGGAGACCCTGCCGGCCAACCAGCAAGAGGTCCTGAGGCTGAAGTTCCAGAACGGGCTGGCGTACAAGGAAATCGCAAGCATCACCGGGTTGAGCGTCTCCAACGTGGGCTTCCTGCTCCACGTGGGGATCCGGCATCTGCGCAAGCAGCTCAGGGCTGCCGGCCTGCTCGGGCCGCAGCCAAGGAGAGCACGATGAATACCGAGCCCGACGAGGCGAAGCTGACCGCCTTCGCCCTGGGCGAACTGGATGCCTCGGATCGGGCGGCCGTCGAGGGCCGACTGGCCGACGACCCGGCCGCCCGCCACACCGTCGAGGAGGTCCGCGAACTCGCCGAGATCGCGCGCGAGGAACTCGCCGCCGCCCCGGCCGGGCGGTTGACCGATA
>Ga0272442_10008154_pt1 | contig 13369 bp, 14 predicted proteins | sample SSMForm2O_FD_200262 | JGI IMG/M metagenome (GOLD analysis project Ga0272442, IMG submission 200262) | Marine sediment archaeal communities from Little Sippewissett salt marsh, Falmouth, MA, United States - SSM-Form-2O | ecosystem: Environmental > Aquatic > Marine > Wetlands > Sediment ...
CGATTGGGTGGTCGTGGAACCTGCTCGACGATGCCGAGCGGATTGTGCTTGGTCGCTTATCGGTGTTTCCCGGAACGTGGGCCTTGTCGGCGGCTGAAGCGATCTGCGGCTTCGAACCAATCGACGGAAGCGAGGTCGTGGACCTCGTGGGCAGCCTTGTCGATAAGTCTCTGGCGATCGTTGGGGGTACGTCGGGAGGCTCGACACGGTACCGGCTGCTAGAGCCGGTCCGCCAATACGCATCGCGGGAAGCCGGCTATCAGGCAGCGGAACAGATCCGCGATCGGGTTGTCAACTACTGGAGCGCAACGCTCGCTGGGTCGTACGATCCGGAGGCTCGTTTTGCCTGGCGGGATCATGATCTGGCGAGGGCGCTCGAAGCGGATCAGGCAAGCTTGACTGCCGCGGTCGAATGGGCGCTCGAGTCTGGGCGCTTCAACGATGCCATGACGATCCTGGCAAGCCCGTTCGGAGACCTCCTGTTGCTGCAGGGATCAGCGTTCGACTTGGCTTCGCGGTGGATCGGGACCGCGATTGGCCAGCGCGAGTCGATGGATGAAGGCGTGCTTCTGTCAGCCCTCGAGGTTGGAGCGAACATTGCGAACGCCGTTGGGCGTCAAGAAATGACGTTGGAGTACGCGGAGCTCGGAGTCGAGATATCGAGAACGTCGGAGGAACGGCGATGGCATGAGTTGGCCGCAGCATTGGCGACCACCCGAATGAAGGGACACTCGGGGGCGACGACAGCCGCAATCAGCCGAGTAGCCGCCGAAGCCGAGACCCCCGGCCTTCGTGCGTCGGCGTTTCTCGCGGAAGCCTTCAATGGGAGACCCAAGGAAGCCTGGATACTGACGCAGAAGGCGATGGGGTACCTGTCGACCAGTTCGCCGCGCATCTGGGACGACTGTCGCACCAGTTTCAGGATCTTCGACGTAGCCGAAGACTCCGGACACTACGACGTTGCGATGGAGATGGCAGAGAAGGCGCTCGACCTGGGTCGGCGCTTCGGGTTTCTCAGATATGCGTCCGAAGCGGCGGGTCGCCTGGCCTGTCTCTACGCCGCGAGGGGGCGTCACGACGAGGCCGCGGCACTCATCGATGAAGCCGTGCAAAGGGCGCGACGCATCCTGGGCCAGCCCTCCAAGACTGCCGAAGTTGTGCAATCGGCAGCCCGTGTCGCCCGCCTCCGAGGCGACCTTGACACTGCACGCCGCTATGCCGATGAAGCAGCACATATCCACCTACGGAGCGACGCGGAGCCGTGGCAGGGCACGCTTTTCGCGCTCGAATCCGCTCTGATCGAACGAGACGATGGAGATCTCGACCAAGCCCTGAGGTTCCTGGAAGAAGCCACTGAACGCTTCGAGCAGGCAGACAACCCAGACGTTGCATGGTGGCAGCGAGGGGCGCTCCACGCTGCCTGGGCAAGCGTCGAGCTGCGAAGAGATGACCCGGGATGTGCCCTGGCACACCTCCAGCCAATACTCGCAGCACCCGAAGAGCTCACACACCTGCAGGCGCTCGAAGCGGTTGATCTGGTCGCGATCGCTCTCGCCCAACAAGGCAAGGCTGAAGAGGCCGCTCGTTTGAAGGGCGCAGTCGACCTTGAGCGCGAACAGGCGGGCCTGGTCATCGCATCATCTGACGCACCGGTCCGAGAAGCCGCCATGCTGAAGGCTCAGTCCCTCCTCGAAGATGAATGGCAGACAGCTGCGGAGCAAGGCCTTTCCATGGAGTTCGATGACGCAATCGCCCTCGCTGCCAGCGAAGCAAGTGCTGGCCAGAAACCCCGGAATGACGCTGAGGACACGGAATGGGAAGTCGCCAACAACCTGACCTAAACCCATCACGTCGAGCGCAGCAGGCTGTCTGGCAGCAAATAGCCGGAGGCTTGATGGGCGGCGCGGGCGAAGCCCGATGGCGTACTGGCCCCCAGTCTCTACTGCCGAAAACGACGCTTCTTGATGGAAGCGTCGCGACACGGAGCATGCCCGCCTTGCGCGCTCAGTCGATAGGGCGGAAGCGAATTCGTTGTCTGAGCCAGTCGGCTGCCCACATCTCGTCTATGTCGCCGGATGCGATTGAGAACATGGCCGCCTCGGCCTCGTCGATGTTGGGAGGATCGGGATCCCACCTTCCCTCGTTGAGGTCGACAAACAACACGAGCGTTGCCCACGCGGCTCGCTTGTTCCCGTCGATGAGCGGGTGATTCCAGGTCAAGCGGCACAACAGGACAGCTGCCTTGTCGTACGGGTCCGGGTAGAACTCCGCATTGCCGAAACTGGCTTGGGGAGCGTGGAGCGCTGAGTCGGCAAGATCGATTCGTGCCGCTCTGGCGAGGGTGGCGGCGTTGTCGCCCGTGACTTGCTCCGCTAGCCAGAGGTACTCGGCGAGCGTGATGAAGCGGGTCACTGGGCGAGGCGCTCGAGCAGCTCCTTGTCGCGTTCGAGAAGCCGCTTGGCGCGGTTCGTGAAGTCCTCGTCTCGACGAACTCGTTCGATCTCTGTCGTGAGGGCATCGACGATCAGGGCGTTGACGCTGGTGCCGTTGACGCGGGCGACGGTCTCCGCGTCGTCGGCGAGTTCCTCGGGAAGGCGGACCGTGGTTTGCTTCGTCATGACATCATGATATCGCGATATTGCGAATGCGCAACCCTACGCCCCGCTGGGTTCAAAAAACGAGCCACGCTTTCAGCGGGAAGCGTCCTTGGTGGGTCAGACGTGATCTGCGTCGCGACGCTTTGCGGGTGAAACGTAGGTCAGAGATTCCAGCCGCCCATGTCACTGCGTACCGCGACACTGTGGGACAGAAGCGCCGCCAGCAGATTCGTGGCGCCGAGGTGTCCCTTGAAAACGGTGCACTTGGGAGAGATGATGGTTGCAGCTGCGGTGGCGAGAGCGAGGCAGCTGTGGTGAGACGATTGCCGATGCTGGGAGTGGCCTTGGTTGTGGCGCTTGTCGGCTGCTCGGACGCCGACACCTTCGAGGAGCCCTCGTCGTCCTCGATCACCTCATCGACCGATTCGACCGAGAGTCCGTCGGGAGACACGCTCCCCAGCGAGATCGTTCCGCAACCGGCCGGCGACGTTCCTGGTTCCCCGGATGACGGCACGGGATTCATCGTTCCCTCCGATGAGGTTCCAGACGAGGCTCCAGTGCGTGTGGTCTATGCAGCAACACCCGGTCTCGTTCGATCGATCGTCGTCGACGGTTCCGGCCGTCTGTGGATGGCGTCGGAGCTCGGCGCAGTGTGGATGGACACCGAATCCGGAGAGCTCCTGATGTTCGAAGCCTCCCAAGCCAACGACGCGTTCCGAGGATTCGGCGGCGTCTCGGTCGGGCCCGATGGAGATGTGTGGTTTGAGGGATCGGATCTGGTGGTGCATTTCGATGGGAATTGGGCTTCGTATCCGGTGTCGGGGTTCTACGAGTACGGGGGAGGGGGCGTGGTGGTTGCCGCAAGCGATGGGTCGGTGTGGTACTCGGGTGGCGAAGGGGTTTCGCGTTTCGCCGATGGAAGCTTCGAGGCGGATGATGGTTGGAGCGACCTAGGCGGGATCGTTGCAGAGAGCAGCGATGGCCTGATGTGGGCCCAGACGGTTGACGGAGGCGTCGCGCGATGGGACGGTGATTGGAGTCGGTATTCGGAGACGGACGCAGGTGGGAATCCCATGTACGGCAGTCCCGGCTCAGTCGGGTTGTACCAGGCGGGTCAGGGACCTCCCACGACCAGGGACGGTGCTTGGTGGTTCGGATCATGGGAAGGCGTTTTGCGGCTTGATGGCGATACGTGGAGCACGGTGACCGCCGGCGGAGAGGGGCCATGGAGCTGCTTCGCCATTGCAGTCGACGCCGGTGATCGCGTGTGGGCCGGTTGCGAGAGCGAGCTCTACCGGTACGCTCCCTCGTCCCACGTGCTTGAGCCACAGGAGTGGTGGTGGGAGGCGACGGACGGGCTTGCAAACCGCGATGTTGAGTTCCTCTATCCGATTCCCGACGGCCGGATCTGGGCCGGTGTCGATCTCACAGACGGTGGCGGTGTGATGCTCTTCGACGAGTTCGATCAAACAACCTATCGGTCGGATGCACTCTCGTTGGGTTATCCCGTGAGCGTCGACGCCCGCGGCAATCTGTGGCTGGTGGACCAACAATGGCTGGTGGACCAGGAAGCGTCCCCTGTCACGATCACGCGCATCAGCCCGGCCGGCGAAATAGACACATTTGAAATCACACCAGACTCACATCAGTGAGCGGTCCGCCTCGCGGCGCTCCTTGCTTCAAGCGTGGCCACCGGGAATGAGCGGTCGGCATCGCGACGCTTCTGTGTCAGAGTGTCGGCTGCGGGATCTCGCTCCGCTCGACAGGTGATATCGCGACGCTCTTGGCTCAATGCGAAGAGACCGGGCCACGAAGGCAGCGCCTTCAGAGGGAAGCGTCCTTGATGGTCAGACGTGATCTGCGTCGCGACACCTTTTGGCAGAAGCGTCATCGACTGGAGGCCGCCCATAGGTGCTGCGATATGAGCGGTTCGCCATCGGGTGCCTTCGGTAGGCTGAGTGCCCTCACGAAGGAGGGTCTATGACCGATGGGGCTGAGGCAAAGGGCGGTATCGGATTCGGGACGATCATCGGGGGCGGTGCAGCGCTACTCGCCCTCATCTTCATTGTGCAGAACACGGGTTCTGGGACCGTTCAGTTCCTGTTCTGGGACTTCACGATGGCGACGTGGGTCTGGGCTTTGCTGCTGTTTCTTCTCGGTGGGGTGAGCGGCTACTTCTTCAGTTGGCGGCGGCGCCGTGCCCGTCGTAGGGACTGACAAGAAGGGTGACAGCGAGCGGCCGTTGCCGACATCCACACCGCCCATAGGTCAGGAGATGTGCGGTTGGGACCTTCTCCTCTTCCGATGTGAGTGTCGGTTGTGACGATGATGGGTGGGGCAATCGTAGGAGGCTGGTATGCGCAGACTCGTCAAGGTGTTGGCAGTGGTCGTCGGCATCATCGTCGTCGAGCAGATCTTCGAGACGGCGTTGATGCAGTGGGCGTTCAAGAGCCGGAACCCCCGGGTGATGGAGTGGCTGACGTGGTACCACAAGTACGTGACCAATCCGGTGTGGGTTCGCCTGTTCGCAGGACGGTCGGCGAGTTCAGCGTTGCTTTATCACGTCGGCAGACGCTCGGGAAAGGCCTACAAGACGCCATTGACAGCCCACAAGTCGGTGGACACCATCATCGTCCCGCTGCCCTACGGCACGGAGACCGACTGGTTGCGCAATCTGCAGGCCGCTGGCAAAGGTGTTGTTGAGCTAGACGGCCGCAGCTTCAGCGTGGATGACCCGGAAGTAGTGCCCGTCGATGAGGTCATGGCTCTCCTTTCCCCCTTGCTGGTTCGTATCGTGAGATGGCACGAAACAGAGCATGCCCTCCTGCTGCACATCGCAGAGCCTGCCGAGCGACTGTCCGCCTAGACGCCACTACCGGTCCCTAGAAGAACCTCGGCGTTCCACACCGCTCGTTGAGATGCATCGGACGCCACTACCTGCTGGTTGGCCGTTCTGGTGAGGAGAGGGACTCGGCGAATCTGCGGAAGGCTCCTGACGCTTGCGTGTGGATCGGTTGCGAGTGGCAGAAGGCTGCGATCCCGAACTCGAATTCGGCGAGATGGCGCAGACTGCCATCGACTTCCGGCGTGGACCGGTTGACGTAGCCGCGTTTCACCCTGCCGTCCTTAGTCGACCAGGCCGCATCCCCCACCAGAAGAAGTCCACCATCCCGATCCAGAAGGTAGGAGGTATGTCCCGGTGTGTGTCCGGGCGTGTCGATGGCATGAAGATCCCCCGGAAGCATTTCATTTGCGCCTTCAGAGACGAGGTGGTCCACTTCTACCGGGGAAGCGTCCGGAAAGAAGACCGCTAACCCGAACAACGGCCGGTAGTACCAGGGGGCAGGAGGGTGCGGCGGCTTCACAGTTCCCTGAATCGCAGGTGTGTCCGCTTCGGATGCGTAGACGGTTGCCTTTGACTCCGCCTTGATGGCCGCAGCGCTTCCCGTGTGGTCGTTGTGGGAGTGGGTGAGCAGGATCGCTCTGACATCGGCGAGGGTGCGGCCGATCTCTTTCAGGCTCTCGGTGATGACACCTTCTCGATTGGGGACCAGCGTGTCCACCAAGGTCACGCCCTCATCGCCATCGATGACATAGGAGTTCACCATCCCACTGCCTATCTGATAGACACCGTTGCTGAGGGGTTCCATGTTCATAGCGCACCTTCTTCGTTCATCAATCGGCCACTTCACTCAGTGCCTTGGCGAAGGGATCCTCGACGAAGGGCCACAGTCGGCTCGTGTCCGCCCGCACATACGGGATTGCTTTCATGTCTCCGGGTAGCGCTCCTAGGTCACCGGCGTAGAGCAGCTGCGCGCTGATCGGGTCGAAGCCGGCGTGGAAGTGCTGCGTCGACTTCACGACCAGGATCTTCTTGACCTCCGGGTCGATGCCGACCCCGGAGAAGATCGTCGGGGCATAACCCTGACCGCGCACGCTGGTGAGCACGACATCGATGCCCCTGTCCGGCGCGGTGCTGGCCTCGTCGTCCAGGTGCACCTTGATGCCGGCAGCTGTGCCGAGCGGTCCGTCCATGTCGTTGAGGGCGTTCGCCAATTGATCGGAGAGACCGATCACAGTCGCTTCGACGTCTACCGGGTCTCCCGAGCTGGGTCCGAGTTTGCCGCCAATACGCAGCTTGAGCCGAGCGCCCAGGCCGCCGTCCTGACAGAGCTGCACGGCTACCGGGTCCCAGAGCGGACCGATCGCAGCGTTCTCGATGCCACGCTCGATCATCTCGACCAGGAAGAAGGTCGAATCGCTGGGGGAACCACCTCCAGCATTGTCCGCGGTATCCCCGATAGTGATTGGTCCCGCAAGTGCAGATGTGGCCTGGTCAGGCAGGCGTCCAGCGTTTGGGGCGGTGAGTAGGCCTGGTCACGCAGCGAGAAGAACTTGCGACCAAGCTGCTCGGTGAGATTCGATCCTCGAACGGCGTCATCGTCGGTCACGACGACCATGGTCGCTCCGATATCTGGCACGTCGCTGTAGGGGAAACCGTGGGCGAGCCACACATTGAGGATGCCATCTTCTTGCTCGAGCGCGGTGAACTCGTCCACCAGTGCACGCATCGGTTGATTCGTGGTGTAGAAGAAGCCAACCATTCTGCAGTCGAACATCGAGATGACCGGACGAACCTTGCCCTCGGCAGCATCGGCCACGATGGCAAACAGGTCGATCATGCGCTGCATGACATCGACGTGTGGGTACTCCTTGTAGCCGACCAGTACGTCGGCATGTTCGAGCATCTGTGTGGTGATGTGGCTGTGCAGGTCGAGCTCAGCGCCCACTGGGACATCCTGTCCCACCAGCTCGCGCACACGGCTCAGGATGTCTCCCTCGCAGTCGTCATGGCCCTCGGCCACCATCGTCGGAGCCGTCGCATCCCGCTAGGAGCAACACAACCACAGCGAGCGAAGTGACCCAACGTCGAGATCGCAAATGCATCATCAGGACTCTCTCAGCATTGGGATGAGAAGTGCGGTGAGTCGTCTCGTCATGATCCGTCCGTCTCTGTTCGGGTGTTTGCCGTGTCGAGGAGTTCGATTGAGCGGCCGGTGGCGAAGTCGATGGCCCATACATCGTCCTCGACCTTGTTGCCGGGCCAGTTGCAGCAGGAGTTGTTGATTATGACGAGCCGGTCGTTGATCAGGTCGTAGACCACGGAATCCGGGCCTCCGGTGTCACCGTTGGGGATGCAGTCCCAGTCGAAACTGACTGGGTCGAGCCTGCAAACGCCACTGCGATAGGTGTATGCGGTGTCACCGCCGGTGGCGTACGGGAACCGTCCGAACCCTACCTCTACTCCGACCGGCGGATGCTCGAGCGGGGCTGTGGTGCCCGTACGGGGGTTGACCAGCGCCCCATCGTCCTGGAAGGGTTCATTCTCGTAGCCGAGAAACGCCAGGCGGTCCACTTCGGCCACGTAGCCAACCAGGAACGGCGGATAGAGGGTCTGGGTGTAGCCATTATGGGTGACTTCGCGCGGCTCCGTGATGATGCCGACTCTGGCCCACCCGTCTGTGTCTACGTCGTATGCCATCAATACGCCGTCGAAGTTGACGACGAGGATGAGGCCCGAGACCGGGTCGTAGACAGCACCCAACTGCGAATCCAGATCCAGGCCAGAGGGAGTTGATCGTCGTTGCCACTCATCGGTATTCGCGTTGTAGACGGACACAGAGTCGGATCCAAAGGCAATGGTCCGGTCGGAATCGACGTCGTACACCATTTCACCCTCGATCCGTTCGCCGTCATGAGGCACCCCCGGCACTCCGGTGGGCGTCGTCTGATGCCACGTGTTGGTGCACACATCGAACGTCCACGTTTCACCGGCCTCGTTGAGGAATACGATCCGACCGGTATGCGTGTCGAAGACGGCGGCCTGGTTGTTCCATGGACCCTCTCCGGGACGGGCCTGATCGATCGGTCCCGGCGCATCCGGGTTGGTGCCTTCTGGGCAGGTCGCTGCGGCGGGTGCCTCCCTTGCGATGGTGGTGGACAGGATCGGGTTCCACGTCCCTGCCGGTTCGTTCAGCGACAGGGTGGTCGTCGTAGAGGGAGATGGCTCGTCGATCACATCGGAACCGGTTCCACCGATGAGCCACAGAACTCCGCCGATCAGGATGAACACAGCGGCTGCGGCCCCAACGGCAACCGCCCAATTTGGGAACGCTCGGCGCTGCGGTGTGCGGGTCGGGATGCGTTCGGCGCTGCGGAGGTCGAGTTCATCGGTCGAGATTGCCGGAGCGACAGCGTCGGCATACGCACCGTAGGCTTCGAGTTGTTGGATCACACCATGCGTCATTGCATCACCTCTAGCGTGTGGCGAAGCTTCGCAAGCGCCCGCTCAACATGCTTCTGAACCGTGGGAATCGACACGCCCATCACGCGGCTGATCTCGTCATAGGTGCAGCCGAAACTGTGCCGCAGCACAACGGCGGTTCGCTGCCGATCCGACAGACGTCGAAGCTCAGGCACGAGACCGGGTTCAACCCACGGCAACGCGGCATCGACCGGCGGATCTGCAACGACGGGTGTTCTCCGGTACTTCTTCGCAGCACTGCGCCCAACCCGAAACAGATACCCGACCGGATGCTCCATCGACGCGACTCGATCCCAATGACGCCAGGCGTACTCGAATGCATCCGCCGCCGCCTCACGCCCGACCTCGGGACCGCAACTCGCAACGAGCGCATGACGCAGGATCGGCTCAGTCTCGGCGAAGAACTCGCTGAATGCGACAGTGGTCTGCTCAGTCGAGGCAACCAATCCGGTCCTCCATGTCCTCAACCTCTACAAGGTCTCACCAAACGATTCTTATGACAAGAACCAGAAGACCCCACCAAGCTTTCAGCCGTCCATATCCGGCTGGGTGTGTTCGTTTGCGATGATCAGGGTGGCGGTGCTCTGAACCCGCATCTTGTGCCGCATAGGCCCATCTAGAACGACGCTTCTTGGCAAACGCGCCGGGGGGTGGACCATCGGCCAGGGCCAGAACCACGGTTCCTTCCGGAAGCGTCGTGAGGGGACCATCAGCCGGATCCGGAGCAACGCTCGTCTGTCGCTGGGTCGGGATCACATGTGCCGAGCACCCCATGAACGATGCTCTGTAACGGATGCGTCACCGATTGAAGACCGCCCATAGGTGCCGACATGTGTGCGGGTCGTATGCCCGCCCGGTTCAGATCTGTCTTGATTCAGACGGTGACTTCGGCGTCGTGTTCGTACATGACACCGATCGGACCGTATTTCCTTCAGATGCCAGATCTGGGCACAGCGTGTCGCCGCCACTCGTGCTGGGTGGCGTATCTGCTGCACAGTCGATGGGTTGCCCGCGCCGGTTGGGTTCGATAGATTCGGTGGCGGACGGGAGAGGCCCGATGCCCGCACGGTCCGCCAAAGAGAAGATGCTGGCGGGAGAGCCGTACAACATGCTCGATCCCGATCTCGATGCGGTGCGACGCACGACGAGAGATCTGGTCTACCGATTCAACCATGCAGCCACGATGTCGGAACGTCGCGCCGTTCTGGAACTGCTGTTCGGCGAGATCGGTGAGAACTCTATGGTCGAACCGCCGTTCCATTGCAGCTACGGCGAGAACACCTACATCGGCCACGACGCCTACCTGAACGCCTTCTGCACGATCCTCGACAACAACGAGGTCCGTATCGGCAACCACGTCATGATCGGTCCGGCCGTTCAGATCTATACCGCTGCACATCTCCTCCAAGCGGACGCAAGAATCGCAGGATGGGAAGTGACCAAGCCGATCGTGATTGAAGACAACGTGTGGATCGGCGGCAGGGCTGTTGTCCTACCGAACGTGACGATTGGGAGCAATGCCGTCGTAGGCGCAGGCGCAGTGGTCACGCGAGACGTTCCTCCAAACACGGTCGTTGTTGGGAACCCGGCGACTGTGAGTAGAGAGATCGATCAACGTCGCTTCGCCTAGGCGGAGTGATGGACTCCAGTGACATCGACGCAACCGACGGCGGACGGCAGCGCCGCCCATAGGTCAGGATATGTGGGTAATCCGCGGGGGGTTTGGTGGACGGTGGGTGACTCCTCAGCGGTCGGTCCCGACGTGTATGTTCGGGCTATGGAGTCATCCAGGTCTCCTGGTTCGGGTGGGGGGGAACCTTGGAGGTATTCGTATGCGAAGACTGTCGATCCCATTCTTGGTAGTACTCGGCCTTCTCCTGGCGGCATGCGGAAGCAGCGATACGACCGACCAGATTCACGGTACGTGGTACTCGGCCGATTCCGATGTGTCCTTGACGTTTGACGCAGACGGTGAATGGAGCGCGCGGGAAGGTCTTGAGGGGCCCGCCATGGACTTCGGAACCTACACGTTCGAGGATGACGTTCTCACGATGTCCAACGCTGAGGACTCGTACTGCCCAGGATCTACCATTGTGTCGAACGCCAGCTTCGAAGAGAACGGCGATGAGCTCCACTTGGACTTCGTTTCAGACACCTGCACGGAACCAACTTCCCGCGGAGTGGACCAGGTCTTCGTGAGATACGAATCCTGAGGAATCACACGCCTGCCCCGCCCATATCCGGCATTCTGTGCGACCGGACGTGCCGCCCATAGGTCAGGATATGGGCGCGTCACTTGCTTGCCTTTGCGTCAGCGAGCGCCGCAATCCCGTACCTGAGCCGCACGCCTCAACGACTTGAGGGGCAACTAGCCCAAGTTGATTGCGTTCCAGCGCCTGGCCGCGACTGCATGGTCACAGAATCCGTGTATCCAGCTCCCCGGTGGCTATGCGAATATCTTGTTGATGTTGTCCTTCTGCTCGTCGGTCAAGGCGTCCATGACCTCAAGAGCGTCGAGATTCTCCTTGAGTTGGCCGACATGGCGAGCACCAAGGATGACCGAGCTGACACGCGGGTTCGAGGCGGTCCATGCCAACGCCAACTGACCGGGTGTGCAACCGACCCCTTGGGCAACACCGAGGAACTCATCGACCTGGGCAAGCTTGGCGGGATCGGTGAGGAAGTCCTGGAGCCACTCGACGTTCTCTCCGCGACTACCTTCCGGGATTCCGTTCTGATACTTGCCGGTCAGCAAGCCTGAGGCGAGCGGGCTCCACGTGGTTAGTCCGAGCCCGATGTCTTCGCACAGACGGGCGTATTCGGTCTCTACCTTGGTGCGGTTGAACAGGTTGTACTCCGGTTGTTCCATCACCGGTTTGCGCAAGTGATGCCGCTCGGCAATCTCCCACGCCGCCCGGATTTCCTGCGCAGACCACTCCGAGGTGCCCCAGTACAGCGCCTTGCCAGAAGCCACGATGTCGGACATGGCCCACACCGTCTCTTCGATCGGAGTCTCTGGGTCGGGGCGGTGGCAGTAGACAAGATCGACGTAATCGAGCTGAAGACGATCGATTGACTTGTCGATCGCCTCGATCAAATACTTGCGGTTGAGCGTGTTGAAAGCGTTCGGGACATCCCTGTGCATGCCCCAGAAGTACTTCGTCGATACAAGGTAGGTGTGACGGGGCCACCCGAACTCCTGCAGCGCCTGGCCCATAACAGTCTCCGCCTTCCCCCCGGCATAGACCTCGGCGTTGTCGAAGAAGTTGACTCCCGCGTCGTATGCAGCGTTCATGCATTCGAGACTGTCGTCCTTCTCCTGCTGACTCCCGAACGTGAGCCATGACCCGTACGAGAACACGCTGGTCTTGATTCCGGCATTCCCTAGGCGGCGGTACTGCATCTCCATATCATTTCCTCTCGATGCGTCAACTACTCCACCCTAGGAGTTCCCATGTCGGGACTAGCCACGGCGTTTTGGTGGACCCCGATTGTCACGGTGGGTGTCCGACGGCGCGCACTCCGAGACCGCCCATGGGTGCCTGATTGATGATGTGGGGGGTGTTGCGGGATGGTTCTGTCTCGTAGCGTTGGGGGTGTCGGCGGGTCTGGCTCTCTATGTGCCTGGCACCCGGGCGGTGTCTTGGTAACGAACTGTCGGCCCGTCGAGGCCCCTGGTCGTGGTGTGGCTCGAAAGAGGCGAACGCCAGAGGCAACGGGCATTTGTTGTGATCAGGAGTGCCTGCCGCGGCCACCCATGTGACCCCTTAACGAGGAGGTTGATGATGGTCACGACGATTGGTATCGACCCGCACAAGGCGACCCACACGGCGGTTGCTATCGACGACGATGAGACGGTGCTCGCTGAGATCACGATCCGAGCGGACAAAGACCAGGCAACAAAGCTCATCGACTGGGCACAGTCGGTGAATGGTGACGGCAGGGTGTGGGCGGTCGAAGCCGCCACCGGACTCGGCCATCTTCTGTCACAGCAGCTCGTCTCCCGGGGTGAACCGGTGGTTGACGTGCCACCCGTACTCGCGTCACGGATCCGGGTGTTGTCATCGGGGAAGTCGAACAAGAACGATGAGAACGATGCCCGCTCTGTCGCGATCGCCGCGTTGCGTCGCGACGGCCTCGCCGAAGTACGCCGGGAGGATGAAGCAGCGATCCTGCGGATGTTGGCGAAGCGGCACCGCGAACTCACCGCGCTACGGACCCAGGCGGTGTGTCGCCTCCATGCGATGCTCGCCGTATTGCGTCCGGGCGGTATGGGGCACCGGCTCTCGGCGAAACAAGCATCTCGCATGTTGGGCGGGATCCGTGGCCTCGACGCGGTCGGTGAGCAGCGACGACAAATGGCCAAGACATACATCGTCGACATCCGCCGTCTGGACCGGGACCTCGATGCGAACAAGACGCAGATCCGTCGAGCCGTTGCGGCTGC
>Ga0272442_10008155_pt1 | contig 13369 bp, 10 predicted proteins | sample SSMForm2O_FD_200262 | JGI IMG/M metagenome (GOLD analysis project Ga0272442, IMG submission 200262) | Marine sediment archaeal communities from Little Sippewissett salt marsh, Falmouth, MA, United States - SSM-Form-2O | ecosystem: Environmental > Aquatic > Marine > Wetlands > Sediment ...
AACTCTTACTGATCACACACATATGCCTCATCCTCCGAAATCAATGAGCCAAGTGCAGCACAGACCCCTCGCGAGCCTCGGCCAGCCGTCGGCGCAGCGACAGCCTTCGACCCAAGCGAGGGCGAGTCGGCGTACCTGGCAATAACGGTTGCGACCAGCAACCTTCCCTTCCAATCCCCCGTAAAAACATCACCTAATATATCTTAGCACACCGGCCAAGCGCGTGCCAGCCCGCATGTCGGCCCGGCCGGCTGGCCGATTATGGGGCTTTGGGGCGACATGTCCCAGGCAACTTCGCCCGACTGCGGCGCCGATGCCTCTTACGCTCCCGGCAGTTCCATCCTGAGAAACCAGAATCTCCCCGAATCATCATGCTTGCCGGTGATGGTCTCCGCCTCATCGGTCAAGATTCGCAAGCCGACCTTGTGAGCCACGACCAGGGATGGGATGTTGCTTTTGCGGATATGCGCCCAGATGCTGCCAACCTTGCGCTTGGACAGTGCTTTGATGCGTGCCCGAGTGAGCCGGGTGCCCACCCCAGCCCCCCGATGCTCTTGCAGGACCTCCAAACCGTTGAGCCACCATTGTCGAGGACGACCAGGGTGTACTGAAGCACGGGCGAAGCCTACAACTTTCTCTTCCCGCTCAGCCACAAAAAACACGCTACGTTCGCCATCGAAGCCGGAGAACTCTTGCTGAAAATGTGACATCGTTGCTTCCCAGCGAGCTTTGTCTGACAAGCTATACTCATTGCCCTTCATCGAGATTTCTGCCAGTTGCTTCAGGAATTCGCCAGTGCCGACAGATCCTCCCACAATCTCTCGTATGACCACCTCTGCTGCACGATGCATCGTTCGCTCCTGGTTCTACTCTAGTCACACGCAGTGCAAGCCAACGCGTGTCGCCGGGCGCACGAAAAAGGGCGCTTCCAGCATTGCTGGTGGCGCCCTTTGGTCAAGAACGGAGAGGGCGGGATTCGAACCCGCGGAACGAGGAATACCCCGTTCAACGGTTTAGCAAACCGTCGCTTTCAGCCACTCAGCCACCTCTCCAAAGCCTTGCCAAACCGCTGCGTCGATTGCCAACGGTGTCGACGCTGTTGCGCCGAGCTTCTCACTACAGATGCATCGGCCATATGGGCCGTGCTCATTAAGCCGATCGAACCGCCGGGCAACTCATCAGCGACGCTGCCCGAATGGATCGTGCAAGCGGCTGCGTGTATAGCACGATGGTATGGACGACTTGCTTTGCTGTCAAGAAGGCGAGCCGCCTCATGCCTGCGACGGCCCGGCAGCGAGGCGCGGCCTAAACGGCGAATATAGAAGACGTTACGTCGCGCTGCACAGACGCCAACGGCTAGCCGCCGGCGCTATAACCGACGCTATGAGGCGTTTTCGGCGAAGTGGCCTGCGACCTCGACGGCCGACGGCTTGCGGGTGAGCAGATCGGACAGATCGGTCGCGCCTTCGACGGCCTTGGTCACTGGCTGGGCGGCTGACATATCGCCCAGCAGAATCGCCCCGATCAGCCGCCCGTCGCGAAACACGAAGCGGAAGTATTTACCGTCACTTTTCTGGTCGATCGCGTCGTCGCCGTCGTCCGGGTCAAACTGACCGATGCTGAACAGGTCGATCCCCAGCACCTTGAGGACGTTGGAAGGGGGGATCCCGCCGAACTCGGCCTGTCCACCGGCGGCGTTCATGCCGGCGATGTTGCCCTGAAACTGGGCCGGCGCCCACAGCCCGTAGACCGTCTTGCGGTGCTCGGCCACGTCGCCCGCGGCCAGAATGTCGGGATGCGAGCTGATCAGATGGTCGTCGACCACCACGCCCAGGTTGGTCTCGAGGCCCGCCTGTTTGGCCAGCGCGAGGTTCGAGCGAATGCCGGTGGTGATGATCACCACGTCGGCCGGCAGTTCTGTGCCGTCGGCCAGCCGCACGCCGCGGGCCTGTCGGTCGCCGGTGATCTGCTGCACGTTCGCCTTGGGGTACAGCTTGATGCCGCGGTCGGTGACGTAGTCGGCGAGGATGCGGGCGGCGTCGGCATTGAGCTGGCGCGGCATGAGCCAGGCGTCGCCTTCGAGCAGCGACACAGCCGCGCCGCGCCGCGTCAGCGCGCCAGCCGTCTCCAGCCCGAGGATGCCGCCGCCGATGCACACGCACGTCGCGCCGTCGCCGACCAGAGCCAGCAGGCGCTGCGCGTCGTCGAGCGTCCGCACCGTGGTTACATTCTGTTTGTCGGCGCCGGCGATGGGCGGCACGAACGGATCGGCCCCCACCGTCAGCACCAGCTTGTCGAACGACTCGGTGCTGCCGTCGCTCAGTTCGACCGTTTTGACGTCGGCGTCGATCGACTTGACCGCCACGCCGCGCTTGAGCTGCACGTTATTCTCGTCGTACCAACCGGCGGGATGCAGCGGCAAGTCGCTCTCGGTTACCTCACCTGCCAGATAGCGCGTCAGATTGAGGCGGTAGTACGGAAGCTGCGGGTCCTGCGAGATCAGCACCACTTCGGCCGACGACGATGATCGGATCGACTCGACGGCCGACACGCCCGCGATGCCCGCGCCGACCACGACCACCTTGCCCGCCTGCGAGGCCGGCGCCGGCGCGGCGGCGGGCTGTTCGGTGTACGGCTCGAACTGCTCGCGCAATGCCCCGCAGACCGGGCAGCGATCGGGCGGCTCGGACTCACGGTGGATGTATCCACAGACTGTACACCGCCACGCGCGCACGGGCTGATCGCTCATTGTCTGCTCCCGTTGGTAGTTCCTGCGCCGCCTGTGCCGAGCCGAACGCGGCTGGCCTTACTTGATCTCGGCAAACCGCTGCCTGGGCGCACCGCAGATGGGGCACTTGTCGGGCGCCTCACCCAAGACGGTGTGGCCACATCCGGCGCACACGAAGATCGGCGTCGCGTCCATATCCTTTCCCGCCTTGACGGCCGCCAGTGCGTTGCCGTACAGGCCGTGGTGGATCTCTTCTACCGCCATGGCATAGCGGAACGTAAAGGCCGCCCGTTGCTCGCCCGCCTTCTCGGCCTCGGCCAGGAACCCCGGGTACATGTGCTGAAACTCATGCCCCTCGCCCTCGATGGCCGTTTCCAGATTCTCTGCGGTGTCCTTGATCCCCCCCATCGCTCGAAGATGGTTGTGTGCGTGTACGGTCTCGGCCTCAGCGGCTGCGCGGAACAGCTTGGCCACCTGCGGGTAGCCGTCAGCGGCCGCCTTCTCGGCAAAGGCCAGATACAATCGATTCGCCTGGCTTTCACCGGCAAACGCTTCTTGCAGGTTCTCTTTCGTCGCCATGTCCGGAAACTCCTTTCACAACGCTCGCGCCCAAGGCCGCCGCCCGGCGCGGTCCTAACCCAAAACCAACATACAACGCGATCCGTGCCCGAATCCGCTGGTTCATTGGACCGCTCAACCACGCCAGTGTCAACCGGGGCGGTGGGCCAGCCGACACGCCCCGCCACGGGTCGACAATTGCCAGCTTAGGTCAGGACAGGTTACGGATGGTTGACAGATTGCCCGTCCGCGCCGCTTCCAGCACCGGACCCATGCAGTCATCCACCTGATCGGCCGACAGCGGCACGGGCATGTTCTTCAGCTTCATGGCGAGTTGCGGGTCTTTCGCGGCCGTCAGCGCGCGCTCGACGTGGCCCGGCTCGAAACCCGGCACCTCAGCCAGCGTAGCGGGAAACCCAATGCGCCTCGACAGCGCCAACATGCCCTCGGCCACGGCCAGGCCCAAGTCGCGCCCGCCCAGGCGGTCGAGCTGCGCGTCGACCAGACCGTGCCGTCGATACACGTCGCCCAGTACGCGAAGCTGTCGCTCGATGGCCGGCGCGAAGAACACCGTATAATACGGGTTCATCAGCGCGCATGCACGCCCGTGCGAGAGTATGTCCACCAGCGAGAAGCTCGTCAGGTGCGCCCCGTTCGTGCCGCCGATCATGATCGCCAGCCCGCCCAGGTCGGTGCCCAGGCCGAGCGCGTCGCGTGCGGCGGGGTCGTGGGGCGATTCGAGCGCCGCGGCCAGACTGCCGACGATCAGGTCCACGCCAAGTTTGGCGATCGGTTCGGCTCGCTTGAGCTGCTTGCCCTGCGCGCCGTAGTACACCTCGATCATATGGGCCACGCCGTCGAGCGCGCCGTCGGCGGTAAGATCGGCCGGCGCGGTTCGCGTGAGCTCGTAGTCAAACACCGCACGCGGCGGCACAATGGCGTCGTCGACGATGAGCTTCTTTTGGGCGCTATCCAGATCGGTGATGTTTGAGTACTTGGTCAGATGGGCCGCGCTGCCCGACGCGGTTTGAACCGCCACCAGCACCGGCAGCGTCCGGCCCTTGGCGGCCAGCGCTTCGGTGACCTTGCCCACGCCGAAGTACGCATCGATGTTGCGCGGGTCGTCAGCCAGCGTGGCCAGGACGGCGGCGGCTTTGGCGGCGTCGATGGTCGAGCCCCCACCGATCGCCACCACGCCTTCGGCGCTGGCTGCTCGCACGGCCTCTGCCATGCGATACAAATCTTCGCGCGGGGCGTTAGGCCGGGCGCCGCGCTCGCGCGTCACGACGGCGACACCGGCTGTGGCCAGCGACTTTTCGACCGCCGCGACCGTTGCTGTCAGCCAGGGCGACGTATTGGCCAGGATGACTGCCCGACGCGTTACCTGCCCCGCCAGTTCGCCGGCTCGAGGCAAACAACCCAACCCGAACGCATAGGATGGGCCCTTCCAGGCCGCGATCAAACGCCTGGCCGCACCCCTGGTGCCGCCTTGGTCCGATTCGCTCACCGCGACGGCCTCACCTGTCTCGATTGCGAAAGCGACTCGACCGTCTTGCGGTCGAGCCCCTTGATCATCGCCACCAACAGCTTCAGGGCGTTGTCGTAGTCGTCGCTGTGGACGATGCCCGCCTGGCTGTGGATGTAGCGCGTGGCTGCGCCGATGTAGAGGCACGGCACGCCTGAGAACTGCATATGAATTCGAGCGCCGTCGGTCGTCCCGCGCTCCAGAATCGAGAACTGATGCGGAATCTTGTGCTTCTCGGCAAGGTCAATGGCCATGTCCAGCAGCCGGCGGTTGGGGATCATACCTCCGTCCAGCACGCACAATTGCGGGCCCTTGCCCAGTGTGCCCTCGCCGTAGGCCCGCCCGCAGCCCGGCACGTCGGTGGCGATGCCCACGTCAAGCACCAAAGCTACGTCGGGCTCGATGGTGTAGGCGGCGGTCTGGGCGCCCCGACAGCCCACCTCTTCCTGCACCGTGCCGACCGAATAGACCGTGTTGGGGTGCTTGGCTCGCCCGAGCTTACGCAGCAAGTCGATCGCCAGCGCAACCCCCAGCCGATCGTCCCACGCCTTGGCCAGCAGCATCTTGGGGTTGGCCATCGGTGTGAAATCGAACACGCACGTCATCACGTCGCCCACCCGCACGCCGAACTTGCGCTCGGCCTCGGCGCGGTTCTTCGCCCCGACGTCGATGAACATGTCCTCGCGCTTGACCACCTTGTCGCGCTCGTCGGGCTTGAGGATATGAGGCGGCTTGCTGCCGATCACGCCGGGCCACGCGCCTTTCCGCGTGTGCACCAGCACCTGTTGGCTCAACAGCACCTGGTCGTACCATCCCCCCAACGGTGAGAACTTGAGGAAGCCCTCGTCGTCCACCATGCGGACCACAAAGCCGATCTCGTCCAAGTGGCCGGGCACCATCACCTTCGGACCGGCTGCACCTTCCTTGCAACACATCACGCTGCCCAGCTTGTCGCTGGAGATGGGCCCGTAGGCCTTCGCCTCACGTCTGAAGATATCGGCGATGGCCCCTTCCATACCGGGCGCACCGTGGGCCTCGGTCAGCTCCTTGCACAAATCCAATGAGTATTTGTCCACGGCCTGTCCTCCTCGCACGGTGCCGATGTGGCACGCGCCGGTCGCGATCTAGATTTCCACGTCCAGGCTCTTGCCCGCCTTGGTCGAGTCGACCGCCGCCTGGATCACCTTCATCACCCGCAGGGCGTGTTCGGCTGTGATGATCAGGGGCTTGCCCTCGCGGATGTGTTCAGCCAGATTCTCGTGCAGGTTGACTTGCTCGACCGCCTTCGATCGCTTCAGCTCGTACCCGTCACCGCAGACCACAATCTGCCGCGACTTGCCGTCGCCCACCGGACCGTGCAGGGTGGCCTCGGTGCCCAGCACCAGCCACTTGTCGGGCAGGCCGTAGTAGGCGATGTCGGCCTTCCCCGTCGTCGCCCGCGTGCCGTTATCGAAGATCATGTCGATGCGGAACAGATCGTCCGCGTCGCCCCACTTGAGGTGCCGCACGTCGCCGAAGACCTGCACGACTTTTTGCCCGGCCATCAGGTCGAGCACCTGCTCGTTCCAGTGCGGGCCGAAGTCCAGCAGCGTCCCGCCGCCGGCTGCGGCGGTTACGCGCCACTTCTGGTTGTAGTCGGGCGTGCCGAACCCCACCGCCGGCGCCGCGCCGAACGTGCGGTTCTCGATCGTCACCAGATCGCCCAACAGGCCGTCACGCACCGCCGCCTTGACCATACGGTAATCTTCGTCGAAATGGCGGTTATGGTAGACGCTCAGCACCACCTTGTTGGCCCGTGCCGCCGCCACCATTTCCTCGGCCTCGGCCGCCGTCGGGGCGATGGGCTTTTCGATCAGCATGTGCTTGCCGGCCGCAGCCACCTTCAGCGCGTCGGCGTGGTGCTGCGACGAGTGCGTGCAGATAACCACCAGCTCGATATCCCAGTCGAGAAACGTATCGACGCTCGCCGTTGCCTTCAGCCCCTGCGCTTCGGCCTCCTTGCGGCGCGACTCGGTGATGTCGCACACCCCCACCACCTCGTAGTGCGCCGATTCCTTCATTGCCGGCCAATGGCAGATCTCCGCCATCCGCCCGTATCCGATGATGCCTGCCTTGATCGGTTTCATGTTTGCTCCCGCTTCTATTTACTCAGCCGGCTAGACGCCGACTCTCGGCCGCCCACAGCATGCCACGCGTAATGATCGTCAGCGCCTCGGGCACGTCCAGATCACTGGCTACGTGCCCCAGCGACGAGTAGAACACACGCCCTTTCTCAAACATCCGCTTCCACGCCACCGGCATGGTGCAGCCGTTGAACTCGAACGTGGTGGTGGCCAGCACATGGTTCGACGGGTCGACGTGCATGTAGTACTGCTCGCTGTGCATCGCGAAGTGGTCGAGCCCGGCCGTTACCGGGTCGGCGTGATCGACGATGTGCACGCGGTAGTCGATGACCCCGCCCGGATGGGCCACCCACTGCCCGCCCACCATGAACTGGTAGTCGACCGCTTGGCGGAACGAATCGCCCAATCCTCCATGCAGGCCGGCCATGCCAACGCCCTGTCGCACCGCGCCGCACAGGCCGGCAAGCTGCTCATTCTCGATCGACCCCATAGTCCACTCGGGTACGATCAGGTCGAGTGTTAGAAGCTTGTCCAGGTCGCGGAACGAGTCGAGCGTGTCGGAGAGCTCGACGTCGAACTTGTGCTCGCGGAGCTTGCCGGCCAGGATGTTGGCCACCTTGTCCGGCTCGTGCCCGTCCCAACCCCCGTAAACGATCAGCGCCTTCATGATTGGTTACCTCTTCTATACCGAAGCCGCCAGCCCATCGCCGACGGCCGGTCAAGTATGCCCCACGCGCAGCAAACCGTCAACGTCGCCTCGCATCCGGCGTATGCGACGGGTCGGCCAGCGGGCGGCCCGCCCTGTCGACGGACCGTGGACGAACTACCGCTCGTTGATCACCTCTGAAATCGCCAGCATGTTCTGCTGCCAGCGGTCCACGGGGATGTCTTCGGTAATGCCGATGATCAGGCGATTCGTGCCCGCCGCCTCGTCCAGAATCTGCCTTGTGGTCTGCTTGATCTTCTCGATGCTCGCCAGATGCACCGACGAGGGGAAATTGATCCACAGCACCTTGTCGGGCCAAGCCTCGAGCGCGTCGGCCACGCTCATGTCGGTATCGGGTGCGGGCGTGAAGGCTTCGATGTAGTCGAGCTTCGATCGCGCCAGCAGGTGGGCCCATGGGCGGTTGTTCCCGTCCATGTGCGAGCCCAGCAGCTTACCCTTGGCGCGGAAGAACTCGGCACACTCCTGGTAAAGCGGCAGGCAGAACCGCTCGTAGCGCTCGACGCCCATCACCTCGGGCACTTCGTTGCCACCGTAGTTGGCGTGCGTGATCGGCGAGTCGGCCAGCAACGGGTAGCGCTCGCGCCGCTTGTTCCGCATGGCCTGCGCGAGGGTGAGGATTTCGTCGCGCCGTTCCGCCCACTCGATCGCGAACGTCTCGACGCCCATCCAGTGAATCATGATCTCGTGCAGCGGCGCCGATCCGACACCGCCGCGCAGGATCACGTCGTCGCCCATCCATCGCTCGGCCTCGATATAGGCGTCATAGTTGGGTCGGTATTGCTCGTCCTCCACCAGCGAGCGCAGCACCTTGTAGTCTTCGGGCCGCTTGAACAGACGCTCCAACGTCCAACTGGTGAAGTCGGCCGGCTCGGCCACCGTTGACAGTTCGCCGGCGGGCGTACGGATCACCATTCGCACCCGGGGCCGTCCGTTTTCCCTGTAGCGATGCGCTTCGGTCGTGCAGTTCGGTGTCTCGGTGAGCACGACGGGGATCTTGCGGTTCACGATGCACATGCCCTCGTTGCGAAGGCGCCGCTCGACCGCACACTGGGGAATCTTGTACTCGTAGATCGTCAGCGGAACTTTGTCGACCGCTTCGCCCCGAAGCACGGCCAGGACACGCTCTCTCGGTGTCACGTTTTCTCCTTCCGTCGGTTACTACCGCATTCAGCATAACCTTCCGCAGGCGCACGGCAACACGGTTGAATGCCCTGGGCCATTCGGTATCCTGTGTGCCCGCGGGCCATGACCCCCGTCCTGCCGGAGCCTGGTGGCTGCCGGCCCCTCTTCTCGAGGAGCCCTGAGATGAAAAACGCAGGCGCATTTCTGGCGTGCTCTTTGGTCTCGATATCCCTAACGGCCGCAGCACGGGCCGATGAGCCCCTGCCGTTCGACGTGCCGCGCATGGACAACGTCACCATCGACGGCCGCTTTGATGACTGGGGCGATGATGGCTTCCGGGTAGCCATGCTTACCAGCGTCGACGGCCGGGCGCTGCCCAAGACCGATTTGGATGCCGCGTTTCGCCTCGGCTGGAACAACGAAGGGCTACTAGTTGCTTTGGCCGTCCGCGATGACGTTCATCGTGAACATACCTCGGTGAGCGACTTGTGGCGGCTCGACTCGGTGGAGATGTTCCTCGCCTCCGAGCCAGGCGCCGAGGACTTCGTCCAGGCCGTGGTCGCGCCCGGCATGGATCCCAAGCATCCTGAAGTTCGCCATGGCCTCACCGGCTACGGGCGCCTCGCCGGTTCCGACGAACTCAGCCTCACGGTTGCGCGAGCAAAGACTCCCACTGCTTACCACCTCGAAGCCCTGCTGCCGTGGAGCAACATCTCCGTGCAGCCGGCGCTCGGTCGCGTGGTGGGGTTCCAACTGTGGATCACCGATGCCGACGGCGCCGCCCGGACCTTCGTAGTTACGTGGTACCCCGGCGAGGACACCAGCAAAGACTCTACGCAAATGCACCGACTCCAACTGGCCTCGGACGCAAGCCCAACCGCGTCGGTGATCCGCGCCCACGGCAGCTACGACCTCGATCGCATGCGGACCGACGTCACCGTCGTCGCCTCCGACGACCAGGCCGGCAAGACCGTCGCAATCCTCGAAGGTGACAAGACCATCACCCGCAGTCGACTCGAGTCTGACGAATCAGGGCGCGTGATGGCCGGCTTCCGCCTTCCACCGCCGATCGGCAAGCCGTCCGGCCAGTACACCATCGTCATCGACGAAGAGAAGATCGAGACGATTGATCTGCCGAACTTCGACCGCCAGCGGGTCGAAGCGTTCTTGTTTGCCGGCCCGACGGCAAGGCCGGCGGTGTTCAGTGGCGAGTTGCCCGAAGTGCGATTCGAGCGACCGCTATGGATCGAGGCTTTGATTGGGCCTTACCAGATCAAGACAACCTACTACGACAGCGAGTACAACGTCGTCACCGGCGCCCAGAAGCCCGGTCGCTATGCGGCCGTCGCCGAGATCGTCACCGAGAGCGGGCAAACCTATCGCCGCTTCCTGACGTTGTACTGCCTTCCTGCACCCCTGGGATGGTCAGCGCGTGTCCTCGACGCCCCGCTTGCATTCGGCCCCGCACTCGGTGTCGACGCTCAGGCCGTCGCCGCTCATCCCAGCGCCGCGGTTGACTTGGTGAACGGACAACTCCGCGAGAGCTTCAACCGATCGACAGGCATGGCCGTCCTGTTGGCCGGACTTTCACAGAGCACACCCGCCGGTCAGGTCGACGATTTCTACGCGCGGCCCGAGCAACTCGACCGCCAGTGGTGGGTCGGCCTGAAGCGCAAGCTCTACGGCTGGGACAAGCAGTTCGCCGAACCGTTTGTTTGCCCGCGGCCGATCGAGGGTGATCCCGCGCCGACGATTCGCGAAGGCACTCTCCAGCAGGCGGGCATGAACCCCGACGCGGCCGACAAGATCGACGCCATGCTGACCGAATGGGCTGCCGACACGGACGAACCGTTCGCGGTCTGCGTCGTGCGCCACGGCGTGATTGTGCTGCACAAGGCCTACGGCACGCGTGACGGCAAGCCGATGACCGTAACCACCAGGAGCTGGATGGCCTCGCTGACCAAGATGGTTTCCGGCACGCTCATGATGATGCTGGTCGACCGAGGCCTGATCGATCTGGACGACCGGGCCGATAAGTACCTGCCCCCGCTTCGAGGCCGCGAAGGCAACAAGCCGCTCACCGTTCGCCACCTCTACACCCATACTAACGGCATGGCCTGGCACTGGGGGAGCGACGTCAACGACATGGAAGAGCGCATCGCCAGTCTGCTGCCCTTCTACGAGGTCGGCAAGCGCTACGCCTACAACGGCACGGGCATGGAGTTGGCCTGCAAGATCCTCGAAGGCGTCAGCGGCGAGTCGCTGCCCAACTTCTACCGCAATCACCTGCTTGGCCCGCTGGGATGCGAGCATACCCATGTAGGCAACGCTTCCTCCGACGCCGCCAGCGTGCCGCTCGATATGGCCAGGATCGGCCAGATGCTGCTCAACAAGGGTGCTTACGGCAACATGCGATTCATCAGCCCCCAGACGTTCGAGAAGATGCTGCCCGAGCGCCTGACCAAGGTGCTCGGGCCAGACACCGACCAGGTGTATGGCATGGGTACCCGCTTCTTCGAGGATGAGGGGCTGGGCAAGGGCACGTTCGCGCACGGCGCCGCCTCGGCCGCCATCATGCGCATCGATCCGGAGAACGACCTGGTCGTCGTCATGACCCGCAACGCCGCCGGCAAGAACTTCGAGAAGTATCGCCCGCGATTCATCGAGGCGGTTGCGCAGGGCATCGCACGCTAAACGGTCGGGTCGGCTGTGCGCTACTCCCGTCCGCAGGCGCGGCACCACGGCCTCGGTCGGGCCCAACGAACCAGGAGTGTACATGAACGGGCAGTTGCATTGGCATGTGATCGGAGCCGTGATCCTGGCAGGAGCATCCATGGCCTATGGCGGTCAGCCCACGTTTCGGGTGGGGTGCCTCGAGTACTCGGGTCACACCGGCCTGAAAGATTCCGACGAGAAGATGGAGGTTCTCTACGAGGGTTTGAACATCGCCCTGGCCGCTCAGACCAAGGCCGGCACCCCCGTCGATCTGATCGTGACCGGCGAGTTCCCTACCTTCATGGGCAGCGAGGACGGCATGGCGAACATGGCTCAGGCCATCCCCGGGCCACGGACCGACAGGCTGGCCGGTATCGCGGCGAAACATAACGTGTGGCTGGTCGCCGACCTGTTGGAGTCAGACGCCGACGGAGGCCAACCCCGTGTATACAACGCGGCGGTCGTCTTTGACCGCACGGGCAAGCTCGCGGCCAAGTATCGCAAGGTCCGCTTGTCGCCCAGGGAGATCGAGCGCGGCATGCGGGCCGGCACCGATAGCATGGTGGTCGACACCGAGTTTGGCCCGGTCGTGCCGATCGTGTGTTGGGAAGTGCAGTTCGCAGATTACATTTCGCAGGTCATGGCGGCGGCGCACCGCCGAGGGCGCAAACCACGTGTGATCGTACACCCAACGGCTGGCGAGTTCGCAAAGGAGTTGCCGCAGATCGCCCGCGAGTATGGGGTCTACATCGCCAGCGCCGCCTGGGACGGCCCGTCGCGCGTGATCGGACCGGACGGAACGATCCTCGACGAGCAACTCTACAAGGGCGGCAAGGCCAGCGAAATGAAGCTCGCGGTGGCTGATGTTTTACGTGCAAGCCCATCGCCTGCTACGCAACCAGCCGCGACGCAAACTAGTGGCGCGGTCGGCCCTGGCCGCTGACCGGCGTCAGCATGCCGATGCGCCAGGCAAACCGGCCGTAGCCCTTGCCGGCCTTGTCGGCGCCGAGCATGCCCTGGAAGATGAGCCTGAGATTGTTCGGATCGACCGTCAGCGTCTGATCGCAGCCATCCCGAATGAGTTCCCCGTGGCTGATATTGTCGGTCCAGGCTTCGACGCCTGCGGATGGACCAATGTTCTTCCAGCCGGCGAAGGGTCTGTCGGCCGTATCGGCCAGCGGGGTCCATCGCCCGTCCAGCCTGTCAGCGATGTAGGCCTTGTAGTACCGGCGACCGTCCTGTTCGACGATTGTCAGGTACTTGTTCATCCCCTTCAACTTGTAGGTGTGGCTGGCTTCGAAGATCTCGGCCCGCAATGCAAGCTCACAGTGGCCGAAGCCGTTCGGGAAGTCCTCCAACTTCGTCCACAGCCGCCACATCTTGCCGTTGAGGCTCGTGAGGAAAAGGTAAGCGCGTTGCTCGTCGCAGATGATCCAGTAATCCAGGCCGCCTTCCTGGCGCGGATCGTTCTCGCCGCCGTCGAGGATCGGCCTGGCCTTGGTCCAGGATGCCGGATCGGCGATGTCGTCGGTGGTGGAGTAGGCGACCCACATCTTTTTGGCGCCCGACACTCCCACCTGGTAGATCAGATACCACTTCTTGTGCGGCGTGAAGTAGAACACTTGAGGCGCACAGTAGTACTTGCTGTCGCTAATCCTCAGGATGGTTCGAGGGGCCTTGTCGGCGTTCTCCCAGCGGTCGAAGCGGCAGTACTCCGTAGCCGACATGCCCTCCATCTTGACCGTCATGAACACGTGCCATGCGCCGTTGTGGAAAACCACCGATGGGTCCTTGTGGATGTAGCGGGGTCCGTCGGCGCGTTCGTCGGGCGTGATCAGCGGCGGGCCGTACTCCCACGTCACCGGCAGTTC
>Ga0272442_10008156_pt1 | contig 13365 bp, 10 predicted proteins | sample SSMForm2O_FD_200262 | JGI IMG/M metagenome (GOLD analysis project Ga0272442, IMG submission 200262) | Marine sediment archaeal communities from Little Sippewissett salt marsh, Falmouth, MA, United States - SSM-Form-2O | ecosystem: Environmental > Aquatic > Marine > Wetlands > Sediment ...
CGCCGCGCAGGCTGAATTCGGGATTGATTGAAAACGCTGTTGCGATGCAGGCTGAAAGCGCAAACACAAACAGCGGCAGCCCTATGGGCAAAGCATACAGGCGCAGGGCTTTCCTGGGTGGCGCCTGCGCAAGCACGCACACCGCGAGCAGGCAGACAAGCGCGTAGGCCGACTCCCGCTTTATGAGTTCAACGGCATTGAACGCAAACGGGTTTATCAGCAGCGGAAGTCCGGCTGCAAGGAAAACAAGAATTATGCGTATCGTGCGTGCGATCATCGCCTGGTAAGCATACAAAAAAAAAGGGCAGCGATCCAGTGGCCGCTGCCCTCGCAGAGCTTGTACTGCCTAGCGTTCCTCAGCCCGCACGGGTCCAGCGCGCGATGCCGCTTGAACGAACCTCAATGATTGCTCCCGTCAGTGCATCCGGAACACCTATTGTCGAGAAAATGAAATAATAGTCGTCACCGGCGGTACCGTCACCGTCGAGGTCCCAGGTCACGAATTCCTCAAAATCCATACCCTGTGCACCGGAGGTCTCCTTAAGAGCGGCGCCATTGTTGTTCAATACGCTGACAAGACTAGTCCAGTCCGTAATATCATCCCAGCTTGCGCCGTCACCGTTGGGGAAAAGGTTTGCAACTGAATCTGCGGCATAGGCCGCCATGGCACCGCGGATCGATTCAGAGGTACCGACCGCTGCTGCGACGCGTGACCTGTTGCGGTACTGCACGAAGTTCGGCACCGCGATTGCCGCCAGGATCCCGATAATCGCCACGACGATCATCAGCTCGATGAGGGTAAAACCTTTTGCATCCTTGTGAATCATCATACCGTGTTCCTCCTGTGTGCTGCGTTACATGTTTAGACAACTACTTCGGTTAAAAAACATTTCAGCTTGAGATTTTTTCTTACACAGGGATTAATGCAAGGCATGTGCCAAAAGAAGGCAAAAAAAATTAAACAAGCAAAAACAAAAGGTTAAGAAAATAACCGGCACAGCTGCGTATGTATCGAGCATGCGGAGTGACAATTTTCGTCACCAGATTGTCCGTAAAATGTCAGCAGCCGGCTTCAGGCGCACCGGAACGGATAAAATAACAGTAAAATACCGTGCCCTGCCCCGGGCTGCTTTCGGCCATGATCAGGCCTTCGTGCGCCTCTATGATATTCTGTACGATTGAAAGCCCGAGCCCGAACCCCCGGTCCTTGGTGGTATAAAACGGATCGAAAATCCGGTCGAGCACAGCGTGCGGAATGCCGCAACCAGTGTCGCGCACCTGCAGTTCAACCCAGTCCGAAGCACTGGTTCCGTACAAACGCTCAATGTTTGCCGGGCAGGCAAAACCGGTTTCACGGCTGCGGCAGTCGATCTCGATCCGGCCCTGGCTACCGATTGCCTGGGCAGCGTTCAGCACAAGATTCCACAGCAGCTGGCGAAACTGCTGCTCATTGGCCTCGATGCACACATCAGGGCCCAGACTGTTGACCAGGCTGACCCCGCTGTTGTATTCAGGGCTGTTGCTGAACATCTCCAGCACTTCGTCGGCCACGGCCTTTATCACGAGGCGCTGGCGCTCTTTGCCCTCGGGCCGCGCGAACCGGGAAAAATCGGCGATCAGCCGGCTGAGATTGCCGCTTTCGCGCACCACGATATCCATCAGGCGCTCATCCTCATGGTCCAGACGCAGGCTCTGGCGCAGCACCTGCACCGAGCCGCTGATGGAGGCCAGCGGGTTGCGCACTTCATGGGCAAAATCTGCTGCCAAGCGCCCCATATCGGCAAGGCGGTCCATGCGCTGCAGCGAGGCCTGCAGCTCCCTGAACCCGGTCAGGTCCTGAAACGATATGATCACACCGATGGCCGCCTCGCGCGAGTCGCGCAGGATTGAGATCGAAAAACCCAGGAAGCGCTCATCTCCGCCCGGCAGTTTGCAGGAACGCTCAATGCGCAGCGGGGCAATGCGGGCGTTTTCGTAAAACTGGCGCAGCCCGAGGTCGAGCCCCGGGAACACCAGGTCGAAAGGCCGCTCGCGCACCTGTTTGGGGGAAAGCCCGGTTATGTCGGCAGCAGCACGGTTAAAACCGACGACACGGCGCTGCAGGTCAAGCGTTATCAGCCCGCCGGTTATGCTCTGGATGATGTTTTCATTGAGCGCCTCAAGGTTGCTGATATCCACCAGCTGCTGGGCCAGCTTCTGGCGCGAACGGCGGTTCTGGTCGGCCAGAAAGCTGCCAAGCAGCCCGACTAGGAAAAACGAAGATGTATTGACAATGATCGGGAAATACAGCGGAACACCGGAATAATCGGATATGAGGGTTTCGGGCGCTATCGGGGAAACGAGAATACCCATGCGCTGCAAAACAACCGTGGCACTATAGAGCATACTGGCCGAGGCGGCAGCGGCTATCCCCCCGGTCCAGTACAGCAGTATGCTGGCCGCGATGATCTCGATGCTGAACATGAATGCGAACATACTGTCAATGCCGCCCGTTGCCAGCAGCAGCACGGCAATGCACAGCAGGTCAAGGGCGATCTGCACGCAGACGAACGGCTTCAGGTCCCTGAGCGCGGGCAGCAGCAGCACATAGACCAGGCTCAACAAATACACGCAGACCGCAAGGGCGTATATCCACACGAGCTCCGGGCGCAGCAGCGAATCCCCGTGGCGGAACTGCGCTATGGCGACCGTGCCGAGGAAAAAAGAGGCCACCAAAACCCGGCAGAGCATGAACCACTGCAGGCGCCTCCGGAACCAGGGCTGCGCGAGCACCCGGCTCTTTTCCGGAGCCTGGTCGAATGAGATGGGCAGGGGCGCAGGGGTGTTATTTCGCAATGCCATGTTTTTGAAGGCGGTAGCGCATGGAACGGAACGTAATGCCCAGCATTTCGGCGGCTTTTTTTATTGAGCCATCGGCCTGCCTGAGGGCGGCGTCGATATGTCGGCGCTCAACGCTGTCCAGGATCTCGTCCAGCTTGACGCCTTCCGGCGGGATACCGCCGGAAATATCCTCCACCCCGCCGGGTCCGGCCGCGTCCTCCTGCTTTTCGATGAAGACATCCGGCAGCATGATGCTTGTTTTGGCCAGGGCAACGCTTTTCTCGATCAGGTTTTCAAGCTCACGGACATTGCCCGGAAAATGATAGTCGCACAGGCAGTCCATGATGAACGGCGATACCGGGCCGATATCCTTGTTCATTTCACGCGCGAATTTGCGGGTAAAAAACTCGACCAGCACGGGAATGTCCTCCCTGCGCTCGCGCAGGGGCGGAAGCTTGATATTGATGACATTCAGCCGGTAGAACAGGTCCTCGCGGAAGCGGCCGGCCTGGACCTCGGCGGCGAGGTCCTTGTTGGTGGCGGCGATAAGCCGAACATCGACCTTATGCTCATCGGTCGCGCCGACCGGGGTGAAGCTGCGCTCCTGAACCACGCGCAGCAGTTTCACCTGCAGGGACGGCGGCAGGTCGCCCACCTCGTCCAGAAACAGGGTCCCGGTATCGGCAGCCTGGAGAAACCCCTTTTTGTCCTGCTGCGCGCCGGTGAAAGCCCCTTTTTTATAGCCGAACAACTCACTTTCAAGCAATGTTTCCGGAATGCCGCCGCAATTAATCACCACAAAGGCGTTTTCGCTGCGGCTGCTGTGATAATGGATGGCGCGCGCCACCAGTTCCTTGCCCGTACCTGATTCTCCGGTTATCAGCACATTGCTTTTTGCAGAGGCCGCACGCGGGATAAGATCAAAAATTCTGCTCATGGCCGGGCTGGACCCGATCATGCCGAAAGGCGATTCAACGGAAGACGTGTCCCCGTTCGCGGGCACCAGTTCCTTTTTGCGGCTCAGGGCTTCATCGATCCGGCGCCTGATATCCTTGACATCAAACGGCTTGGTTATGTAGTCCCAGGCGTCCTGGCGCATCGAGTCGCGCGCGGATTCAAGCGAGGCAAAGGCGGTAATCATGATGAAGATGGTTTCGGGAGCGAATTCGCGTACACGGTTCAGCAGGGCGATGCCGTCCAGCTTCGGCATCTTGATGTCCGCTATCACGATATCAAACGGCTGTGCCTGACAGCATTCAAGGGCGGCCTGCCCGTCGGGGACGCACTGTACCTCGAAGCCCTCGCGCTCAAGATAAATAGAGAGCATGTCGCGGATGCTGCGCTCATCATCGACAACAAGTATTGTCGCCTTCTGTGCCATGTGCAGTTCTCGTGAGGATTATACCGTCAAAGAAGTAGCATGGCCGCCGCAAAAGGTCAACCCGTTCGGAAACCAGGGCCGTATGCCGTTTCTTCCGTGCCGGCCATGCCGGGATGCCGCCTCCTGCGTCTGCCGGGGGTGGCTGTTCCGCCCGGCGCGCAAAAACGATTTTATTTGGCAAACACGCGCGCATACCGTATAATTCAAAAAAAACCACCGCGAGCCCCCGGTTCACCCCATGACCATCAGAAAAGCACTTGAAAAACGCGAACGCACACTATTGTCCCCCAGCGCAATGCTCAGCTGTGAGAGCCGGGGCCGGCGCGTGCGTGAAAAAGAATGCGACCTGCGCATGGCGTTCCAGCGGGACCGCGACCGCATCATTCATTCCAAGGCCTTCCGCCGCCTGAAGCACAAAACCCAGGTCTTTCTGACCCCGAGCGGGGATCATTACCGCACGCGGCTGACACATACCCTCGAGGTTGCCCAGATCGCCCGCACGATCGCCCGGGCCCTGGCCCTCAATGAAGACCTGACCGAGGCGATCGCGCTGGGTCACGACCTGGGGCATACCCCCTTCGGGCATGCGGGAGAAGAAGTCCTCAACGAGATTGTTCCCGGCGGGTTCCGCCATCCCGAGCAGAGCCTGCGCGTTGTGGATGACATCGAGAAATTGAATCTTACCTTCGAAGTGCGCGACGGCATCGTCAAGCACTCAAAGCGGGGCGGCCCGATCGTGCCCGATGACCCCGCCCGCATGGCGCTGACCCTCGAGGGTCAGATCGTGCGCGTGGCCGACTCGATCGCCTACCTTAACCACGACCTGGATGACGCGCTGCGCGCGAGGGTCATCTCCCGCAGCGAGCTGAAATCGGAAGTCGGTAAATGCATGGACACGCTGGGCAGGTCGCATTCACAGCGTATAGGCCGCATGGTCCTTGATGTCGTAAATACGACGTTGAAATCCGGCCTGGACCATATAAACGCCAGCCGCGATATGCTGGAAGCCGCCATGTGCCTGCGCAGGTTTCTTGACCGCAAGGTCTACAACGGCGCCGAGGTACATGATGATTTTGTCAAGGCATCCAAGGTGATCCGCGAACTGTATGCCTATTATACGGCCTCTCCCGAAGCCTTTGCCCGCGAAGCGGGCAAACCCGACTCCGGGGAGGAACCCTGCCGACTGATATGCGATTTCATATCCGGCATGACCGACCGCTATGCCTTCAAGACCTACGAAAAAATATTCCTGCCGCAGCCCTGGCTGATCGTGTAACCGCCCGTAACAGTATACAAAACAACATCCCGGTTGCGAGAACGCAACCGGGATGCCTGATACCTACAGTCTGCTAACGGCAGAAAAATTATTTTTTCTTCTTGGGAGCCGCTTTTTTCTTCGCCACTTTCTTTTTGGCAACTGATTTTTTCTTGGGAGCTGCCTTCTTTTTCGCGGCTACTTTCTTCTTCGCGGCTGCTTTCTTCTTCGGGGCCGCTTTCTTTTTCGCAGCTTTCTTCTTCGGAGCCTTCTTCTCAGCGGCTACAGCCTTTTTCAATTCGGCCTGCAGCTTCGCTGCGACAGCCTTGGCCGCCTTGAGCTCTTTCTCCAGCCGTGCCACTTTCTTCTTGTTGCTGCTGATTTTGTTTTTAACCTGCTTTGAAGTTGCCATACGTTGCCCTCCCTGCATGTTAGGTGGTTAGTACTGCATAAAAAACCAGCGTTGCTCATCCCTCCACTATCAGTTGCACTAAAACCGCTTCAATACGCTAATTTTAAATTAATTATCGGCCCCCGGCATGAAAGCTTAAGTTTTTTTATATCCAGATATAAAAAAAATGCAATTTATTTTTTCAGATATTTTTTTGCTGAAATTCGCAACAGGATGAAAGACGCCCCGGTGCAGCAGAGTTCACGAGTGCATAAACGCGCCAAGTTCATAGGCACCGCCCTGCCGCACCTGCCGGCACAGGACCGAAAATATTTGCCTTGACTATCCCCAAGCATGAACAGTATTATTGCTACATGCCGCGTCTCATAGCGATTCTATTCGAAGAAGAACCGGACGCCTCCTATATTGCCGTGGAGCTTGACAACGCCGATGAACCGGAAGTGCTTTTCATGAAAGGACCCGATTTCGAAAAACGAATGGGGCCCTTTCCTCGGCCGTACGCTGAAGCGACATTCAGCAAATGGAACTACCGCCGGGTACACAACCCGCCGCACGTCGCCCTCAACGACGCCCACGCACTGCTCGCCGCCCTGCGCGACCTGAAACCCGACAGCCCGGGAGCAGCCGTCTACTGCCCCGGACATGAAGAGCGGGAATGATGCCGGCACCATATCAAACACCGCTCCTGTCACGCAACCTGCCGTGCAGACCCCTGCCCGGCCATGCCGCAGCGTCTCGCCGGGCATCCACGTGAACGGGAACCATACCAAGAGGTTGTATCAATGAATCTTTTCAGTGCGTTGTCTCGTTCGCGTGCAAAACACAATCAACAGAAAAAAATGATCATCAATGTGGTGCATCAGGATGAAAGCCGGGTCGCCATCATTGACAACGGTGTGCTGCATGACCTGTCCATAGAAACCACCAGCCGCGAAAAACTGCGCGGCAATATCTATAAGGGCAAAGTACAGCGGGTGGAACCGAGCCTGTACGCGGCATTTGTCGAATACGGCGGCAACCGTCCCGGTTTTTTGCCGCTCGATGACGTCATGCCCCAGTACCGGCATGAATCCGAACGCTCGAGCAGGGGCAAAATTCCGCCCGGGAAAATCCTGCGCAAAAACCAGGAAATCCTCGTGCAGGTCACCAAGGATGAAAAAGCAAACAAGGGGGCCGCGCTGACAACCTATGTTTCCCTGCCCGGGCGCTATCTTGTGCTGATGCCCGGCTATAACCGCACGGGGATCTCGCGTAAAATCGAAGACAGCACTGAACGCAAAAAGCTCAAGGACATCGGCCGCGAGCTGAAGGTCCCCTCCGATATGGGATTTATCATCAGGACCGCGGGATTCAATAAGGGGAAAAAGGAGCTGCAGGCGGACGCCAACTATCTGGTACGCCTCTGGAACGCCGTGCAGGCGCGCGCCGCCGAACTGCCGCCGGCAAGTCTTGTGTACCAGGAAAGCAGCATGGTGATCCAGGCCATCCGTGATTATTATACGACCGATATCTCCGAGGTACTGGTCGATAATGCCGAGGTGTTCCGCAAGGTGCGTGAATTTTTCAAGCAGGTCATCCCCAAGCACCAGAAAATCGTCAGGCTCTACGAAGGCCGTGAGCCCGTGTTCCAGAAATACACCATCGAAGAACAGATCGAGCCCCTGTACGAGCGCGAGGTGCCGCTCAAGTCGGGAGGCAGGCTGTGCATCGACCCCACCGAGGCGCTGGTTTCAATCGATGTCAACAGCGGACGATTTACCCGGGTAAAAGACCCCGAGGAATCGGCGCTGATCACCAACCTTGAGGCTGCCGAAGAAATCGCGCGCCAGCTGCGCCTGCGCGATCTGGGCGGCCTGATCGTCATTGATTTCATCGACATGCGCCAGGCCAAGAACCGCCAGCAGGTCGAACGCCAGCTCAGGGCCGCATTCAAGATAGACAAGGCCAATATCGAGATCGCCTCGATCTCAAAATTCGGACTGCTTGAAATGAGCCGAGAGCACCTGCGTTCACCCCTGTCCGACTACAGCCATCGTGAATGTACACACTGCGGCGGCACCGGTCGCGTGCGCTCGCGCGAGAATATCGCCCGGGCGGCCATGCGCGACATTCTCGCGCGGCTGTCCGGCGGCGGCGTAGCCGCTCTCAACCTGCGCGTAAGCCCGGGCTCTGCCGCCTACATGCTCAACAGTCTGCGCCGTGAGATCTGCGAGATCGAAAAAAAGTTCTCCGTGCGCATTTCCATCTCCGGCGACACCGAGGTTTCAATGAACTCGTTCACGATCGAGCAGACCGACGCCCAGAAACAGCCCGGCTCAAAGTGACACCCGGCACGCCGGAACCGACGATCAAAAGATTTGCCCCTGAGCCATGAGCACATCCCCCCCCGAAAGGGAAACCGTTCATATCACCACCTGTCCGCATGACTGCGGCGGCCGCTGCGTGCTCAAGGTGCACGTACGGGACGGCGTTGTCCGGCGCATTGAAACCGACGACGGCGCTGAGCCGCAGCTGCGCGCCTGCGTACGCGGGCGTGCCTACCGCCAGAAGCTGTACTCCCCGGACCGCCTGCAAACTCCGCTGCGACGCAGGGGAAACCGCGGAGATGGATCCTTTGAGCCTGTGTCCTGGGATGCGGCCCTGAACGAGGTGGCCAAGCGCATGCTCGACATCCGGCAGCGCTTCGGCAACGAAGCTATCATGTACATCGCCTACTCGGGCAACACGGGCACGTTTCTGCACAGCCAGCTCGGCGTGTTCCGGCTTCTGACCCTGTTCGGTGGGTTCACACCCTGCTGGGGGTCGGCCTCGTTCTGGGGAAGCCTGTTTTCATCGGAAGCGACCTACGGCACGCTTGTGGCCGGGCATACGCCGGACGACATTCTCAATGCCCGCTTGATTTTGATGTGGGGCTGGAATCCTGCCGAGACCGTTCAAAAAACCAATACAGCCTGGTATCTTGCACAGGCCCGGGAACAGGGAACGCACATCGTTGCCATTGACCCCCGCTTCACGGATTCGGCCGCGGCATTCGCCCGGCAGTGGATCCCGATCCGCCCCGGCACCGACACGGCAATGCTGATCGCCATGGCGCATGTCATGATTGCCGAGGGCCTGCACGACCGCGATTTCCTGGCCAAATACACAAGCGGGTTTGACCGCTTCGCGCACTATGTTCTGGGTGAAACCGACGGTCGGCCCAAAACTCCGGCATGGGCCGCTCAAATTACCGGCGTGCCAAAAGAACGGATCATCGAACTTGCCCGGCGCTATGCCACCACAAAACCCGCCAAGCTGTTGACGCTGGGCGCCCCGGGCCGCAGTGCGTTCGGCGAGCAGTTTCACCGTGCTGCCGCGACCCTGGCCGCCATGACCGGCAATATCGGCATCTACGGGGGAGAGCCGGCCGGGTTCGGCCTTGCCCCGGTCGGGTTGAAACCGGAGGCCGGAACCGGGCTGATTGCCCGCAATATTCCCGGCAACCTGCCCGAGGGCGCCCGCCAGCGAAAAGCGATCCATATAACCAAACTGTGGGATGCGATCCTCACCGGCACACAGGGAGGCTACGGTGCTGATTATAAAATGGCGTATATCACCAACGCAAATCCCGTTAACCAGTTCATGAACAGCAACCGCGCTGCAGAAGCGATTTCACAACTTGATTTCGTGGTGGTGCATGAGCAGGTGATGACCGCCACGGCCCGGTACGCCGATATCGTACTGCCGGTCAACACGCATCTGGAACGCGATGATATCATCCGGCCCTGGCAGGGCGGACCGTACTGCATCTACATGCAACAGGTGGTCGAATCCCTGCACGCGTCAAAGTCAGATATTGAAATCTGCCGCCTGCTCGCGCCCCGGCTTGGCATCGACGCATTCGGAGAAATGAGCGATGATGAATGGCTGCGCGATTTCTGGCAGGAGGCGCGCAGCATGGCCCACGGCGAAAACCTGCCCGACTATGACAGCTTCAGGCGAATGGGCATCCACCGCATGCACCGGGAAACCCCGGCGATTGCGTTCGAACACCTTGATACGGATAGACCGTTCAACACCCCTTCAGGTAAAATTGAGATCTATTCAAACACGATCGCCGAACGCCATGATCCGCAGCTGCCCGCGGTCCCGACCTGGATCGAACCGTGGGAAGGGCCGCAGGAGGCTGAACAGGGCGCCTATCCGCTGCAGCTGATCAGCACGCATTCAAAACGCCGAATCCATTCCAATATGCACACGCTCTCCTGGCTGCGCGATCTCGAGCCCCACACGGTGTGGATCAATCCTGTTGACGCCGAAGAACGCGGCATTCGCGACGGAGACCCTGTGCGTGTATTCAATAAACGCGGTACAATGCGGATCGCGGCCAGGGTAACCGGCCGCATTATGCCGGGCGTTGTCAGCATGGGACAGGGGGCATGGTATCAGCCGGATGAAAACGGCGTTGACCGCGGCGGCTGCGTTAACGTGCTGCTCAGGGACACGCATTCGCCCGCCGGCGCCTTCTGCAGCAACACCTGCCTGGTGGACATTGCGAAGGAGCCGTGATCGGCAAACAACTATTGACTGTGCGGGTGCATCGTAACAGCCTCAGGTCTGTCACCCCGCACGTGATGCGGGGAATGTCACCCCGTACTTGATACGGGGTCCATCAAAAACCCTGGATTCCGGGTCGCGCTGCCCCCCTCCGTAGCGGGCTACTGCGGAGGACAGGCGCTTGCCCGGAATGACACATACGACACATCGGGGGTTGAAAAGAGCCTGACAATGTGTCGGCACACAAAACGCGTTATTGATTTACGATAAACTCGCAACAGGAGAATCAGGCATGCAATGGGGATTTTACTTCGACCAGTCACGCTGCACCGGCTGCTATGCCTGCGAAATAGCCTGCCGCGACTGGCATGACATTCAGGAAACGGCCGTGAAATGGCGCCGGGTTGTTCCCACGGAGCAGGGAAGCTACCCGGACGTGCAGCTGTCCTATATGTCGCTGTCCTGCCTGCACTGCGCTGAGCCCGCCTGCCGCGACGCCTGCCCGGCAGATGCCATCCACAAGCGTGAATCCGACGGCACCATGCTGGTTGATGCCGATACCTGCCTTGGGGCCGATGCCTGCGGTGCCTGCCGTGATGCCTGCCCGTACGGGGCTCCACAGTTCGCACCCGTACCCGATGCTAAAATGCAGCTGTGCACCATGTGCCACGAGCGCCTGGAACAGGGATTGCAGCCGATATGCGTTGCCGCCTGCCCCATGCGCGCGCTTGACTGCGGTGATATGGAGGACCTGCGAAAACGCTACGGTAACGGCAACGAGGCACGAGGTTTTTGTTACAGCTCTCAGACGCAACCATCTATTATTATAAAACCGCGCTATGGGCAGTGAGAGCATATAATCACGATGTCATTCTGAACCCCGCCTGCGGCGGGTGAAGAATCTTATAAGAGACCCTTCGTTTTCACTCAGGGTGACAGCGATGTGGCAGGTGCCAACGCGCAGGGCTTCTATAACCCGTCACTCCGGCGCAGAGACTGTGTCGTAATGTGCAAATTGTCATTCTGAGAAGCCGCAGGCTTCGAAGAATTTCTGTTTTTATATACATTGACATCGTATGTTGAACAAGAGATCCTTCGCGGAGTTTATCCTGAACGAAATGAAGGACCAAGGATGACATTCCCTTTTTCAATTGCGACACAGTCTCTGCGCCGGTATGACAGGAACGGGCTGGAGAAATTTTTATCCCGCCCTGGCGGAGCCGCAAGGGCAGAAATATTTTCATAGTCTGAAACAAAAGAACATAGGGAGATTTCAGCATGAGAGCACTATGTTACACCAAGCCGCTTGCGATCGGAGAACTTGAGGCCAACCTTGACATGCATGAAATAGCGGAGCCCGTGCCTGCGGCAGGCCAGCTGCTGGTGCGCATGCGCGCCTCCAGCATCAATATCGATGATATTCATATTGCCGAGGGTACGTTTTTCGGCGGCATGGGCAAATCCCGGGCATCTGCAGAAAAGCCGGTTACACCCGGCGTTGATGTAGCCGGCATTGTTGAAAAACCCGGACCCGGTGTTACCGGGTTCTCTGCGGGCGATGAAGTTGTGGGCATACGTGGCCCGAAAGCAGGCCGCGGGGCCTGGGCCGAGTACTGCTGCCTGTCAGCGGCCATGGCCGTAAAAAAACCCGCGGGCTACAGCTTCGAGGAGGCCGCGGCCTGCGCGGTTGCCGGTAAAACCGCGGCAAACGCTGTGGGCAGTGCCGCGATACGGAGGGGCCAGACGGCGGTCGTCGTGGGGGCGTCCGGCGGTATCGGTTCAACCATCGTACAGATCCTGTCCCGTCAGGGCGTGCGCGTGACCGGCGTGTGCAGCGGCCGCAACGCGGCTCTTGTCGGATCACTCGGCGCCGAAACCATCGTGGACTATACCCGTGGCCCATTCGGCGAACAGCTTGAAACAGCACGGTTTGACGCGGTGATCGACTGCGTGGGCGGCCGCGATGTTGAGCAGCAGGCCCTCCTCATTTTAAAAAAACAGGGCAGGTTTGTCTCCCTGGTCGGCCCGCACCGCTTTATTGGCGAGAAACGCATCGGTATACCGGGCATTCTGACCATGACGGGCTACATTGTGCGCCGGATTCTGCTCTCAAGGCTCTCAGGTCCACGCTATATCATGGCCGGTGTCGGCAGTTCGCTTGCCCCGCTTGAAAAACTGGTGTTCGGCAACGGGATCAAGCCGCCGATCGACCGCGAACTCCCGTTTGAAACGGACGCTGTTCGCGCGGGCGTGGCGCACGTGCGCAGCCACCGTGCCAGCGGCAAGGTGGTAATCACCATCGCGCAGAATTAAAAATTATACACGGATTTAACCGTTTTCGATCAAGCCTTTCGGCAACATCCCGGGATCCTGTGGCATAAAAAAAGCATCGTCACCGGGATCGGCCCTGAACGCGAGCCCGAGCTCACGTGCTGCTTCGACATAGGAGCCCTGTGACAGCCTGATCTCGCCCTCATACGTCACCATGATCGCCGAGGCGCCGGCCACCGGGCACTGCTCCTCGCAGAACCCGCAGCCGTTGCATTTATTTTCAACCACGAACGGTCGCCGCAATCCTTCCTGCCACCGGAACACAATCGCGTTGTATGGGCATTGCTCATCGCAGATCAGGCACAGCCGGTCCCGGGCCCAGACCAGACAGCGGTCCCGGTCGATAAAGGCCGTGCCGAGCTTGGCGTGTTTTTTTTCCTCCAGCGTCAATTCGCGAAGAGCACCCGTGGGACACACAGTACCGCACAAACAGCAGGTCTGCTCGCAGCCTGCCAGGCGCGGCACAAGACGCGGGGACCACAGGCCTTCGAAGCCCTGCTCGAACATAAGCGGCTGCAGCGTATTGGTGGGGCACACGCGCATGCAGGCGCCGCAGCGCACGCATCTTTGCAGGAATTCTTTTTCAGGCACGGCCCCCGGAGGCCGCAGAAAACCTTCAGAACGCAGCCT
>Ga0272442_10008157_pt1 | contig 13363 bp, 8 predicted proteins | sample SSMForm2O_FD_200262 | JGI IMG/M metagenome (GOLD analysis project Ga0272442, IMG submission 200262) | Marine sediment archaeal communities from Little Sippewissett salt marsh, Falmouth, MA, United States - SSM-Form-2O | ecosystem: Environmental > Aquatic > Marine > Wetlands > Sediment ...
TTTCGGGGTCTAATCTCGGAGTTAATTCTGATATCGTGCTGAGTATTCTTTTTCGGTCGCCTTTTGCCGGAATCGTAGGTTGATCATCATATGCTCGAATAAATTTATGCATTAGTCCAGCGCGCTCCTGATTTAATCCCGTGTACCGGTTCAAGCATCAATATGTCGATGCGCCGGGCCGAAACCTTCATGAGGCAGGCCATGTGAGACGGTTCATAACACGTATATAGCCGTTGATTATTAAAAACGAGTTCCACCAAAAAGGCAATGTTAAAACCGAAATTGGCCGATAAAGAGATAGGACCTGCGGGTCAGTGAAATCTGATGGTGATGTGACAGGCCAGTGACGAATCGCCGCAGGCAGGAAGACTCGCTGCCTGCATCCGTCTCTTGCATCCGAGTTATTGGGACAACGTATGAACAAGGGAATCCTAATCGGCATCGCCGGCGCTTCGGGCGCGGGCAAAACATCTGTCGCCAGCGGCATCATTGAACGCCTCGAATCGGATAGGGCGGTCATCCTTCAGGAAGATGCATATTACAAGGATCTATCAGATTTGCCGTACGAGGAAAGGGTGAGCAGAAACTTCGATCACCCGGATGCATTCGACCACGATCTTCTGACCCAACACCTACGGCAACTGTTGAATGGCAGGGCCGTCGCACATCCCATTTATAATTACAAGCTCCACACTCGCTCAAGAGAAACAAGGATTATCGAACCCGGCATCCTGATCATTTTGGAGGGGATTCTGATTTTGAGTAAGGCGCAACTCCGCGAGCTAATGGATTATCGAGTGTTTATCGATACGCCGCCGGATATCTGTTTTATTCGTCGCCTAAAGCGGGATTTGGAAGAAAGAGGACGGACTATGGATTCCGTGATCAAGCAATATACGGAAACGGTTCGACCCATGTATCTTCAGTTTATCGAACCTTCAAAGCAATATGCAGACATCCTGATCTCCAGGGAGGAGAGGCATTCTGAGGCTGTTGATATTTTGGTCGCCAAAATCAGTGCTCTGCTTCATCATGGCACTCGATAGGCACTTATCAGGAACATACGATGGCGAAAGAGACGGAAGTCACCAAAGCTTATGACAACTGCGAATTCTTACATGGTCGCTCGGCTCGGCACCTTCGCGTCTTGGCGGAATTTATCGAACCCGAAGAGCGTTTCAGAAAACACGGCATTCGCAACACAATTGTCTTTTTCGGCTCGTCGCTATCTGTCGATAATCGTACCTTCAGAAAGCGAACGCCGGATAAGACGGTCGTGCCTGAAAAGGCCATTCGTTTGAGCAATGCGTACGAATCCTGTATCGAACTCGCGAAACGCATCACGACCTGGTCGCAGAAGATCAAGGAGCCGGCCAAGCGATTTTATGTCTGCTCCGGCGGCGGCTCCGGGATCATGGAAGCGGCCAACAAAGGGGCCGAACTGGCGGGTGGAAAATCTGTCGGCTTTAATATCACGCTTCCTCTCGAACAGGCTCTCAATCCGCATATCTCGCCGGAACTTCGTTTCAACTTTCATTACTTCTTCATACGTAAGTTCTGGTTCCTCTACTATGCCAAGGCGCTGATCGGTTTCCCGGGCGGCTTTGGCACCATGGACGAGGTTTTCGAGTTGCTCGCTTTATTGCAAACGAAGAAGATCCAAAAGCGGGTCCCCGTCGTACTCTTCGACAGAACGTTCTGGAACGAAGTCATTAATTTTGAAGCCCTGCAGGAATATGGCGTCATCAGGCCGCCCGACTTGAAACTCTTCAAGATAATAGACAATGTCGATGAGGCCTTTGAGTATATTACAGGGCAACTGGAGAAACTGCACCTCTGATCTGAACGGTTAAAAGGCTCGAATAGAGACAGCGAGAGCTGAAGAATCTACTGTAACTGACAAATGATGCGGATCACTCAGCCACGCTAATAACAAAAGCTCCCGCCGGAGATGTCTTAGTTTTCACCGATTCTGTCAATCCCCAGCATTTTAGCCATCCACTCGTTCTTGAGCTTGCTGTGTTCCCGCCAAACACCATGCCCCGCAAACGGGTACACTCGGTACTCTTTGTTAGATGTCACTGCATTATAGGGAGCGAATGAGATGCGTGGAGGACAGACGTCATCCTGCAATCCAACTGACATGAGCACCGGGCATGTAATCCATTCGGCCATATTCATCGTATCAAAATAGCTCAAGAGACGATTGATGCCGGCAAACGTCAGGTCGGGATACACGTTAAATAATTTCGCATAGTTGTCGTGGGCCCATTGCGCGGTTTCGAGATAACCCACCCAGTCGCCCAGCCAGGGGATATCAGGCGCACAGAAAATAATTCTACTATCCAATGCGGCTGTCGCAAAAGAGAGTCCGCCTCCCTGGCTTCCGCCTTCCACACCCATTCGAGACGCGTCAATCTCGGGCCGGGATACGAGAAAATCGACCGCGCGCAGACAATCCAGGTACGCACCGGCGTAGATGTACTTTTCGGGGTGCGCCGGATCAAAACCGATGAACATATACTCCTGGCCTTTAGAATCAACATCGTCCTTGCTGTTACCGTGACCGCGTGGATTCAATGCAAAGGTCGCCACGTTTGTCCTGTTCACATACGGCCACATGGTTGACATATATCCCGGGACGCTCAGGATGGCCGGATGCGGGCCCGGTTTCTTGGGAACCGTGTACCAGCCCCGGACTTTAGCATTTCCATAGCTTTGCATTTCCACGAGATACACATCGACTCTATCTGTGGATCTGCCGTTCTTCGTCATCTTGAATTCCGGGGCAACGTCGGCCAGTTCCTGTTTTCGTTTTTTCCAGAATTCGTCGAAATCGGCCTCGCGTGTTATGGGGCTCACGATTTTTTCAGGCTCATAGCCCAAAACCATTGTCTTTTCAAAGCTGTCGTTCAGCGTGCAAACGATATGATAAAATCCCGGCGGCGGCGGCGGAGCGAATTCTATTGTCTTGGATATCTCGCCCTTGGCGCTTATGTCTATAGTCTGCTGGATACGCTCGAGTACACGCACCGAATCAACTCTATCATTCACAAGTTCAAACATCGCTTCCAGCTCGTAATCCTCACATGAATGGTTTCTCATGTTTATGGTGACGGGCAGCGGACCGGGAGAGAAATAGATACCATTGGAATTCTCGAGTTTAAACCGAATACCGATCAGGTCCTCAGGCTCTGGGAGTTGAAGCGTGTATGGGCCTTTATAAAGTCCACCATTGCCGTTATCGTCATAGACGCGCACCGCAATCACATTCGGCTGTCCCCAGCGAACCAGGTTCGTCGGAACCCGATAAAAGCGTCGAGTGTAATAGGCGGTTTTATAGTCCGGCGGCATGGAACCGGCAGCCCCAACGTGTTCTCCATTAAAAAAGGTAACCTCGGCATCATCAATAGAACCTAAGGACAGGCTCAGAAAACCGTGTTCATCTTGCTGTTGCCAGCGCTCCGGCACTGTACACTCAACCCTATACCACGCGTACCCATCATACTTGGCGTATCCAGCCACCTCCCAGGGCACGCCCACTTGGATCGCCTGCCACTTGCTGTCATCCATATCGGGATCGGCCCAGGCTTGATTATCGCCGGTGTGCATAACCCAACCGGTGTTAAGTTGTATTGAATTCTGTCCTGTCGTTAGAGTTGGATAGAAAATGATGATAAGGACCGCAACAAAGGAAATACTAAAATCGCTGGACCATTTGGGTTCGGAGATAACTTGTCTAAATTTCAACATACAACACCTTTATAATGGATATCGAAACTAACGGATAATCCTCTTCAGGCAATCCGAGACATCACGGCCTTGACAGTGAAGAGTATACCCGCAGTGGCCGCTCATCACAAGAGCCGTGGAGCCGCCATGATGGGCCTCTCAGATGTGGGCCGGCAAGTATCACGATGGTTTTTCACAGTTCTTTGCTTTATTTGCCGAAGCACACAAGCGAACCGTTCTCTAACGAAACGAAAAGTTGACCCCGAGCCGCTATCATCCCGTCAAAGACCGGGGGAGATTCCAGTGTGTATTGAGCCAGTGGCCGTCCGTCTGCGGCAGCGACCGCACAGAGCAGCGCGCCTTGCCGACCCAGGAAGACGGCCTCTGCGCGGGCCGCATTTTCGAGTGTCATCTCGCTGCGTCTGGTGTCGTCCGGTTCAGGTGGACCGGCCACAAATAGCGTCGTATCGGCCAGCACAAGCGCCCTGACAAAGATGGGGGCCGGTCGGCTCCAGAGGGTACGGTGCAAACTCGGCGCGCCATGCCGTTTATCCCGCTCGGTCACTTTCAAGCCGAGTGCCCGGCCCGATCTGAAGGAACGCAAGTGCTGCTTGTCTTTATAGCTTGGCAATGGTTCAAGGGCTTTCGTCTCAGTAGCAAACAGGTGGTACTTCTCTCCCCCGCGTATCTGTCCGGCCATTCCACCCGGATACGTGTCGCGCCCATAGCCAAACACCGTGTCCTCGCCGAGGGAGAGGATGCGGCCGGATGGAACCATATTGCCCACGCGCGGCCAAATTTGCCAGCCCGATTCATTCACAGGCGGCATACACACCGGATCGGACCCAAAGATCCAATACGAGCGATGCCACCAGCGATCGTCCAGGAATCCCATAGGCGCAAACAAATGGGGTGATCCCATTCCCAGATCATCTCCTGTCTCGAAATCAATCTTCAGGTGGCGCATATAGACGGAGTCGCCGGATACGGCCAGGATATCGTTCAACACGCCGCGCAGATCGACACCGCCGGGCGGCTGCTCTCCGGTTTTCGGATCAAGACTGTGCACCACCGTTTCTGATCGTCTCCTCCCGGTCCTCGGATCAAGACGGTAGATGTGGATGCCGCCATCCAGATACGACGAGCGCCCTGCCGCCACGACCAGTGTACCATCAGTCACCAGAACGCTGCCATGAATGGGCCATGCTGATTCCAGTTGTCCGTGAACAACGGTGCGGCGCTCTTCCGGAGCGCCGCGAAAACGCCATACCAGTGTGCCGTCCGCCGCGCGCACACAATAAACCCAGCCGTCAGCCGAGCCAAAGAGAGCCATTCCTTCGTGAATCGTAGGCGGAGAATCGACGCGCCCTCCGGCGGTGAAGGACCACAGGGCCGTGCCGTCTGTCGCGTCAAATGCGTGAACCGTATGCGCATCGATTTCGCTGACAAAAACTTTCCCGCGACTCATCACCGGACTCGATAACCGGCCCCCTATGTCTGACTGCCACACGCGGCGAAGATCGCTCGATACCGTGGTCGCGGTCCTGCCGCTTCGCGCCCTGTCATGCCGAAACGTCGGCCAGTCGCCCGATGGGACGCCCGTCGCTGCCTGCTGCAAGATCCCTCCGAAGGCGGGGCCTTTTGAAAAACGTACGTCTGCCGCTGGTGTCTCCGGTGACGTTTGGCGCGCCGGGGCCAATGCACACATTCCCCTGAGCATTGTTTTGATATTACAGGCACAGGAATGCGGCGGGGCATACAGAAGGCCATTGCAGGGCATGATCCCGTATTGGCAGGTGCCGCGCACCCAGTGGTTGAGGTTTATCTTGCCGGACTCGAGGTCGATGAACTCGACACCTGACCGGCTGGACAGGATAAAGCGACTCGTCGCCTTTGGCCGGTAACAACGAAAATGGGCCAACGTGGCATACGCCCAGGCTTTGTCCGTTGCAATCGTCTTCACCAGTTCCCCGGTTCTTGCATCCAGGCCTTCTCCGAAATCCGCGCGTCCTCGCTGGGGTTTATACCCGCGCCAGAGCACTCCATTGATAACAAAGATATCCGGCGGCGAGCAAAATCCCTGCCGGCTCGAACATTCCCAAAGCGGTTTCCCCTTATCAACGGAAAGCGCCGAGAGCGACCGGAAATCAGCAACATACACAATGCCGCCATGAGTTGTCAGCGTGGGTGATGCCCACTGCCATAGTCTGTTCCCGGGTTTGGCAAGATGAACAGGATGCGCGATCCTCCACGTTTCATCGCCCGATGTCAACGCCAGACAGACCAGGTGCTCATTTGTCTGATACAACAGAGCATCGTCTGATACCACCAGGGGAAGCAGCGTCTCCCGGCTGACTTCCCTGCGCCAGAGAACGTCTCCCGTTTGGATGTCTGCCGCTATGATTGACCTGCGAGCAGATTTACTGCGCTCGGGATTCATGTGAATGGCCACCTGGCTGGTGCCCGTCAGCATGATCAGACGGTTGCCAATACAAAGGATCTGTCGCGTGTACTCCGACCCCTTGCAGGTCATCATAACCTTTCCGGTCGCTGCATCCAGCGCGGCCACCGGCTTCCCAGCGCCTAAAGGCACATACACGCGGTTACCGACCGCCACGAGTCGGAAGGGTAAATCGGGTGGCCCGGAACGAAAGCCGTGCAGGTGGTCGGACCATTTGTCGATCGTTCGCTTCCACAGGATCACTCCGTTGAAGGCATCCCGGGCGACCAGACGCCACCTTGCCGGCATACGGATGTCAGCAGTCAGACCTTCATCAACAATATAGAAAAGCCGCCCTCCGGCCGAGACCATAGCACTGACGCTTGCCAATTGTTCGTGACTTCGAGCGAACTTCGGATAACCGATCCATTGCACATGCCTCGGCACGCCAACGATCGTGTCTTGTGCGACTGCGTTGTTGTCCGGCCCGTGCAGAAAATGAGTCCATTCGTCGATCTCCTCCGGCCAGGGTTTGACCGTTTTCTCCCAGCCCTTGTCAGACTTGATGTAGGCCACTCCAAGCGGCACGAGTACGCGCATTATTTCTTTTCTGGAAAGATTGACCAGACGCTCAGCAACCAGGAGATTGACGATATTGTTCGCATAGGGCAGGTCGCTTTGGCCCCAATGTTGAACCGACACTTTGCCGTATAGGTCCCTTTGTTTGATATGCGCTCGCACTTCATCGACATGGCGTCTCGTGTCATAGAGTCCGTGCACAACATAGGAATTACTGGCAGCGAAATCAGCGGTAACCATACCATCGCCATCTCCTATATGGACAACAAGTCCCCCCGTGATACCGCTTGCTTTGACCATTTCTTGAGCGGATAATATCTGTCGATCCGGGTCTTCTGCCCAGCTCTGCGTTGCAAGGGCAAAGAGGATCACGGAACTCAGTAGTTGTGAGGCTTTCTGCATTTTCATTGTTCCCTACTGCTGTTAACCTGAGTTAGCTGTTCTGTATACACACGGATTACCTGAAGGCACGATCATTTCTACCAAATACACGGTTATATTTCAAGAAAGACAGGGGGGGCGATAACCTCACGGACCAGGCGATATCGGGCAAAGGATACACATTTCTGAAAAACTCTCAATCATGCTCTGATCCCGCTCTTTTCTCTGCGGTTAAGCAGGTAAAGCTGGCCAATGAGAAAAAATGAGCGATCTGACCCGTTAGCAGCCTTTTCCTTGAATCATCGCGACCGTGTGTGCTATAATCGTCACGGCTAAGCATGTCAGCTCATGTGCACCATTATTCAGGCTATAAACAACAAGGTATAAATTAAATTGAAGAACTGAGCCTATGACGTCAATAACCAGGACACTTTTTGTAACAAGTTTTGTTTGTATGATCCTTTCTATTAGCGCTAAATCAGATGATTTCAGATTAGTAAAAGACAGGGTAATAGAAGAATTAATGAAATCTTCGATCGATGATGCGCAGGTAAACACCCTTATCGGCAAAATAGGTGAAGATGGTAGTTTTAATGACGTGAACTATGTGGATTTGAGTCGGACTGCAGGATTCCCTCAGCGAAATCACACATCTACCCTGGTCTATCTGGCAAAAGCATATCGAAGCAAAACATCGAAGTATTACAGAAGCAAAAAGCTGAAAGACATCATAACAAGGGGATACACGTATTGGGTGGACAACGATTTTTTTGGCGATAACTGGCACAACAATCAAATATCCACTCCCGCCAATTTGGCTAACTTGATGTTGCTTATAGGTGACGAATTGCCAGGGGATTTGGTTGAAAGAGGACAACCCATCATCGGCAGGGCCCACATGAATGCCTCAGGGGCCCGACCGAGTGGAGATAGAATTGTCATTGCCGGAATTCTGGCAAAGAATCTACTTTTTAACGGAGACAAAGAGCAATTTGACGAAATAATAGACCTCATAGAGGGGGAGGTAAAATTCGCTACAGGTAGCCGGGGCATGCAACACGATTTTAGCTTTCATCATCGCCACGACAGGGTAAATAATACCACGTCCTACGGTTACACCAAATATGCCAACGCTTTTGGGGAATGGTCTTATTATGTGGCAAAAACAAAATATGCTTTTTCAGTTGAAAAAATAAATCATCTGATAGACTACTATTTAGATGGAATATTCAAACAGCAGGTCTATGGAATTTATCCGGATGTTAGTGTTAAAAATAGAAGCATCACGCATAAGGCCACCTTTGCACCGCGGAGCACCCTTGAAATTGAACGTCTGCTGCAAAGTACGGATTATCGCAAGGCTGAGTTGGAAGAAGTAGTCAAATTAAGAAGGGGCGAAACCAAACCCTCGCAGTCTTTCGCCAAGTTCTTCTGGCAAACGGAACATTTTGTATTCCAGCGACCCAATTTCTACACAACGGTGAGAATGTTTTCAACCCGAAACAGGAATATGGAAGTCCCTTATAACGGCCCTGGAAAACCAACGCACCATAGAGCCGACGGAACCAATTATCTCATGCTCAAGGGCGATGAATACCATAACATCTGGCCGGTCTACGATTGGCAGAAGATATCCGGCACGACGATCGTTCAAAAGCCGGAATTATATCCACCAACGGAAATCCAAAAAGGTGGATTAACCGATTTTGTAGGGGCCGTTACCGATGGTTTATTTGGTGCGGTCAGTTTCGATTTTAAGAGCCCGCATGACTTTGTGGAAGCAAAGAAATCCTGGTTCTTCTTTGATGAAGAGTATGTGTGTCTGGGGACGGCCATCAATTCTAACCGGAGATTGCCGGTTGCCACGACCGTTAACCAGGTTCTAATGCGAAGCGACGTGACTGTTTCCCAGAACGGTAGAATTACAAAAGTGCGGGAAGGCAATCGTGAACTGGAAAAAGTAAAATGGGTACATCAGGATAAAATCGGGTACATTTTTCCAGAAACCGCAACGGTTAATGTGTCAAATCAAACGCAGGAAGGACGATGGTCAGACATTACGGACCAGAAAAACATTTCCGATGAAATTGTCAGCGAAAAAGTGTTTATGATTTGGTTCAACCATGGTGATCGTCCGAAGAATGCATCGTATCGCTACATAGTCGTCCCCAATGTAACGGAACGGGAATTAGATGAAACCAGTCATTCAAATCGAAATATTACAATTCTCTCCAATACTCCTGAAATCCAAGCAGTAAAACATTCGAAGCTCGAAATCATCCAAATTGCATTTTACAAAGCAGGCGAAGTCGAAATATCAAGTGACACAAAAGTCAGAATGGACAGTCAGGGAATGGCAATGCTCACAATGAAAGGAAATAAGATTGAGAAACTATCCGTTTCGGATCCGTCACGGAAATTAAGCACAATTGCAGTCACAGTGTCTGGTCATTATCACTCACAGGGAGATGGGTTTCTCACTATACCAAACAAGAACGAGGACACTACTGTGGTGTTGGTTGATTTGCCCCAGGGCGTCTATGCGGGAAAGAGTATAACGGCTGAATTGTAGAATGCGCACTTTTCGGTACAGAAGTTCTCAAGAATTATGCAGTGAAACCTCGTGAGTAGATACTTCTCCCGGCCAAGCGCTGAAACAACTCGCCCTCCACGAGAATCATAATAAGGCATCTATTCACCCTGTCTCCGGGAGACTCTTCACTTGAATGGTCACCGCCCCTCATAGTAGAATGATACGTATCGTTAGACACTATATCTTCTGTTAATAATGGAGCGATCCTATAATGAGAGAAATTGGCACTTCTTGCACGATCCTTCTTGTGATCCTGGTCGGATCCACCTATGCGAACACTTCCTCGATCGAGGTCGGCGAACCTGAGCTTCTGTACACCGAAGACGAGATCCCCATTCGATATGACGGAACCCTCACCACGCTAAGGAAATACGGCAATACCTTGTATTTCTACCATCCCTTCGGATGCCGGATCGAGCCCGGCGGAAAACGCAGGAGTCGCCATAGCTGGCATTACGGTCCCCCGGACGATCCCCTGAAGGTCCATCATCGCAGTTTCACGGAAGAGGAATTCTGGGATTATAACGGGTACTACCAGGATACCGAAGAGGAAGGGATTTGGATTCTCGCCATGCACCAGCTCGAGAATGGCCACCTGCTGGGTATTACCCATGCGGAGATCAATTACACAAAGAACCGAAGAGAGCAGCGGTTCGTCATCGGGATAGGCTACTCGACCGACCGAGGGGACAGTTGGACCTATTGTGGGGAAATTATCAAAGCGGCCGACGAACGCCTGAACGTAGGCGGCGGCGCCACTATCCTGAAAGGGGAGTATATCTATGTTTACTACAATGATGTGGAGCCGTCCACCAGGACCAAGCTGGCATGTGTCGCAAGGGCCAAACTGGATGAAGCGGCGAAGGCTGCCGCCGGACATAAAGTAACGACCTGGCACAAATACCGGGACGGTCGCTGGGACACGCCGGGTCTGTCCGGGACGCCGGGCAGCAATATCCTACCCAGGGTCTATGGCAGTGAGGATCTGCATGCCGATGCAGCCTACTGCACCGCCACGGACAGGTATCTGATGACGGTCCAGACCGGTCGCGCCCACAAGCTGCTCCTGTTCTCATCGAAAGAGGGCATTGAGTGGAGACAGGAAGCCGTCGTGGATGAGACGGACGACGACGTCATCCAGCCTTATGCCGCTTTTGTGGATTTCAACGGGAACTCGGACGATGGGCGGATTGTGGATGATCATTTTTACATCTATTTTCCCCGGAAAAGGAGGGACCACAACCAGGATGATATGTTCCGTTGTCTCATTACCATCAAGTAGTGTTCACGACTGCGTGTTTCAAACTCTCTATGCATTTCGGGGTATATCAGCAACAGTCAAAGCGGTCCATACCGAAGCGGTCGATTTTGTCAAAAAACCGTTGGACGAGGAGAATTTTTGAGACCGACCGAATGGAAGATCCATTTCAGGCAGGGCGGGACCCACGACCGGTATGGCAGGTTTGTTACTGAAGATCGGGCGATGGGCCTCTGCTACTGAGCACAGGTTAATAACAAGCACGCTTGAGACGACGGTAAGCTTTATCATTTCAAGGCCTCATTGCCAAGAATCTGTTGCTCTCACCTAAGCATACCATAGTCTGGCGATATTGGCCAATGTACGATTGCTATCGGTTCATATGCCAGAGAGAAGCATTCAAGACGATGGCAAAGCTTACCCACAGCAAATAGGGTATCAGAAGATATGTAGCCGGCTTTGATATCCTCCAAAATGCAACAATTGTCACGAGTATAGCGACCCAAAGCAGGATGATTTCAACCAGAGCGAGCCCCATCATATGCAGGCCAAAGAAGATTGGCGTCCACAGGCCGTTCAGGACCAGTTGGAGCACAAACAGTCCCAGGGCTACCTTGGTTTGCCTGCTGCTGATTCCCTTGTTCCAAATCAGGAAGGCCGCTACCCCCATCATTACATAGAGAATCGGCCAGACTACGCCGAAGGTCCAGTCCGGGGGATTGAATGACGGCTTGGCCAGATGGGCATACCAGGTGCTAACGGAATCCATTGTGGAGAAGGATCCGATGAATCCTGTAAACAGGCATACAGTCACAGAACAGATTAGCTTGCCTATCGCCTTCTTATCAGACCCCATGTTGACTCTGAGCCCTTTCAACAAACATATCAGCGGCCTTCGGATTTGTCTGTAGATTGGCATGGCTCAACTTCTCAGCCATGACGAACACCAGGGTCGCGTCATCCCCTGCGTGAGCAATGGCATAGATTGCCGAATCCACATTCCCATCGGGATTGACCATCCACATTCGCATGCAAGTCGCCTCGACAAGAATAAGACTCCAAAACACGATTCATCAGCACTGAATTCTGATGGTGATTATATCCGATAGAACGGATGCCTGGCAAATAGCAATCTTCGGCCCAATCCGATACTCTAATCCTCCCGGATCTTCCGCCAAGGGTGTTCTTGGAGTCGTCTCATGCGTCTGGCCGGCCCATCTCGGCGTGACTAAGCTTATTTTTGATTGGAGGAGCAACAAACCAGATTCCGATCCAGACATGCTCCCGGAAGCTTCTATATATTTGCTGATGCTAAGAAATGCGATATCTTCCACATTTGTCCGAACAAGTAAGACTGTTTAAGTTGTATAAAGGAAAGACGAGCGTTATAACGCTCTTTCGCAAACGTCAAACGGAAATATTTGATTGAAAGGACATAGACATGAAACTTAGAAATAAAGATATACTTCCTATGTTGGCCATTTGGAGCCTCGTATTGGGTTTTTGGGCGACTGGCATGGCAGCGGAGCCGGCCGGTGAGCTATTGGCCGACTTCTCAGATGCATCCGTTGCCGGGCAATGGTTTTCAGTAAACGACAACGTAATGGGCGGTATCTCCGAGGGGGGATTCCGAATCAGTGAGGACAATACGCTCGTGTTCTCCGGTAATCTATCGCTGGAGAATCGAGGCGGCTTCACCTCCATTCGCACTCGGCCTAAAGATCTGAATCTCGATGGCTATGATACAATAGCCCTCCGCCTGAAAGGCGATGGCCGACTCTACTACGTTAATCTGATGACCTCTTCTCGTCGTACCGCGTCATCCTATCGTGCCCCCATCAAGACGCAGAAGAACACTTGGCAGGACGTCCGCATCAGCTTGAAGGACTTCGTGTATACATCCTTTGGTCGAACTGTCGCCGGAGCAGCCCCTCTGAAAGCCAAGGATGTCCGGAGCCTGGGCATAACACTGGCGGATAAGATTGTGGGACCTTTCCGTTTGGAGCTTCGTTGGATCAGGGCTGAAAGGGGAGCTGTCGCCGATGAGGCCACATCCCCTGGAGGCAATGATATCGTGGCCGCAGCCGTATCCGCTGGGAAGTTCAAGACGCTCGTCGCTGCGGTCAAAGCCGCCGGATTGGTCGATTCACTGAAGGCCGAGGGGCCTCTGACCGTTTTTGCCCCGACCGATGAGGCATTTGCCAAGCTGCCTGAAGGTACTGTCGAGGAGCTGCTCCAGCCGGAGAATCGTGACAAGCTTATTGCAGTGCTTTCCTATCATGTGGTTCCGGGAAAGCTCCTCCTTCGTACCCAGTCGCCGGAGACACTTCAGGGCCAATCTCTAACGATAAAAACGCCCGGCTCGTTCGAAGTCAACGGG
>Ga0272442_10008158_pt1 | contig 13362 bp, 8 predicted proteins | sample SSMForm2O_FD_200262 | JGI IMG/M metagenome (GOLD analysis project Ga0272442, IMG submission 200262) | Marine sediment archaeal communities from Little Sippewissett salt marsh, Falmouth, MA, United States - SSM-Form-2O | ecosystem: Environmental > Aquatic > Marine > Wetlands > Sediment ...
CGATTGCCGGAGAGCTGGTGTTCGCAGGAACCGTCGGAGAGGAAACCGGGTCCATCGGCGTCAAGCGACTGATCGAGGCCGGCGTGCGCGGGGACGGCGCCGTGGTCGGAGAGCCGACGGGGCTGCGGATCGGCATTGCGCACAAAGGGGCGTGCTTCGTACGCATCCACTTGACGGGACGCGGCGCGCACGGCAGCCGGCCGGAGGACGGGGTGAACGCCGTGTCGTACGGCGCGCGCGTGCTTACGGCCCTCGAAGGGAGACTGCGCCTGGAAGTGGGAAAACGCACGCATCCTTTGCTCGGCCGTTCGACCGTCAACGTCGGACGTCTCTGCGGGGGCACGCAGCCGAATATCGTCGCCGAAGAGTGCGTCCTGGACATCGACCGCCGCACGGTGCCCGGGGAAGACGACACGATCGGCGAGATCGCAGCCCTTGTCGAGGACGTCTGTCGAGGGGTGGACGGGCTGCACTGGGAGATCGCCGAGATGGACGAAACCGCCGAGGTGCCACATCGTGCATTGGACACGCACGGCCGGAGCGCTTTGGTGGCGGATACGCAATCCGTCTGCCGGGCGTTGGGTCTTGTTGCCGAACCGGTGGGCCTCCCCTACTGGACGGACGGCGGGCACCTGTCCGCATCGGGAATCGAGACGATCGTGTTGGGACCCGGGGATATCGCGTATGCCCACGGACCGCGGGAACATGTCCCGATCGCCGAGCTTGGGGCCGCGGCCGAACTGTATCGGCGCTTGGCACTGCGGCGGCTCAAGGCGGACTAGCGAACGTCTAGCACCTCAAACAGCTCTTCCATCGTCTTGCCCAACGATTCGGCGATGCGATGCGCGGTCTTGACGCTCGTTCCGGCGCCATTCTCGATCGACGAGAGCATCGGACGGGAGAGTGGAACGCGCTTGGCCAGTTCCTCGGACGTCAGCCCGGCAAAGATACGGGCGCGACGAACGGCGTCCTTCCTCGACACGATGCGGTAGTACTTCTTGGGCATGATGATGCATAGAGTTTACACAAGGTGACAAACGTCTTACAAAAACAGATATCCAACAGCGAACAGGCAAATAGGACAAAAAAGAACGTCAAACGTCCCTTAAAACTTGACAAAGAATGGACAAGACGCTACAGTGGTCGTGTGTGCCTACGCAACGCCCCATGGCCGGGACCAGCTTCGGAGTCCGGGAGCCCGACACCGAGTGGTCAAGAAGATGGGGGATAGAGATACACAACCGCGCCAATGGGGCGTTGCACCTCCAACCTCCCGGCCGACGTTCCTGTGAACGATACATCCCTCCTGCAAGGAACGCACGGTGCAAAACCGCAGGGCCTGCGGCCGAATCCCGGCACATGCCTCGACTGAAGTTGAAGTGTCCTCCCCGGCCCCCTAGAATCCGGGCACAGATTCGGAGGGGTGGGAGAGCGGCCGAATCCGCCAGTTTGGAGAACTGGTGTACCCTCGTGGTACCGCGGGTTCAAATCCCGCCCCCTCCGCCACACGCCTGTGCTAGGTGGGGGGCTAGCGGTCCCCTGTGATCCTCAACCCGCTCATGAGGAGCCGAACGATGCTCCGAGGGAGTTGGCGGGAGGGTCCGTCCACGGGTAAGCGGTGATGAGGGCTGAGCCCTCTGCGGCGCACGTCTGTGAACCCCGTCAGACCCGGAAGGGAGCAGCGGTAAGCGGACCTCTGCGGGTGTTAGAGGATTCCTTGGTCTGAGCTGGCTGCCCGCGAAGCGCCTCGTTCCAGCTTTCGACGAGATCACGCACAGGCGTTTTTCTGTTCGTTCCCTTCCAACGCGTCGCCGACAACCCGCTCCAACGTCCGCACCACATCGAGACACACACCGCCGCGGACGGCATCCACGCCGAACGTTCCGCGACGGCGTACGCCATCGACGCATCCCCGAAGCGCGGCGATTTGCAGCATCCGCGTCTCTTCCGACGGGCGGACCATGCACCCGACATCTCCCGACAACAACGCGAGAGCCGCAGCGAGGCCGTACGCGCCCCAGTTCGACACCGCGGACGGTAACAACCAGCGGGTAGGCGTCTCCGCGACGACGCCTCCGCCGCAACCGCACTGACACGTCGCGGCCTCGGGGAGCACCGCGCGAACGATGTCGGCAATGCGGCCGAATCCGATCTCGTTGCCTCGGTCGCCGATGCCGACGGTGAGCACACCGTCGCTCGTCCAACGTTCGAACAGGTCGTCCACGCTGATCGAGCCGGCCTCGATGGCGACGCCGTCGAACGTGTGCATGACGCCCCGGCGATTGCGGCCGGGCTTTTCGATGGCGATCGCGACGCTCGGTATGCGGCGTTTCAGATGCGGACTGTCAAGGGAACGGACGCCGACGTTCGCGCCACACTCGGCGGACAGCCAGGCCGTCGTGTCGAGGACCTGAGGATCGGTCCAGATCTCGGGACGAAGGCCGAGGCGCTTCAGCGCGCGCGCGAGCACGACGGTACCCAAGGGTCCATCGTTCTCGCCGTGAGGCATCCGTTCGGGAACGACGAAGCCGGTGAACAGCAAGACGTCTCCGTCCGGGCCGAGAGAGCGGAGCGCTTCAGCGATGGAGAGACACAGCGGACCCGCGGGCGCGGCGGCGTCCTGTAGCCGCTCGATGCGTGCAGACGTAGACGAATCGACGAATCCACGCCCGGCGACGATGGAATCGATCTGCGCGAACGGCGACGCGTCAATCCGCATGTGTGTCGGTAGCCTCGTTTGCCCGTTCCGTGCTCGTCTCCTCCGCATACAAACCGGCAACCCATTCCCGCCGCGACCACAGGGCGCATTGGCCGTCGGTTTCATCGAGATGCACGCCGGACTCCCGGATGCGAAGCAGCAACGGGGATTGGATGGCGTCGCGGAGTGAGACCTTCGTCAGGTTTCGGTCGGAGAACGGAGAGAACGGACACGGTTCGACATCGCCATAGGCGTTGATATGAATGAAGCCCCGGCCGGCGGCGAGACAGCCGCCCAGCGCGATCTCGTCATGCGGAAAGGCGATGAACAGGCACGGCAGGGACTTGCGGTATTCCGACAACAGGCGCTCGAACGCCTGGACCCGGGATCCCGGGAGCTGGAGATCCTCCGTGCCCGGCTTCACGGGAATGTAGTTGATGTAGTAGAACAGGCGGCATCCGCGTTTGAGAAGATCGTCGAGATGCTCACGGCTGGTGGCGGTGTCGTAGTTCTCGCGCGTCAGCGTTGTCGACGTTCCAAAGAACACGCGCCTGCTGTGGAGTCGACGCATCGCCTCCAGGACCTGCGCGTGTGCGCCCGCACCACGCCGTGCGTCCGTCTGTGCTTGGTCGCCCTCCAAGCTGAGGACGGGAATGACATGGGGTTGTGACTTGAGTTGCTCGACGACGTCCTCGTCGATCAGCGTGGCATTGGTGAACAGAAGAAAGAGAATCCCGGGAGCCGTGGCGGTGAGATCGAGCAAGCGGTCGCGCATCATCGGCTCTCCGCCGGCGAGAAGCATGATCGATACCCCAAGGTCACGGGCCTCGCGAAACAAGCGGGCGATGCGATCGTTCGTGAGTTCGGGGCGGTCGGCGCGGTGCAGGATGTTGGCGTAGCAGCCCACGCAGTTCAGATTGCAGGCGCTGGTGATGCTGAAGATCGAGAAGGGAGGCACGTGGACGCCCTGTCTTGCGTGGTGCCGTCGAACGCGGGCGGCCTTGAACTGCCGGCGCAGCAAGCGCGACGCCCGGATGGCAAAGCGCGGATCGTAGGCCGTCACGCGGGCTGCCAGCTTAAGCGTGTCGAAGATGGAGCGCTCAAAGGCGCGTTCCGTACGGTCCGGTTGCGAACGATCTGGGCGTTTCATTTGTCCGAATTGTAGAAACGCGACGCGGGAAATCAACGCCCTCTATAGATACATCGTTGGGTGGCGTCAATGTCCGCCGGGCCGACGTCGCGCGTGGGATCGACGGGCCCGGGACATCGTTCGGGCGGACGTCTGTCTGGCATCGTGAGCAGACGTGACGGAAAAGAACCATGACAACCGCGCTCAGCCGGGGACACCCGATGGCGGATCCGGTTTCCTCGAAGCTGTACGGTGCGCTATGATAGAGCGAAGGGTGGGTTTACATGTGTTACATGCGTCAAAAGCCAGTACCCACCGGGTGTTTTCACGGGCATACAGGTGGAATGTCGGAGTAGGGTCGATCGCCGCGAAGGGGGAAAAGTGAAGGGGCAGCGAACCATGATTCTCTTTGAGGGCAACATCGCAGCAGGCAAGAGCACAGTCGGGCGGAGGTTGGCTGCGTCCGAATTGTTCGCGTTCGTCGAAGAGCCGGTCGGGGCATGGCAGGGGGAGTTCGAGGAGAATCTCCTCGAACTGTTCTATCGGGACACGAACCGATGGGCGTTCACGTTCCAGCTGGCGGCGTTCACGACGCGCGCCAAGACGTGGAGTGAGGTCCTGGCGATGACGGATCATCGCAATGTGGTTCTGGAACGATCGATCTACTGCGACCGGTACGTGTTCGCCAAGAACTGCTACCAGTCCGGCCTGATGAAGAAGACGGAATGGCAGCTGTACTGCAAGTTGTGGGACTGGCTGGAAAGCAACTGGTGTGCCGAACCCGACAAGATTGTGTATCTGCGTACCCCGGCCGAAGTCTGCCTGGAGCGAATCGAATCGCGCGGACGTGCGGAAGAGACGACCATTCCGATGGAGTATTTGCGGGACCTCGAACGTCTCCACGACGAATGGCTGATTGACAACCCGAAGACGGTGATGGTCGACGGGTGCAAACAGTGGACGGCACGAGAAATCTATGACGTTCTCCGCGAGGCCGACGTCTCATTGGCGACGGAAGAGGAACTGCTTGCTGCCAAGGCATAGGGGAACGTGAAAACCCGCAGGGTTTTCACGTTCCTTGGAGAAAGGCCGGTGGACCGGTCTTTCTCTGGGTCGGCCACTCGGGCTGGTCAACTCAACGGGTTCCTTGGAGAAAGGCCGGCGGACCGACCTTTCTCTGGGGTGGTTCTCGGGACGCTTCGTCACAGCCGGAGTATCCGCGCGGACTAGCTCTGCTCAAGCGGATGTGGCGCCCCTGCGGGTCTTCACGTTCCTTGGAGAAAGGCCGGTGGACCGGCCATTCTCTGCGGAGGGTATTCTGGCTTGCGGATCCCCCTGTGCCATGCGAGGTCTCAGGTGCGCATTCCTGCGTCCGATGAAGCCGCAGCATCTCCCGTTCTCACGCACGCGCATCGCAGCATGCCCCCGTGAGGTCGACGTGCCGGCCATGCTCTGCACCGTATTTGCGCTACAATGATTGACCATGCCTGTACTGAACCGTATTGGGAAGATTCGCAAACGCAACCATGCGTTGGTCAAGTTCGATCCGTCCAAGATCTTTCGCGCGATCAAGCGTGGCGCAGATTCGGCCGGCGGCTTCGCGCCCGACTACCTGCCCGAGATCAATGACAAGATTTTCGCCGCCGGCGGTACCGACCACGGGATTGCGGAGTTCCTTGCCGACCTTGTCGTCCTGTGCCTGAATTCCAATCCGCATCACTTGGTCACGAACTTCCCTCCGACCGTCGAGGAGATCCAGGATACGGTGTTGCACGTGCTGCGCAGCAATGGATTCACGACCGTCGCCGATTCGTACACGTGCTTCCGCTGGGGCCATCACTGGGTGCGCGACGGCGCGATCACGGAGGAGCAGTTCGTGCGGAACGGATATCCGGCGGAGACGATGGAACCGCTGCTGACGTGGAATCGTGAGCGCGGCTGTGACACCGTCGAAGGTCTGAACGAGATCGTCCAGTCCGGAAAACTGAAGGGCTTGATCGATGATGCGTTGGCTCGGTACGAATCGTCGTTGGATGCGGCCGCGTCAAGGCTGTTGGAACGTATCGAGCAGGGCGATGATGTGCGCATGATCTGGGTGTCGGGTCCCTCGTCGTCCGGGAAGACGACGACGACGGTCAAAGTCACCGAGCGACTCAGAAAGCGTGGCTTGCGGTTCCTCATGCTCAACCTCGACGACTACTTCTGGTCGTTGATTGAACACCCGACGGATTGGATCGACGACCGCAACTACGAAACGCCCGAGGCATTGGACATCCAGCTGCTCAACGAGCACCTGCTGGCACTGCTTGCCGGCGAGACGATCGACAAGCCGGTGTACAGCTTCAAGGAGGGGCACCGGAGCGGAACGGTCCCCGTTCGGAGGGAGTCGGATCAGATCCTCGTATTGGATTGCCTGCACGGGTTCTATCCGCCGATTTCGGAAGGGATCGACCCCCAGCACATCTTCCGGTTGTACATCGAGGCGATGAATCCGCTGTTCGAGCCGCATCCGATGATCCCGTTGTATCAGGGCGATCTTGCGGATCGTCGATTGACGCGATTCGAGGACATCCGTCTTCTGCGAAGAACGCTACGAGACACCAAGCATCGAAACCATCCCCCGTTGGCAACACTGCTGCATTGGCACTATGTGCGAGCGGGCGAGATGTTCTCGATCATTCCGTTAAAGGGGATGGCGGATTGCGTCGTCAACGGCGGCATGCCGTTCGACCTGCCGATCCTGAAGCCGTTCTTCAACGGCCCGGAAGGCGTCTGGCCGAAGGAAGATGATCTGACGCAATACCCGTCGTATCTGGATGCGCGCATCCGGCACGGGCGAATCCAGTCCCTGCTCGATTCGGTGGTCGGCGTGACGGAGGCAGAGGTGGCCGATCCGTCGTTCCTTCCGGGGGATGCCGTCGTGCGCGAGTTCGTCGGTGGAAGCACGATCAAGATCCCTCACAACGACTGAGCTCGTTGCGGCTCGCGCCATCAACTCGTACCCTACGCTACGGGGAGTCGAACCATGCCAGCGAACCTTACGCCTGAGTTCATCAAAGCACGGAAGAAGCTGCGTCAGGCGTCCAGCCCCGAGGAGAAGCTTGCCGCGCTCGAGGAGATGCTTGCAACCATCCCGAAGCACAAAGGGACGGATCACATGCAGGCCGACATCAAGCGCCGGATCGCCAAAGCGCGGGGCGCGGTCGGTCAAAGCAAGAAGGGAAAATCGAATTCCTACGACCACATCCCCAGCGAAGGGGCGGGGCAAGTCGTTCTGATCGGACCGCCGAACGTCGGCAAGTCCTCGCTGTTGGCGGCGCTGACGAACGCGAAGCCCGAAGTGGCAACGTATCCGTTTTCCACCATTACGCCCATTCCTGGAATGATGGCGTTCGAGGATATCTCGATCCAGCTCATCGATCTGCCCCCGGTGACGCCGGACTACACGGAATCGTGGGTGTACAGCCTCATCCGTTCGTGCGATTTGGCGCTGGTCGTTCTCGACGCATCGGACGGCGAACTGCTGGTCGACGAGTACGAGGAACTGGTCGACCAGCTGTGCGAACGGAACATCCAGCTGGTGACCGATCGTCCGGAGGAGAGCGACGACCGCCTTCGGGAGATTCCGACACGGATCGTGCTTGCCAAATCGGACCTCGCGGGCGAGGACATTGAAGCGGTTGCGAAACGATTGCCGCTTCCCACGATCAAGGTATCCAGCGCAACGTCCGACGGCCTGGACGCATTGCGGCGAACGGTCTTCCGCGGACTGGATGTGATCCGCGTCTACACCAAGCTCCCCGGCCAGAAGCCGGACATGACCGAGCCCTACACGCTTTCCGCAGGCAGTCAGGCAATCGACGCGGTCAACGCGATCCATCGCGAATTCGCCGATCGGCTGAAATACGTCCGCATCTGGGGATCGGGCCGGTTCGACGGCCAGCAAGTGCCGAGTGACCACGTCCTGGAGGACGGAGACATCATCGAGGTCCATCTGCGCAAACAGGCCTCGATCGACTAGCCTCCCGTCGTGTGCGCAGCCTCGTACTGCAAGGTTGCGACGGCGCCGCGGACGCACATCGCAAGTTCTTTCCGCTCGACGGGTGAGAGGTCGGCGTACACCGGAGCGCTCAGCATGATGTCGGCGACGGACGCGGGCGCGTTCCCGCAAAGGAGATCGGACACGAGATCGAACCACTCCTTCAGCGCTTTCTCGTACCGGTCGAACTGCGCGACTGCGTCGTCGGCGATGCCGAAGTGCGTAAACGCCAAGCGCGAGGGACGAAGGCTTCGCAACGTTCGAAGCGTATGGAGGCCGGCCGCACGGTCGAACCGCGGAGGCACGGTCAGCGGAACGTCGGGACGGGTCCGCCAATGCCCGACAGCATCTCCGACGAACAGGATTCCGCTTGACGGCTCGTGGAAGCTGATGTGATGCGGGGCGTGCCCGGGGGCCGCGACGACGTCGAGGCTGATGCCGTCGCCGAGGTCGAATCGCTCCCCTCCGACGACGGAAACGAGTTGTCAGGCGGGGATGGGAATCGGCGTGCCGTACGAGGGGAACAGATCGGGCGAGGCGGATCGCACGCCCTCGATGAGACGGCTCGGGTCGAGAAGATGACGGAGGCCACGCTCGTGAACGACGATCGTGCAGTCAGGAAGCGCCCGTGCGAGGTAGCCTGCGCCCCCGGCGTGATCGAGATGAATGTGCGTCAGGAAGACGTAGGCGGGCTCGACATCGCCCAGCGCGCGCAGCACGACGTCGTGCGATGCGGCGGTTCCCGATTCGATCAGCACCGGCACGGGCGCATGCAGAAGGTAGACGGCGCCGGATTGAATCTGCCCGAATTGCCGGGCGTCGAGGGTATCGATGCGGAGCGGCACGGTGTGCCTCAGCGAAGAAGCCCGGTCTTGATGCCGATGATCACGGCGGCGGTTCCGAATGCGCACGTCAGCAATGCGACCCACGTGCCGGTGGCTGCCCATCGCCGGAACGTCAAACGTTCCCCGAGGGAATCGTACATGCTGGCGACAACCACATTGGCGGCGGAGCCGAACGGCGTGAGGTTCGCGCCAAGTCCAACGCCGATGGCCAACGCCCACCAGAGCGGTACGACTTCGACGCCTTGGGCCGCCAGTGTCTTGAGAATCGGCAGCATGGCGATGGTGAACGGCACATTGCTGATCACGCCCGACGCGAGCGCGCCGACCCATAGGACGACGACTGCAGCAAGCACCAAGCCGTGCCGCGCCAGGAATCCGATGGCGCCGCCGAGCACGCCGATGACGCCCGACGCCTCCAGTCCTCCGACGATCACGAACAACGCGATGAAGAACAACAACACATCCCAGTGGACTTCCTGGAGGATCTTGTCGAAGTCGGGGCGTACCCACAATAGGCCGGTGCATGCGCCGATCAGCGCCACCAGCCCCGGCTCGAGGCCGATCGATTCGTGGATCATGAACAACACCACCGTGATGGCCAGCGTGACGAGCATGCGGCGAGTGGAAACGGGATCGACAATGGCTCGGCGCTCGTCCATGCCCATGAGCCGTTCCACGTTCGAAGGCGCCTGAGACAACTCGCGGCGGAACAGGAAGAGAAGCAAACCTTGCGCGAGCAGCCATGTGAGCAAGACGATGGGTGCAAGATGCGTGAGGAAGTCGAGAAACCCGAATCCCGCCGCCGAGCCGATGAGGATGTTGGGAGGGTCACCGATCAGGGTGGCCACGCCGCCGATGTTCGAGAGCAGCGCCTCGGACATCAGAAACGGGAACGGGGAGATGCCGAGGATATCGGCCAACGATACGGTCACCGGGACGATGATGATGATGGTCGTGACGTTGTCGAGCACGGTGGAGACGAGCGACGTGACGAGCCCCAGGTAGACGAGCAACAACCACGGTCGCCCCTTGGCCAGCTTGGCGGCGCGAATGGCGAGGTACTGAAAGAATCCCGTTTCCCGGAAGAGGCCGACCACCAGCATCATGCCGAGCAGAAGCATGATCGTATCGAAATCTACGGACTGAACGGCGTCGTGAGCGCCGTAGAACGACAGCCACGATCCGAAGGCGATCATCATCACCGCGCCCGAGATGGCGATGATCGTGCGATGGACGCGCTCGAGGAAGATGCCGACGTACGTCAGAACGAATGCGAGGACAGAAACGACGAGCGGACCCCAAGCAACGTCTTGCATGCAATGATCATCTCAGATTCACGAGGGATGAACGATGCTAGCAACAACGACGCCGAGGCGCAACAGCCCGCGATGCATGGAAACTGCAAGGCGATCACCCCATCGGAGGACAGCCGTCTCGCGAAAAAGGAGCCAGGGGACTGACGTCCCCTGGCCGTACCCCCTGCGAAGGAGGTCCGAACAGGACAAGCGCTTGAGTCCCTCATCGCGGAGTGAGCGCGACCCACAAGTAAGGGATCAAGGCGAAGGAAATGCCGTCGATGAACTTCTCATCGAACCCTTCGGCAGTCCGGCGACCATAGGTCTCCCTGTAGGCCCGTAACTTTGCGCCCTACCCTTTCGAGTAGTTTGCCCTTTCGGTACTTGATCTGCCCGTATCGTACACAAGAAGACGTCAAAAGGCAAGAAGTGGCGAGTTTCTCGCCGGAGATGGATTGGATCGCTCGCCCGGATGCCGGAGAATGAGGTCATGACACGCGACGTTCTCGGCTTCTTTCATCCTGCGATCGCCCGTTGGTTCGAGGAGACGTACGCATCTCCCACGCCGGCGCAGGCGCTGGGTTGGCCTCGGATTGCCGCTGGGGAAAGCACGCTGATTCTCGCGCCGACGGGATCGGGGAAGACGTTGGCAGCGTTCCTCTGCGCCATCGACGAGATGATTCGCACCCGAATCGAGGCGGAGGATACGTACGTCGAAGGGGCAAGAACGCTGTATCTCTCGCCGCTGAAGGCGCTGGCCAACGACATCGAGCGAAACCTCGAACAGCCACTGAAAGGCATCGAGCGGAGTGCGGCCCATCTCGGCATCACGTTGCCGGATCTTCGCGTGGCCGTGCGCACCGGGGACACGTCGGCGGCGGAACGCCAGCGGATGATCCGGACGCCGCCGGATCTACTGATTACGACGCCCGAGTCGTTGCACCTGTTGCTGACGTCGCCACGAGCGCGGCACATGCTGCGTACGGTTCGATACGTGATCGTCGACGAGATCCACGCACTCTGTTCGGATAAACGCGGGACGTTCCTTTCGATTCTGCTCGAGCGCCTCGAGGCGCTGACCGAGCGATCCCCGGTGCGTATCGGTCTGTCCGCGACGCAACGGCCGCTGTCCGCTGTGGCGGAGTTCCTCGGAGGACTGACACCGGACGGCGAGCCGCGGCCTGTTGCCATTGTCGATGCGGGCGGACGCGCATCGTTGGACGTTGCGGTCGAGCTTCCCACAGAAGAGATGACACCGGTGTCTACGGAAGGAAGCGATGCGCCCAGCATGTGGCCCGCCATCTTCGATCGGCTCGTCGAGCGCGTCGACGAACACGAGTCGACGCTGATCTTTGCCAACAGCCGGCGTGTGGTCGAGCGGATTGCCTCCGAGATGAACCGGAGGATCGGCTGCGATCTCGTACAGGCCCATCACGGAAGCGTCTCCAAGGAACGCCGGCATCGGATCGAACAGGACCTCAAGGCGGGCCGGCTGCCGGCACTGGTGGCGACCAGTTCGATGGAATTGGGCATCGACGTGGGGTCCATCGATCTCGTGTGCCAGGTTGAGTCTCCGTTCTCCGTCGCCAGCGGTCTGCAGCGGATCGGGCGGGCGGGGCATCTCGTCCGAGCGACGTCCAAAGGGCGCGTGATTCCGAAGACCCGGGGAGATCTGCTGATGGCGGCGGCGATGACGCGAGCGATGCTGCGTGGCGAGATCTCCGACGTGAGGATTCCGCGGGGTCCGCTTGACGTTCTGGCGCAGCAGATCGTCGCGATGGTGGCGGTCGAGCCGTGGGACGTGGGCGAGATGTTTCGCCGGATTCGGTGCGCGGCGCCGTACAAGGATCTGTCGAGAGAGGCCTTCCTGTCCGTCGTCGAGATGATGGCCGGTGCGTATCGAACGCCGGAGATCCCTGCGCTTCGACCCCGTGTGTCGTGGGATCGAACGGCGGATCAGCTCGTATCCCTGCCGGGGACGCGCCACGTCGCAATCATGAATGGGGGGACGATTCCCGACACCGGGCAGTATCCGATGGTGCTGGAGGACGGCGGAGCGAGATTGGGTGAACTGGATGAGGAGTTCGTCTTCGAGCGCAGGGTGGGCGACACCTTCGTGTTGGGCACAGGACGGTGGCGCATCGTTCGCATCTCGCACGACCGCGTGATTGTGGCCGCCTGTGAAGCGTCCGAAGCGATGATGCCGTTCTGGAAAGGCGAGGGGTTGGGGCACGATGCCGAGTTCGGGAGCCGGATGGGCGCGTTCATCCGTTCGTGCGAGGCACGACTGGACGATCCCGCATTGCTCGAGGAGTTGCGGCAGGAGTGCGCACTCGATGCGCACGGGGCCGTGCATCTCGTCGACTACCTGAGAGAACAGACGCGTCGGGGCGGGCGTCTACCGACGGATCGCCGAATCGTGCTCGATGTCTTTCGAAACGAATCGGGAGACGAACGGATGGCCATCCTGACGACGTACGGCCGTGCATTCCACCTCGCGCTGCTTGTTCTGCTGGAGAGCACGCTGCGACAACGCGGAGTGGAACGGCCGGAAGCGGTATTCTCCAACGTCGGGATCTTGTTGAGGCCGACGGCGCGCTCCAGAGAGGCGATCCTCGATGCGGTGACGTCCTTCCGGGCTTCGACGGCTCGCGACGTGATTGCGGAGCAGCTCCAGCACTCGCCGGTTTTCGCGCTGTACTTCCGGCGCAACGCGGGTCGTGCGCTGTTGCTGCCGAGGACTCGCGCCGGAGGTCGAACCCCGCTGTGGATTCAGCGGCTTCGGTCCCACGATCTCCTGGCGTTTGCAAGCCGGCATGAGGCCTTCCCCATCGTTTCAGAAACCTATCGAGAGCTGCTCGAGGACGTCTTGCCGATGGAGGCACTGGTTGACTTTCTGCGCCGTCGTGAAAGAGGGGAAGCCGATTTCGATGTACGGCGAGCGCGTCGCCCGACGCCGTTCTCGCGAGGCCTGTTGTTGGACTTCACCGCGCGCCTTCTCTACCAGGAGGATCGTCCGGTTCCGCCCGCGCGGTCGTTTGCGGATGTTCGAGACACCCTAACGTCTCTGACGGGATCGCTGCTCCAAAACCAGCAGGCGCTTGGCTCGGGGGCCGCTCGAATCGTCGAAGAACGCTTGCAGGGTGTGGACGGTCACCACCGCGCCCGCAACGGAGCGGAGCTGATCGAACTCCTTCGAACGATCGGCGATCTTACCGACGAGGAACTTGCGCGACGTTGCGAACCGGCTGCGTACGATGCCTTGTCCCAGTTGCTGCAAGACGGCCGCGTGTCGAAGACCGAGGTCGCGCTCCCTCTGCCGGAAGGACGGTGGATCGTGCCGGAGGATGCGCTGC
>Ga0272442_10008159_pt1 | contig 13361 bp, 15 predicted proteins | sample SSMForm2O_FD_200262 | JGI IMG/M metagenome (GOLD analysis project Ga0272442, IMG submission 200262) | Marine sediment archaeal communities from Little Sippewissett salt marsh, Falmouth, MA, United States - SSM-Form-2O | ecosystem: Environmental > Aquatic > Marine > Wetlands > Sediment ...
TCGTCTCACTCGCGAAGACGGCACACAGCTCGTAGCTGTCCTCGCCGAGAACGCGATAGTTGTAGGATCCTCCGGTCTCAGGGTCGACCAACTCAGCGAGGTACCCTCGCTCATCCGGCAGCTCGGCAAGCGAGGACGGAAGGCGGTCCTCTGCCGTCCAGTAGGCGTCAATCGCGTAGGCCAGTTCGCGCAGATGCTCGACACGCCGCTCATCCAAACGGCGAAGGCGCGCCTGCGCCGGCGAATCGAGCAAGACGGCTCCGACGATCACGGCAGCAAGAACCGCCGCGGAGACGCACAGAACGACGATGAGGTTCGCACTGGGCCGCTTCATGCGTCGGGCTCCGTCTCCGGCCCGGTCTCGGATGCGGTTTCCGGCGTTGCCTCTTCTTGGCGAAGATCCCATAGGTAATAGCCGAAGACTGCTCCAGCAATGACGGCTACGGTCACGACCTTCAACGCGAAGCGCATCGAGAGGTCGCCGCCGAGGAAGCCGTACACGAGGGCGGTCAGGTCGCCGATGATGATCCCCGCGGCGACGAACAGCGTCATGTAGGTCAGCCACTTGCGAACCTTCGATGCCCGTTGATTCGGATCGCGCTGGATCGCTCGCGCAATCCGGACCGACAGCACGAGGAAGATCGGGAAAGCGATGACGAGCGACGCCACCGAGAAGCGAATCGCTTGCCGCACGGAATCGACGGCGCCAGCGTACGCCGCGGGGTCCGGGAAGGCCAGGTTGATGAACTGGAAGATGAGCCGCCCGAAGTTGAACGCCGTCAGATAGAGCGTCGTGAACAGTACGAGGTAGACGAACGCCTCGCGCGCCGAGAGGTAGACCCTCGGCCGCGGCACCGGAATCGGAAACTCGATCGGCGCATAGCTGTCGAGCGCGCCCTTCACCTGGTCCTGCTTCCAACCCGCTTGCAGCAGGGCGTCCTCGGTCTCCTCACGCGAGAGTCCCCGCCCCAAGGCATCCTTGACAAAGCTCTGCAGCTCATCATTGATTGCCATTGCCCCCTCCTCGTCGCTCGGATCGGCATCGCAGCCGCCATCCAGCAGACTACAATCGGCGCTCCCCCGGGACAACTCCCTCTAACCGGCGCGAAGTGTTTCGGCCTACCCATGATGCTCAGGCCGCAGCTGCTCGACCTGCGTCTGCAATGGATTCCGTCAATCCGGAGGCATCGTTGGATGAAATGCCAGGCGTCGCGTCTGCTATGTCGCCGTGCCCGATGGGCGACGCGGCTTCCGGGCTCGCGGGATCCACATCGGGACATCGTGCATGTACTGCCGATACGCGTCGCCGAAGCGAGCGACAAGCTGGCGCTCTTCGTGTCGCGAGATGTAGTGCAGGAAGGCGGTCGTAATCACGAGGACGGCGCTGGCCGCGAGCGAAAGGCTCGCCAACAGCAATCCCACGTACAGCAGCACTTCGCTGAGATACATCGGGTGCCGGACAATGTTGAAGACGCTCTTGCGGATCACGTGCGGAGTCTCTCGCGTCTCGCCAAACACGATTCGCAAGCTCACGTGTGCCAGCAATCCAGCGACAACCAGAAGCACCGCCGCCATCGGAATCCTGACAGCAAGCGGAACCACCCCATTCAGGAAGGTTGTGAATCCCAACAGCGTGTCGCCAATCCAGATCACCAAGAAGAGAATCGCGAATATGATTTGGCCCGCATCGCCCCATGGATGCTCTCCGACCAAGTCATCCCTCCGTTCTCGTCCTGCCCATCTCCCGTCTCTGCTCATGCCACATCCTTTCCTCTCCGACTGACTTCACTCGTTCCGGAGCGCCCCTTGAGTACGCACGAACTGCGGAGCAGATGATTGGCGCGAGTCTCTCGGATTCCTAGCTTCGGAGAAAGGCCTCGATCAGTTGGAGTGTCGCGCGATCATCGCGAACGGGCGATTCGAGCGCCTGGCGGATCTGCTCCGCGTACTCGGGGTACTGCTCCATCGCGGCCTTCATTTGGCACCGCGCCTCGTCCGGAGAGGTCTCCGGGTGTGGCTGGATCCCCCACACCGGCCGGTCGCCATAGCGCATCGCCTGCACCGAACAGGCCTCGTTGGATGCCAGGACGCGCCACGGCGACGGCGGGGCGACCACCTCGTCGAGATGCGCGGCGAACGCATGCCATGGGTTCGAAAGATCCGCGGTCAATGGATCCGACGTCACGATGTCTACAGCGATCCACCCAAGTTCCGGCGTCGGCGCCCGGCGTACCGATTCGGGACCGGAGAGCGCCCACGCCAGCATCTGATGTCCGAAACAGCTGCCGAGCACGGGCAGACCGCGGTCCACGGCATCGCGTACGATGTCGGCCTCCACCTCGAACCACGGTTCGGGCTGCTCGAACGAAGCCTCCGAACCGGTCAGAAGGACGTGGGTGTATCGATCGAGCCGCGGAACCGGCTCGCCGGAAGGAAGGTGCGCGGAATCGAACGGCGTGTCGCCAAGATACCGTGCCCACTGCTCGACCGGGCGGTAGATCGACCGATCGATGGACCCGTCAAGGATTAGGAGCCGCTTCTGCATGCGACGAGCATAGAGTAGGGAGGCATCGGGATCAATCCTCGATGGCAGGCACACGATGGCAGCCTGAACAGCTACTCAGGCCGGTTCCGTTGCCTGCTGAACTGAAGGTCCGGCTCTTGCGAATTGGCGTATGCATCTCCAGAATGGCCCGCCCCGAATGCCCTGCGAACGTGGAGAGTCGCTCACTTCCTCCCGTGCAAGATCCCGACCGTGCCGAGCATGAACGGGAGCTTCAGCGCCTTGGGGATGAAGGCCGAGCCGCTCGTGTCAACAAGTTCTACAGCCTCGACCCCCCAGCCCTTGATCGCCTCGAGCAACTGATCGGTCTCCCCGTAGACCAGGCGCCAGAGAAACAGGTCCTGAAAGACGAACCCCTTCCCCTTCTCCACCATCCGCAGGGCTTCCCTGATCAGTTGGCTCTTGTCCCTGACCCTCCGCACTTCGTGAAAGACCAGGTTGCTCGTGACCAGGTCAAACGCTTCGTCGTCAAACGGCAGCGATGCCGCGTCGGCCCTCTCGAAGGAGACCCGCTCCGCCACACCTTCACGCCTCGCATTCTCCTCGCGCAACCGTTGCGAGGACTCCCACGCCGCGCCCCAGCTGTCGATGCCGATGACTTGGACGCGGGGGTACCTCTTCGCGATTTGGATCGCTAACGCGCCACTTCCACAGCCGATATCGAGAACCTTCCCCTCCCCGTCCCAGTTCGGCATGTGAGACAACGCCAGGCTCAGGATCTTCGACTGGATGTCCCTACCGTTTGGCGAGAACGCGTGCCGCGCGTACGCGAAGTAGACGAAGCAGAGAAAGAAGAGACCCGCGACGATGCCCAATGGAGGAAGGAAGAACGCCGCCCCTCCGAGGAGGAGGCTCAGCACCGCCGGCACGACGAAGAGCTTCACCGAAACCCAATTCCCGTAGTCCGGCTTCTCAGCAATCATCTCTTTCAGGGCTTCGCTCCTCTGGGAGATCCGGTGCTTCTCGCGACAAACGCCGACCCGTTTCCGGTGCATGACGAGGACGTATCGCACGACAGCCTACGGCCCAGAAGCGCTGCCGACAGGATTGCGGCGGGAGAAGGATTGATTGTCACGTCCTGCATTCCCGCGACAGTCCTTGCCTGGCCTAGGCAGCTCCGTGTACAGGATTGCAGGACTTGAGGCCATGTCTGACGTGCAAGTGCAGAGGCATGCGCCCTACAATAGCAAGTAGCTACGTTCTCATCAGAGAAGAACACCTTGCGCCTGATGAATGGCAGAGGAGGATTTGCCGTGGATTCCAGGCCCATCATGAAAGCAGCATCTCCACTTGGTGTACTCCTTGACACAGCCAGCCTTGATCGACAGCTCGCGGCCAGCAACGTTGAAGCTCGGGTTCTGCTGGACTACAGCTCCGCTGAGCATTTCGAATTCCTCCGTGCGCCAGGGGCTTGTGAGCATGGTGGCCTGAGGGACATCGCCTGCTATGTAATAGGTGACTCGTGCGAAGAAGGCTTCCCAGTGGTAACTGTGAACACAGTTGATGAAAGCGTTTCTGCAGCTCTGCTTGGGAGAAGGTCCCTTCAGTTTCTCTGCGAGCAAATGGGCGTGGACTCCGCAGAAGCTGAGAACGACAACGGTGTTGCAGTTGTAGTGGCTGTCGCAGCAGCTCTTGACTGGTCAGATCGCGCGTACTTGGTTGTAACGGCGAATGACGCGCTACTTTCACACCGAACGCTCCTGAAGGGGCGTTTCTGGGATCATCCTGTCTTTGTAGCGACCGTTGGTGAGGCGAAGGAGATCATGGATCTGTTCGCCAAGAAGATGGGGAAGTACCATATCGGCCCACGATTCCTCTGCAACAAAGGCCTTTGGTACTGGTATTCGTACCGTTCTCGAATTCCACACTACAACGTCGAGGACGGGATCCTTGCATCCCTGGCCAACCGATTCACAAACTTGCTTATGAGCATCGACGAGATGGGTATTCAGTACTACTCAGGCGTAGACAACGACACCATGCGGAATACGCTCTACCACTTCTTCTACTACATCATTCTTGTCAGTGGCGTGTTTGACAGTCTAGCGATCAAGGCAGGCAAGCAGCTGCGACTGCGCTTCAAGGATGACCACATACCCTCCCGCACTTCTCTGAATCCCAAGGCAGGGATGAACTACTTGCGCGCATTGGAGAAGACGAATCCGGAGCTTCGTGGGCACATCCGGGCGAGCGCGCCTCTGATTGCGCTAGTCTACTGTCTGCGGGAAGAAGTGACCCATCGAGAGATGCCGAGGGAAACTAGCTTCAAGTTCTCTGGATCAACAGGTAGCTGGGAAGGCAATTTCCTCTGGACTGAAGATGAGACTGTGCAGATGGTAGAGCGGTGCGGCGACATCGCCAGCAAGTACGATTCGATCAGCGAATGGGGCGTTCTACGGAGTGGGAGGAACTGTTTCATCGAACCATTCCACTTCGCGAAAGCATCTGCACAGAAACTCGGCACGTTTGCTGACCGATTCCTGGAGTTGCTTGGATACGAGAACTGGATAGAGCAGGCAGAGCACTCGGCAAGTAGTCGATCTTTCGGGAGAGACGTAGCGATCTTCAGGCAACATCGGCTTGGCTTCTGACTAGCAGATGACTCTCCGTGAGTTGACTCTTAGCGCGCGTCAGCGCTTCTTCTGCGGACATCGCGGGGTGTGGATAGCTTGCTCCTCCCTTACGCCGAGCATGCCCGCGAATCCATACTGATTCCGGGGACACAATACTTATCGCCCGCGCCTACGCGTCAGGCGCGTACTACAACCGCACCACCACCAACCAGCTAGCGGATCGTGCCTAAGAGCGCGCTCTCCGAGACCATGATACCCTGCAGTTCGTGTTGACCTAGGTATGACTCAAGCAGACGGCGATCACCCGCGTGGAACTTCGGACCAAGCGTAATCTCCATGTTGAGCAGATCAGATGGCCTGATGTCAAGATCGACGTGATCGATGGATATCTGCTGGCGATTCATGATTCGCGGAAGTGGATTCATCTTTCTCTGGTATTCGGGATCCGCGTGGGATCCTCCCGGAGCAGCTGCGGGGAACGCAACGATCTTGACGCGCCATTCGCGTTGGAACTTCCAATTCGTCCCTTTCCAGATGCCGATTTCGGCTAGTGCCAGCTCTATTCCCTCTCCTGTCTGGGTGACGATGCGTGGAGAGAGCTTCGCCTGATCGTCCGTATACCGAACCTGATAGAGCGGATACCTCCCGGGAACGAGCCAGAAGAAGTAATCCGGACCATGGATGTCTGCTTGAGGGATCACAAACTTGGGTTCTCCCTCAACATGGAATCCCTTGTCTGGCTCGGAGTAGTACGTGTGTTCGAGCAAGAAGCTGGATGGCAGGGATATCCGTACACCACGCATTCCCGCGGAGTACATGTGCCAGAGTGGAATGCTCTCCTCACTCCCCTGACTCCAACAGCTGACGAAGATGTATTGGGCCAAACTTGGGAAGCCCGACGGGTGGCCCTCCGTGAGGTCATCGACAAGATCCAGCCGCCTGCATCGGATCTTCCGAGTGCCAAGTATCGATGCAAGATTCGCCAGCGTGGTGTAGTGGTAGAGCTTCTGCGGTGGAGATTCGACTGCCATCCCAGGTAGGAATCGGGTGCAAGACGTATCTTCCATCGCAGTAGCACCTCCTGGTTCAGCGGGAGTTGCGCGTCTTCGAGGCTATTGGCACCGAAGGCAGCGTAGCACTGCGGAGGTACCTTGGCAACTATCTAAAGGGGCGAGCCAAATCTTCCCCGAGGAGTTCGAGAACCTCGGTTCGAGCGTCGGGGGAGACGATCGATGCGTTTGCCCGGATGTTTTCCAGGTGACGGCGTATCGCCTCTTCGTCGATGCCTGGCGGGGCGTAGACGGTGAACTGAACGTCTTCCGTCTCGGGAGTGATCGCGTGCGTTGATCGGGTCCGTGTACGTTGATCGAGATGATCCCGCGCCGGAGATCATCGAGCGCCCACCATCCGGAGAGTCTGGCGGGGGCTTCCTCTACCCCACACCCTTACTCATCGCAAACACCATCGAGCCCAGCAGCACGACCGTGGTGCCCACGGTGACGAGCCACAGCGGTCGGTTCATGCGAAACATCGGCAGCCCCATCAGGAGGATCGCGCCGAAGAAGAGCACGAGATACGGCACGAGGATGTCGTAGCGCATCGGCGATCGGAACTCGACCGGCCAGACATACTCCACGGCGATCATCATCGCCACGAACGCCAGGTAGACGCCCGGGCCGATCCAGTGCCGCACGCCGGCGCCCGCGCGTACAAACGCGATGAGGGCCACCATCGCCGGGATGGCCAAACCGATCATCACGCGGCCCAGTAGGTGATTGACCGCCATGCTCCCGGTGGGCACCCGCGAAAGGAACCCCGCCGCCTGCAGGACATTCACAGCATTCACGACGCCCCACACGGTCAGAGCGGCCCACCAAGGCCCGACCACGATTGATTGGGGGCTCACGATTCCGGACCGCCCGGTGCGAGCGGCAGCATCTGCTTGATCGCATCAGGAATCGCGCAAGGTCGTCCGCTTTCGACGTCCACGAAGACCCACTCGGTCTCCCCCTTCGCGAGAACGATCCCATCGGCCGCCCTCACGAACTCGTATCGGCGCAGCGAGCGGACGCGCCGGAAGTTCGCGACCCACGTCCGTGCCTCGATTCGATCTCCTGCGATCGCCTCAGCCAAGTACTCGATGCGGTGAGAGCGCACAACCCACGTCGCGCCGAGGCCGTGCATCAGATCCATCCCATTGATCGAGGTGAAGTGGCGAATGGCGGCGTCCTGCATCCACTGCACGTAGGCGACGTTGTTCACGTGTCCGTTCCCGTCGATCGCATCCTCCGGAACGATGAACTCGCAGCGGTAGATCGCGTCGTCCCGAGGAGCAGCATTCTCATGGTCCGTCCGTTCGGGTATCGGCATGAGGTTTCGTGAATGCATGCTAGGGGCACGCGGCGATTCGATCAACTCCGATCGATCGCTCCGGAGTCTCCCATTTCGATCGAAGGCGTCTGGCAATCGAGAACTCGCAAGACCGTTCGACCGCCGCAGTGTGTTTCGATCAGCTCGGCGAGTTTGTCGCTGATGCGGAGCACATCGTCCGCCGAGAACGGCGTCAGGCCTTCCACGACGAGACAGACATTCGTGGTAGCTTCGATCAGCTTCGACTTGTCGCACTCGCGCCAGTCATTCAAGATCTTTCCCGCCGGTTGTCGCCCCCCAATGCGGCAGCGCCGCCGGAGAAGCTGCGTAGGAGCGTCTCGCAGCCCGCGTGTCGAGTGGGCATGCATCCCGCCGACCTCTTCTGCGAGCCAATGGGCAGGGATGCTGCTCGCCAAGGGGCATGGGATCGAGTGAGCCGGCCAAGCAGGGCACGATGAGCGTATGCGGAGGGATGCACACAGTTCTATGCCCTAGAGGCCAGCGCTGGAGGCCGCTCTCGTTACTCCTTCAGGTAGACCTGCAAGCCGTACTCATTCGCGAGCCACAAGTCCGCTGACTTGGAGAATGTCCGTTTGTCGGGACTGCTTGCACCGTAGAGCGTTACCTCCACAAAGTCGAGCTTCCATGCGTCGTCCTCGTCACCCCCCTTGTGACTGTGCTTTCGGAGATAGACATAGTCCACTGCATCTAGATCGATGTAGCGATACTCTGGATCGTTCCAGCCTCCTGCCGCATAGGGCCGCACTGCACCAGCCAAAACACCCCCTTCCCAAACGTCTCCATACCAGTACTTGACATCTGTGCCCTTTTCGAAGTCGTTGAACCCTCTTACATCGAGCGGGAACTCAGACCCTCCTTGCTTCCCAACAACCCCCACGTAGATATGGTCATCCGTTCCTGCACCGCCTTCGTTCTCGGTCTTCAGTCGAACCAGGATTCCTTTGATATTCGCCACGTCTCCTCCTTCGAAATCCTTGCCACGTGTGCTCCCTCCGCATCGTTCGCGATTCGTCGTCTGTCAATTCAGAAGTGCGTCTTGGGCGTCTCAATCGGCGAGCAGGTAAGAAGTATGAAGTCGAATGCGATAGGCTTTGTAGTGTAAAGCACTTTTCTGTCATGCACAAGTGTTGATTATCTCTCCCACCATTTACGTACGACGCTATGATATTTTTCTTTGGGGATGTCAGGTTGTTTGCGTGCGCCGCATTTGGCTAGAAACAGTTTGAAGCCCTGCTAGCCAGCCTGCGAGGAGCATGTGGACGTTGCCCCGTATCCGCTTTGGTTTCGGCCCGCTGAAGAGAAGATGCCCCAAGTGCCAGCTCCTCCAGCCCTGGACCCCATGAGACCCGCTGAACGCTCGGTTTGCCGGGCGTGGCGAGCTGCTTCACGATGCAGCCCTGGAGAGCGATGGCATCTCCACTGGTGATTCTCCGCGTTGTACGAAGGCGTGTAGCGCTCGGATGCTTGCTCGCCACCAAGACAACTCCCATCCGTGTACGCCAGCGGCCTCGTTGTCGTGCATGCTGCTACCAATCACCATGCGATTCGCAGGTTGGCTTCGGCGTCCTCAATGAGCCCTCGCCCCCCGAAGGCTTCCAAGGTAGTCGCGGATAGGCCGGAATCAAGGCGTTCCGGTGATCGATCGGTAGCCCGCGAGCCAGGTACTCTCAGTGCAGCATGGACTTCCCCATCACTGACAAGAGGAAGTGGCATGAATCAGCGTAGTTGGTGTCCCGCTAGATCTCAATGCTCGGGTTCTTGCCATTCACCTCGTGGACCATCGCGCGCCCACGAGCAAACTCGACAAGCACGCAGGCGAGTTCTTCGGCGATCCGAGCAACGCCAGATCCACCATGCCCCGGCAGGCCTTCCACGACGAGACAGACATTCGTGGTAGCTTCGATCAGCTTCGACTTGTCACATTCGCGCCAGTTCCAACGGCGGCACAGGACATCCTCGTCATCCCGGTAGATGACCTCCCCCGGTTTCGGCGAGACGGCATCGGTACCGTTCAGCGGCACGAAGCGTTCGTCGCCGGTCGCAATCGTCAACTGGATGTCACCGGCCACCTGGTCGAGATCATCCCCGCCGACGGGAATGACATGCTTCAGCGAAATGGCGTTGTAGAGATCGACGACCGGGTTGATGGACCGAATCCCAGGGCCGCTCAGAATCATCCGGATCGCGTTCTCGACAGAGCACCAGTGCTTCTTCGGCTTGGCGCCGAACACTCTGTACGCTTCGCGCCATGCGGCAATGCGAGGATCCGAGTCGAGCCGCTCATAGGACCAGGCGCTCCGCACTCGCTCTGCCTGGCCGCGGAGAACCTCGCTCGCTTGCTCCCGGCCACGCGAATTGTCGACACCGGTCGCCAGCACAACACCGATCGACAATCCCGGGAACCGCTCGAGAACGCCAGGGTCGATGCTGAACCTCATCGCACGACTCCTTCAGTCCTCGTCATCAACCAGACCGCCCCAGCCGATCCCACGCTCGTCCATCTTACCTCGCAGGTCGAGGAAGACGCTCTCGACATTCCTTCGATGCGGAAGTCCATTCTTCTCCGGGTGTGGGTAGGCGATGTCCGCGCAAAGCTTCACGGTCTCTTCCGGCGTCCTGCCGCCGCGGACAGCCCGCTCAACCCGGTCCGCCAGTTCGTCGAGATACGCCGCATCCCTGTTGATTCGCTCGCGGATTTCCGGCCGATTCTCGGTTGCGTTGCCGTGCGCCGGCACGAGAAGGCGAATGTCGAGCGCTGCCAGCTTTGCGAGCGTCTGTCGATAGGCCACAAGGCTCTGACAGATGTAGGGAATCTCGAGATCGCTCAGCATATCGGCCACCCACAGGACCCCGTCCTTCGGCTCGAACAGCATGAGGTGATCCGGCGCGTGACCCGGTGCATGGATGAGCGCCCACTCGTGATCGCCCACTCGAAGATCCAGCGTATCATCGAACGTCACGTCCGCCTGTGGCAGACGGAAGGGCTCTGCCCGCGCGATCTTCCGCTCCGCCTCCCACGCCTCCACCTGCCGTTGGGTCCGCCGTCCCTGACTTGCCGCGACCTGTCGCACATACTCGCCATGAGCGACAACACGAACCGTCGGAAGACGCTCCGGGCCGAGCACGTGATCCCAATGACAGTGTGTAATGACGACCGTTGTGGGAACGGCTCCATGGGTCTCGACGAACGCTGCGATGGCCTCGATCTCATCGGGCAGCAGGCCGGGATCGATCAGGCACGCCTCGCCCTTATCGAGAATCACACCGGCGTGATAGGTAAACGCGATGCTGCACGTCGTCCAGAGGCAATCCGTTCGCTGCTTCCAGGCCGCTGCCATCCGTCACGCTCCTGGCTCTTCGAGATCGTCCATCGGCACCCACTCGAACATCGTCGGCGCCGAGGTCGTCTCGATATAGGCGATCAGATCGAAGCACGGGACAAGCGGGGTATAGAGTTTGTACGTGTGCGACATTCCGTGGATGTACGCCGTGCCAATGCTCAGCAGAGGGTTCGCCTCCGCCATCCATCCGGTTCCAGTCTCTGACTCTCCCGCCAGGCGAAGATCCAAGATCAGATTCGGGATGTCGGCCGCCCTCAGCAACGTTGCGTGCCCATCGAAGCCTACCCGTGGGACATCCGCAAGAGCCCATTGATCTCGCCTGCCACCGGGGAACGGGAAGATCGCCAGTTCCCCGCTCTTCGTCGTCGTTCCGAGTACGACGTACTTCGGACCGAGCCGCTGCCCAATGTGCCAACCTGATGAGGTCTTCGTCTCCGGATTCGTCGGATGCTGAATGGCGAGGTTCCGGAACTTGCCGACATGGTAGTTGGCACCACTGAAAGCGATCTTGCCCCCCAGATGATTCAGCAGCCAGAGAACGTTGGCCGCCATGTACTCGTCTCGAAGGTTGTCGCCGTTCCCTTGCTGAGCCGTTGTGGCGTAGAGATCGGCGCGTTGATGAAGGAGTGTGGCTCGATGCAGCATCACGTCGTAGGTTGTCGAGTCGGATGCCGCTTCGTACTCCGATTCGTTCTCCTCAAGGTCGTCGACAACCCACTCGAGACCTTCTCGACAGGATCCATCCGCGTCGGAGAAGACGGAGATGTGGTACATCGAGCGGTACCTAAACCCATCAAGACGGCTTTCATACTCCGGCAGCTTCTCCGGTGCGACGCCTTCGATGTACGTCAGCACAGCGTCGATCAGCAAGCTTGAATCGCCATCGTGGATGTCGATTCCGTGGAAGCCGATCTGCAGAGAGCGGGATCGGCCCACGTTGTACTCCCGCATCCACTCGATTGTGTCCAGCATCTCCTGGTGATTCCACGGCGTGCAGTAGACGCGAGCAAGAACGTCTGCAGGGCTTCCCTCTCCCGTCTTGATGTACTGATCGATCAGCTCTCCTTCGCCATAGGGGAACTCAAAGGCAAATGCTCTGAACGAGAGGCTCGCGACAAGGAACTCCATCAGCCGGTGGCGCAGGGTGAAGAACTCGCGTGTCCCGTGCGTCCCCTCGCCGAGACCGACTACGCGAGCCCCGGAGAGGCTCTCGCGCAAAGGCTGCAGATCCGCCAATCCGGTGCCCGGTTCCAACGACTCCAGCGGGATCGCGTGCTGGGCGATCCACGCAATCGCTTCTTGGTCCAGAGCCAGGCAACAGGTATGTCCGGCGAAGACGAGCAACAGTGACGACACGACGATTCCGCCGACAGCTCGCAGCTTCATGCATCCTCCGATCGAGAAGACTTCCTCCACCGCCGATGCTCGCCGGAAGTGGAGTTCATCAAGGAAGCAACCACGAGCACTTGTCTCTAGCCCCGATGTGCGAGGGTCTTGACAGTCGCCTGACCCATCGCAGCCCGATCCAGTATAGCGATAGGACGTCGGGACTCAACGCGGGTCAGGCCGAGGGGCTTTCACCCGAATCGCGAGAACGTGGCCCATCAATCCCCCCGCGTCTTCGCAGACATCGCGTCCCGTGGCCCGCAACCGTTCCACATTCTGGTGCCCGGTTGCGACGAGGATAGCGCCGATTCCCAAGGCGTCCGCGACCTCTGCATCGTGATCGGTGTCGCCGATCATCAGCGCCGTCGCCGGATCGACTGCGTAGTCGGCAATCAGCTCACGCCCTCGGGAGATCTTCGAATCGCCCTCCTGATGAGCGAGACCGTAGGCCGCGACGAATCGATCGAGGACTCCGAGCGCGCCGAGCGTCGCCCGGAGCATGCGCTCCTCCATCGCGGAGAGAACGAACTGGCGGACGCCCGCACCCGCAAGATCCGTAAGCGCATCGAGAACGCCATCATGAAGCCGACAGTCGATGAGTTGCTGCTCGTACTCCGCGAAGAAGTCGGCCGACAGCTGCGCCATCGATTCATCTTCGAAGGTGACGCCGATGCGCCGGTAGTAGTCCTCGACGGGGAACCCGAACACGTCTCGGTACTCGGCGATCGTCAGCGGCGGGAGTCCGCGCTTCGACAGCTGCCCGTTGACGGTCCGCACGACGAGATCGATGTCGTTGAGAATCGTGCCGTTGAAGTCCCAGATGACAGTATCGATCACAGCGAGCGGATCACTCATCGGCGGCGGCCGAGAACGCCCCACAGCATGACGAGGCCCAACAGACCGAAGCCGATCGCTCCGGCAACGTCACCCGTCGACGCTCCGCTGGCGCGGATCATGCCGACATAGACGCCGGACGCCCAAAGGCCGCCCGCGGCAAGGATCGCAAATCCCCATCGCGGGAACGTGCGAACTCCACGCTTCGGCGCAGCATCGGTCTGTCTCATGGCAAGAGAGTCCTCAAGTTGTCGTTCTCCACGCTGGCTCTCT
>Ga0272442_10008160_pt1 | contig 13360 bp, 17 predicted proteins | sample SSMForm2O_FD_200262 | JGI IMG/M metagenome (GOLD analysis project Ga0272442, IMG submission 200262) | Marine sediment archaeal communities from Little Sippewissett salt marsh, Falmouth, MA, United States - SSM-Form-2O | ecosystem: Environmental > Aquatic > Marine > Wetlands > Sediment ...
TAATTTATAAAAGCAATAACAAAAAGAATTGCTGATATATACCAAAATGAAGAATTTACCCCAACAGTATATGCAAAAGAAAGAATTAATGCAATTGAAAGAAATATCATTATAATATCTCTATATTTCATCTTAATATCTCACCTATTTTTAGTATTTAATCAATTGCATATAAAACATTTCATTTAAGTAAATTTTTTAATAGATTATTTTATACAGGGATAGATTAGGAGGATTAATTTATGGTAGAAGTCGCTCCATTTAAAGGAATAACTTATAATCCAAAATTGATAGATAATATTGAGAAAGTATTGGCTCCACCTTATGATATTATTTCAAAAACAATGCAAGAAAGATTTTATGATAGTCATGAAAATAATTATGTCAGGTTAATTTTAGGTAAGCAATATCCTGCTGATTCTAAGGAAAATAATAGATATTTAAGGGCAAAAAATTTATTTGAGTCTTGGATAAAAGATAAGGTTCTTATTCAATCAGATACAAATTCAATTTATCCTTATAAAATTGAATATAAAATAAAAAATCAGAAAAAAATTATGAATGGTTTTTTTATTTTATTAAAAATTGATCCTGATTATAAAAAGGTTAAAGCACATGAAAAAACACTATCTAAACCTAAAGAAGATAGATTAAATCTTATGAGAAGTTGTAATGCAAATCTTGAACCTATTCAACTTTTATATATTGATAAAAATGATAATATTCGAAAAGAAATTGATAAAAATCTTACAGATCCTATTATAGATGTCAAAGGTTATGATGATTTTAATCATAAATTATGGAAAATTGATAATAACAAAATAATTTCCATGATTCAAGAAGAATTGAAAGATAAAATATTATTCATCGCAGATGGTCATCATAGATATCAGACTGCAATTAATTATGCAAATGAGATAAAAGAAAAGACAAAAAACAATGATGAAAATGCTTCTTTTAATTATAGGATGGTAATTCTTGTTAATATTTTTGATGAGGGGCTATCTATTCTTCCGACGCATAGATTGATTAAAAAAAATGATATCAACGAATCTGAACTTGTGAATAGATTAAAGGAATTTTTCGATATTGAAGAAAGAAAAATTGAATATAAAATTACAAAACCTTTAGAGATAAGTAAACTAATTAAAAGTGATTTGAAAACAGATAATGCTCATAAGTTTGCATTATATGTAAAAAATAAATATTATATTTTAACGCTAAAAGACGAATCCTTTATGGATCAATATGCACCAGACCGATCTAAAACCTGGAGAACGCTTGATGTTTCGATTTTGCATAGAATTATTCTTGAAAAAAATATGAATATAAATGATAATAATCTTGAAAATCATGTTAAATATACAAGAGTCGACGAAGAGGCAATAAGTTTTGTTGATGAGGGAAAATTTAATATGTCGTTTTTAATGAATCCAACTAAAATCGATGAATTAAAAGAGATTGCTGATGCAGGTGAGCATATGCCTCAAAAATCTACATATTTTTTACCAAAGATGCTTTCAGGTCTTGTTTCTTACAAAATGTAGACAAAATTTATTTATATTTTATATTCAAAATAAATTGACATTTTTACATATTGACTTTCCGCTTAGAAAGTATTATATATTATTAAAGACAAATAATAACATGATATAGTTAAACTATATCATTATTTGTAAATTTAAATGTTGGTCAAGATGAATGGAAGATTATTATTTAAATTGGATTTTTCAAAAACAAAGGTGGTGTTAAAGTAAATGCATGCAATGGTCATGATACTAGTTGGTTTTGGAGCTGGTCTCTTGACCATGACTGTTGTAAGTTTTTATAAATGGTTTTTAGAAATAATGAAAGGTTTTTAGTGTCAATATATCTTTTAAAACATTTAGTTTTTATAAAAAAAAGAAATTGAGAGATAGATATTTTTTCTATCTCATATAGATACTTTAATATTACTTAATAATTTTTTTTGGAATGTCGATTTCTTCAGTTTTGCCTGCATCCCAAATTGCTCTGATAGCTAATAGACCAGCAGCTGGTGCAACAAATACGGCGAGCATACCTGCAATGCTTGTAAAGTATGGTCCAATAATTTCTACATTATCAAACCAGCTTGTACTTCCAGCAGCACCAATACCTACTAGAATGAGAGCGGCTATCAAAAATGTTGGGACTTGGTCATGTTTAATGTTTCCAATAGCAAAGAAGGTTAATATACCAACTACAAATCCTAATACAGCTAGTAACAAGGTTACGTAATTTTGTGTATCTATCCACCATTGTGCACCAGTTACTATACCGAAGATCACTGCGATAAGGACTCCTATTAGGAATAACCAACTTCCTAGTTTTTTAAATATTTCCATTTCTCCATCCTCACTCCTTTTTTATTATATGTAGTAAAATTTTTATAAATATATAAAACTTTAGTGTAAATAACTCTGTATCTACATATGTAAGTGAATAATCGAAAGTTATTTTCATTAAAATATTAAAAAGGTTTCAAAAACCTTATTTTTTGTAATTTTGTCAAAATTGTAATCTTACCAAATTGACTTTTTTCAAAGATATACTTATATACTATTATTGAGAAAATCTATCGTGATATTATTTATCAATATCTAAACCTGGAGACTGAAATAATATGCATAAAATAAAAATTATTGACGAGAGCCAGGAGAAACATTTGCATTCAAAAGGGTTGAAACGTAGAAATAAAAAATGTAAAACGATAAAAATAAATGATAATCTTTTTGAAATAGGTTTAAGAAAAGGACTAATTGAAAAAAATTCAGACGAATATTATTTTATTGGAGATTATGAAGAATTATTAGCATTTAAAAATGAAGAATAAATCTTAGATTTAAGTGATTCCGTGGAGGGGGTCGGGAGAAATTTTTGATTCACCTCTTCTTGTATCTTTGACCCCCTCTTCTACCTCCCCCATAAAAGATATTTAATTTTTAATTCTTAGGAAAAATTTAAGTTATATTTTCATATATTAATACTGGGTAATAAATGAAAACAATAATGGTTGTCGATGATGAAACTAATATTTTAGACCAAGTAAAATCTTGTTTAGAAAAAGATGATTATAGGGTTGTAACTGTTGATAATAACAGAAAAGCATTAGAACTTATTGAAGGTGGCAATGAAGAAGATTTTGGTTTAATTTTAATTGATACATCTATGCCAAATACAAAAAAACCTGCACTTTTTTCAATGAAGCCTACATCTAAAAAAAGTATAGACACAAGTAAAAAAGAAGATTTTTTACAAAAACCCTTTACAAAAGATCAATTAATAGATTTCGTTAAAAAAAAGTTATAAGATTGTATTAAGATACTAATTAATATAATAACAATGGATGGAAAAAAGCTATGATAATTTTAATAATTGAATTTATAATTTTTTTAATAGTTCTACTCTGGTTAAATTTTCATATCAAAGAAATCCAACTTAAACTGGATACAATAATTGATATGTTAAAAGAAAGAAACAATAAAAAATAAAGCTAAAATTAATTTTCTAGAAATTTTTTTACCTTCTTAAAATCTTTTTTTAAATCGTTTTTTCTATTTGAATTATAGATTGCTACTGCAGGATGATATAAAGGAATTATCGTTAAAATTTTTGAGTTATTATTGATTTGAAATATTTTTCCATGAATATCACTAATTTTTTTACTTTTTAGGTTGTATTGTTCAAAAATATATTTTGATGCAAAATTACCAAGAGTAACAATTAATTTTGGTTTTATTATTTTTATTTGTTCTTTCAAAAATATGTTACATTCATTTATTTCGTTTTTTGAGGGATTTCGGTTTTTTGGGGGACGACATTTTAAAATATTTGTAACATAAATATTATCTCGGTCTAAACCAATAGATTCCAATAATTCATTAAAAAATAAACCTGCTCTTCCAACAAAAGGCTTGCCTTGAGTATCCTCATTTCTACCTGGAGCTTCACCAATAAAGATGATTTCTGAATCAATTGATCCGTTACCAATAACAGGATTTTTTCTAGTAAGATAAAGATTACATTTTTTACAATTTTTTATTGATTGTTCGATTTTTTTCATTTTTTCAGTTTTTAGCATTTAAAACATAAATTGCATTCATATTTATATTTGTTGATGATATTTATGAAATGATAAAATGCAATCAGTTAAAAAAGAAAATTTAATTTTTATGCGCCTCTTACCAGAAGAAGATGTAAATAGACAATTGATAAATGTCTGTAAAAAATATAAAATTAGCACTGCAGTTATCATCTCAGCTATTGGACAAATTAAAAAAGTGAAATTAGGTTTTTTTAAAAAACCAGGTAATTATTCACCAAAATTGATTTCTAGACCCTTAGAAATTTTATCTTTATCTGGTCTTATTAACAAAGAAGATAATGATTATAATTTACATCTACACATTATTGTTGGTGACGAAAATAAAAAGGCACTAGGCGGTCATTTTATTGAAGGATTAATTTCAATTACCGCTGAAATTGTTTTATTAATATCTGATGTAAATATTAAAAGGAAAAAAAATAATAAAACAGGTTTAAAAGACCTTGTTATCGAGTAAAAGTATATTAGTATAATATTTATTACTAATATAATGAAAGGATTGGAGTGAAACAAATGGAAAATTTAAGCAAACTTAATGATAAAATAAAGACCTTAAAGGATGCTCGAAATATTTTACAAGAAGAATATGCCCAATCTGAGTTCCATAAGAAAAAAGAAGCTCATCCTCATGAGTCGGTACCTCCATCACCTGAAGATGAGGAAATATATAGACTTTTAAATACAATACAACAACTTGATTATCATATTAAAAAACTACAGGATGAGCAATTTCAGTTATTAAAACAAAACGAATAAATTTTTTATATTATATTTCTTTTTATTCCAAACATTGATTTAATAAGTACGATAATTGGAATTATTTCTAGTCTACCAATCCACATATTAATTATTAACATAACTTTTGCAATTGGGGTCATATTAATATTTGTGATACCTATTGAAAGTCCAACATTTCCTTGAGCCGAACATACTTCAAAAACAGTATTGCTTAACGAATCACCTGCTGAATGTAATACTACTATTATGCCTATTGTAAGTAGAATTACCCACATAAATGATATTATTGCTGCTTCATTAATTAAATCCATTGCATCATCTTTTCCAAGAGATTTATCCCCTAATTTATGAACAAATACTCTTCGAGGTGTAGATATTGCTCTTTTAATTCTCCAGCCAACTCCTTTATATAATAAAATTGCTCGAAATAGTTTAATCCCTCCAGCAGTTGACCCTGCTGCACCTCCGATAATCATTGCAAAAGAAAGAATCAGTTTTGCAGATTCTCCCCAATTAGCAAGATTTTCAACTGACGCAAAACCTGTACAAGTTATTGCTGAGGTAAACTGAAAACCAGATATTTTCAATGAATGTAAAATATTTCCATTAACCTCTGGTAAATCTAGATTTGCAAAAGTAAGTCCAATAACACCTAAAATAATCAATATAATTATTGCTTTTAATTGAGCATCTGAAAAAAACTTTTTTATCCTACCTTTTAAGAGATCATAGTGTGCTGCAAATGCAATAGAACCTATTACCATTAAAACAATAATTGCTATTTGACTTATGTTTCCAAAACCTGCTAAACTATCATCTGTAACAGAAAATCCACCTGTAGCAAGTCCGGTCATAGCATGATTTAAGGATTGCCAAGGATCCATTCCATTGCTGGTGATATAACCAATTATTATTAAACTAATTACTCCAATTATTGTATAAAGAAGAAAAATCCACCATATTGTTCTTACAGTTGAAATTATTGACGGATGGGTTTTTTGATCTCGAGCTTCACCTTTATAAAGTACAAATGAACCTGTTCCAGGCCGGGCTAATATGCTTAAAGTCAAAACAATTACTCCAACCCCACCAACCCATTGAATAAGAGAACGCCAAAATTGAAGTGAATACGGCAATATCTCCTCATTTGCAATCATAGTAAGACCAGTTCCTGTCCAACCTGACATTGACTCAAAAAAAGCAGAAAGAGGGGCCATATATGAAACACCATCATATGGTATTAACCAAAATGGTACGCTGGAAATTAAGGATATAAAAAGCCAGCTGAGTGCAGCAGTAACCATTGCACTTTTAAAATTTGCAGGATCTGCCTTTTTAAAAAGAGAATATAAAGGAAGGCCAAATCCAAAATATAAAGCAGAGGTTATTAAAAAAGGTATAATATCATTATAAGGTGTTTCAGGTGCAAAAAGAGGTACAACTAATGCAATTAGGGTTACAATCCCTATGATTATTAATATACCTCCAAGGTCTCTAAGAACTGATTTGAGATCGCTCATTTCCTCTCGCACCTTCTTTACTAATTTTATATACTATCTACTAACAATAAACATCATATACTTATATTTTAATGATTCTTAATATCTTTTATCTTCTTATCAAGATCTTTTATTAATTCTTTAGAAATATCTCTTTTAGTAAATACATCTGCTTTTATAGATATTGCAATTTTTAATGCAACAACTCTAGATATCTTGCCTCTAATCGATCTAGGTGCTTTGTTTATTAAGGAATGCTGAAAAATAATACCATGTTTGGGTGGTTTCCCACCTTCTTTTTTAAATCTAAATAAAGCCTTTTCAGCCCCTAGAATCTGAATGGTTGAGGCAGGCATCATTGCAAGTTTATCTATTCCACCTGAAAGAGAGATTAAACGAGCACCGATCAGAGTTCCAATAATTTTACTAGTATTTGGAGCAATTATTTTCATATCGTTATCAATTTGTTCTTCAAGGGATATCATTTCATTTTTAACTGTTAAAATAGAATTTGTTAAAGGTTTGATCCTTTTTTTATCAACTGGTAAATTTGACCAACAATCTAGTCTTTCATTTAATAAATTTGAAGTTTGAATTAAATCATCTAAGGTATTTATCATTTGGATAATTTGAAGATCTTCTGAAGCAAGTTGTTTTTTAACTTTAGAATTTGTTAGAATTAATGTTGCCTTATGAAGCAGATCTTTACTATAATTATAATCTTCAGAGTTTATGTTAAATTCTTTAAAAAATGGGTCTTTTGGTTTATATCTTCCAATTTCTTCTAATCTTTTTTCAGAAACAATAATATTTTTGATTCCTTTTGATATCTTCTTTTCTTCTTGCAAAATATCATTTTTATCGATTTTTTGAAGATAATTAGAAATTTTCTTTTCATCTTTTGGAAAAAGCATTTTTTTATGAATATTTTTTTTATCTATTATAAATGTTCCAAACCATTTAGTTATCAAATACATATGAATTAATTGTGGTAAGAATTCCTTTTTAATGTATTTTACGCAATTTATTTAATATTAAACTTTTTTTTTTAAATTATGCGAAAAAAATATTTTATTTAATAACCGTAGATTATTTATAAAAAGAATTTTTTAAGGTTTTTTATGTGCTATCGATATAGTGTTCCAGGTCCAGATCTTTTAAAAAAAACATTTCAAGCAAATATTTCTTTTGATTGGGAAAAAAAGTATCATATTGGAGGATTTGATTTTCCAAAAGCACCAATTATTACTGATAAAAAGCCAAAAGAAATAGTGCTATTTAAATGGGGTTTAATTCCATATTGGGTAAAGGATGAAAATTATGCTAATAATATTCGTCAGCGTACTGCAAATGCAAGAGCAGAAACAATTTATGAAAAACCTGCTTTTAGAAATGCTGCCAAAAACAAGCATTGTTTAGTCCTTGCTGATGGATTTTTTGAATGGAGATGGATTGGTGGTAAAAGCTTCCCTTACTATATACATTTAAAAAATCATAAACCGTTTTCAATGGCAGGATTATGGGAAAAATGGAAAAATCCTTTGAATAATGATGAAGTAGATACTTATACTATTATAACCTGTGATGCTAATCCTTTAATGGCAAAGATTCATAATAAAAAACAAAGGATGCCTGTTATTTTAAAAGAAGATAATTGGAATAAATGGATTCAAAATACAGATAAGGAGGAATCATTAAACCTTTTAAAACCTTATAATGAGGATGATATGGAAGCCTATACTATTTCAAAACTTATAACTGCAAAAGATCAAGATCCAAATGTTCCTGAAGTAATTAAACCATTTGACTATAAAATATTAAAATCATATGAGCAAAGAGGTCTATTTTAATTATTTTAAGAAAAAATCTTGTTTTTGATAAACCCATTATATTTATATACTATAAAAAATTCCGGTTTTGATGTCAAAAAATGATATTTTTCTAACAAATAATCTTTTTATTATTTGTTTATCTTTTGCAATCGGGGTGTTTTCATGATTAATTTAAAAACAAATATTGCATCATTAAATATGGAAAATCCAACAATGCTTGCATCTGGTTTAATGGATGAAGATGCAGGTAGTATGAAAAGAATCTTAAATTGTGGTGCAGGTGCAATTGTTACAAAATCTATCGGCTTAGAACCTCGGGAAGGTTATAATAATCCAACAGTTTTAGATTTAGAATATGGAATAATCAATGCAATGGGTTTACCAAACCCTGGAATTATCGAATTTGGGCAGGAAGTTAAACAAATAAAAAAATTAAAACCTCCATTGATTGGAAGTATATATGGATCTAATTCAAAAGAATTTATTGAGCTCGCAGAAAAAATGCAAAAATATGGGGCAAACGCCTTAGAATTAAATATGAGCTGTCCCCATGCAAAAGGTTATGGTCTTGAAATTGGTTCTGATCCAAAATTTGTTAAAGATATTACTTCTAAAGTAAAACAATCTGTAGAAATACCTGTTTTTGTAAAAATTTCACCAAATCTGACAAATATTATTGAAATTGCAAAATCAGCTGAAAAAGGAAAAGCAGATGCAATTGTTGCAATAAATTCAGTAAAAGCAATGAAAATTGATATTGATTTAAAAATGCCCGTTCTTGCTAACAAAGTTGGTGGGTACTCTGGAAAGGCAATAAAACCTATAGGTGTTCGTTGTGTTTACGAGATATCTGAAAATGTTTCAATACCAATTATTGGTGTAGGTGGTATCACATCTGGGGAAGATGCAATTGAGTATTTTATGGCTGGTGCTTCGGCAGTACAAATTGGTTCAGCAATTTATTATAGAGGATTGGATGTTTTTAAAAAGGTTTGTGATGAAATTAAGGATTGGATGAAGATAAATAAATATGACAATATTTCAGATTTAATTGGAGTTGCCCATAAATGAACTATCCTAAGATTGTAACAATAAAAGACTCAATTTTGGAAAATTCTAATGTAAAAACCTTTTTGTTTGATTACATTGAAAAAACAGAACCTGGACAGTTTTTTATGGTCTGGATTCCAAAAATAGATGAGATTCCAATGAGTGTATCTTATATTGATAAAAATACAAAAGGTTTTACCTTTAAAAGAATCGGAGACGCAACTAATGCCTTATTTAAACTAAAAAAGGGAAACAAAATAGGAATACGAGGACCTTATGGCAATGGTTTTGAATTTTTAGGAAAAAATATTCTTTTTATAGGAGGAGGAACTGGTATTGCGACAATAGTTCCTGCTTTTGAAAAAGCAGTTGAAAAAAATTTTTTATCAGCAATAATACTTGCTACAAAAAATAAAGATGAATTATTTTTTGAAAAAAGAATCAAAAAAATTAGCTCAAATATCAATATTTCAACAGATGATGGGTCTAAAGGTTACAAAGGTTATGCAACAAGTCTTGCAAAAGAACTTTTTAAGAAAAATAATTTTGATTCTATTATAACATGTGGCCCTGAAATTATGATGAGGAAATTGTATGAAGATTCAAAGGTCAATTATTTCCAAGCTTCACTAGAAAGGTTTATGAAATGTGGAATAGGTATATGTGGTCAATGCTGTGTTGGCGATGGTCTGAGAGTTTGTGAAGAGGGACCAGTTTTTAATAAAAAATTGTTAGGAAAAATTGATGATTTTGGTAAATATAAAAGAGATGCTTCAGGTAAAAAAGTATATTTTTAGGTGGAAAAATGAGTGTTATTTATAACGAGATAAATATTAAAACAAAAGGTGAAGAAGATATTGTTGACATAACAAATGACATTCAAAACATCATTGATACTTCAAAAATTTCAGATGGATTGGTTTGTATATTTATCCCAGGTTCAACTGGTACAATTACAACTATTGAGTATGAACCTGGTTTAAAAAAGGATTTTCCAAGAGCTTTACAAAAAATTGCACCAAAAGGTGTTCACTACGATCATCATGAAACATGGCATGATGACAACGGTCATTCCCATGTTAGAGCAAGTTTGATGGGTCCTAGTATAACCGTTCCAATTAAGAACAAAAAACTTTTACATGGTACGTGGCAGCAGATTGTTTTTGTTGAGCTTGATACAAGGCCTAGAAATAGAAATATAATTGTTCAAATCATTGGTGAATAAACAAATTTTGTTTACCATTGATTGTGATGTATTCTTGATGAATCAAACCGATTAACTCTTTTTTGTTCAACTGCAGGGTGGCCGATAGATATTAAAGAAAAAGGCATTACATTATCTGGAATACTTAGCAGTTGTCTCATACCATTAATTCTTTGTTCCCTAGGATAAATTCCTAGCCAAACAGCTCCCAATTTATTTGCTCTTATTGATAATAAGATGTTTTGAGTTGCAGCAGCACAATCCTGAACCCACATCCCTTTATGTTTTTCAAGATTAATATCGCCACAAACAAGAATTGCAACAGATGCATCTTTGAGCATCTGAGCATGATTATGAAAAGTAGGAACTTTCTCAAGAATTTTTGGATCATTTATTATAATAAAATGCCATGGACGTTCATTTCCTGCTGAAGGGGCATTCATGGCAGCTTCCAAAATTTCATCAATAATTTGGTTTGATATATCTTTTTTTATATAATTTCTTACGCTTCTTCTTGTTAAAATTGCTTCCATAGTATCCATTTATTTCCACCTTAATAAAAGAGCTAATAAAAATAGTTTTTATAACTATTTAGGTCAATCTAAATATGAAAAAATGAAATGTATTTGGCTTGCTTTATTTCCACCATAAAAAATATTGATATTATCTCTTACTGAGAAACCAATTATTTCGATTTTTAAAGAGTAAAATTCAACTTCATTTTGAAAATTTCCTTTTAAATCTATTGATTCTTCCTTCCACAAGTAATTTTTATTAATTTTTGCTTCAATTTCTGAAATTTTTTGATTTTCATCGTCAAATAAACTTATCCTTATTTTATTTGCATATAAAAATAATGATTTCTCAAGGTATATTGTAATATTCCAGTTACATTTAGGAATTAATATTGATCTTTCTAAACTATAAAGAATTGAATTAGGAGAGTTTATTTTAAATAAGCCAGTTCCTCTAATTTTTTCATTTGAAGATTTAGGTTTTTCAAAAATTATTTTTCCAGATGTTAAATATAATACATATTCTTTAGGAAAAATTTTTATTTGATGAGTAAAAGCAGTTGTTGCTCCCTTATCATCTTTTATAAAAAGACATACAGGATAAATGATTGGATATTCAATTGTATAGTTATTGATAAATTCATATACATGATCTACAACCATTCCTTCGTCATTTATCCCGTCTCCAAAATCCCAGTTATATGATACAATATTTCCATCTGTATCGTAGGAATTGGATGCATCAAATTCAATTATTTCATTAAAATATTTTTCACTTGGTGCATTAATTACCCCTATTGGATTGATATTTTGTTTTGTATTTGAATTATCATTAACATTATTTGTTTGTTCTGTACACCCAGAAAATAAAATTAATATGAAGATAATTGACAATAATTTAATTTTTATTATGTGTTTCATGAATAATCCAACATTGATTACTATTTATATTAAAAAGACAATATATAAATTTTTGTTTTATAAATATAATATAAGGCATTAATTGTACAATAAAACATTTATATATTATTCTTTAATAGAATATATTTGCATGGGGGACAAATGCGGCTAAAAAAAATATTGATAGTTTATATAATCCTTGCTTTTTTAATTTCCCCACTTTTAAATATATCTGTTAGCTCTGAGGATGGTTCTCCCCCATTTTGGGATAATAATTGGTCTTTTAGACAAGAAATTTTTTTACCTATTAAAACTGATAGTCCCTATGCAAAATTTCAACCAATTGATATCCATATTGAATTTAGTAATCCATGTTGGGTAAAAAATGAAGATGAACATTCTATAAGAGTTTGTTGTTGGGATGGTAACAAATGGATTGAACTTGAATCCCAGATATATGATTTAGATTTTTTAAATTCCCAACAAATAACAAAATGTGGATTGGTTTTCCTTGTTCCAGAAATTGCAGATGGTAGTGAAAGATATTTTATTTATTATGATAATAGCGAGAAATCTGGCCCTAATTACGTTAACCATGTTGATGTTGAAGATGAATATTATTTCTATGAACCGATATCTGGTGTCTCATTAGAAGGTGATTATTATCAAATCATGGAGGATGGATATGGTATATATGCTATAGGTCAAAAAGGAAAAATTATCAATAGACATTTGTCACAAGCAATTATGAAAATGAAGGCAAAAACAAAAGAATTTGATGTTTCAAATTCTGATAAAATTGCCACTTTTTCATTTTTTTATAATTATGGTGCTAAAGACGAAGATCAAATAGCTTCTGATGAAACTCTTGTTTCTAAAGAATTAAGAGTTGATGGAAATCTTATGGTTGAATTTGGTATTGTAAGCGAATCATCTGGGAAGGAGACTAGATCAACTAATATTTACAAATATTATTACTGTCCGACAGATAAAAAACGAATTTCTGTTCATGTAAAACATGAAGTATTTAAAGAGGGGGTTATAAGAGGACAGCTAAATAGTAATGGGGCTTATGGCGCTTTATTAGAATATCAATCTAAGAGTATGACAATTAAAAGAATGAGGTTTGGTGAAATTCTGCCTTTTTTACATGTTTATGGTGATAATAACAATATAAAAGAGTACAAAATGAACCAAAACCCTGAAAATAAGGATAGAGAATGGATCGTCCCTTATACAGATAATTGTGATCTCGGTGAAGAAGCATGGATTTCATTTGATGAAGGAGAAAATGGTAAGGTTTTTGGAATAATCTTTTCATCAAATAAAAATATTGTAAGATATGGAACAGATGAAAGAGATGGAATACAAATTCAAGCCTTACAAAAAGAATATTTAGATGTTTTAGGAGCAGAAATTGATTATACTGGAGTAATGTTTGGTAGAAATGCATATGAGCCAGAAGATGGTCATGATCTAAAAGTTGCTGGTGATTT
>Ga0272442_10008163_pt1 | contig 13357 bp, 6 predicted proteins | sample SSMForm2O_FD_200262 | JGI IMG/M metagenome (GOLD analysis project Ga0272442, IMG submission 200262) | Marine sediment archaeal communities from Little Sippewissett salt marsh, Falmouth, MA, United States - SSM-Form-2O | ecosystem: Environmental > Aquatic > Marine > Wetlands > Sediment ...
ACGCGTTCTGCACGGGACTGCCTGAACAACCGTACATAGTGATCTCAGGCAGCGGCCCTGCATGACATCCAATCCTGTCCACGAAAATCTCAGACTCCAATCGGCGGAACGCCAGGTGGGAGCGGACTCCTGTAACCTGCCAGACAAACCGGTATTGTATTCCCGACCGAGAGTAGTCCATCGTTGCTTACTCTGTGATCTGAAGAACTTGTAATCACAGCTGTTTTTCTGTCAATTCTGGGTTGGTCAGGGTCGGTCGGCAATTACTCTCGGACAGGAGGGGGCGCGGACAGGAGGGGGCGCGAACACCGCTCCAGCCGCAACTGTTCGTATTTTCTGGTATTTGGCGTATGCATTGACCACGCGCCGGCGCAGCGTCTCTGCTCCCTCGGCCTCGGCCAGGCCATCGACCAGCGCCTCGGCGAGATACGCCTCGGGCGCTATCAGGGTACGGGTCGATGCAAGCTCGAACACGGCGGGTTTGCGCAGCTTGTCCGCGAACAGGGCCCGCGTCATGCAGCCGAAGAGGAAGAAGCCGGCCCGGCGACCCTTGACCGGACCGGACAGCCCGCTGAAAAAATCCGGGTCTGGCGGCGCTGGCTCGAGGTACGCGTTGTGGCCCATGTACCCCACGATCCGCGCACCCGTGCCGGCCTGCAGGATCGCCCCGTCCTTCAGCCTGACCTCCAGCGGTTCACCAATGCCCCAAACGTCGCGGACGAGCTGTCCGGCCGCGGCGCGAAACTGCTGGCCCTGGTGCGCCAGACCGACCAGGTACACCGAGAAGGGCGCCTTCACGCCATGCCTGCGCCAGGCAGCGTTCGGCTTCACCCGGCGCTCGAAGACCGCCACCTCGAGCAGGCCGTGGGGGCCGGGCGGGGCCAGCCTGTCGTGGTGGATCAGCTTGAATCGCTTCGATCGCTTGAGATGGGTGAGCAGCCCGTACCGCGCGCCCCAGTACAGATTGCGCTCCGGGTCGTCACCGCGTCCGAGCGCCTCGGGCACGGGCGCGATGCCCTGGTGCTGGTTGTCGGCGAGCGCCACCCGGATCGAGACCACCACTGGCTTGCCCGCGATGATCTCCTCGGCCAGGACCTGGTACAGCGAGTCAATGGGTTCGGCCGCGGCCGGGATGGCCAGGAGCGTCATCGCAGCGGAGGCAGCCAGATTTCGCGTCATGGTCCTGGTTCGTTTCGATGCCAGCCCGGGCATTGCGTGCTCGAATCGCAGGAGTCGGGAGGATGATGCCGCTCGGGAGTGGCGGATCCGTAGAAAAGAAAGTGTCATCGACCGGTCAGAACTGCTCCTCGAGCTCTCCGACCATCGCCCGCGATTCGGACATGACCTCCTCGTAGCAGGACGGGCTGCTCGTGCTGGCGATCTCCACTCCAGAGCTGCGCAGGGAGAAGAACTCGGCTCGACCGGGGCAGCCCCCGGCCTTGGCCGGATCGTAATCCTCTTTGTACTCGGAGCAGATCGCCAGTAGCGCTTGCTGTGCCAGGGTTGCGTCGATTGCGACGGTCTCCAGCCCGGGAACCGGGCATTCGCCGTCGATCGGATCAGGGCCCGAGAATCGCCTGGAGATCACGCCGGAGGTCTTGATGTTGATCGTCGTCTTGGGGCCACACGGACCGGCCTTCGAGAGTGATTCGTATTCCACCTCGTCCACTTCGGTGCAGTCGATATCCTCGTTCGTAAGACACGATGTCGCCGGAGCCTGCACCATGAGAAGGACCAGTACAACAATCTTGGAGCGGGATCCTTCCTCGTTCCTACTGCCTGCCGCCATGACCAACCTGCTCCAAGTCGCTGTTCTCGATCGTGCAATCGATGATAACACTCCGATCCGCGAGTGTCGAGATCGGCGCTGCAATGATGTGCGCACATGGGGTATCTCGGTCAGCTCGGGCTTCCGGTTTTCTGGCGCGCTAGGATTCCGGTGCTCGGATTTCCAAGGTCGTGCACTGCTGCCATGAACAGGTTGGATAGAATATCTGTCGTGATATCAATGTGTTGCAACCGGAGCCGCGAGCCGGGCCCCGCGGCACGACCTTTGCTGCAAGAAGCTGCGACCTGTGGAGGGACGATTGCGGACCCCGGCGACCCGGCTGCTGATCCTGCTCCTGGCCCTGCCAGGCTGCCGCGGCCTGGAGCCGTACCCTGTACCAGCGCACGACACTGAGTCCGAGATCGCTGCCGAGACAGAAGCCCATGCCGAGGCCGAGGCCGAGATGGCGCCCGATGCCGAGGCCGAGATGGCCGAGATGGCCGAGATGGCCCCGGACGCCGCGGCTGAACCGGAAAGCGAGGCCGAGGCCCCGGCCGGGAACAGCTCCTGGTCCCGCGGCTTCGGCGGCCAGCGGCACGACCAGGGCTCGTCCATTGCCGTGGACCACGAGGGCAACGTGCTGGTCGCCGGCCACTTCAGCAGCGCCAGCATCGATTTCGACGGCGACGAGCTGACCAATGCGAGCGATGACAACGACATCTTCGTGATCAAGCTTGACGCGGCCGGCGAGCTGCTGTGGTCCCGGACCTTTGGCGGGACCGGCGACGACCGCTGCCATGCGCTGGCCGTGGACCGCGAGGGCAAGGTCACGCTGGCCGGGTATTTTGTCAGCCCAAGCATCGATCTCGGAGGCGGCGTGCTCGTGAACCAGGGTCGGGGAGGTGATGCCTTCGTGCTCGCGCTGGACGCGGACGGGAGCCACCGCTGGTCGCGCCGCTTCGGCGTCGAGGACTGGGACCGGGCCGAAGATCTGGCCGTGGACGGCGACGGCAACCTGTTCTTCACGGGCAGCTCGTACAGCGCCGGCATCGACTTCGGCGGCGGATCGCACGATTCTCCGGATCCGGTGTACGCCGACATCTTCCTGGTCAAGCTCGACGCCGAGGGCGGGCACCTGTGGTCGAGGGTCTATGCTGGCACGGACAACGACTTTGCCCACGCGCTGGCCCTGGACCGCGACGGGAACATCTTCATCACCGGAAACCACTGGAGCTCCGACCTGGACTTCGGCGGCGGCAGCATATCCAAGGCTGGTTCGCGCAACTTCGACATGTTCCTGGCCAAGCTCGACCCGCAAGGCGGGCATCGGTGGTCGAGGGCCTTTGGCGGCGGCGACAGGGAGTTCGGCAAGTCCCTGGCCGTGGATCACCGGAACAACATCCTGGTCACCGGCTGGTTCGGCAGTCCGGGCATCGATTTCGGCGGCGGGATCATCGAAAACGTGCGGGGTCGGGACGCCTTCCTCGTCGCCTTCGACCCGCAGGGCGAGCACCTGTGGTCCAGGGGCTTTACCGGGGACGGGTTTGACGATCAGGGCTTCTCCGTGGCCGTCGGCGCCAACGGCCGGGTCCTGCTCACCGGCGCCTTTGTCGAGGGGTACGAATCCAACATCGACTTTGGCGGAGGCCCGCTGGCCTGCGGCGGCGGCAGCGACGCCTTCCTCGCCGTGTTCGAGGGAAATGGCGCGCACGCCTGGTCGCGGAGCTTCGGCGGCGAAAACGCCGAGATCGGCTTCGACGTGGCGACCGGCGCCGGAGGTTTCCTCTACCTCACGGGATCGCACTGCAGTCCCGACGTCGAGTTCGTGGGCGAGACGCTCGACAACCATGGGTTCGCGGATATCTTCGTGGTCAAGCTCGATCAGCCGCACTGACTTGACCGTAACCCATCCAGCCTCCTATCATCTACGGGCCGCTTCGTGCGGGGGGAGCGATGGCCGACGACCCGGGGATCATCAAGACGCCGGAGTGGGACGAGGAGAACAGCCGCTTCGTCCAAGCGAGCCTCGTCCACCAGCATCTCGAGCAGCTGCTGTCGCAGGGGGATTTCGACGGCGCGGTCAAGCTGTACATGCGCGAGGGCGGTGAGTCCGGCGATTCGCTAGTCCAGCGTTTTGCCGGGGACAAGGACATGTCGATGCGGCTGGCCAACGTGCTGTATCGGGCCAGGGATTTCGCCCGGGCCGCGCAGGTCTGCCGCAATCTCGGCGAGCACGGAAGAGCCGCCGAGCTCTTCGACCGCTGCGGCAACCACCAGCTGGCCGCCGAGTGCTACTACCGGACCGACGACCTGGAGAATGCCGCCGATCGCTTCGAGAAGGCCGGCTTCTCGGCCCGCGCGGCCGAGCTGTTCCTCGAGGCCGGGGACCGCTTCCGTGCGGCGGTCAGCTTCGAGAGATCCGGCGACGCCTTTGCGGCGGGCCAGCAGTACTTTACCTGCCGCCACGACCAGAAGGCGATGGAGCAGCTGCAGAAGGTTCCGCCGGGCTCGAGGAAGGAGCTCAAGGCCCTGGGCATGCTCGCCACGATCATGGTGCGGCAGGGCCAGCCCGAGATGGCGCTGCCCCGCCTGCGGGAGATGGCCCAGAGTCATGAACCGGGCCCGGACAACCTCGAGCTGTTCTTCCGGCTGGGCGAGCTGGAATACGACCACGGCGAGCTCGACGCCGCCCGAGAGGTCTTCGAGAAGATCGCCGAGATCGATTCCGAGTTCGCCGACGTGTCGGCCAAGCTGCTGCTCTGCTCGACCGGCAACGACGGCGAAGATGACGGCCTCGAGATCCCCATCCCCGCTGAAGACGAGGAGCCGCCACCCGAGGTGATCAAGGCGCAGGTCTGCGACCCGTCGGAGGACATCCCGGAGCTGCCGCCCCTGGCGGAGCCGGAAGGCCGCGCCATGTCGGTGACCCTGGTCATCCCCGAGGTCGATCAGCTCGCCGAGTACCCGCTCCTCGCCGATCTCTCGCTCCAGGACGTGCGCTCGCTGTTCGCCATGTCAGAGGCCCGGGAGCACGCCGCCGGCGAGACGATCCTCGAGGCCGGCTCTCCTAGCCCGGGCCTGTTCCTGATCCGAACCGGGCGGGTCGAGGTCCACGTCGAGACCGGCGCGGATCGCGAGATGACGGTGCTCGATCTCGGCGAGCGCGAGCACTTCGGGGAGGCGGTGCTGCTCGGCGACGAGTTCCCGCTCGGCCGCGTCGAGTCGATCGAGCCGACCACGCTGTGGTTCATACCCAGGGAGCGCTTCCTCTCGGTCGTTCAGCGCAGCCCCGAGGTCGAACGGGATGTGTACCGCGCCCTGATCAACTGCATGCACACGAACCTGAAGCAGGTCACCCGGCGTCTTCTGGAATCGGGGGAATAGGCGGCGGCTTGGGCCGCAGTACCGTGCATCCCCGACCGAGAGCAATTCGATTTCGCCAGGGCGCGCTTCGATATCTGATGTAATAGGTTGTTTTCACGTGATTTTTTACCATGGTCTGTGGCCTGGGTTGGATTCGCAATTACTCTCGGTCAGGTACTGGGGGCAGGTACACCAGGGCAACCTGCGTTCTGCTGCAGGCAGCAAATCGCAGCAAGCAATCTATGGAACATAGAATATGGCCCTCCGTGATCTGATGCCTAACCCGCCGTAATTGCATTTTTATTGCGCTTTTCCGGCGCGCCCCGGGTTGGTCCGCGTCTTGCTCTAGCAGGAAGCCGCCGGGACGAGGCGTCGAGGTGGGTCGGCGGCCTGCTCCCGGCTGGGAAGGGGCAGGGCGATGAGTGGACAGAGGATGATCATGGTGGCTCTGGCGATGCTGGCCGTGCTGGTGCTGGCGCGGCCGGCCGCGGCAGGATCCACGGGCGGGGAGGGCGAGGACACGCCCTTCGGCCTGTTCCTCGAGGGCGAAAAGCAGCTGATCCCCCTGCCCCTGGCCAGCACCCGCGTGCGCGGCGAGGTGCTGGGCTTCGTGGCCCACGTCAGGGTGACCCAGGTGTACGTGAACCCGTACGACGCGGTGATCGAGGCCACGTACGTCTTCCCCCTGCCCGAGCAGGCCGCGGTGACCGCGATGGTGATGCACCTCGCCGACCGCGACGTGGTGGCCGAGATCAAGGAGCGCGAGGAGGCCCGGCGGGTGTACGACCAGGCTGTGGCCGCGGGCCGCACCGCCGCGCTGATGACCCAGGAGCGCGCCAACATCTTCACCCAGAAGGTGGGCAACATCCCGGCCGGCGACAAGGTCGAGGTGGAGCTGACCTATGTCGAGGCCCTGGGGTACGACGCCGGGATCTCCAACTTCGCCTTCCCCACGGTGGTGGGCCCGCGCTACATCCCGGGCGCACCGCTCGATCGTCCAGACCAGGAGCCCAACAGTCGCTGCCCCGACACGGACCGGGTGCCGGATGCCTCCCGCATCTCCCCGCCGGTGCTCGCCGAGGGCGAGGAGAGCGCACACCGCATCGACCTCGAGTTGACCCTGGCACCCGGTCTGCCGATAGCGGAGCTCTCCTCGCCCTCGCACCAGCTCCTGGTCTCCCGCGTGGGCGACGACCGGGCCGTGGTGCGGCTGGCGCCCACCGACACCGTGCCCAACAAGGACTTCATCCTGCGGGTCGATCTGCGCGGCAAGCGGCCCGAGGCCACGGTGCTCGCGCATCGCGAGGACGGCGAGGCCGGATACCTCACCCTGGCCGTGCAGCCGCCGGCCCTGCCCGCACCCGACGAGATCGCGCCCAAGGACCTGTTCTTCGTGATCGACAACTCGGGCTCGATGCACGGCGCGCCGATCGCGGCCTGCAAGCAGCTCGTGCGCCACGCGCTGCAGCACATGAACCCGACCGACCGCTTCACGATCATGCGCTTCTCCAACACGGTCTCGGCGCTGTCGTCGGAGCCGCTCCCGAACACGCCCGAGAACGTGGCCGCGGGCGTGGACTTCATCAACCGCATGAAGGGCACGGGCGGCACCGAGATGCTGGCCGGCGTGCGCGCGGCCCTGCGCGGCGAGCCGGATCCGGGCCGGGTGCGCGTGGTGTTCTTCCTCACCGACGGGTACATCGGCAACGACCGCGAGATCCTCAATGCGGTGCGCGACGAGAACCAGGCCAAAGCAAGGCTGTTCTCGCTGGGCGTGGGCTCCTCGGTCAACCGCTTCCTGCTCACGGGCATGGCGCGGATGGGCCGCGGCGAGGTGGCTGTGATGCGCTACGACGAGGACTACCGGCCCTTCGTGGCGCGCTTCTACCGCCGCGTGCGCAACCCGGTGCTCACCGACGTGGAGCTCGACTGGGGCGACCTCGAGGTCGAGGACCAGACGCCGGCCGCGATCAGCGACCTGTTCGACAGCCGGCCGCTGCTGGTACACGCGCGCTATCGCGAGGCCGGCAGCGATGCGGTGACCCTGAGCGGTCGCATCGGTGGCCGTCCCTTCGAGCACACGCTCGACGTGACCCTGCCCGAGGCCAACCCCGAGCCGGCGATCGCCAGCCTCTGGGCCCGGGCGCAAATCCAGGAGCTGATGGACAGCCAGGGGTACGGCCAGGAGAACCGCGGGGAAGTCATCGAGCTGGCGCTCACGCACAGCCTGATGAGCAAGTACACCGCCTTCGTGGCCGTGGATCACGAGGTGGTGCGCGAGGCGCACGAGCCGCTGATCCCGGTGGCCCAGCGCCTGCCCCTGCCCGACGGCGTGACCCGCCGCGCCCTGGGCTGCCTCTCGCGGCGCTTCATCCCGCCCGGCGATCCGATCATCAGCGTGGCGGCCCCGGCCGACGCGCGGCGCGTGACCGCGTACTTCCCCTTCGGCCTGGTCAAGGACCTGCACTTCGACCCGGTACGCTCGCTGTGGCGCGGGCGGTTCCTGGTGCCGGCCGGTATCGCGGACGGGGTGTACGCGGTGCGCGTGGCGATCGAGCTGCAGAGCGGCTCCGTGATCGAGCGTGAGCTGCTCTACGACCTGGACAGCGAGGCCGAGGAGTTCACCGCGCGCCTCGAGCGCGATTCGGTGAAGCCGGGCGACGCGCTGCGGCTGTACGTGGACAGCGTGGAGCCCGCGGCCGAGGTGTACCTCGACGGCGAGAGCCTGGGCTGGGAGCGCGTGCCCCTCGATCCGATGGGGCAGGGCCAGCCCGTGGACTGGTTCGTGTGGCTGGCCGTGCCCGACGAGGCCGAGCCGGGCGAGTACGAGCTGCGGGTCGTGGTCCGCGACCTGGCCGGCAATCGGCTGGAGCAGACGCTGATCCTGACCGTGCTGGAGGAGGGGGCGGAAAAGGAGCCGCGTGGCGATGGCGCGGATGCAGGCCTGCGCCTGAGCAGCCGCGGGTTGGAAACCCGCGGTCAGGATTTCTCGGAAAGCCCGCCTGCCGGCGGGCTGGGTACCGCTGTGCTGGATGCTAGCCCTCGGGGCTTGGCCGAAGGCCTCCCTGACCGCGGGCTTCTAGCCCGCGGAGAGGCAGGCCGGCCCATGCTCGCAAACGCAAACGCAAACGCAAACGCGAACGCAAACGCGAACGCGAACGCGAACGCAAACGCAAACGCGAACGCAAACGCAAACGCAAACGCCCCCTCCCTCTCCCTCCTGGCCCAGCACACCTTCACCGGCGAGGTCCGCGACATCGCCCTGCTCGGCGACCGCGTGCTCGCGGCCACGGGCGGCGGCCTGGCCGTGCACGACCGCGCCTCGGGCAAATACCTGTTCAAGCTCACCGCGGCCGACGGCCTGCCCGGCAACAGCCTGCACCGCGTGGTATTGCTGGACACGGACCGGGTCGCCGTGGGCGGAGACTTCGGTGCGGCCGTGATCCACGGCGCCGCGGCCGGGCGTCCGGGCCACGGGCTGACCGTGCACCTGGTGGAAGGCGTGGGCCAGACCGCGGAGTTCGACCCGGTGTACGACCTGGCACCCGACCGGCGCGGTGGTACGCTGCTGGTCCAGATGCAGACCGGCATCTCGCGGCTAATACCAGCGCCGGGCGGCGGGTATCTCGCCACCGCCGTGCCCGGCCCCTCCGGGTCCTGGCGGGTGGCGGCGCGGATGGACGAGACCCTGATCCTCGGCGGGCTCGACGGCCGGATCGCGGCCGCGACCGGCCAGGCGCGCGCCAGCCTCGATCGCCCGGTGCTGGCCCTGGCCCGCGACCGGATCGGCCTGGTCGCGGCCACGGGCGAGGGCCTGGTGCGTCTGTCCCAGGCGCACGTGGAGTCGCTGGCCGCCGTCGACCGGGCCGGCCTGACGCGGCCGGTGCCGGCCACGACCCTGTCGCGATCGCAGGACGGCGACCTGCTCGTGGGCACGGCGGACGGCCGCGTGCTCGGCTTCCGCGGCGACTGCGCGATCAAGCTCGTTGACGCCGGGACCCGCCGCATCACCGCGATCGAGCCGGACGGCGCGTACCTCTGGCTCGGCATCGGCCGCGACGGTCTGTACCGGCTGCCCCTGGCCGAGACCGCGCTCGGCCCGTCCCTGCGGCCCGCGGGCGAGATCTGCGACAACCACGTGACGCGGATGACCCGCCATCGCGGGATCCTCATCGCCGGCACCTTTGACCGGGGCGCCTGCGCCCTGGTCCACGGCGCGTGGCAGCAGCTCGAGGGCACGGCACAGGAGTTCGTGCACGGCATGGCCAGCGACGGCCGCGACCTGTACGTGGCCACCTCCAGCGGCATCGCGCGCTTCGGAGCGGACCTCTCACCGCGGCCGATCGGCGAGGACGATCCCAGGGCGCTGCGCTGGTACGCCACCACCGCGGCCACAGGGGCCACGCGGATCGGCCCGCGAGCCGTGGCGCTGACCTCGGCGTACGGGGTGGCGCGGATCTTCCGCAAGCGCAACGGCAAGCTGCGCATGCGCTTCACGTCGCACACCAGGGGCGTGCCCTTTGCGCTGACCGCGATCGGCGCGGCCGGCGGCCAGCTCTTTGTCGGCTCCGAGAAGGAAGGCGTGAAGCGGCTGGCGCTCAACGGGATGCCGGCCTGGCACCTGCAGGACCACCGGCAGCTGACCGAGAACTGGGTCACCGGCATCGCGCCCGTGGCCGAGGACGAGGTGTGGGTCGCCACCTGCCAGCGCGGCGCGGTGCACGTGCGCGGCGGCACGGCCCGGGCGCTCGGTCGCGAGCAGGGCCTGCCGGACGAGCGGCTGACCGCGGTGGCGGCCCACGAGAACGGAGCCTTCCTCGGCACCCTCGGCGGCCTGGCCTGGGCCGGTGCAAACGGCACGGTGCGAGCCTTCGATCTCGCCGCGGGCCTGCCCGACCCACGCTCGGCCGCGCTGTTCCTCGAGGACGGCGAGCTGTGGGTCGGCACCGAGTCCGGCCTGGCCCGCTTCCGCATCGAGCAACCGGATCGCTCGATCTAGTCCAGCACCGCCTCACCGAAGAAGGGCAGCAGCCGCTCCTGCTCCAGGTTGGCCAGCACGTTGTCGATCTCGACCAGCACCTGCTCGAGCCGCGCGCGGCCCTTGACCTCGGGCTTGCGGAGCACGCGGCGCAGCCCGTCGCCGGTGGCCGCGAACCAGGAACGGGTCAGCTCGCCGATCGACTCGAAGCGGCGCTCGGCGAGTCCGGCCGCGGCCAGCGACTGCCGGAACTGCTCGGGAGTGACGAGATAGCTGATGCGACCGGTGTGCGACCACGGGGTGGGATAGCGCGGCTCACCGCCCGGTCCGGCGAGCCAGTCGTGCCACACGATCCGCCCACCGGGCGCCAGCGCCGCGGTGCAGCAATGGTACAGCGCGAGCTTGTCCGGCACGTGCATGTCCACGTGCTGCAGCCACACGAGGTCGAAGCGGTGCTTTGCGGGCTCGGGTGTCAGCGCGTCGCAGCAGCGGTGCTCCACGCGGTCCTCCAGGCCGAGGCGCCGCGTCAGCTCGAGCGCGGTCTCGTGCAGCTCGGCCACCAGCTCGATCGCGGTCACGCGGCAGCCGTTCTCGGCGGCCAGGTACCGCGCGCTGCCGCCGAGCCCGGCGCCCAGGTCGAGCACGCGCGCGCCCTCGGCCGGCGCGACCCAGCTCGCAAATGCCTCGGTGGCCGCGAGCTGGCCCGAGTGCAGGTGGTCGATCATGGCCAGGTCGGCCAGGACGAGGTTGTCCGGATCCGAGCCGCGCGCGCGGAGCTGGGCCTCGATCGCTGCGATGTCGCCGCGGGCTGCCCAGCGGCGGCGAATGCGCTCGATAGCGTCGCGGGAGGTGGTCATCCGGTCACGCGACGGCGCGCGATCACGACCAGCGCGGCAAGTACTAGGATCGTTGCGCCGCTGAAGGGCGCCGGTGCAGAGGCGCCGCAACCGCAGCTGCGCTCCGGCGGGTCAGTGTCAGCATCTGTATCGGCGTCTGAGTCCGTGTCCGCATCCGAGTCCGTGTCCGCGTCCGCGTCCGTGTCCGCGTCCGTGTCCGTGTCCGAGTCCGAGTCCGTGTCCGCGTCCGAGTCCGTGTCCGAGTCCGCGTCCGTGTCCGTGTCCGCGTCCGAGTCCGAGTCCGAGTCCGCGTCGGAGTCCGAATCCGCGTCGGAGTCCGAGTCCGCGTCCGTGTCGGAGTCCGCGTCCGTGTCGGAGTCCGCGTCCGTGTCGGAGTCCGTGTCGGAGTCCGTGTCCGTGTCCGTGTCCGCGTCCGTGTCCGCGTCCCCGATCGGCAGCGTGGCGCCCAGGGCCAGCGCCGGGAGCAGCGTCTCCGCCACATCCGAGGTGTAGTTGAACACGATGAACCCGCCGGTGTCGCGCGCCCGCGTGTCGAGGATCTGCGCGATCACCGCGTCCGGTCCCAGGGTGCTGCTCGAGGCCGTGGCGCCGATGCCCGGGATGATCGGCACCCGGCCCGCCGCGTACCCCAGCTGCTCGTCGACCAGGTTGCGAAAGCGCTCGAAATCCTCAATATAGTCCATCGGGCAGAGGAAATCGACGATGCCCTCGTCGATCCAGCTCACCCAGTCCTGGCCCACGCCGTCGTACGCGTAGCTGTAGCTCGAGAACACCGCGGCCGAGACCCGCACCTCGGGCTTGCTCGCCTGCACGCCCGAATACACCTCCCGCACCAGGTTGGTCACCTGCGCCCGCCGCCAGTCGAGGTACGCCGCCTCCAGCGAGCCGCCGGGCCGCACGTCCGCGGGCCAGTCGCTCACCGTGCTCCCGGTCTCGCTCTCGAAGCGGGTGCGGCAGATATCGGCGTAGCAGTGGCTCGCGTTGGGGTAGCGGATGTAGTCGAAGTGGATCCCGTCCACGTCGTAGTTCTGCACCACCTCGAGCATCGAGTCGCGCTCCAGGGCCAGGTTGTCCGGGTGGCACGGGGTGAGCCAGTCCGCGTCCTCGCCGTCGGCCGTGACCTGGGTCCGGCCCTGGGAGCGCATGTCGTCGATGAAGCTCTGCGGCGCGTGGGACAGGTTCCAGTTGACCTTCCACACGTGCACCTCGATGTCGCGGGCGTGGGCCGCGTCCACGCAGGCCGTGATCTGATCGCCGAGCGTGTCGAACGCCTCGGAGTGCGGCAGCAGCGCGCTGTCGTAGTGCGCCTCGCCGCCCCAGAGCATGTTGGGGAACACCGCGGTGAAGCCGTTGTCGGCGAGGGCGTCGATCGCGGCCGGCCAGTCGCCGGGGTACGGCCCGGTGCCGCTGTGCTCCCACACCGCGCGGAACTCGGGCCACAGCGGCGACTGGCAGAGATAGTACGCCTCGAGCAGGTGGGCCCGGGCCGCGGCCGCGGTCTGCACCGCCTCGGCGTGCTGTCCGGCGCCGGCCTCGGTCAGCGCCTGGTCTCGCGCCGCGTCGGCCAGCCCGAGCGCGGTCTCCACGCCTGCTGCGCGCGGCGTGCTCCCGCCCGTGGTGCGGATGTCGGCCACGGCCTCGTCGTACCCCAGGTACTCGGCGATCTTGCCGATGTTCTCGATCGCGGCCGCTGACGCGTCGGGCCAGATCTCGGGAGCATAGTGCCCGATCAGGGCCAGCAGCATGCGCTGCTTTTGGGCCGCGTCGTCGGCGAGCAGGATGTGCGACATGAACAGCCCGCTGTCGCTGGCCAGCCAGGCCGGGTGGCCGGTGGGCGCGCCCGCGCTGTCCTCCCAGGTGGCGATCACGCGGGCGTTCAGGCTGGCCGTGGGCGCGGCGATGGTGATGTTCCACGAGCCCTGCTCCACGCGTCCGGGCAGGTGCGGGATCGTGGCGTCGTCGAAGGCGAAGGCCGCGAAGTCGCCCCGGGTCCAGCCGGTGCTCTCGATGCCGAGCATCGCGGCCACGCGGCTGTTCAGGGTGTAGAACACCATCAGCTTGCCGCCCGCGGCCACGTAGCTCTCGAGCCGGGTCAGTAGCGCGTCGGAGAGATTCTCGTTGAAGGGCAGGATCGCGATCTGGCTGCCGGCGAGGTACCCGCCCTCGGCCGCGGTGTCCGCGATCACGCCGAGGCTGACGTTGTATCTTCCGAGCCAGCCGGCGAGCAGCTCGGTGGTCGACTCCACGGTGCGGCTGTCGCCGGCCGCGGTGTCCTGGACGATGAACACCTGCGGCGTGAAGGCGCGCAGCTCGCGCAGCGCGAGGTACGAGTCGCGGTCCGCCTCCTTCCACGGGGAGAGCCGGACCCCGTCGATCTGATCCCACCCGGCC
>Ga0272442_10008164_pt1 | contig 13357 bp, 13 predicted proteins | sample SSMForm2O_FD_200262 | JGI IMG/M metagenome (GOLD analysis project Ga0272442, IMG submission 200262) | Marine sediment archaeal communities from Little Sippewissett salt marsh, Falmouth, MA, United States - SSM-Form-2O | ecosystem: Environmental > Aquatic > Marine > Wetlands > Sediment ...
CCTATTCCACCGCATTGTAGCAAATGCCCAATAAAAATGTATTGTAAAAAAATATTAGTAAAAAAAAGTAGATGATAATTATAATTTATTTTGGATCTTGATATATTCTTCGATTTCTCTTACTGATATATCTATTTTATCACTTATTATATCGACAATTTTATCTTTCTCATCCCAATCTACATAATATTTTTTTTGTCTTTTAGATAGTTTTAATTTTATTCCCTTATCCTCTGCAAATTCTTTTAATTGGTCTTCATCTAATTCATTTAGTAGTTCTTTTTTTATATACATAGTTACACCTTTTTTTTATTTTTAAATCTATTATATCTCTCTACCTCGTCTATTAATTTCAAACATTGTAGTTATTTGGCTTTCTTCGACTTGTGCCATATTTCCATCATCATATTCAACAACTAGCCATCTGCTAGGGTGAGGATAGGTGTTTACCACTCTTGCTTTTCTTTCTGGTTCATCGGGATTTGCAGGGTCTTTTACTAAAACATCTATACCTCTTCTAATGCCTCTGTCTCTTAACATTTTTCCCCTCCATTTAACAAATGATATTGCTGAATAATATAAAAAATTATACCCTAATTATAAATTTACAGCGAACTTTAAATATAACTTGTCTGATTTGGAAAAAGAGGTGGGACACATTAAAACAAAAATATTTAATCTATTAGCAATTTTTTTGATAATTACTTTTTTTTCAATAGTAATTTCTGAAACTTGTTGTGCAGAAAATAATTATAATGTTTCTTTTGTAGGTGAACCAACTTATGAATTATTAAATACAGTAAAAAGAGGTGGCAATATCATTGGAAAAGCATATGTTATTAACATTACTTTATACAACAGCGGGCCTGATGAATCTGAAGCCCTTATTGTTAATATCTCTGATGAAGAAGGTTTTGATTTATTTCAGAGAATTTCTATCGATTCAGGTGAAACCAAGGTTGTTACCTTCGAATGGTCTACTATGTTATTAAGAAATCAGCAAATATTAATAAATTTCTATCCAGAAAATTCAAAAAATAAAAAAACTTTACAAAATAGTGGTTCAACAAGTCTGACAATAAAAATAATTGATACAAATGATGATCTAACTGGGACTAGCACACCTGGTTTTGAATTTTTAGTAGTACTTTCTGCAATTATCTTATTATCAATTTTATTAAAAAAGAAGAAATAAGAAATTTTTTATTTTTCAATTGCATAAAGTTTCACATGGTCAACCTTTTCTGCATCTTCTTCATCATATGATATTCTATTGGCAGGTAAAATTGATGTTTCAGTATAACCTTTAAGTAGTTCAATTTCCCTTGTTTGTCCTAATCCTAATAGATTATTATCTTTATCATAAAATTCTGCTGTTACTGTTATTCTAATCTCTCTTGGAGCAATATTTCTAAATAAATATTCTACTTGTGCGCTTATAATTTCGCCTTCTTCTTTAATATATTTAAGAGAGCAATTATAAAATTTGACAACTTCGGATTCCAGAGTAATCTTATTTGAGTCATTATTAGTAGTAACTCCTTGATCAAAACATCCAATTAAAAATATTATTACAAAAAAAATTCCTAATATTACAAATAAAGATTTTTTCATACATTTCCCCTCCAATATTATTATTGATATTATGAAAACTTGAAAGTGTATATAAATTTTTAGTTTGACTTCTTTCTCTTCTAATAAAGTTAATATAGAGATATTTGTTTTATCATTTTAGTTGTAGGAAGGATATAATTGGTTGATCTAGATAATTCAAAAGTTTTAGAACATATTTTACAGACTTTAGTTAAACTTTCAAGTAGAAAAACCACGGCGGGTCATGCAGTTACTAAAATGAATAGCTTAATTAAAAACCTTGAGAACAAATATGATTTTTTAAAACACGTTGAAATTAAGGACACTCGTTTTTTGGAATTAAGCAACCCTGTTACCGTAATGGCCGATATTGATAGTGTGAAACCAGATGATATTGGGAAAGCTCTTTATGAAATAATTAAATCTACAAATGTGACTCTTGGGAAAGACGCTGGACATTATTTTATTAGAGAGTTAAAAAGAAATATTGGCGAAAATTATACAACAAGGATGGAGGATATGGGAGTAGATTTAGGTCTAATGCAACTTGAGAATGAAGTTGATAATATGACCAAAAAATTGTAATTTTTTCTATATTTATTTTCTAAGAGGAGATATTTTTTTTTATTTTTTTATACAAATATATCTTTCCTTTTTTGTTTTTATATATACTTACCTGCATATGCATCAGGTTATTTACCTGCTAAAAAGATATTTAAGCTTACCAGGTATTAGTACAGACTGCACTCTATTAATTAGATAGAACCCTGCGCATAGGAGGGATGTGAATAAGATGGGAAAAAACATAATAAGAAATTTAAAGGAAAAAGATGTAGGTAGCATTGGAATTGGTGCAATGATTGTTTTCATTGCGATGGTTCTAGTTGCTGGTATTGCTGCTTCTGTTTTGATTCAAACAAGTACCACTCTTGAATCCCAAGCAATGCTTACTGGTGAGGCAACTACAAAAGAAGTTTCGGCAGGTATTAACGTTATTAATATTGAAGGTCACAACACATCTGGAGCTATTGATAATCTAGCAATAATGGTTAGACCAAGAGCAGGATCAAATGATATTGATCTTGGTGAAACTGTTATTGAAATATCTGACTCAGAGTCTAAAAATATTTTGATTTTAGATACGACTGAATGTAACCAACCAGCTGATACAAATGGTGATGTTCTTAATGATGGTTTTTCACCTGAATCAGCTTTACAATTTGGCATAATTGTTATGGAAGATGCTGATGGTTCGTGTGATGGTACTAGTTTTGTTATTAACTCAGGAGATACTGTTATTCTTACAGTTGATACAGGTCAATGTTTCGGTAGTTTAAGTGTGAGAGATGATGTATGGGGATATGTAATACCTGAAGAAGGATCACCAGGTGTTATTAGTTTTAGAGTTCCCAGTTCACTTACAACAGCTGTAGTGGAGTTACAATGAGGAGGTGAATGAGGAATGAGAAATATAATTAAAAAAATAAGGAACAAGGATATTGGTTCAATTGGTATTGGTGCAATGATTGTCTTTATTGCAATGGTTCTTGTTGCTGGTATTGCTGCTTCTGTTTTAATTCAAACAAGTACCAAACTTGAAGCTCAAGCTTTGCAAACTGGCCGCGAAACTACACAAGAAGTTGCTGGTGGAATAGCAGTAGTTGATGTTGAAGGTCATGCTATCAAGGCTACCTCTGTTTTAGATGGTTTGGCAATCACTGTTAGAGCCCGAGCAGGTTCTCCTGATATTGATTTAAATGAAACTGTAATTATACTTTCTGATAGTGAGAAAAAAGTATTACTAGCATATGATTATGCAGATACTGATAATCATTTCAATTATTCTGTCAATGCAAGCGATGGACGTGTATTCGGCTTTGATTACGGGGGGTTAACAAATATAGAATTTGGTATAATGGTTCTAGAAGATGCTGATGACTCAGTGCAACCATTTACCCCAGTTTTAAATTATGGAGATAAGGTTATGCTGTTTGTGGATACATCAGCATGTTTTGCTGATAATAGCGGTATTCCGACAAGAAGAGATGTATTTGGGTATATATACCCAGAATATGGATCGCCCGGTGTAATTGGATTTAGAACGCCTGCGTCTTACAGTGACACGGTTTATGATTTACAATGAGGAGGTGAATGAGGAATGAGAAATTTAATTAAAAAAATAAGGAACAAGGATGTTGGTTCAATTGGTATTGGTGCAATGATTGTTTTCATTGCAATGGTTCTTGTTGCAGGTATTGCTGCTTCTGTTTTAATTCAAACAAGTACCAGACTTGAAGCTCAAGCTCTTCAAACTGGTCGTGAAACCACTGAAGAGGTTTCAACAGGTATTGCAATCTACAACATTGAAGGCTATACATCTGATTCTTCAGGTGGCGATTTAGAAAGAATGGTTATAATGGTAAGACCTAGGGCTGGCTCTGATGGTGTTGATCTTGGGGAAACATACATTGAACTATCAAATAGTTCAAGAAAAGTCGTATTAAATTATACAACTTCAAAGTTTCTAGACCCGGCTGGAAAGGATGCTGTATTTACAGATTTAAGTATATTTCCAGATGATGATTACGCTTTTGGTGATGCAAGTAACACAGATGGTTCAAAATTTGGGATAATGGTTATTGAAGATGCAGACGGCTCATTTACAAGCAAAGATGAGGTTGTAATGAACAGAGGAGACAAGGCATTTCTATGTATAAATCTAACAGGTTGTTTCAACAATGTTTCAGAGAGAACTGATATGTGGGGAATGGTAGTTCCAGAATTTGGTTCCCCTGGAATAATTGCTTTCAGAACACCTGCTTCATTCAATGGAAATAACGTCTTTGACCTACAATAAACATAATATAGTAAAATATAGACTGGTGTAGTATTAACTACACATCTTATTTTTTATTTTTTTTTAGTTTTTTAACTTATAAACTTTTTTTATTTAATGCAAACAATTGCAAAAACCATAATTTTTTATTCTATTTATTGTTTCTTATTTTAGGATGGGCTCTCTTTTTGGGTGCCTTTTAACCTTATTTAATGGGAGGTGAGAAGAGTTAAAATCCCTTTAACTCAAAGGATGCGGCATGCTGATGACAATGCAGCAATTGGAGTTGGAGCATTGATTATCTTTATTGCAATGATTCTTGTTGCAGGAATTGCTGCTTCGGTAATTATTCAAACAATAAATAATCTTCAACAGCAAGCATTGATAACCGGTGAACAAACTGCAAGAGATGTTTCTACTGGTTTGAGAGTAACACATATTAGCGGGCATAAAAGCGGATCTACAATTGATTTGATGGCAGTTTATATAAGACCTACTGCAGGTTCAGCAGATATTGACCTTACTTATACATATATATCATTGTCAAATTCAGATAATCAAGTTATTCTTAATTTTACAAATAGTACTTATGCAAGTAGTGTATCAAATGGACTTTTTGGAACGCTTGATGATACAAAAATTACTGCGAACTCGTTTGGTGTTTTGGAAATTAGGGATATTGATAACTCAAGTACCTCAAGCACCCCAGTAATTAACGATGATGATTTTTTTGTTTTATTGATTAATACGACCCAATGTTTCTCGGGTTTAAGTACAAGAAAAGAAGTAACTGGGAAAGTAATTCCTGAACAGGGAATAAGTGGAGTTATTAGTTTTACTACTCCTAGTTCTTTTGTTGATACAATAATAGAGTTACAATAAATTATTATTTTAGATTTTAACCAAAAAATACCTTTGCTATTTCATATAGCTCCATATCAACTGTTTTTGATTTTGACAAAGCTTCTTCTAGTGGTACTGGTATTATTTTATATCCTTGCAAAGCAACCATTTTACCAAAGTCTTCATTTTTTATACATTCAACTGCGGCAACGCCAAATCTTGTAGATAGAACTCTATCATATGCAGTAGGGGTTCCTCCTCTCTGAACATGGCCTAAAACAGTAACTCTTGTTTCAACATTCATACGCTTTTCAATTTCCTTTGCTAGATAATTACCAACTCCACCAAGTTTTACATGGCCAAATTCATCTTTTTCATCGGTTTGAACGATTAATTTGGTTTTATCTGTAGAGCCCGTTGTGCCAGCATTTGAATTATTATTAACTTCATCAGTCTGAGGATGTGCTCCTTCTGCAACAGATATAATACTAAATGTTTTTCCTCTTGCATATCTCTGTCTTAGATTATGACAGACTTCCTCTATATTGAAAGGGACTTCAGGAATTAATATTTCATCAGCACCACCTGCTATACCTGCAACAGTTGCGATCCACCCTGCATGTCTGCCCATTACTTCAAGTACAATTACTCTGTGATGAGATTCAGCAGTGGTATGTAGCCTATCTATTGCTTGTGTAACAATTGAAACTGCAGTATCAAAACCAAATGTGTAATCTGTTCCATATAAATCATTATCTATTGTTTTTGGAATTCCTACCACAGGAATTCCCATTTTATGAAGTTTATATGCAACACTAAGTGTGTCATCTCCTCCGATAGCAACTATACTATTTATACCAAATTTTTTAATGTTTCCAATTATTTTTTGTACATCTCTTTCATCATTAAAAGGATTTTTTCTAGATGTACCAAGAATTGTTCCACCTTTGGTAAGTATACCAGAAACTGAAAAATCTGTAAGTAATTCCATCTGGCCATTAATAAGGCCTTTCCATCCATTTTTAATGCCAATTACTTCATAATTTAATTGAGAAGATTTTCTGACAACAGCACGAATTACTGCATTTAGCCCCGGGCAGTCTCCGCCACCTGTTAATATACCAATTTTATTCATTAGGACACCACCTTTAAATTAAATATATATATGAATCTCTTTTTATCTTTTATTTATATTTATTTTATAATACTTTTTATATCGAAAGCATCCCTCCTAAAAATGCTTCAACAATAAAAGCAGTTATTGCAACAATCCATACAAATGGTACAAAAAATAGAAATGTAACATAAATATGCCCGCCTCTTAAAAGACGCAATGTATACGATAGCATAAAACAATGAATGACTAAAACAACAAAAATAATTATAAAATTCTGATTATAGATTGCAGGATCTATAAAGTAAAGTATACTTCCAACATTTACTCCTTCTAAATTTGTAAAAGGATCACCTACATTACCCATTATATTATTTAAATGTCTGCCGATAATAAGGGAAACATAAATTGCAAAAGCAATACCAAAGGTAATGCCGCCAAATAATGCAACGGATGTATTTATTATTGTCAACTTTTTAATTCTTAGATCTCTAATTTTTCTTATGTTTTCAGCAATCATTCTTGATACATTACGTGGATTTGCAGCAGCATATGTTGCTTCCCGAAACATCTCACTTGCCCTTTGAATATAATTACTTCCGGTATCAACACCGAACCATTCCCAAGAAGCACTATCATCAATTCTTGTTCGTAATCTTCTATAAAGATCTTTTATATATCTTGTTAAAATCCCATAGTCTTTTTCGCTTAGATAATACACAGATTCATTGATTTTTCCTCCTCTCATTGTGGCAATTGAACCAAGGGCTGGTAGAAAACCAAGAAAGTTTCTTTCTTTTCTTGTTATATTTTGCTCTTCTACAAACACTATAACGCCAATTAGAAGAAAGGGAGATATTGAGATTGCAAATAGAATTTCAAAGGGAATTGAATTAATTAATGGTAGAGATATGTAAAAATTACCAATGAAAAAAACAACTACGAGGGTTATAGATACAATTATTGAAATTTTAAAATATTTGTCTAATTTTTCTTCTACTTTACCTTTATCACCTGTTAAATGCCATATTCTATCAGCAGGAATCATTGCTTTAAGTAGATACATAAGCATCCCCTCGCTGATAATCATTAGAAATGATGACAAGTAAACAAAAGTAGTCATACTCTCAACACCAATTATAATTGGTAAAACAATTCCTAATGACATTACAAATATTATTGCAATTAACATACCAACATAGACTTCATTTAGAATTACCACGTTTTCATTACTTGATTCATACATTGTTTTGTATTCTTCAATCACTGCTTTTTGCTCTGTTTCAATAAACTCTCTGTGTTCAATACCGCTATCAAGACTTTGAGAAAACCTGTCTAAAAAATCTCTAAAAATCTTACTGGGGGTTCTATATGATATAAATCTAAAGGTTTTTGAAAGAGGTAGGCGCCATTGAGTCGATAGAGCACTTATTTTTTGTAGCTCATCTCCAAGTGCACCATATACTGTTTTTCCGCCTAATATGTTAATAATATCTCTTAGAGTTAAATCAGAAATAGCCAAAACTCTTAGATGCGTGATAAAAAAATGCATTTTGTCATTTATGTCATTTTCTCTGTTTTTCCAGGAAATAAAAGGATAAAAAAAACCTAAAAATATTGGAACAATCCCACCAACCATAAATGTTATTGGGTTAAAGCTGAGTGGTATTGTTAAAACCATGTCTAAAATAAAAGGTGTCAGACAGACAATTATTCCTAATATAATTAAGGGTGCTAATGTTTGCGTGTAAAATTTTTTAGGATTTTCAAGGGATCTATAAGCAATTTTTAACTGTTTAATAAAATCCTTCTTTTCTTTGGATTCTTTTTCCTCTGAATCCTTCTTTTTTTTTTCTTTTTTTTTCTTTGCCATTTTTAATTACCAATTGTTATAGGTAGCCCTTTTTCTCCTTCTCTATAATATGTCCATATAAACTGTACAACTTCATAATAATCAAGGATGTCTTCTTCAACCATTCTTTCTAAAATGAGCTTTCTACGATCATACACCGCATAGATTTCAGCAAGATCTGCATATCCTGCGTTTCTTGCAATTTTATCTTCTAAGACAAAGCTGTTTCTATTTGCTCTGAACAAATGTTTATCTTCAACTGGGTTCCATTCAAATGCTGTTCTTGCCATAACACCATCTACTTCTCTATTGTATCCCTCGATTTCTTCAATTGTTATGCATCTTCTAAATTTCTTTCCATTTTGTTCAACAGCCATCTGTATTACTACTAGGTCAAGGTTATCCATAAACGTCTTAGGAACATTTATTGGATCACCAGTGAATCTCTGAATAACCTTTGTAACAGTTGCTGCATGAAAAGTAGTCATACAAGGGTGCCCTGTTTGCATAGCACCAAAAACAATGTTACCTTCAGCCCCTCTTACCTCTCCAGGTATTATATAATCTGGTCTTGATCTTAAAGCAGCTTTCAATAGATCAAATAAATCAACTTGACCTTCCTTTGGCCCTGATGTTTTTGTAAGTAGTCTTTGCCAGACAGTATGAGGTACCTGAAGTTCAGGTGTGCTTTCAGCTGTATATATCTTTTTTTCAGGTTGAATAAATGGAACTATTGCATTCATAGTTGTTGTTTTTCCACAAGCAGTTTCACCACATATAAACAAACTTCTGCCGTATTGTAAACAAAGCCATAGATATGCAGCAATACCTGAACTTAATGTTCCCCATTTAATGAGTTCAGTTACACTAATAGGAGTTTCTGTAAAACGTCTTATTGTCATAGTAGGGCCTTTAATGCTTACTTCATCACTATAAACAATATTTACTCTACTGCCATCTGGCATTACACCATCAGATATTGGATGACCTTCACTAACTGGACTTCCCATCTTTTCGCTTAAATTACGGGTAAATTCTGATGCAGTGTCTTTATCGACTTCAATATTTGTTTTAATCATTTCAAAAACTTTATGGATAAGATGGACTTTTTCACCAGTTATAACATGAAGATCTTCTAAATATGGGTCATGCATAAAACATTCTAAGGGTCCAACCCCTACTATTTCTTTAATTAGAGAATATTCAATATTATTTTTTTCAACAGTTGTTACTTTTACCTTTTTTAATTTTTTTAAAGCACCTTTCTTTTTTAAATCTATATCACCTGCATTTTCATCAACTTCAACAATCTCATTTATCAATTGTTTGAAAATTTCAGTAAGTTCCTTATCACTTACAATGCTATCTTTTTCTGGTGCTTTTTTTAGTATTCTTTTTGTAATTATATCAAACTTTTTTTTCTCTCTTTCATTTAATTGAGGTTCTACTGCATGGTATTCTATATCTGTCATATCTCTGGTTCTATATATATGAACAAAAACAGGGCTATCAGTTGAATATATTAAATTTGGATAATCCTCATTTTTTGATTCACGAGGTAGTTTACTATAAAAAACAGGTCTACTCATTTTTTTCTCAATAATGTTCAGATAATCTTTAAGATGTGGATTATTTTTAAGCATATTTCTAATTTCATCATTATCCATTTTTGTCATTTTTTTTCCCAATTTTTCCAATCTTGAAATTTTTTCAATATATCTTATTTTTTTGAGTTATATTGATATCGGTAGACCTCTTTCCCCTTCTCTATAATAAGTCCAGATAAATTGTACGACTTCATAATAGTCCATGATGTTTTCTTCGACCATTCTATCAAGAATATGTTTTCTTCTATCGTAAACATCATATATCTCCATTGTATCTGTAAAACCTGCATTTTTTGCAATTCTTTGCTCTAAGATGTAGCTGTTTCTATTTGCCTTGAAAACATGTACATCGTCTGTTGGATTCCATTCAAATGCAGTTCGAGACATAATACCGTCAAGTGCTTTGTTGTACCCTTCGATTTCATCAATAGATAGGCATCTTCTCAATCTTTTGCCTTTTTGCTCTATTGCCATCTGAATTAAAACTACGTCTAGGTTATCCATAAATGTTTTTGGAACAGATATTGGATGACCTGTAAATCTCTGGATAACCTTTGTAACAGAACCTGCATGAAAAGTAGTTAGACATGGATGACCTGTCTGCATGGCCTGAAATACCATTCTCCCCTCAATTCCTCTTGTCTCTCCAGGTATTATATAATCAGGCCTTGAACGTAATGCTGCTTTAATAAGATCAAAAAGCTCTACATGACTCTCTTTAGGTCCCGTTGATTTTGTCAGTAACTGTTGCCAGACTGTATGAGGCACTTGTACCTCTGGTGTGTTTTCTGCTGATAATATTTTTCTATTTGAGGGAATAAAAGGAATTATTGCATTAAGTGTTGTTGTTTTACCAGATGCAGTCTCGCCACATACAAATAAACTTCTACCATATTGTAAACAAAGCCATAGATATGCAGCCACCCCAGAACTCAAAGTCCCCCATCTTATAAGCTGGGTCACACTTATTGGTGTTTCTGAAAATTTTCTAACAGTCATACTAGGTCCTTTTAAACTTACATCCTTACTATGAATAATATTAACTCTACTGCCATCAGGTAGGGTTCCATCTGCAATCGGTTGACCTTCAGATACAGGACTTCCTATTTTTTCGCTAAACTCTTGCGAAAAGGTGTTTGCCCATCTATCATCAATAAAAATATTTGTTTTTACCATTTCAAAAACTTTATGGATAAGATGGACATTTTCCCCTGTTATAATGTGAATATCCTCAATATAGGGGTCTCTCATAAAAGGTTCAAGTGGACCTCCACCGACAATTTCTTTTGTTATATCATATTCAATTTCCTTTTTTTCAATAGATGTAACCTTTACCTTTCCACCCTTGGAGACCTTTATACCTTTTTTTGGATTAATTTTATCTGATTCTTCATCAATAATTGTTAAATTATCAAGTGCTTCTCTAATTGCATTTCTAAGTTCATCAGGAGTTTTTATATTTGTTTTAAGATGAGCTCTTTCATATAACAATTCCTTTATTAAATCGCATTTCTTTCTTTCAACTTCATTTAGTAAAGGCTCTACTGCAAAATACACCTTTCCTTCCATATCTTTTGTTCTATAGATATGAATAAAAACGATTCCTTTAGTTGGATAGATAATATTTGGATATTGCTCTTCACCTATATCTTTTGGAACTTTACTATAAAAAGTAGGTACTCCAATTTTATCTTTGATTTTTTCTAAATATACTTTAAGATGAGGATTTTCATTGATTAGTTTTTGTTCTTCATCTTCCTCCATTTTTGTCATAATTCCTCACCTCTTAGAAAGCAACACCACTTGTTTCGATAGTAAGTCCTACACCCGGTCTAACAGAAAAAGTGGTTAAAGCCTCATACTTATGACCAGCTCCATTAAATTTTTCTAAATATATATTATGAACAATGCCTATACCTGGGACAGATTCCCTTGAAACCCTAAAATGAATGTCTGAAATCATTTGGAAAGCATTATTAATTCCAGTTGTCCATTCATTTGGATTTCCTGTTACAATAATTATTTTTCCAGACCCTTTCAAACGATTAAAAAAGGTTGTTAAATCAACTAAATTACCTTCATTTAAGCTTTCAATCAGAAGAGTTGATAACGAATCAATAAAAATAATTTCAGGATCAAAAAGTCTTTTACAAGTTGTTAAACCTTCAAGAAAAGTTGTCTTAGGTTTTGTTTCAGCAAGCATAACCTCAGTTGAAATAAAAAATAATTTCCCTGACATCAGATACTTTCTGATATCATAACCAACTGAGGCTGTTTGCCTTAAAAAACTTTTAACTGTATATTGAGTTGATACATAAGAACAAGTATTTCCATTTTTTAAAAAACTAAAACAAAACCTCTGGCAAAAGATACTCTTACCCGTTCCTTCTTTTCCTTCTAAAAAAACCAAAGAACCATCTGGTAAACTCTGACCAAATCTTTGCGCAAAACCATCCTTTTCGCCCTTTCTTTCTAATATTAAAGATTTAACCGACGGTATCTTGAGTCACCCCATCCGATTTTTTTAAATTGTAAATACAAATTCATCATATAAAGCTTGAGGGCCAATTATTCTTAACACATGGTCTCCATATGAAATTTCACTTGTATCTATATAAATTGTTGCAAGTTTTCCAGATTCCAAACAGGAGACGGAGAAGTTGTAATTAGATGTTGATATTAAATCCCCGTTGATAAATAACTGAAATGTTTCATTTGTTATGATAAATTTTTTTTCACCGATATTTTTTAAATAAAACAATCGATGATTTCCATCACCTGAAAGTGGAATATGAAATGGATCATTTATTATTATGAAATCCAAATCAAGTTGATTTTGAACTCTTTCTTCTCTTTTACACAAGCTATCGCTGGTATCACTTGCAACACTATAGATTAATCCTGAAACCATTCCTGCAATTACCACTGTTGCAATGAAATATAGTACACGAGTGCCTGTTAGGCTAAATCCCATGCGTCCCCTCCAATTTTAGTTATATATTTTCACAGTCATATATACCATTTTCGGTTATAAGCTTATTTCTTTTAGACCCGGTTGCTGAAACATTTACCAAAACCTTTGTTTCTTTTTCTGGATATAGATAAGGTTGTAAATGTATATAGGAAGTATCTGTTCCATTGACTAGAACATTGAATTTTTCCATTTTAAGATTTGTACTACCAATATTTTCAACTGAGATATTTAGATAGGTATATTGTTGGGTTTGTTCATCTTTTACGTCTATAAATTGAATCGGTGTGTTCATCATATTATAGCTTGTATTTACCCAACAAGAATTTCTTGCAGTATTTGAAACACGCAATTCATCAAGAGTTCCAGTCATTCTATCACCTATTAATAAATCTACTAAGTTTGTTGGAATAACCCCAGTAAGACTTGTTGAATTTGCCAGTTCTCCATCTTTATATAATGAAAGAGTGGAGCCATCATAAGTTAATACTACATAATGCCAGTTTGAATCAATCGATGTTGTTACATTTGTATCGTTTAC
>Ga0272442_10008167_pt1 | contig 13352 bp, 10 predicted proteins | sample SSMForm2O_FD_200262 | JGI IMG/M metagenome (GOLD analysis project Ga0272442, IMG submission 200262) | Marine sediment archaeal communities from Little Sippewissett salt marsh, Falmouth, MA, United States - SSM-Form-2O | ecosystem: Environmental > Aquatic > Marine > Wetlands > Sediment ...
ATGCGGACGAATCACAGAACGGCCAGGTGAAGAAGGTGGACAGCGCAATTACTTCGGAAGGCAGCCTGACCGGAAGAACATGGGAAAGGACAAAGGCCGGAACCGCGGCTTTCGTAGCAGCTAATCTCGCTGATTATGATGTGCTGCTCGTTTACGGCCAGGGTGACGCATCAGACTCACAGCTCAGGGATGCGGGAAACCAGTGGCACTCCATACTGAATGCATTTCTTTCGGTAGGAGGCGTGATCATATTTACTGAAACCGGAGGCCGGAATGCCGGCACGTGGAACATATTTGATGCCGCAGGAATCTTCAGCTGCAGTTCGATCACGGACACAAGCGGTTCCACGGCCGTTGTAGTGGACCCGGGCGATACGGTGGCTCAGGGAGTCAGCACGAGTTATCTCGCCTCGTCGCACAGCTTTTTCTTCAACTCAGCCGAATCCAGGGTGGTGGTCGAAGAACAGGCCACGGGCAGACCGTTGGTCATTCACAAGGTGTTTACGCCCTGATGCACCGGTCCGGGAGTTTCCTCCCGGGTGCCCGGTTTGTGTAAATTAAATAATATCAAATAATTAAGCAGTGTCATGTCAGGTCTCTCCCGGTTGAATTATCAACGGATCGAATCAATAATTTAATATACGGGATGTGAACCTGTTTTGAGAAGGAGGGCACAATCATGACAGTAATTCTGCTTACCTCTCTGGTTCTGCTTTCGGCCATGGCCAGCATTGCTTCGGGCTCATACATGTTCTACGTGGTCATAAGAAACAGAACTATCGGGCATGAACCCATCGGCTACGTGACAGAGCAGACCATGGGGCTCGGTACACAGAAGAAAAACAGCATGATTCTGGGCGGAGCTTTTGCCCTGTTGTGCGGCATAACATTGCTGGGCGGGCTTTTCATTTCCGCATAGGCATATACTGGGTCGAATACATAACGATAATTAAAGGAGCAGGGATATGGATGCTGAAGCTGCAGGGGCAAAAAGAAAAGGTCACCTCTTTGTCGTAGAACAGGATCAGAAATGGCTGGAAGAGCTGGAAGCCCAGGCCGGGGAGCACGGCATACCCACTCTCGGATACGGACTTCTTACCGATGCCATGGACACTCTTAAAAGCGAGAAATCCATCGCGCTCGTTCTCGGAGATTCAAAGGGCCAGAATCTTACTAACAAGGTGACCAGAATACGCGATGATGAAGACTTAAGCGGGATGCCCGTTATTGGCTTTGTAAAAGATCAGAATTCCGAAGATTTGAAAAAGGCATTCGAGATCGGGCTGGATGATTTTGTCGCCCACGCAACCATACAGAGCTTTAGCCGCAAGCTTTCGGCCCTTCTCCAAGAAAAGGACTGGGACGCGGTCAGGGCTCCTTCCGGCACCGCGCTTCTCGCGTCATCAGACAGGATTGAACGCATTAGCTGGGCCAGGATTTTAAGAAGAATCGGTTTTGACGTGCATTTTGCATCTGATCAGGAGGAGTTCAGCGCCGGCATGGACGGCAGCAGATCCTTTCGCATCGTAATCAGCAACGAGGAACTCTGGACGCAGAAACTGGGAGAAAAAATGCAGCAGGCGTTTTCAAAGGAAGACGTGTCTGTTTCTCCCATGATAATCCTTCATAACGGCAGCGGCGTATCGGGCGCGGCGGCTTCGCTGACAGGGCATCCAAAGGTAGCCGCTTTTAACAAAAAGCATCCGGCCGAGAATGCAAATCACGTTATCAACAGGCTCATGGCGCCTCCACAGTCCGAACTCAGGAGAAGCCCCAGGCTGAACTACAGCGTCCCCGTAAGCTACAGAATCGGTGATTCAGCAGAAGATCTTCTTGGATATTCATGGAACATAAACAAAACCGGCATCTTTATCCGGACTCTGAACCCTGCACCCGCTGGCAGCGCATTGACCATGGAATTCAGGCCTCCCTCGGGTAGAGGCACTGTCATAGTCGAAGGCCAGTCGGTGTGGTGCCAGAGGCTGGGGCTCAAGCGCATGATGTTCTCTCCGTCCGGAATGGGAGTCGTTTTTACAAAAGTACCACTCGCAGACTCTGCCGCCCTTGAAGCAGGATACAACGAGCTTCTGCGCATATCATACGACAGGGAGGGGGCGTAAGAACGATGGATTCAAATACCAGGAACAGCACTGACAATCCCGTCCAGCCTGACGTAAAGAAAAATCTATGGAACAACACCGAGATAGCGGACGCTCTCAGCTCTGTTCTCGCCATACTGGCGCATGATTTTAAAAGCCCGCTGAATGCAATGTCGCTTGGAATGGAAATACTCTGCCCTTCCGGAGAAAACACCGATGACGATACACAGGAGATTGCGGAGGAAATCAGGCGCGGTTCCGGCGAGATATTGTGGATTATCGGCAACCTGGACGCGCTTGCGGCGCTTCTGTCGAAAAATGGCAGGTACAGCGATTCATTCTCCAGCGTTGCACTGAACGACATCCTTGCATCAAAGGTTCACGGGATTGAGCAGGTACAGGATCACTGCAGCTTCAGCGTCCGGTCCGCCCGGGACGCCGCCGGGTGGGGAGACCCGATCGTAAGCGGCCGCATCATCGAAAACATGCTCAGACTGCTGTCGAGGTACTGCCAGAACGGCTCAGAAATAAATGCTCAGACTTCCATAAACGAAAACGGTGAGAGCCTGATTACGGCCGGCAGCTCCACGCCCGTGTTCATACCTTCCAGAACCGGAAAGGGTTTTGAGAAGATCCGCCTGGACAGGGGGCTTGCTCTCACTTACAACACCGTTGCAGCCGAAAGAACCGGCGGCCGCTTCAATGTCACTGCCAGTGAAAAAGGGGAACTGACCTTTACGTACATACCGGCAAAAGCGCCGGAATAAGAAAAAACTCAAGAATCCAGCACTTCTCTTACCTTGTTTAAAAGCACATTTGCGCTGAAGGGCTTTTCTATGAACTCAACGCCTTCTTCCAGCACGCCGTGATCCGCAATCACGTCATCCGTGTACCCCGACATGTACAGCACCTTCATCTCGGGATGAAGGGGCAGCGTGCGTTCAACCAGTTTCCGCCCGTTCATCTGCGGCATTATTACGTCCGTCAGCATCAGGTCGATCTGCTCTTTATGCTCTTCGCAGATCATGAGCGCCTCGCCGCCGTTCGCGGCTTCGAGCGTTTTATATCCGTCTCTTTTCAGGATTCTTACGATAAGGTCCCTGAAGATGCCTTCATCCTCGACTACAAGGACGGTCTCGGTCCCCGTCTTCATGGGAGCTGTCGACATCTTGTTAACTTTTCTCGTTACGGGCCCGTGCACGCGCGGAAAATACATGTTGAAAACCGACCCCTGGCCGGGCGCGCTCTTGACACGGATGCTGCCCCTGTTCTGCTTTACTATGCCGTAAGCGGTTGAAAGGCCCAGTCCGGATCCCTTGCCCGTCTCCTTGGTCGTAAAAAAAGGCTCGAACACACGCGCTATTACGTCTTCGCTCATTCCCACACCCGTATCGCTCACGCTCAGATTCACATAATCTCCCGGCGGAACGCTCCACCTGTTGCTGTCCATCTTCTCCATCAGCTTCGTGTTCCGCGTGCTTATGGTAAGCGTTCCACCTGAGGGCATTGCGTCCCTGGCGTTTATGGCCAGGTTCATAAGCACCTGCTGAAGCTGGTTGTCGTCCACCTTTATCGCGCCCAGGTTGCTTTCGAGCTTCGTCTCGACGTGTATGTCTTCCCCGATTACGCGCTGAATCATCTTGAGCATCTCATTTACCAGGTCGTTCAAATCGATGACCCTGGGCTTGCTCGGCTGCTTGCGGCCGAATGCCAGGAGCTGCTTTGTGAGCTTTGACGCCTGCCTGCAAGCGCTCTTTATCTGCTGAATATCGCCCTGCAGAGGATCATGCGGACTCAGGCTGTCCCTGAGTATGTCCGTATAGCCGGTTATGGCGCCGATAAGGTTGTTGAAATCATGAGCAACACCCCCTGCCAGACGTCCAATGGCCTCCATTTTCTGGGCCTGAAGGAGCTGCTCCTGCTTTTCCTTCAGAACTTCCTCCGTGCTTTCGGGATCGGAAATCGCCAGAAAAGCGCTGGATATCTCATTCTGTTTTACAGCCAAACTGTACCTCTATATATATTGTAATACTTAACTGGATATCGCGTAACAGGGAGATATCTCCCGGGTATGTGCTTTATCCGGAAGCGGCATCCGCCCGGCATTCATCCATCTGCCGCCGGATATTAAGCTCAATCTCATGAAAAGACAGCTGCAGGAGCATGAGCTGCTCCAGTACGCAACGCGCTGTCCTGCCAGGTTCTATGAATCTTACGCCCAGACCCCTGATGTCCCCCACGTTCATGAGGCGGACGACTTCGGCCATGACAACGATTCTTTCCATTGCACTTTTATCGTCAATATCGATGAATATGCGCATCTCGGGTTCAGGATCCACCGGAACTCCCACACCCCCGAAGTCCAGAAAAGCCCCCGACATGCTCAGGTTCGCTATCCTCACGCGCATACTGATATTCGAAATCGTGACTTTTGCCGTGTAACTGCTCCAGACCCTGGGCTGGGCCCTGCGCTCATACTCCCTGTGTGGTTTTTTTTCCATGTATGGAAGCTTCAGCCTGTCGAGTGACTCGCAGAGCCGGTTAAAAACCTCGTCCCTGTCAAGGTTCACGAAATTCACCCTGAACCCGGTGCTCGCGGCATCGGACGGGTCAATAACCGTCCTGGTCACCCTTACGTCCATGGGTTTGAAGGCCTTCATTCCCTTTGGTTGAAGGATCACGGAAAAGACGGTTCCTACTTCCGGCGGCTGCATCGAGACTATGAACATGCCCGTCATTGAGAGTTCTGTCACGAAAAGATCCCGGCACTCGCCGTCGCCAAGGCGGCAGAAAGCTTTTGCCAGGGCGGGAATACTGGTTTTCTGATTCTGCCCGCTCACGACCCCAGAACCTCCATGACCTTTTTCATAAGCTCATCAACTGCAAAGGGTTTTCTAAGCAGCATTGTGCCTTCCTTGAGGATGCCCTGCTCCACTATTGCATTGTCCGTGTGGCCCGTAATGAAAAGCACCTTCATGCCCGGCATCCGGGGCGAAAGCGTATCCGCCAGCTCCTTCCCGCTCATTTCCGGCATAACCACGTCAGTAACAAGGATGCTTATGGGTCCTTCGTGCTCCCCGACTTTCCTGAGTGCCTCTTTCCCGCTTTTTGCCTCGATTACATTGAATCCTCTTGAGTCCAGCATGCGGCTTATGACCTTGAGCATAATGGACTCGTCCTCGACTACGAGGCACGTCATTCCGCTGCCGTGCTGACGGGGATCGGGACGGGATGAATGGGTCTTCTCAACCGGCTCCTCGGATGCAGGCAGAAAAATCCTGAAAACGGATCCTTTCCCCCGCTCGCTTTCCACCCTGATGTCCCCGCCCGTCTGCCTGACAATGCCGTGAATCGTGGGCAGGCCGAGGCCCGTGGTCCTGCTTTTATCTTTTGTGGTGAAGAAGGGCTCGAAAATGCGGGATAGAGTCCCGGCATCCATTCCGCTTCCTGTGTCGTGCACTGCAAGCATGACGTAGCCGCCGGGTTTAAGGTTCTCGAATTCCGCGGCACGGCCTTCATCCAGGATATGGTTCCTCAGCTCGATTCTGAGTTCTCCGCCCGACGGCATGGCCTCCTTTGCATTCATCACAAGGTTCATGACAACGTGCTCGAACTGCCCGGGATCAGCCTTTACGCCTTTGAGTTCATTGTCGGATTCGATCACGATCCGAACGTTTTCTCCTGCAATTCTCCTTACAAGGCTCATCATGCCGCCCAACTGCTCCTGCAGATCAATAACCCTCGGCTGCATGATCTGCCTGCGACCAAAGGCCAGGAGCTTGCGCGTAAGCTCGGCCACCCTGTCCGCTACCTGCCTTATTCCCTGTATGTCTGCATACTTGGGATCATCAACGCCCACATCCTCGACCAGAAGGTCGCAGTAGCCCTTAATCGCTCCCATCATGTTGTTGAATTCATGCGCCACACCGCCGGCGAGCTGACCCACGGCCTCCATCTTCTGCGCCTCGCGGAGCTGTTCCTCTTTCTCTCTGAGGGCCTTTTCTGCCATTTTTCGTTCTGTTATGTCCTGTGCAACAGACCTGCTCTCAACAACTACACCTTCTTCATTGAAAACCGGTTTCACATTAAGGTTTATCCATCTGTAATCCCCGTCTTTCCGCTTCATCTGCAGCTCGGCATTTTCTATCGGCTTTCCCTGCTTTAAGAGCCTGAACAGCTTTTTTGCCGTGGGAACACCATCCGGAGTATCCGAGTAAACATCCAGGACTTTCAATTGTGACAGCTCCCCGGGGTCATATCCAAGCATGTCAAGTGCGGCTTTATTGAAATTCAAAAAGGATCCATTAAAGGCATTGATTGAGCAGTATGCATTTGGCGCATCTTCGTACAGTTCGCGGAACAGCCTTTCACTTTCCCGTATCTTTTCTTCCGCGATTCTCCTCTCGCTGATGTCCCGGAGAAATACCATCGCTGAGGGAACTCCCTGATAATGTGTGACATTCACGCTCAACTCGACTGGAATATGTGAACCGTCCTTTTTTTTCAGATCAATTTCATATTGACTGGGTACATCCTTGCCTTTGGCGCGGTCCTGATATCGCTGGAACACGAGTTCCCTGTGTTCGGGAGCGATGAAGTCGAGGATATTATGCTCGATGATTTCTTCTTCTGAATATCCCAGCATTCCCAGCCCTGCTCTGTTCACAAATTTAATAACAGCGTTCTGGTGAATGACTATGCCGTCCATGCTGCTCTCGACAAGTTTTGAATATTTCTCCTCGCTGTGACGAAGAGCTTCCAGTGCGTACGTGCGGTCAGTATTGTCCCTGAAGAAGCCCATGACAAACTGTCTGCCCTTCAACTGCACAATCGAGGAACCTATGTCGCATATGATGACGCGGCCGTCTTTTAGAAGCACGGGAAGATCCTGCGCAAGAGGCTCATCTCCGCTTATCTGCTTCTTAAGTGCTTCATGCACCTGCTGCAGAGCGTCTGCCGGATGGATGTCATCCACTCCCATGGCAAGCAGCTCTTCTTCGCTGTATCCCAGCATGCTGCATATGGACGGGTTTGCCATGTGGAACTTCCCGGTATCCGGATCAGCGAGCAGGATTCCGTCTATCGCGCCTTCGAATATGAACCTGAACATCTCCTCGGACTCTTTAAGAGCGAGTTCCGCTTTTTTCCTCTCGTCAATGTCGCGCAGTATGCCGTTTACGCCCAGGAGATTGCCGGCATTATCCTTTCTGAGCTTCGCAATGCTCTCGAACCAGTGAACGTGTTCCTCAGCATCCCTGATCCTGATCTCGCTTGGAAACTCCCTGCCCGTCTCGATCATGCGCATGAAATCCCTTATCGCTGATTCCTGATCTTCTGGTTCAACTATCTGCAGAAAGTTTTTTCCCAGAAAATCATCAGGAGTGTATCCGTATTTTGCCACCCTGGGGGATACGTACTGTATGACGCCCTCTTCATCCGCCGAAAACAGTATGTCGATTGTATTCTCAACAAGATCACGGTACTTCTGTTCGCTCTTTCTCAGTGATTCCTCGACCTCCACCTGCTGTGATATCTCGATGCCGGTGCCTACGAGGTATGTTTTTGAATTAATGACAGTGCTTATTGCAGAAAAATAAAATGGTATTATCCTCCCGTCTTTTGTTATAGCCTCTGTTCTGATGCTGCTTCGGCCTTCCCTGAAAGCGCATTCAATCGCCTCTTTCACTCTGTCGCGTTCGTGTTCTGCAATAAATTCAAGAGAATTAGTGCTTGTTAATTCTTCCGGTGAATAGCCGAATATGGTTTCAGCATTTTTGTTCCATATGACATGGTTTCCGTCCTGATCAAGAACATAGAAAGTGCCCGGAAGACTGCTTATTATTGCTTCGAGAAATTCACGCCTGCCTCTGAGATCCTTATCATTCATCTTCAACCTCTGCTGAATGCGGAAAAACGTATAAAAACATACTAATACTTTTTTGCCAGGAACGTTACCGGGAGATAACTGACAGCATCAAACGAATGGATATTATTGAGGCATTCTGCGCATTAAGTAATCTTTGTCACAGATCCTTAAAACTTACTTCTTCCTCTGGTAACCGAATATGCGAATCGTGGTGAGCATGTGCGTGATCTGGGACATGCAGTCCATGTCCAGTTTTTCGCGGATCCTGGACAGCCGCTTCCACAGGCTCGTCTGCGACACGTCCAGCTGGTTGGCCAGTTCCTTTTCCCTTGGAAACCCCCTTTTTGCAAATTCGGCCAGCAGCTCCGCCTGTGCGGGCTCCAGCCTCAGCGATCTCAGGAAACCGCTGTCCTTTATGTCATAAAGCTCTTCACCGCTCTCGGTTCTCTCGGTGTAAAGACCGTAAAGACGCTTTACCTCCTGCACGATTGAATCAGTGTCTCCCTTGATCAGATAATCGTCGGCGCCGGAAAGAGCCGCCTGCATAAGCATTTCGATTGACGCATCGCCCGTGAGCATGAATATGGGCCCACGGTAATCGTTGTTCCTCAGCCGGCGCGCGCATTCGATCCCGTCAACGTCTTCTTCGAGATGAATATCAAGAAGTATTATGTCGGGCTTTTTCCCGGCCGCTTCTTCAAGGGCTGAGTCCGCTGTCGAGGCCGTAAACACCTCGAATGTGCCGTCAATCGCGATGGCGCGCGAAAACGAACGAAGTATATGCTCGTCGTCGTCTACCAGAAGGAGTTTACTGCTATGAGTCATACTCTGACCTCCTGACTGTCAAAAACGTATCGCAAACATGCAAACTATAACACATATGCAAATGTGTATGAAATTTCTGCTCCAGCCTATTTTATGGATTATACAGCACTGCACTGTATTTTGAAAACAATTAAGGATTAGTTGCAGAATTGCGGCACGCTGACCCCCTTCCCATAAGGGAAGGGGGCTGGGGGGTTAGGTTCCAGGGGAGGCAGGGGGCCAGGTTTCGACGTGTACTAGGGCAAGAATCCCGGGTCAGAAATAGTTTCTCCCGATTCCCCTGCAATTACCCGTGCATGAGGCCTGTCAGGTCTCTCCCTGTTGTATTTTACGCGTCAGCACCGACAATAAAATAAGCGCAGAAGAATAACAAAACTGTAAAAACGCGTCGGGAAGAAGGAGCAGGAGTGATAACGATGGAATTCACAGGCACGGCAGGATCCGAAAAGAAAACCGCGTCCTCTTCGCACAGGCACCTGAAAAGGATGCGCTCGTCATCGACTTTTCCCGCGCGCCGCGTGCTCGTGGTGGACGATGATGCCGGGCTCAGAAGCCTTATCAAACACAGCATCGAGAAGAACGACTTCCGCACCGATGTGGCCGGGTCCGTGCTCGAGACAAGGGCCATGCTCAGGCAGAAGCGCTATGCAGCCGTACTCGTCGACCTGATGCTGCCCGACGGCCGTGGAGAGGACGTGGTAAGAATGCTGTCCCTCAGATACCCGGACACGGCAGTCGTGGTCATGACGGGAATCGATGATGCAAGATCCGCCATAAGCACCATCAAGGCGGGTGCAGACGACTACCTGGTCAAGCCGGTGGACGCCGAAGTGCTCAGATTCTCCATAGAAAGGGCCATCGACCACAGGCGCGACAGCATGGAACTGGAGAACTACAGGCAGCACCTCGAGGAAAGGACCAGGGAATACGCCGAGAAAATCCAGGATTCCTTCATCAACGTGGTCACGTCCATGGCCGAGGCGCTCGAGGCCAAGGATCCGTATACAAAGGGGCATTCACTCAGGGTCGCTCAGTATGCAAAAAGCCTGGTAATGGTCATGGGCGGATCCGAGTCACTGCAGGAAGACATCTACCGTGCGGGTCTCGTTCACGACATCGGGAAAATAGGAACCAGCGAAAAAGTGCTGCACAAGCCCGGCAGGCTTACGGACGAAGAATACGGGCACATAAAGCAGCACCCCGTTCTCGGCGTAAAAATTCTCAAACCTGTAATGAACGACAACATTGTTCTCGAGGCCGTACGCCACCATCACGAGAGGGTTGACGGAAAAGGCTATCCGGACGGCCTGAAGGATAATGAGATTCCCTTTGCCGCAAGAATACTGGCCATTGCAGACGCATATGACGCCATGACGTCGGACCGGCCCTACCGCAGGGCCATGCCTCAGGAAAAAGCTTTATCAATCATACGCGAGGTCACGGGCACGCAGCTTTCGCCCAGGCCCGTACGTGCATTTTTTGAAGTAATCAGGATCAGGGAGGGAATTAATCATGTCTGACAACAAAATACTCCTGGTGGAGGACGACGATCATCTTCGCAAGCTGTTTGGAGATTTTCTTATTGCAAAGGGTTTCAACGTCGTAACAGCGGCCAACGGTGTCGAGGGCTGCGAAACCTGGATGCAGGAAAAGCCCGATCTCGTGCTGCTGGATGCGTTTCTGCCGAAAATGGACGGCTTCACCCTGCTTCAGCACATCAGGCAGCACCCCGGAGTCAGTGACACTTCCGTCATAATCATCACGGCCGTTTACAAGGACAGAGATCATGAAAAAGAGGCCAGGGAGAACCTGCGCGCGCTGGACTACCTTGTAAAACCTTTTCCCCTGCATCTGCTCGAAGAAAAGGTGCGCGGCATACTCAGCCCGGACGGCCCCAAGAACGCATCCGGCCAGGATGTGCCCGAGGAGCTGAGCCGCTTCTCCACGTCTTCTGTCGAATCCGTTCCCATGAAGGGATCGCTTTCCAATTACGCGGTCTGGCGCATACTGCATACCTTCTACCTCGAAGGGAGAACTGGAATACTTTCTCTCAGGTGGGAAAAACTCAGCAAGAAAGTCTTTTTCCTTAACGGATATCCGGTCTGGGTCGACTCGTCCCTGCGAAGCGAAACTCTTGGGCAGTTTCTGATCGCAAACAGCACAATCACTCAGCAGCAGCTCGACGAATCAATCGCGCATGTAAAAAAAACGGGCAGAAAGCTGGGCGAAAGCCTTATCGAAACCGGGGTTCTTTCGCCTCACGAGCTTTACGAGTCCCTCAAGTCTCATATTCAGCAGAAAATACTCAACTGCTTCGGCTGGGTGGAGGGTGAATACGAATTCGAATACCTTACCGAGTTCCCGGCCGACGTGATGGTACTCAAGCTGGAGCCTGCGAGGCTTATCCTGAGCGGGATACAGATATACCAGCATGCAGTTTCATGCGATATAGAAGACGCAATACGGGAGGAAACACGCATTATCGCCTCTGATCAGCCTCCGTATTCGGCTGCACAGCTCTGCCTGGATTCAGCGGAGAAGCGCGTACTGGATCTTGCATTATCCGGGATCACGGTGGGAGAGATACAGAACACACTTAAAACGAATGTATCCCCTCTCATGCACGCGCTGAAGTGCATGGACGTCATCAGACTGCATTCAGGCGGCCGGGGCGTGCAGAGCCTCATCCCGCCCGGACCTGGAGCCGGGAGGCCGGAATGGACCTCTGAAGGAAACCTGTCCGCAGTGCTGGACGAATTCATCATGGAATACATGAAAATCAAGGAGCAGAATTTCTTTGAAATACTCGGCGTCAGCCGGACCGATTCCAGAGAGAAAGTTCTCGATGCATATAAAAAGCTGGTCAGGCGCTTCGGGCCGGACGGTTATTTCGGGCTGGTTTTCCGGGCTCCAGGGGAACCGAGAGAAAGGGCCCAGGAGCTTTACCTCAAGATTCACGAGGCGTACAAGACCGTGATCGACCCGGTAAAAAGAGACGAGTACGCGCTCGGACTGCCTGGGCACGGAAGCGACAGGGCTCGCACGCCGGCGGTGAAAAAAACCGAAAACAGGCAGAAACGCATGAGCGCCGAGGAATCGTACAGACAGGGCCTGAGCTACATGAAGGCGGGCGACTGGATAATGGCCGCAAAGGCTTTTGCCTATGCCGCCGGGCAGAACGCGGACGAAGCCGCGTATTACGCCTACATGGGCTGGGCGAAATACATGGCGGATCAGGACAGAAACAGCTCCAGGGCAATTGAGGATATCGAAATGGCTCTGCTGCTTCAGCCCGACCTGGACACTGCATGCTTTTTTCTCGGATGCATCTTGCGGGATCGAAAAAATCCGGAGAAAGCTCAGACATACTTCAGACAGGCTCTCAGGTTCAACCCGCATAACAGGGATGCGGCAAAGGAGCTTCGAAAGCTTAAGGAGCTTCGAAAGCTGAAGCCCTGCAAAGACAGTGAAAAATCAGGACGGAACAGCGGAATTCTGGCCCGGCTAATGGGTGCAGTCACCACCGGAGGTACACCATGAACACATTATCGGCAAATGCCAGGCAGCACGTTTCGAATGCAGGCGATTCAGGCCATGAACATTCAGGCGGGACGCAGCCAATGATTATGCCCGTGTTGAAGGCACGGAAAATGGCACTGGAACTCAACACGCTCATCTCGGAAATACGGAATTCGGAACTTGATATGGAGACAATCTGCGCAAAGCTGTCCAGGGCCCTCGAATGCCTGTACTCGCTCGAGTCGAAAGATCCTCAGGATCCTTTTGCTTCAACCGATCTCTCCCTTGCCATGCACAACTTCAGGTTCTGTCTCAAGGAGATACAGGACGCGAGATCCGATGACGCGGACATTCAGGAGGCCATGCGCATGCTGGCGCTCATTCTGGCCATTCTGTATCCGGTATCCAGGGCACTGGAAAGGATGAAGAGAACTCCAGATGAGCCTGCGGCCATGGTAAAGGGACCGCTCAAGCCTGATCCCAGGCGTGTTCACGAACGAATCAGGATAGAGACAGACGTCGGCATTCAGAGCGACACCAACTTTTTCACCGGATTTGCCGAGGACATCTCGCGCGGCGGGATCTTTGTGGCAACTTTCGACGTACGACCCATCGGATCGAAAGTCTCACTGAACTTCAGCCTGCCGGGCGGGCATCTTGTGACTGCCACTGGCATCATCCGCTGGATTCGTGAATACAACGAAACCACACCGGACATTCATCCCGGGGTGGGCATTCAGTTCGACGGTCTGAGCGAAGAGGATTCAAGCACCATTAACAGCTTCTTTGAACAGCGAAGCCCCATCTTTTACGAGGAATAGGAGCATCATCATGGCCACAAACGACACAAGGCTTTCTGAAACCGGAAAAGGACGCGTTCTCGTGGTCGATGACGACAAGGGCATGAGGAACATGATCGGGCGTTTCCTCGAAAAGTCCGGGCACGAGTGCGACCTGTGCGGCCTGATTGCCGAAGCAAGGGACTTCCTTGAAGACAATGCGTACGCGGCCGCCCTTGTGGACATAATGCTTCCGGATGGAAA
>Ga0272442_10008169_pt1 | contig 13350 bp, 14 predicted proteins | sample SSMForm2O_FD_200262 | JGI IMG/M metagenome (GOLD analysis project Ga0272442, IMG submission 200262) | Marine sediment archaeal communities from Little Sippewissett salt marsh, Falmouth, MA, United States - SSM-Form-2O | ecosystem: Environmental > Aquatic > Marine > Wetlands > Sediment ...
TTCCGACGACTCCGGTGCAGCATGGCTCGACAGACGTTTCGTGGCGTCCATCCAGCATAGCAACCGAATGTCCACGGCCTGCCAACTTCGCAGCCATCAGACTGCCCGCCGGGCCTGCACCGATTACGATTGCATCGAACGTGTTTGTCACGACTGGAACGCTGGAGATCCCTGCAAAAACGTCTCCACCTTCGCAGGTAGTATAGCCACATGAAGTGGAGCTTTGTCGCTGTTGCAGGCAGTTCTCTCTCCTTGCGTTATTATGCTCTCTGACGGTATAGTTACGGCTGTCAACGCACACACGAGAGGCAGTATGGAAGGGAACGGCGACAGGGGTGGATTGCTGAGTGCAGGTGGCATCCTGAGCATTATCGTAGGCGTAGTGGAACTCGTAGTCGGCGGGCTGCTCACGGCGTCGGTGCTTCTGACGACAGGGGATTGGGAACTGAAGCTTCCTGACATTCCAGGCCTTGGAAGCTTCGACGTGATAACGTTCGACTCCACTCCCGTTCTTATCGTCGGAATTGTATTGCTCGTGCTGGGCATCTGGGCCGTCGTTGGCGGAATCTCTGCCCTGAAGAGATTCAGCTTCGGGATGGCCGTGACGGGTGCTCTGTGTGCGTTTCTGCCCGTGAACATGTTGGGTCTGCTGGCACTGATATTCGTGTCACTTGGCTCCAGCGAGTTCAGGACAGAAGACATATAGCGCCGAAGTGGCGGAATGGCAGACGCGCTACGTTCAGGGCGTAGTGCCCGTACGGGCATGAGGGTTCAAGTCCCTCCTTCGGCACCACCTAGTTGCTCATGCGCCTGTGGCTCAGCTGGATAGAGCGCAGCCCTGCGGAGGCTGAGGTCGTGGGTTCGAGTCCCACCAGGCGTACTTTGAACATCCTCCCTCTCTCCTGTCACTCCAGCGGGCGGTTAGCTCAGTGGTTAGAGCGCCTGTCTTACACACAGGAGGTCACTGGTTCAAGTCCAGTACTGCCCACCATTCCACCACATGCCTGCTGATTTAATGGCGGCCATGCCAGTCAAGCCCTCCACATACTCCCAAGTGTCCTTTGTCGCCTGCAGCGGAGGGTGGTACCATTCATTGGTTGCAGGAGCAACTATCCAGAGGAAGGCCCCCAGAGTACGTCCTCTGAAGTTGAGCCGCAGACCTTTCGACACCACAACCGACAGCTACACATGCACAACTCTGGTGCCATAGGAGCAGACTCACATGGGAGCACGTCAGCCCCCTTGCCATCATGGCCCGCCAGTTCGCGAGTAGAGGCGAGCGGGCACCTATTGCTCAAGTACTCGCTCATTGGCCTTGTTCCACTTCTCGGAATCGCCGCGTGGCAGGGGCAGACCCCAGTAGTCACGCTTCTTGGCCTCACAATCGGCACCATCGGTGTCTCCCTACTGTGGAGTCGCCTCTCCCTGGAAAGAGTGCGCTGCGAGAGAACTCTTTCGACCCGTGTCCTTTTTCCGGGAGAGCAATTGAATCTCGTCCTTCGTCTCATCAACGCCAAGTTGTTGCCTCTACCATGGGTTGAGGTGAGCCAGGCGCTTCCCTCATCCATGGTTTCTTCTGCAACCTCAGAAGAGACGCCGACTGCGGAACTCCACCACAGCACTTCCTTGTCGTGGTACGCGCGGGTAACATGGCGGCACCAATTCACCATGCCCAGACGCGGCAGATACATGCTTCCTCCTGTCAGCGTCAGGTCGGGAGATGTGTTGGGACTCTATCCCCGCCAGATTGACGATCCCGGGTCAGAACAGGTGACCGTCTACCCCCGAATCTACCCGATACGGAAGCTGACGATTCCGCGAAGTGACTCGTCGGGCGAACTTATTGGAGTGTCATCTCTGCAAGAAGACCCGACTCGCACGCGTGGCCTTCGCGACTACCAGCCTCAGGACGGCCTGAGAAGGGTTCACTGGAAGGCCAGCGCTCATCACGGAGAGTTGAAGGTCAAGGTCTTAGAACCGGCTGCTGTCTCCAAACTGAGTCTGGTATTCGCTGCAGACTCCTCGGCGGACGAGGACACGTTTGAACTTGCCGTGAGTACCATTGCCTCGGTAGCCAGATACTGTGTTGAAAATGGCATTCCGGTTGGACTGTCCAGCAACGCGCGTCTGCCGCATGGAGGTCGTACGTGGCATCTGGCCGAAGGCAGCGGAGCATCTCACCTGACATCCATTCTTGAGACGCTCACAGATGTGGGACCCGCTCCCGAAGGATCCCTAACCGGGCTCTCGCGAGACCTGCGCGTGAGGGCAACGGACAGCAAGGGCATTATCATCGTGACCGGAACTATAGGCGAGGAGCAGGCTCTTGAGTTCTCCAAGCTGGCACGGAAACACCCGTCACTGATTGTTATGGAGGTATCTCGCTCACGCTCTCGGACGCAGTTCCCGTTCGCCTGCGCGCGCATCACGGGCCCGGAAGACCTGCTCAACATGGGAGTCATATGACAGCTTCCATCTTCTGGACAAGACTCCAGCGCCCGCTGATTCTGCTTGCAATGCAGTCCTGCTGGCTATACGCATGGCTGGCCGTGGTCGAGCAAGCCGCGATTGGCCAGAAGGCCGTCGCCACGACTGTTGTATTGCTCCTGGTCATAGGGGCAGCATGGCGACAGATTCTGGTCCATTTCGTTCGTCGCCGAGTACTCGCAGAAATCCTGTATTGGATAGCGCTACCGATCGTGGCCGCGCTCGCAACAAAGGTGCTGCTCTTCCCCGATGCCCCGTTTGCACAGAGCGACTGGCTGGTCGCCCTCCCGCGCGCATTCGCCTATCTGCTCTACGAGACTCGACCAGCCGAGTTGTTGCTTGCCGTGGGAAGTGCGGCCGCCTGGTATTTAGGGGGCCGCTCCAGTGGCGGCGCCATCTCCTACGAGCAACTGCTGGGTCAGTTCCAACTTGGAATAGTGATGCTGTTCATGGCGCTGCTCGTGGGATACGGCCTCGAGAGCCTCGTGCCAAGGGCGGGGCTCCTTGTCGTGTGTTTCTTCGCGGTGGCACTTGCGGGGATCGCATCTGCGCGAAGCACGGAGGAGCAGTCCGAGTCCCAGAGACCAGGTCACGTCACCACCTCAGTGGTGACGCTCGTCGTGATTGTGTCAGGTCTCGGCATACTGATCGGAGCCATCGCTACTCCAGGATTGATCGACGCCCTCGTCGGCGCAGTCAAGTACGTTGCGCATCTCTTGGGAGAGATCGTCGCTTTCCTGGCGTCCCTGCTGCCACAACCCGAGTTCACGCCATCCGAGCCAAGCGTATCGACAAACACCGATGACTCGGCGCTGCGCGAGTTCTACAAGTCCATACCCGTTCCAGAGATACTGAGAAGAGGCCTGTTCATCGTGTGGGTTGTCGTTGTCATGGGCACGCTGCTCGTAGCCCTCTGGCGAATCTGTGCAGCTCTGCTGGAGCGCCTGCGTAGAGGCCAACCCGACTCGGGCGAGGAGAGGGAATCGCTTGAAAATGGATTCCTTGCGGACCTGCTTGCCTTGCTTCACATTCTGCGCACCCGTATCGGTACGCTGGCGCGCGGAATCCAGACAGCTTGGGCAACACGACTTCGCGGACGTGAACCCACTACTTCCCGCGCCGTATATCTGCGTTTCCTTGGGTGGGCCGCAAAGAAAGTGGCACGCAGAGAGCCATGGCAATCGCCCCATGAATACTCCTTCGCTCTGGCGGGACTGATTCCCGATGCCGCACTAGAACTTGCCTACATAACGGATAACTACGTACAGGCACGCTACGGCGGACGCGAACCCTCCCGTGACACAGTCGAGCAGATGGCCCGAGCAATCGAACAAATTAAGAAGGCGCACAAGACACGACCGACTCCCATGTCGCGCGAATCTCAGGAAGGACTACAATGATGACGCAGATGCAACAACAGACCAACAGCCAGATTGCCGATGTGAAGAGAGCGGCCGACCGCTTCAGAGACAATGTTGGCCGTGTCATAGTCGGCAAAGCAGACGTGATAGACCTGTGTTTCGTGGCTTTGTTGTGCGAGGCACACGTCCTTGTGGAGGATGTGCCCGGCATAGGCAAGACCACGCTGGCGAAGTCGCTGGCCAGGTCGATAGATGGCACCTTTCACCGTGTTCAGTGCACACCTGACCTACTGCCGTCCGACGTGACAGGCATCCACTTCTTCAACCAGAAGCTCGGCGAATTCGAGTATCGGCCCGGCCCCATACTCGCAAACCTGGTACTTGTTGACGAAATCAACCGTGCAACACCACGAACACAGTCGTGTTTCCTCGAATGCATGCAGGAACGGCAGGTAACCGTGGATATGGAGACCGTACCCCTTCCCAGACCTTTCATGCTCATAGCCACTCAGAATCCGGTGGAACTGGAGGGAACCTTCGCTCTCCCCGAGGCACAATTGGACAGGTTTCTTCTCCGCGTGAAAATGGGCTACCCCTCTTCCGAAGAAGAGAACGGGATGCTCGAGCGCTTTCGCAGGAGTGACCCGCTGGACACGATTGAGCCAGTCCTCGGCAAGGAATCTCTGCTCGGCCTGCAGACTGCTTGCAGGACCGTGCACGTGGAGGAATCCGTTCGCGACTACATTACCGAACTGTGCCGTGCCACACGCAAGGATTCCAGGTTCAGACTGGGAGCTAGTCCGCGAGCCTCGCTGGCCCTGCAGCAGGCATCGCAGGCGCTGGCCGCAATGAAAGGTCGGGACTTCGTGCTACCGGACGACGTGAAGGCTCTGGCTGTTCCCGTGCTTGCCCACAGGGTGTTACTGGAGACGTCGGTGTCCGTCCACGGGGCATCTGATTCAGCCGTCATCGAGCAACTGCTGGGCACGATCCCGGTGCCAGTCGACTAGGCAGAGATCGAACGCCTAGACACTGCGAGGCTCGATGCCTTCGCGCACAACGCGGTAGAGGTCGTCAGCGAGCGCCCTGATCCCCGAGGAGCTTTCCAGTTGCTCCAGCCAGCTCTGTGGCATCGCGTCCACGCCGAGTGCTACACCCAGTATCGCACCGGTGATGCAACCGGTCGAGTCGCTGTCCCCCGAGTGATTCACAGCCGCGAGCACTCCAGTCTCCCAATCGTCAGGGAACCGGGCAGCACAAAACACCGAGATGGCGAGTGCCTCCTCCCCAACCCAACCTTCCCCAAGCTGTTCGATTGCATCCCTTGGCGTCTCCACAGCCGCTGATAGAGCAAGGGCCTTCTCGAGCAATGTCAGTGTCTCCTCGTGCTTCGGCCACTTCTTCAGCTCCCTGACAGTCGCATCGAGACAGGAGTCAATCGACTTGCCTTCGACCAACCTCGCCACGAGATCGGCGAGCACTCCCGCAGGAAGGTAGCCTGAGGGATGGCCATGGGTGATTGCTGCGAACTCCGCACCGTACTGGAACGCTTGTCCGGGAGGAAAAGCCAGTCCCGCAGGAGCCGTGCGCATTACGCCACCGCATCCCTTTCGCTTGTTGAGGGGAGTCTTGAAGGTACCCATACGGCCGGTACGAAGCGACCAGAGACAGGTTGCCCCGGGCGCGCGATTCATGTACGGATTGTCCTGGCTGCGCAGCCAGCCAAGATAGCGGCGATAGACAGCCTGAGTGGGTCTCCATGACTCGCCGTGTCTCAACGAGAGGTACGCATCGATGCAGCCTCGAGCTGTGGCCAGCGACATCTGCGTGTCGTCAGTGAAGAACCCTGCCCTGAATTCACGCCACGGCTCAAGGCCACAGATACCTTCTGTGCCGTAGTCGACCAGGATCTGCTCGAGTTGAAGGAACTCAACGGGGGCGCCAAGCGCATCGCCCAGTGCCAGCCCCAACAAGCACCCCTCGTACTGTGCAAGCGAGGCGCTCTCAAAGGCTCCGATTCCATCTCCTTGGTCTTCCATGGTCTAAGGGGTTCTCTCATGCAACAGAGGCCCGCACTACCAGCGCACCTCAACTGCTGCCATCTTCTCCAGCGCCCTGATGAGGGCTTGCGAGCCGCTGTCGGACAGTCCCTCGCTCTCGACCGTGTGGTAGAGCTGATGGACCAGTGAGGTTGCGGGAACGGAAACCTTCAACTCGTGTGCTGCACCAAGCACCAGTGCAAGGTCGTGTTGCGATGCCCGCACCGGATAGCCACCCTCCAACTCACGAGATAGCATCTTTGGACCCATATTCTCAAGCTCCCACGATTGAGCAGCGCCAGCCGTCACGATGCTGAAAACCTTTCGCAGGTCAACACCGGCTTTGGCAGCCAGCGTGAACGCCTCACACACACCGCAGAGATTCACGAAGCACATGATCTGGTTGCACAACTTGGCCGTCGCGCCGGCACCTGTCTCGCCGACTCGCACAATCGTGCGACCGAGCGGCTCCAGGATGGGCAGAACATCGTCGAACGCCTTCTCGGGACCCCCGACCATGATTACCAAGTTTCCCGTTCTCGCGGCGGGCGCGCCTCCGCTCACCGGGGCATCCAGGAAAGATCCGTTTCGCTCTTCACACGCTGAGGCGACACGCCGGGCAAGAGATGGTTCCATGTTCGTCATGTCGATGACAATCGAACCCGGCAACAGTGCCGACACAACACCATCATCGCCAAGGTTCCAATTTGCGGAATCAGTCGCCGACTCAGCAGCAACAATCACGACTTCCGACGCCGCAGCTACCTCGGAAGGCCTAGAACCTGTTGCCGCACCACTACTCACACACTCGGCGACACCTTCGCTATCCGGTCCCCACACAGTCACCGGATGCCCGATCTCCATAAGACGCCAAGCGACGGACCGAGCCAACTGACCAGAGCCAACTACTCCAACCTTCGTCATCTTCCTTACCTCCAGTTTGGGGCGTTGAGTCATTGTATGAGAGCTCGATAGACGGGGCAAACCAACTGCAGCCGCTCTTAGCGCAGATTGTTCTGCTACCATAGACCACCCACGACGCGAGTCTGCACACAAGGAGGACGCTATGGCGCCAGAGGGCATGAAAGGAAAGGTCCAGACGGTATTGGGACCGGTAGATGCGGGCGAGTTGGGAGTCACACTTCCCCACGAGCACTGCCTTTTCGACCTCTCGATGTGGTTCGCGGAGCCGAAGCGCTCCAGCGAGCGCTTTCGGGCCTACCAACCGGTGACGCTCGAAAACTTAGGATGGGTCAGATTCCACCCGTACAACAGCCAGGACAACTGGGTGATGCTCGACGAAGATGTGGCCATCAGCGAACTTCAGCGATTGAGGAAGTTCGGCGGGATGTCACTCGTCGACATGTCCAACTATGGACTCGGTCGCGACCCCGAGGCCCTCGCGCGAATCTCCCGCGCCACCGGGCTCAACATCATCATGGGCTCTGGATACTACCTCGAACCGATGTGGCCCGCAGGCATCACCGAGGACAAGATGGTGGAGGACATTGTCAGGGACATAACGAAGGGTGCCGACGAGACACGCATCCGTTCAGGCCTCATTGGCGAGATTGGGACCGAACGATTCGGACCTGATCAGCCAATGAGCGATGGCTACTATATGTCTCTAAGGGCAACGGCCCGCGCACAACAGATGACGGGGGCACCAGTCAACATCCACCCCGGCCACAGCCCAGATTCCCCGCTTGAAATCATCGAGTACCTGGACAAGCAGGGTGCCGACGTCAGCAGGGTGGCAATCAGCCATATCGACCGCACTATCTTCATTCATGATATGCGGATCGAGTTGGCCAAGACCGGCTGCTACCTTGAGTACGACATGTTCTCCTTCGAGGGCTGGCACCAATGCCGCCACGTGCTATCCGAAGACAACCCCGTGAACGTGGAGGTGCCAAACGACGCAGGACGCGTCGCCGAGATAGTCCAGCTCGTTGATGCGGGCTTCATCAACCAGATACTCATCTCCCACGACCACTGCAGCAAACATCGTTTGTTCAAGTGGGGAGGCCCCGGCTACGCCCACATAATCGAGAACATCGTGCCGCTCCTCCTCGACCGTGGCCTGACACAAGAGCAAGTGGACACCATCATCGTCGAGAATCCTCGGAGGTTTCTGCAATTCGTGTAGGAGCTTAGGACGACTGAACAGGAGAGGGGCGCGCCACAGGGCGCGCCCCTCTGGTATCACAACTCGCAATATTCATGGCCCCTCGATCAAGGTCGCGTACGTCACCTCTTCAGTGTCCTCTCTCCAGTAGACAATCTCCACTCGGTCCCCGACCTCATGCGACATGATGACCTGCGCCAGCTCCTGGGCAGTCGTCACCTCGATGCCACCGAACTCCACAATCACATCTCCAGGCTGCAAGCCACCATTGTCGGCCGGGCTATTGGCGACGACCTCGGTTATGACCACGCCACTGTCCACGCTAAGCGAGTACTGGTCGGCCAGAAGAGGAGTGACAGTATAGAGGCCAACGCCAAGCCAGGCTCTGACCACCTTGCCACGATTTATGAGATCTTCGATGACGGGCAGCGCCTCGTCGATACTGATTGCGTAGCCCATCCCTTCCACACCAACTGTGGCAATCTTGACGCTGTTGATGCCAATGACCTGTCCCTGAGTGTTCAGAAGCGGGCCACCGCTGTTGCCAGGGTTGATTGCCGCGTCCGTCTGGATGAGGTCGAGGAGTGTCTGACCCGGCGATGTCTCGAGCGAAACTCCTACCGCACTGGCGATGCCGGCAGTCGCGCTGATGCCCATGCCAAGTGAGTTGCCAATTGCCACTACAGGTTCGCCGACACGAAGCGCGGATGAGTCACCTATCTCCGCAACGGGAAGTCCAGTTGCGCCTATCTTCACGACCGCAATGTCCGTCAGCTCGTCCGCATACACCTTGTCGGCTTCATACGAGGTACCATCGTCGAGCGTTACTGTGACAGTCTCTGCATCCCCAACAACATGGGTGTTGGTCACGATGTACCCGTCTTCGCTGATAATCCACCCCGAGCCCGCGCCTTGCTGGATCCGCGTCCTACGGAGAACGTCGTAGACTGTAGTCTCGGTATCTATTGCCACGACTGCCGGCTTCACCATGGCAACCACGTCCGCAACGCTGGTGAGTGGCTCGGCTGGCACGTACATGGCCGCGCCCTCGGCGTCTTCAGTTGGCTCAAGGACCCCACTCGACAAAGGGGGACTAGAGTCTTCATCGGACACAGCGGCCTGGGGCGGTGCACAGCCACCTGCGGCGGCGAGCACCAGAATCACAGCCGCGCAGAAGCCCATGATGACTCGCGGAGTATGCATTCACTCTCCTCCTGCACACGAGACATGAACCGGTCACACGCAGTCGTTCAGTTGTCTCGTTGGCAGCATGATAGCAAGAGAATATGAAGAAGCTGTCAACAGCTGTGGACAGATAGCACATCATGCATCGTCGCTTGTGCGACCGCTACCGACCGAACACTACAGAAGGGAGGCAGCAGTAGACACGATGAAGTAGACGCCGAATCCCGCAAGCACAATACCGCACGCTACAAGAATTCCGCGATAGATACGAGGCGTCCAGAATCGTCGCGATGTGAAGACGCCCCAGGAAAGGAAGGAAAGCCAACCAAGGTCACAGGCCCAGTGAGCGAGAGCGAAGGCGACAATGCCCACGAGTCCCCACATGCTCGCACTAGCTACCAGCGTTGCGCCGACTGTGACCCACCAGACAAACCAATACGGATTGGCAGCGGTAGTCGTCAGTCCGGCCAGCACGCAGCCGCCTCGCACCTCCCGGCGCTCGGCAGGGATCTGCTCCTTAGTCCGCAGCAGCCCGATGCTCATCCAGAGGAGCACGGCGCCACCGGCCAGGCCGACAGCCACGCGCACTTCTGGGACTGCGAGCACCGTCGCGAAGCCCAGCCCGATCAGAATAATCAGGGGCATCTCGATGATGCCGTGACCCAGTGCCACGAGAGCACCGGCCTCGCGTCGGGTCGCGCCCTTTGTGATAGTCACGGCCGTAACTGGACCCGGCGCCATGACCCCCGTGAGAGAGATCGCAGTCACGGTCACCAGAAGTGAGAAGAGCGAGCCGTACTCAGTCATGGACCAAACGAGCGTAGCAGTGGCGCGGCGGGCGGGTCAAACCTGTGCGTCGAATGCCCTTGCCAAAATGATGCAGGAAGACCGTCGGTTGTCGCGGCGTAGCAGTGTAATCCCGAAGAAGCAGGCACTATGCACGGCAATCTTGCCGCTACACGAATCGTGTGCCGGCAGCTCTGAATGCGCTCTGTAGTAGAATCCGTCGTGCAGAGTGTCCATAAGGACACGCTTCTCGAGGAGGAACAAATGGATAGCACAGTGAACGTCACCACTTTGCTCTGGCTGCTGATTATCATCAGCCTGTTTGTGCCGGTCTTCCAGCGTCGCATGCTGGGAGCCAGAAGGCTCCAAGCCATACGCAACATCGAGAAGCAACGTGGTTCCCGAGTCATAACGATGATCCATCGGCAGGAGGCGATGAGCTTCCTCGGCCTGGCATTCCGGCGCTACATCGATATCGAAGACTCGGAGCAAGTGCTGCGGGCCATCCGACTCACGCCGAACGATATGCCGCTGGACCTCATACTGCACTCGCCAGGGGGGCTGGTTCTGGCCTCGGAGCAAATCGCCTGTGCCATCAAGAGACACCCTGGCAGAGTCACCGTGTTTATCCCGCACTATGCGATGTCTGGGGGAACACTTGTCTCTCTCGCGGCAGATGAAATTGTGATGGACCCTGATGCAGTTCTCGGTCCGGTCGACCCGCAGATGGGCACCCCAAGCGGGGGTTTCTATCCGGCTGTATCCGTGCTGAAGGCTCTTGAGCAACCAAATCCCAATCGCGACGACCAGACAATCATACTTGGCGATATGGCACGCAAAGCGGTTGAGCAGGTATATGATGTAGTGTTATGTCTCATCAAGGACCGCATGACCGAGGAGAAGGCGCATGAAGTGGCGCAGGCTCTTAGCGACGGTCGATGGACTCATGACTACCCCATCATGCCAGACAGGGCAAAGGATATGGGGCTTCCGGTGTCAACGGAGATGCCACAGGATATCTACGACCTCATGGACCTCTATCCCCAGGCAGCGGCACGCCGTCCTTCTGTGGAGTACATACCGGGACCATACCTACCTCCGACGCGTCGCCCTCAAAGCGAGAAGTAGGACCTGTCCACTCTCAACAGGGCGAACAGGTGGGTGGCAGATGGTCCGACATACCGTCCGGGATTCTTGCGGAGTGCCAAATATGGCACTGCCGCAGTCACGTCGCACTCACGTGCGGACGGGCTTCACGGTCGACCTCCCTTGGCCACCACAGATTGTGTCTGCGGTCGTGCGCTTCAATGCCGCCATCGCTAGCGTTCTTCAATCAGGGGCCGTGGCAGATAGAACTTGCTCGCTAGACGCTTCTGAGTCCCCCGCGCTACTGTACTGCCACGAAATGAACAACCAGGAGGTTCGTGGCGCGTGATACTTCCGAAACTGTTTCGTACATATCTATGGATGATGGCCCAGGCGAAGCTCGCGGAGGATGGTCCGGCCGGCTCCGAAGGGGCGGGCGGCTATTCAACGGGCACATCTACGAGCCGACAGGAACTGTTCGCAGAGATGTACGACAAGAACATGCCAGGCGTGTACAGGTACATCAGCTACCGGGTGGGAAACCCGAGCGTGGCTGAGGACCTGACGGCGGATGTATTCGAAAAGGCCCTGCGCAATTTCGACCGGTACAGGAAAGAGAAGGCATCTGCCGCCACGTGGCTGACTGCCATCGCTCGAAACACAGTCATCGACTACTTCCGAAAGTCCGGACGCATTCAGGTAGTACGAGAGGAGGATGCTCCCGAGGAGGTTTCGAAGGAGCCACTCGTGGAAGAGCAAGTCGCCAAATTGGAGGAAGTCCGCCAATTGAAGTTGTGCCTAGCAGGACTCCCGCAGTTCGACCAGGACCTCATCTCACTGAAGTTCGGCGCAGGCATGAACAACCGGGAGATAGCGCGTGTGCTCAACGTGTCCGAGTCAAACGTAGGCACGAGACTGTATCGCGCGGTGAGGAAGCTTCGCGACTCCTTCAAAGGATGGGAAGATGGCTCTCAATAGGGACATAGAAAAGGCATTCGAACAGGATGTAGAGCGTCTCCTTCGGGGAGAGGCGCCGTCGGGTGCGTCTTCCGATGCACAATATGAAGACACTCTTCTCTTCGCACGCCGGCTTCTTGCCCTGCGAGATGAGCCTGATGACGCATTCGCCACCAGACTACGCACACGGCTGATGGTGGAGATGGCCGAACAGGACCGGGATGCTTCGCAGCGCGAGGGCAACTGGTTCATGCGATTGTTCTCGCAACCCTCTCTGCGACTTGTGGTGGTATCCACTTTCGTCATTCTTGCCGCTGTTGGGTTGGTATGGAGGGCGGGATACTTCTCACCGATGACCGAACAGGCAGGAGACGCCCTTCCGTCCGCCGCCCTCGATGAAGGTGGCGAACCTGCGCCGATGCTGGAGGAAGCGGGGCCGGAGATGGCAAGGGTCGCAGAGGATGAAGCGGAAGAGGAGGCGCCGATGGCGCCCTCGGCAGAGAAGTCATCTCCCGTCTATGTTGGAGCTCACGGTATGCCCACGTACGCCTACGGCGATGTCGTCAATATCACACTGGTGTTCGAGAACACCGGATCGGATGGCGTCACTCTCGTTCCGTTCCCCCCGGCAGTCACCGTACGGAGCATGGAGAGCGGAGAGGCCGTTCGCACCTTCCCTGAAGGGGCATCAAGTCTGCTGCTGTCGTCGATGGAATCCACTACCTACAACGTGGAGTGGGACCAGACAACCGACCTGGGGGTGCAGGCACCTGCGGGAAGATATGTGATCGACGTTCACGAGGTACGGGCCGAGATTGAGAATGAAGTGCCAATGCCAGCAGCGGGAACCTGGGAGATCGTTACGTTCGAGATTCTGCCGCCCGAATAGGACAGACAGTGAGGAGTATCACGCCGGCACGCGTCGGAGGACGAACGCGGGATGGCGTTAGCATTCAAGAACGCGGGATGGCCGCCCCTTACACGGCCAGGAGGCACAGAAACAAAATGGAGAAACTGAAGAGCAAGAGTCCGATGGTTGCGCTAGCGCTCGCGCTGGTTGCCACTATGGTAGTGTTCGCAGGGTGCCAGGCACCGACGTCCGTTTCAGGACCGGACATCACTATCGGCGGCCAACAGGAAGGCATCTGGGTCACCGGACAGGGAGACGCCCAGGCAACACCGGACATAGCCGTTATCAACCTTGGAGTGCAGGCACAGGCCCCAACGGTGGCCACAGCGCAGTCACAGGCAACCAAGGCAATGCAGAGTGTTATGGCTGCCCTGGAGGCGGCGGGAATACCTGAGAAGGACATTCGAACCA
>Ga0272442_10008171_pt1 | contig 13350 bp, 9 predicted proteins | sample SSMForm2O_FD_200262 | JGI IMG/M metagenome (GOLD analysis project Ga0272442, IMG submission 200262) | Marine sediment archaeal communities from Little Sippewissett salt marsh, Falmouth, MA, United States - SSM-Form-2O | ecosystem: Environmental > Aquatic > Marine > Wetlands > Sediment ...
TCTCGCTGAAAGTCACCACCCGGTTCATATCCCACCCCTATACCTCTGTACTGATAACGCTGCAATGATTGCAGGAGCTGGTTATTTTCATTTTATCAAAGACGACTTCAGTTCAATGGATATTGATGTTAAGCCCACCTGGTACTTATCCTAAAGTTTAGGTATGAAATTCAACTCGCCACAACAGAGTGATCAGGCATCACCTAAAAAAGTTGCGCCTCAAGTTTGCGTTTTACAACCAGGACAAAGACTGTATGCAGGAATGATCTGCCCGCGTTGCCACAAGGGGCGAATTGAATACAACGGTTTACTACATCTCGTTTGCCCAAAGTGTGGCCTGACAGAAGTCGGCGCTTCAACCTGATAAATCTTCAATGACCTCCGGTGGAGGTCGGAAAGGAAATTCAATGCATAGCAAAGTTGTTTGGAAAGGTGGCATGGCATTTACCGGCACTGCCGATTCATCCTATCTCGTCCCCTTGGATGCTAGTTCATCCTCAGGTGGAAAAGAATTAGGTTTTCGTCCACTGCAATTAATGGCAATAGGATTGGTTGGATGTACCGGCATGGATGTTATCTCGATTTTACAAAAGAAGCGTCAAGAAATTACAAGCTTTGAGGTTTCAGCGGCGATTCAAAGAGCGGATCAACACCCAAAGGTTTTCACCAAGATCATACTTGAATATAAGGTAACTGGGGTAAATATCGATAAGAACGCGGTTGAACGGGCTGTCAAATTATCAGAGGAAAAATATTGCGGTGCGAGGGCAATGCTTCAACACTCAGCTGAGATTTCCAACCGAATTATAATCGAAGAAGAAGGAAATTAATCTTAACCTTGTTCCACGCCTTCATGATCGGGAACCAGCACTTCAACATCTCGGATAGATTTGATTTGGTAAGCAAAGATACCAACCAGGGAGATCAAAGCCCCACACATACTGATCAGGATGGACATTCCGGATCCAGGGCCGATTCCAAACAGTTTGCCAAAAAGATTTCCCAACCATGAATTGGGTGAGGCCATGGCAGGTTCAAAAACCTGGTCAGCCAGGGGACCAGCTACCGCCATTGAAATGGGTGCGGTGATTTGTGCAACTAAACGGCGAACCGAAAAGACGCGCCCTTGGACCTCAGGTGCTGTCTTTGCTTGCCAAATCGCTTGGTTTGAGCCATTCAACATCGGGTTGAAAAGCATCATCAAAAAACTAGCCGCAATCCACACAGGAAAAGATCGACCTAAACCATACAGAATGCCGCCAAAAATGCCAAACGCAATCCACCCGATGAGCACACCATGAATTTTCTTAGCAGGACCTCCCCATGCTGTTAGAATGATGCCTCCCACAAGACCGCCTAAGGCACCTGCAGAGTGTACAGTTCCCAGGATTGCAGAATTGCCATCCGTGGTTGCCAAGATCATCGGGTTCATCAGGGTGAATCCAATAGATGAAAAGAAGTTCCCCACAAAGAAAACAAGCTGTAAGTTTAGCAAGCTGCGCCGATCAAGGATGTAGCGAAACCCATATGCCAGCTCTCTGAAAAAAGCACCTCGCTTATCATCGACAGGCTCCCGCCGCGGCTCTGGAATGGTTACCAATAATAAGAAAATCAGCGCAATCATTAAAGTCACCAAATCAATCAAGATGATCCCCGTGATGTTGATCACTGGTAATAAAATACCAGCTAAGATAGGGGCAAGAATGCCAACCCCTGACTCTGCCATTGATATCATGCCACTGGTGCGAGCATACTGTTCTTTTGGAACAAGGAGTGAGATGGCTGCAGAATATGCCGGCCATTGAAACGCACCGAATAGCCCACCCACAACACCCGTGATGTATAAATGCCAGATCTCAAGGTTATTCGTCAGCAAAAGGAGAAAAATTGTGACCGTCACCAAACCAGCACCAATGTCACTCAGTGCCATCACCAATTTGCGATTCCAGCGGTCCACCAACACACCCGCAATCGGTGTAAAGATGATTAACGGTGCAAAAGAAAAGAAACCCACTAGAGCAAGAGGGGTCGCCTGACCGGTCTTTTCCCAGGCCCATATACCCATCGCAAAATGGGTCATTTGGGAGCCAATCATTGAGAAAACTTGCCCAACCCAAATGATTAAAAAACCACGTAAATCTCTGAGCATACTAATTTTCCTTTTCCGGATATTAAATTTAATGAGACTACAATTGTTATATCACAGACACAAAGACTCATGGTGTGAGCCCAGATCAAATTGCTTAGATATGATTCCATTGCATGGATTGGTGGTGATTAATTTCTATTATGATCATTCTCCTTACTAATTTGATTTCTTGATATTTTGATTTAGGGTAAAATCCTGCTTACTGCACAAAGGCAATCTCATGAAGTTGTTATCTATACGAATTAATTTACTACTGATTTTCATTTCACTTCTCACCCTGGTGGGTTGTGGCGCGCCTGCAGAAACCACCCCACTCCCTTCAAACACCATCGCACCAACAAAGGAAATAACATCTACTGAAGTTCCCACGCCTACAGCTACGCCCTCCCCGACCCCAACACCGCTGCCAATGAACGGCCAACAAACTCAATATTTTATCGATGCCACAGTGAATTACTACAACCGTTTTGTAAGCGTCACAAGTCGGACCATTTACACGAATAAAACATCGAAACCCATTAACGAGATAATATTCATTGTTTATCCAACCATTTTCCAGAATGCCATTTACATCAAATCGGTCAAACAGGGTACAAACACCCTTGAATACTCCTGGGAAAGCCACCGTATGATCATCCCACTGGATGAGGCCGTATTGCCTGGTGAACAAGTAGAATTCACCCATGATTTTGAGCTTTATATGCCTGATCGTGAAGGTACCTTTGGGCAAACAGGCCGGCAGCTCAACCTTTCTTATTGGTTCCCTTTCATTCCTCCCAGAACTGAAGAGGGTTGGGAGGTTTATGAAATCTCACTGGTCAACAGCCAAATCGTTGGAGAACATATCGTATTTGAATCAGCTGATTTTGATGTAACGCTGTCCTTCACCGATCGACGGGATAAAATGTCGGTCGCTGCGGGTGCCATCCCCCATGAAGAAAATGAAATTCTTCACTACCAACTTAAATTGGCACGTACCTTTACCCTATCAATTAGCGATGTCTTTGTCGTCACAAGTCGTGAAATCGATGATTTGAAAATCCTTTCCTATACTTTCCCCGAAGAATCAGGAGCGGGGGAAGCAGCCGCTGATATTGCCGTTGATGCTTTCATCCTTTACCGTCAAATTTTTGGGCCGATAGAACGAGATCTGCTGACCCTCGTTGAAGCAGACTTTTTGCATGGGATGGAATTTGATGGGATTGTGTTCTTAAGTCGTGGTTTTTACATGTTTTATGATTTTACGCCAAAAACAAATCTTACCATTATCGTGCCCCATGAAATCTCACATCAGTGGTTTTTCAGTTTGGTTGGAAATAACCAGGCAATGGAACCATGGCTGGATGAAGCAATTGCAACCTATTCAGAATCACTTTTCTATGAGGAATATTATCCCGAACTTTTGCCTTGGTGGTGGGAAAACCGTGTTAACAATCAGCAGCCAAAAGGCTCAATTGACAACTCAATCTACATAGAAGGGGGATACCCAGCCTACTTAAGAAGTGTTTACCTAAATGGTGCAAATTATTATCAAGATTTACGAGATACTATCGGCGACCAAACCTTCAAGGAGTTTCTGCGATACTATATTGACGAGAATCGTTATCAAATTGCGTCCTCGGGTGATTATTGGCGAATCCTCTCAGAAATCTCTGATGCTGACCTCTCAGCATTAGTCAATGAGTACTTCACCAACCCACCCACATTCCCATAAAAAATTTTTCTCACAGGAAACTTAATTCAGATCATCCTGCGCAGGTAGTGAGTTGCCTTCGAAGGTCTTTCCGAATTTTGTCCAATGACCCGTAATTTCTATTAGAAAAACAACGAAAAGTTGGTCAAATTTATTATCTTATGGTAATTTTATGGCGTTAGTTAACGCTCCCAAGGAAAATTTTCTGCTAACCAATCGACTCTAAAATCAGAATTGTGAAAAAGGAACAGATATGATCCCAATACGCGATGAAATCAAAACCCACCGAACACCCATTGTCACTTTCATACTGATTGCCTTGAATATCTTTGTTTTCGTCTTGCAATGGATGGCAGGGGCAAACCAGGATGCGCTCATTTATGAATATGCCCTCATTCCTGGAAATCTAACCACATCCATCAATCTCGATAACGTTTCAGATATTTTTTCTTCAATGTTTATGCATGCCGGTTTCATGCACCTGGCAGGGAATATGCTTTATTTATGGATTTTTGGTGACAATGTCGAAGATGCCTTGGGGCGAATAAAGTACCTGCTCTTTTACCTGACCGGTGGGGCCGTCGCAGCTTTAACACACGTTTTGTTCAACCCAAATTCTATAATCCCAACTGTTGGTGCCAGTGGTGCCATCGCAGCCGTATTAGGGGCATACCTGGTTCTTTTTCCGCAAAGTCGTGTTCTCACTTTTATCCCAATTGGATTCTTTTTACGTCTACGAATGGTGCCAGCAGCCATCGTGCTCGGGTTATGGTTCGTATTGCAATTATTCAATGGTGTCGCCACTTTAGCTGGGCCAGATGTCGCAGGTACTGCTTTTTGGGCCCATATTGGTGGTTTCGTCGCAGGCGTATTAATGGCAAAGCTCTTTGCGCCAAGAAGAAGAAAACAAAAAGCCGCCTACTGGTAATCTTTTCCCTTATTCATCAGGATCAACCCTTCAAAAAAATATCTTCAATGATAAACTAATCACGACATAGTCAAACGCCAATTTACCTCATAAATTTTGGTTGGCCAAGAAATTCGGTTCCCCATGCTATGCAGTGTTTTTTTTACGATTGAGGCTACTTGACTATATTTTCTTTAATGTTATGATGCCTTTGGAGACTAAAATGAATACCTCAAAAGAATCCGAACTGAGCGACCAAGAAAGCACAACCTCAGAAGAACAACACATTAATAATTCAAAAGATAAATTCGGCAACAAAAACGCATCTGAAAGCAACTTAAGCCTATCCAAAATCACTGGGTTCGCCCGGTTAGGAGTCTATGTGGTTGCTTTTCTTGCGGTTGTCTTGATTGTTTGGGGAATCGGCTCTTTAATCACCAATGGTAGTCAGGTTTCTGCGGATTTACCACCAACTGCAACACCCGCACCAACGCAAGAAACGATGGTTGCAAGTACACCAGAAATCAACACTGAAAACAAAGTTGATGGTATCTCCCGTGAGCTTGATGTGGACTCGCCGCAAATTAGTCAGAGTTCTGACCGGCAGGAAATCATTACCTATACGGTTGAGGCTGGGGATAATATTTTTGATATTTCCCAAAAATTTGGGCTTGCACCAGAAACCGTTCTTTGGTCCAATCGATACACCCTCGGTGACACACCAGATGGTTTGAGTATTGGCGTGCAACTTGTGATCTTACCTGTTGATGGCTTGTATCATCGTTGGTCGGAGGGTGAAGGATTAAATGGTGTTGCCAGTTTTTACGGTGTCGATCCAGATGTTATCGTGAATTTCCCTCTCAATGGACTGAGCAAAGAAACTGTTGGTAATTATTCGAATCCAAACATCACCCCCGGGACCATGCTGGTTGTACCAGGCGGCACACGCCCCAATGTTTCCTGGGTCAGCGCACGGGATGAAGCAGTATCTGGCAGCTCATATCTAGGACCCGGTGCCTGTGGCGGGATTATCTATGGCAATGTTGGTACGGGATCATTTACTTGGCCAACAACCGCCCACTGGTTGTCAGGCTATGAGTACAATCCCCCTGTTCACAATGGCCTTGATTTTGGTGGTGATTTCGGCAGCCCAATTTATGCGGCTGATTCGGGCGTCATCGTCTACTCTGGCTGGTCTGATCGGGGATATGGCAACCTGATTGTCATCGACCACGATGGTGGTTGGCAAACCTATTATGCCCATATGATCGATGGGACATTACTCCCCTGTGGCTCAAATGTGCAAAAAGGGCAATTAATTGCTTCTATGGGCAGCACAGGGAACTCCACCGGACCACATTTGCATTTTGAAATGCGACTCAATGGCTACCCCGTCAATCCATGGGACTTCCTGAATTAATCATATTGAAATATTGGTCACTAAAGGAGCTGTCCCTGAATTATTAGGACAGCTCTTTTCAATTAAAACTCCTGTATAAAAGACAATAAGAAAATTTTCCAGCTAGCACATACCATTAAAATAACTTAGAAGCTTATTCATCATTAACCGGGATAATACTCAGATTGTCAGGGTTGGTGTTAGCAATGATGATATCGTCGCCTTTGACCAAAAATCCAGCATAAGGCTCATCCCCACTGACCGCCCGCCACCCAGATAACACAAAGGGCACGACACTGTCAGCAACCATCCACTCGCCATTGAATTTCCTTGCTAAATGGATGTGAGTCCCTGTGGATGACCCACCTTCACAAGAAGGGAAACCAAGGGGATCACCCGTCACAACCTGCGTGCCTATGGGCACCCGTCCATCTCTTGCAATATGTAGATAGAGCACAACCCAGCCAGTTCGTTCATCACCATCCCCATCCAGGTCCAGCACCAATAAGCCTTCGCCATCACGCACAACCACACCATCCGCCACAGCTGTGGTGGGGACTGAAGAAACCATACAACCAGTAACACTTGAAGGTGGGGCAAAATCAAGAGCGGCCCAGGGGGCCAAATTACCCCAACCGGTGTGAGGACCGCCTGTAAAGGCCCATTTATTGTTGTCCACATAGTCATAAGGCAATTCCAACACTGGTTGTGTAAGAGTACCGGGAATATGGGCATTAATTGTCCAAGGATCTCCAAAATACTGTTGGTATGTTTTACTGAACCCGTCATCACCAATTGCTTGATGAAATTCAGAAGCACTTAATACCTGGGAAAAGAAGTATTGCAATGACACTGTGGCCGCATTTTGCCATGGGTCTGGCCTGACCAGTGAGCCATCTGCAATGTCAAATTCCAGCAAATCTCCCTCACGCCAACGATAGTAACCATCATTTAAGATGTTTGCTGCATAAGAAAGCTGTAAATAGACACCTGTCCAGTAATCCGATGATAAGCCTAAAATTTCTTCTTCATCCCTTGCATCTAATAAGGATTGAGAAAGCCCACCGCCTTGGTATTCCAACAAAGCCAGTAACAGCTTAGGACTGATAGAATAGCTGATCGCAACATAGTCTATGATGTCAGCACCGCTCCGATTTCCATCAAAAGCCCAAGCCTGGTAGGTTCGCAGCCACCCATTCTGTTCATTGATAAATACCTGGGTATCAAAACTTATCGCGTCCGGCCCGTTGACAAAAGCAGCATCCGGGAGTATTTGGAAGGGCGTCCCCCATAGCGCTCGAGTGTAAATTGGAATTTGCATGGGCATTCCCGGTGGCATGGTGGTCGCATCCGGTGGGATAAAAGTGTTCACATCCCTGATTTCCTCAACTGTTGTATTAAAACGAGCTGCCAGGGCAACCAATGTGTCACCTGTTTGCGCTTCGTAATCAACAAGTTCACCCGGTTGATAGACTGGTCGGGTTGGAAAAGCAGTCATCTCGGGGAGGTCCTGGTCTCCATCATCTTCTGATTGAGGCCGCAAGATCATAGTGGGTTGCACAGCCGGAGAACAAGCAGATAAAAGAATCAGGAACAGGATAAGGATGATGGTGAATTTTCGAGTGATCATTGATGGAATATTTTCAAGATATTTATAGGCAGCTTCATGACTGAAACTCTTATAGTAACCATCCTAGAATACTCTGAAGCATGAAAAAAGTCCAGTTTTGAGGTTATGCTTGGAAAAGAAAAACCCTTTCCCAACACACGAAGTCATCAGTCGTTTCGCGATAATTGGGTCTCGTAAGTACTCGCCGTATTGGCATAGATTATCTCATCCCCCCTGGTCAGCCATCCTTGATAAGCTTCGACTCCAGCTTTCGCCTGCCATCCACTAAGGGTAAATGGTAAGGGACCATCTGCCGGAACCCACTCTCCATTGTATCGCCTAGCTAGATGCACATGTGTTCCGGTGGAGCGACCACCCTCACAGGAAGGATGGCCAATCCGATCGCCAACCTCCACCCAGGTCCCTAAGGGTACTCGGTCCTTAGTGGCAATGTGCAAATACAGCAAAGTCCAACCAGTCTGTTCATAACCATCCCCCTCCTGGTCAATCACAACAACACCGTTGCCAGACCTGATGACAAGCCCAGACATTGCGGCAACCACCCATTCATCGGACTCATGGCAACCCGTTTGATCACTAGAGGGCGCAAAATCGATGGCAGCCCAAACATCTGCAGAACTCCAAGCAGCGTGCGGCCCACCTGTGAAAGCCCAGATTTTATTAATTTCAAATGGCAAAATCATCTCTGGCTGGACTGTATCAGCTGGAATGAGCGGTTCCACAGATTGTGCCCTGATCCAGGGGCTATCAAACATCGTTTCAAAGAAAGAAAGGAAACTCTCCTCACCATACAGTTTCAGAGCCCACTCTGAAAAATCATACAAATAGGAAAAACTATTCATCAAGCCAACGGTTCCCGCATTCAATTCTGGGGCGATACGCAACACCTGCCCATCGGGGAAATTAATCACCAAGCGTCGACCCTCACGCCAGCCATAATAACCTTCCATCACGTTGCTGGCAAACCAGGCAGCTTGCAAGTATAAATCCTTTTTTGCTTCGTCGATATAACCCATCGGATAATCTTTTGCTATGGCATTTATGGGCGTGCCATACACCCAGCCCGAATGATATTCCAGAAATGCCAGGAGGAGCCTTGGATTAACCGAATAATCTCTGGCGACAATTGCGATCACATCCGCCCCTGAGGTCCAACCTGTCGATTGTAGCCATTGCCGATACGTCGCAAGATACCCCCCAGCTTCATCCACAAAAGCTTTGATATCAAAATCAACCGTAGATGGCGAGTATGTGATCTCACTATCAGGCAGCAATTTTGTTTTGGCACTGGTTTCGCTGAGGTTATTTGGGATAATTAAAAGCTGGTTGGGTGGAATCAAACCCGTTGGATCAATTTCCTGTGGGGATGTGATATCCTTAATATCCACACCAAAATGTACGCTGACAACCGGGAGGCTGTCCCCAGCAGTTGTATAGTATAAAAGGTAACTTTTTTCACTGGGGGGAACAATGCGTCCCTGAGTGGGTAAGGGAATGGCCGTCTGAGATTCAACAACGGATGTGGCTTCAGGAATAACTGGTGTGGTGGTCATTTGTTGGGGTGGTTGTTCAGTTTCACGGTTCGAGGACACCTGAGATTCTTCCCTGATAATTGATGCTGGTGCGAAAACTGGATAAACCAACCCACCGCAAATTAGCACGGTCAGGCAGACTGAGGCAACAGCCAACCTTCGCATGCGTTGAAGACGCCGTTTGTAATATCTTTCTCTAGCGCTTAATGGCATTGAGCGCCGATCGCCCATTCCAAGCCTCCAAGGTCAAATCACCCTTCAACAAATACCCATCATATTCATAGCCGTATCCAACAGCAACCCATCCATCTAACTCAAGGGGTATATCGGCATCAGCTGCGATCCACTCCCCATTGTACCGCCTTGCAATATGCAAATGGGTTCCTGTTGAGAAACCGCCTTCGCAAGAAGGGTGTCCAATTCGATCGCCGGCTTCCAAAAAAGCTCCCACCTCAACCCGTTCCCAAGAATCAATGTGCATATATAAAATTGACCAGCCTGTTTGCCAGACACCATCACCATCCAGATCTTGAATGACCGCACCATGATCAGAATAAACAATTTCACCAGGTGCGGAGGCAACAACCCAAGAACTACTCGGGTAACAGCCTAATGCTTCTCCTGGTGGGGCAAAATCCAGAGCTGCCCATGCAGAGCCAGTATTCCAACCGCCATGGGGGCCACCAGTAAAGGACCAAACCGCCCCATCCTCAAAAGGTAACTGCAAGGTGGGTTGAACTAGATCGTTGGGTACCAAGGTTTCATAGGTATGGTCGAAAGGATAGCCAAAGAATTGTCCATAGGTGAGAAAAACACCCTTATCGGAAACAGCAATGTTCCACTCTGATTTGCCATACAATTGACTCATCAAATTCAGAACACCCGCTGTCCCCGGGTTGATGGTCGGCTCAACGCCGACTAATTCTTCATCAGATAAGTTCCAGACGCTGATTGCGTCCAGTTGCCACAGGTAATAACCTTCATTCAAGAGATTGGATGCCCATCCGAGTTGTTTATACAGGCCAGCATAACGTGGAGCGTAAAACCCCATTGGATAAACTAATGTTTCTTCAGGGGGAGTGATGTTTGTGACCCAGCCGCTCTGATACTCTAGCAGAGCCAATAACAAACGTGGGTTGATGGAATACTCCAATGCCACCCTTGCAAGGATGTCTGCGCCGGATAAATTTACCCCTTCCACTTCCTCTGAATAGGTTGCAAGGTACCCGTCATAGTTAACCACAAATTTATTGACATCAAAGCTTGCATTGGATGGACTATAGACCAACTCAGAATCGGGGATGATCTTAAACGCTGTTGCATCGTCTGAAAATGACGGCGGCGGTATGAGTAATTCTTGCCCAATAGAAATGAGGTTTGGATTGTCAATTTCATTGACTGTCGTTAGCTGTTCAACTGTCACCTGGTAAGCACGAGCAATTTTCTTAAGCGTGTCACCACCATTGACAGTGTATCGAACAGTTTCGCTCCGCAAAGTGGGTAAAACAATTGGAACATTAGGTGTTGGGGTTGTACGGGCTGCTTCACTCAAAAGAAAGTCCTGCACCACACCCGTAGGGTTACTAGTTGCCAGCGGACGTTCCATGGTGGGTATGTTTTGCTCCCCCCCAGAAACTTGCCAAAGCTTCGCCCCTGGCCCTGGTTTATAACAGCCACTCAAAATAAAGAGGCTAAATATGAAAATTATAAATATTTGATAAGTTCTCCTGGTCACATATCTTCTCTCTATGGTTGGCAATAGGTATCAAAATAAAGTAATTCTGCTTCTTTCACGGCCTCCGCATATTGTTTGGCATCCTCACTGATGTCAACCGCCTGACTGAGAGCAACATCCGCAGTTGTTGACCAGTATCGAGGTAGCAACATCAATGGGTCACCAACTGCTAGCTCCTCTTCGCCTTGCGGAATCCAGTTAAACATGAGCGGACCTCTGGGATAGATGGTGAATCCCAATTTAAAACCAGCTTCGTGTGCTATGGATACCGATTGAGTAGTAAAGTTCCCCCCCGGCCAAATAATAGCTGAGGGTGTGGTCCCAAAATGGGCTTGGATAACCTCAATTGGTTTGTAAATCTCCTCTTCAACCTCTTCAATCGGAGTATGATCTTGAATGTAGATATGATCATGACCATGAGATTGAACATCTAGATATCCAGTATCTGCCAAAGTTTCCATCCTTAGCCACAGACTTTCTGTTGTATTATCTGTTGTTATCCAACCAAGCGTCAGAGTCCATCTATTGGCTTCTAAAAACGGCATAAAGAGCTCAGTTACGCCTGGACGACGGTCATCTAGGATCATAATCATTGAGCGCTCAGGAATTTTGTCGTTGTCCTCTATAAAACCAATTAATTCATCCATCGTAATCGTAGAAAACCCTAATTCCTTAGCCTTGCCCATAATGTATTCAAAATAACCTGTCGATATCGTGGTCGAATCCATAATTTCCCGACCAACTTTTGCAACCGAGTGAAACATAATGGGTACAACAATTGTGCCAGGTGTGCTTTTTCCCTCTCCCCAACGGTTTTTGATGTATTCACAAGGATCTTGAATGTAATCGACAAGTGATACAGTGTCACGCAGTTGGTCGGATGTAAAAGTATTAAGGTGATAAGTTGTTGCTGTTATTGTTGGCGTATTGCTTGGCTCAGGCGTCATTGTAAGGGTTGGTGTTGATGTGAGTGTTGGTGTTTTGCTGGGCAAAGGTGTTGCTGAGGGGAACCCGGTTACAGTGAACGCTATTTCTGACGTAGAGTATGCATCGTTAACAAAATTTTCACTATCACCAGGGCCTGAATTGCAGGAGCATAATAAGGTTAGAATGAGTAAAAATACGAATAATGTTTGAAAATTTTCCATTGTATTTGCCAAATTGAAATGATCTATTTGATTATACCGAAACTTTTTCTATGTGGAATTTTCTGTAATTCTGTTTATTAGCATAAAATTTTGTGATAATTCAATTTTCAAAGGTCATTATTTTCTTTGGTATAATGTTATTGAGGTTACCGATTAAATAGAGAATGGAGAAAACATGAAGAAATTTGGTTTGCCCCTATTGATTATTTTATTTCTAATAGTCGGCTTGACCCCAATTTTAATAAGCGGCTGTACACCAGAAGATACATCAGGTGGAAATGTAATTGCAATAAGCGCTGCATGGACGAATTCTGGTCATGCTGATTATGAATCAGAGTCCTTTGTTCACTGGGATGAGGAAGAAGTTCCGGAAGTCCCAATAAATTGTGCTAAATGCCACAGTGCACATGGGTATATCGACTTCCTGGGCGAAGATGGCAGCGCAGCAGGTAGTGTTGACGAAGCTGCCCCCCTTGGCACAGTCGTTACCTGTAATGTCTGTCACAACCCCACGGCCCATGCAAAAGATTCTGCGATTTACCCATCAGGTGTAGAACTCAGCGATCTTGGGCAAAATGCAACCTGTATTGAATGTCACCAGGGCCGTACTGCAGGGACCACTGTAGAAAATGCAGTTGCAGATTTAGGTGATGATCAAATCAGTTCAGACCTTAGATTTATCAATGTCCACTATAAAATTGGCGGGGCAACTCGCTACGGTAGTTTGGTTAACGTTGGTTATGAGTATCCTGGTAAAGAATATTATGGATTTTATGAACATGTTGAAGACTATCAAAATTGTACAGAATGTCATAACCCCCATAGCTTAGAAATCAGAATTAGTGATTGCGCGGCATGTCACTCAAATGTTACCGACTCAATTGCACAACTTAGAGACATTCGAAATAATGGTACACCAGATTATGATGGCGATGGAAACACCACAGAAGGTATCTATGACGAATTGATGGGCGTTCACGCATTATTCTATGAAGCCATTTTATTCTATTCCCAAGATGTGTCTGATGCACCAATCCTGTATGCTGATGCCTTTCCTTACTGGTTCAATGACAGCAATGGCAATGGTCAGGAAGATGATGGGGAAGTCAATTTTGGCAATCAATATGCAAGCTGGACCCCAAGAATATTAAAAGCAG
>Ga0272442_10008172_pt1 | contig 13348 bp, 15 predicted proteins | sample SSMForm2O_FD_200262 | JGI IMG/M metagenome (GOLD analysis project Ga0272442, IMG submission 200262) | Marine sediment archaeal communities from Little Sippewissett salt marsh, Falmouth, MA, United States - SSM-Form-2O | ecosystem: Environmental > Aquatic > Marine > Wetlands > Sediment ...
GTACAACTACGAGGCGGGTCTCGGCCTGCTCAGCGGGGTCTACTCGCTTGCCGTCATCATTCCGGGCATAGCGGTCGGCGTCCGCAGGCTGCACGATACGGGCAGGAGCGGCTGGTGGTTGCTGATCGGGCTGATCCCTTTCATCGGTGCAATCGTGCTCATCGTTTTCTGCGTGCAGGACAGCCAGCCGGGCGAGAACGGGTACGGTCCGAACCCGAAAGAGGTTATGGCTTAGCCGCGGATGTTACCTTTCCCTGACAAGTATCCGAATTTCATGGATATGACGTTCGGCGGCACCATCGCCGGAATCATTGGGGCGCGGGGGCGATGCCTGTGGGGTGGTGAAGCGCGTGGCCCGATCCTGATTGAAAAATAACTGAGGGAGGGATCGATGCATGACCGGATTCTTTCAAACCGTATTATCCGCTGGCTTTCTCGGCTATTGGCGATGTTATACGCGTTGTTTCTGAGTCTGTTCGCTTTCGATGTGTTCGGCGAGGGGTATGGTCCTGGAGAAACGATTCTCGCCCTGCTCATTCACCTGATTCCGACATTTCTCGTTATGGTTGCCCTGGTTGTGGCATGGAGGCGGGAAGGGATCGGTGCGATGCTGTTTTTTTTCCTGGCAGTGTCAGCGATAATTTTCACCAGAGGAAACGGCTGGGTGATGTACGGTCCGTTGTTCTTTCTCGCTGTGCTTTTCCTGTCAAACAGGCTCTACCATTCCAACAGGAGCGCTTGATCGTAGTTCTGAGCGGTGTTTTCGACAACTCAACGATTCAACAAATCAACAGTGCAACAATCTTCTCACTCCACGATCAGACTCCCCACATACTCCTTCAATGACGGATTGGCCGGGTCGGAGAAATGGGCTTCGATCGCGTCGGCGACGGTTTCGCCGATGTCGGGATCGACGAAGTTCATGGTGCCGATCTGGACGGCGCTCGCTCCGACGAGCAGGAACTCCATGGCGTCCGCAAAGCTCGATATTCCCCCCATGCCCACGACCGGAATGCTGACGGCGTTGTAGACTTCCCACACTTTCGCGAGGGCGACCGGTTTGACGGCCGGGCCCGAGAGGCCGCCGGTGACGTTTTTCAGGAGCGGTTTTCCGGTCCTGTGGTCCACGGCCATGCCGACCAGCGTGTTGATGAGCGAAAGCGAGTCCGCGCCGGCGTCCTCGGCGGCAATGGCGATGGCGCTGATGGAGGTGACGTTCGGGGTGAGCTTCACCATCAGGTGACGTTCGGTGATCGAGCGCAGTTTCGAGACGATTTCGTAGGTGGCGGAGCTGCTTACGCCCATGATCATGCACTCGCCCTTCACGTTCGGACAGGAGAGGTTGATCTCGTAACCGAGGATCCCGGCGTAATCGTCGAGGCGTTCGATCACCGTGCAGTAGTCCTCGATGCATTTCCCCGCGATGTTGACGACTATGCCGGTGTCGAGCTGCTGCAGGAAGGGCATTTTTTCCTCCACGAAGCTTTCCAGGCCGACGTTCGCGAGACCGATGGCGTTGAGCATGCCGCAGGGCGTTTCGGCGATGCGCTGCGGGGGATTGCCCGTGCGCGGTTCGGGCGAGATGGCCTTGGTGACGATGCCGCCGATCCGGTCGAGGTTGGTGAGCCTGTCGAGTTCCTCTCCGTAGGATACCGTGCCCGATGCAAGCAGCACGGGTGAGCGGAGGTCGAGGCCCCGGCCGAGGGAGACCGAAGCGGCTTTGGCGGACTCTTGTGCAGGGACGTGTGCCATGGTGATCAAATGCTGATGAGTGCCTCTGTGTATCTTTTGCTCTATGCGACTGCATCGTTGTCCCGGGAGGTCGAAATCTCCCTTCAAGCCTCCCGGGACAACGGTTTTTGCGGCTTTTTCTCAGTCTGTCGGCTGTCAGTCCGTGAGGTAGTACCGCGTGGTGTAATCCTTCACCATGCGGTGTGTGTTGTAGACCGGTGCGATGGTTGCGATGGCGTTGCGTACCTTTTTCAGCCACTTGACCGGGATATTGTGTTCATCGCGCTCGTAGAAGGTCGGGATGATCTGGTTCTCCAGGATGTCGTAGAGCAACTCCGCGTCCCGGCGGTCCTGTTCCTCGTGGTTCTCGAACTGCTCGCCGTCGCCGATCGACCAGCCGTTTTCTCCGTTATAGGCTTCAGGCCACCAGCCGTCCGGAATGCTGAAGTTCAGTCCGCCGTGCAGGGCGGTTTTCTGGCCGGAAGTGCCGCTGGCTTCCATCGGCCGCACCGGGTTGTTCAGCCAGACGTCGACACCCGATATCATGCGTTTGGCGACGCCGAGGTTGTAGTTTTCGAGGAAGATGATTTTCCCCTTGAACTGCGGCAGGCGTGCATGTTCGACAATCTGCTGGATGTAGTGCTTGCCTGCGTCATCGTGCGGATGGGCCTTGCCGGCAAAGATGATCTGGACCGGCATGGTCGGGTTGCTGACGATCCTCGTCAGCCGTTCGATGTCCGAAAAGATCAAGGGCGCGCGTTTGTACGTTGCGAAGCGGCGGGCGAAGCCGATGGTGAGCACGTCCGGCGACAGGGGATTTTTCGTCGATTTCGACGAATCCATCTCCATGTAGGTCGCGTAGACATGCTGGTGGAAGAGCTGGTTCGAGAGATAGCGGTAGACGAAGTCGACCAGGTTGCGTTTCAACCGGTAGCGCAGGCACCAGAGTTCCTCGTCGCTGACGTTCGCGAGCACGTTCTCGGCGGCTTCGGTCGATTCGGTCATGGTGTCGAGGCTTTCCGTGTACTGTCTCCAGAACCTGTCGGTGAAACCGCTGCCCCAGCTCGACGAGTGGATGCCGTTGGTAATGTGACCGATCGGCACGTCGTCCGGCGAGTCGGCGCCGTAGATATGCTGCCACATTTCCCGCGAGACCTCGCCGTGGAGTTGCGACACGCCGTTGGCAGAGCGGGAGAGGTTCAGCGCGAGCACGGTCATGGTGAAGAGTCCGCCGGGCTGCGAGGGGTCCTCGCTGCCGAGCTGCATGAGATCGTCGAAGCCGATACCGGTATTCTGAAGATAGCGGTCGAACGAATAGTGCATCATGTCTCCCGAGAAACGGTCGTGACCGGCGGGAACGGGGGTGTGGGTCGTGAAGACGCACTGTTTCTTCACATTTTCTTTTGCTTCCTCGAGGTTCCTGCCCCCGGCAAGTTCCTGCTTCAGCAGTTCGAGGGTGAGGAAGGCCGAATGCCCTTCGTTCATATGGTATACCGCCGGTTCGAGGCCGAGAGCCTGCAGGAGCTTGACGCCGCCGATGCCGAGCACGATTTCCTGGTTGATGCGCATGTTCTGGTCCCCGCCGTACACCCGCGAGCAGATATCGCGGTAATGCGCTTCGTTGGCCGGGATGTTGGTGTCGAGCAGGTAGAGCTTCGCCCTGCCCACGTTGATGCACCACGCCTGGGCCTGCACCTCGCTCATTGCGATGTTCAGCGAAACGATGAGATCCTTGCCGTCGGGGCCGACCACTTTTTCCATCGGAATGCTTTCCGGATATTGCAGGGGATAGTCCTCGACCTGCCATCCTTCCTGGTTGAGGTACTGACGGAAATAACCCTCCTTGTAGAAAAGCGTGATACCGACGAAGTTGAGCCCGAGATCGCTCGCGGACTTGATATGGTCGCCGGAAAGGACGCCGAGGCCGCCGGAATAGATTCTGACGCTTTCGTGAATGCCGAATTCGGCGCTGAAGTAAGCGACCGGTTTTTTTACGAGGGATGGCGCGTTTTGCGCCGCCCAGGTATTTTTTGCCGCGAGGTAGGCTTCAAAGCGCCTGGACACGCTGTCGAGTTTTTCGCCCAGTTCGCAATCGATGCGGGCGAGGAGTTCGTCGTTCGAGATGTGGCGGAGCAGCTCTACCGGGTTGTGGTTCACTCTTTCCCACAGGAGAGGGGAGAGTTCCTTGAAGAGTTCCTTTGCTTCCGTGTCCCACGACCACCAGAGGTTGCGGGAGAGTTTTTTCAGGGCGGATATTTTTTGGCGCATGACAGGTTCGGTATGGAAAATTTGATGAATCGAGGAATCGGGATCGGCTGTCGGAACGTCGTTCGATCCGCCGGCTGTCCCGTTTTCAATCGTGTCGCTCAACCTCTTCGAGCGGTTTTGTTCGCGACAATGTAACGGATTCAGACTAAAGCAGTTGCGATAGTATCCGCTGAATCGCTATTTTAAACGGCAGTTAATTTACAGTTTATCGCGCTAATTATCTAAAGCTCCGGTATTGAGTGCAAAGAGTGTAAAGATCGCCCATGTTTCCGACCTGCATCTGTCGGGCAGGAAGGACCGTTTGCACAGGTCGCTTTTTGAGAAACTTCTCGATGCTGTCGAAAGGGCTGATTGCGACCATCTCGTCATGACCGGGGATCTTGTCGACACGGCGGACCCGGCCGACTGGAAATTCGTACGGGAGATCCTTCAGGGAAAAGGTTTCTACTCCTGGGAAAAAACCACCCTCATTCCCGGGAATCATGATCTGATCAATCTGGAGGAGGAGATGCGTTTCTACAATGCGCTCAATCCGGACTTCTCCGCAAGGATGCGCAGGTTCCACAGGAAAGTCGCGCAATTCTGCGAGGTTTTCAGTGAACTGATTACCGGTGACGATCGCCTTGCGGGTTTTCCCTTCGTCAAGTCGATAGATTATGGAGGAACCGTTATTTCCATGGTCATGGTAAATACGGTCTGGCCATGGATGAATCTCGAGAACCCGCTCGGCTCCAGGGGGTATGTCAGTCCGGATGAGCTTGAAGCCCTGCAGGAACCGTCCGTGGCGGAATCCCTGCGAGGCAGCTTCGTTATCGGAGTGTTCCACCATGCCTGCCGGGTTTACGAAACAGGGGTGCTCATCGATCAGGCCTTCGACTGGACCATGGAACTCAGGAATCGTGCCGATCTTCTGCGTACGATGCGTCAACTCGGTGCCCGCCTGCTCCTGCACGGTCACTTCCACCGGTTCCAGCTCTACGATATCGCGGGCATGCAGGTTGTCAACGGCGGGAGCTTCAATTATAACCCCTCGCGCTACGGCGAGATCGTCATCGATGGGGACGGCGGTTTTTCGCAAAGATTTGTCGATATCTGAAAATCAGAAAGTGACAAGAGAACAAGTGACAAGAGAACAAAGAAACCTCTTTATTTTCTCGTCACTCGTCACTCGTCACTATCCAAACGATCATCCCATGCCGCGGCGGGCGAGCTGGCGGTCGAGCATGAGCAGGGCCTGGCCTTTTTCGCCGGCCATTCTGAGGGTTTCGAGGATTTCTGACGCCGAAGCTTCCTCCTCCACCTGCTCGCCGATGAACCAGTGCAGCATGACCTGCGTGGCGTAATCGTTTTCCTTCACGGCTTTTTCGTAGAGCTTGTTGATTGTGGCCGTGATGGATCGCTCGTGTTTCAGCACTTCCTCGAACAGGGCCGTGGGTGACTTGAAGTCAACAGGCGGCTGCTCGATTGCGCCGAGTTCGACCCGACCCCCTCTTTCGTTGACATACTTGTAGAGCTTCATGGCGTGGCCATGCTCTTCCTGCTGCTGGAGTTTCATCCAGTGGGCGAAACCGGGCAGGTTCTGCGATTCAGCATAGGCAGCCATCGAAAGGTAGAGGTACGATGAATAGAACTCCTTGTTGATTTGCTCGTTGAGCGCTTTCTGCAGTGTTTTGCTCAGCATGTCTTACTCCTTGTTTTCTCTGTGATTGATGAAATTCTTGTCCGATGCTTGTGTTGATGATGAAAAACCGGCGTTCCGGTTTATAAGTTTCTGTTTTTCTTCGGCTTTTATTTCACGCAGCATGATCAGAGAAGCCAGAACCCGGCGGTTTTTCCTTCGACAAGCACCAGCTTTGCAAGGGTGTTTTCCCTGCTGTTCCGGTAGGTTATTTTCCACAGATGGACGATGTGTCCTTTCTGGTGGAGTTCGTCAATATACTCCACAGTGTATCCTTTTCCGATCAGATCGCCAAGCTCGGTCGAAACCACGTCAAAAGCCTGTTCGCTGATGTTTTCCCTGAATTCAGTGGTTCCATTCGACAGGAATGCCTCGTAATCTTTTTCGGCGAGAGCCTGCAGCAGTTGTTCCAGTACCGCCTGTTCCTCTTTTGTCTCGTTCGCGGCCTGCGGGGAAGAGCATGCGACAAGGCCTGCCAGTGTTATGATGAAAAGAGTCATTTTTTTCATTGCTTGCACCATGGTTACGTTTCTGGTCAGATAAAAATGCGAATGATTCCGCCGACTGGTAGTGCACAAAAACCAAAAAAGGCCGCGACGGGGGGCATGCGCGGCCTTCTTCGGCGGAGAAAAGTGATTTTCCTGCTGGCGTGACTGTCAGTTCCGCCGCCCGTTCTCACCGGATTACTGGAACTGATTGGAGATTCCCGAGACCCACTGCGTTATCCTGTGGGGGGTGAGGTCGTCCTGATTGTTCACGTCGAGAGCGAGCCCGACGAAGTCTCCGTTGACGACGGCTGCCGAACCGCTGAATTCATAGCCGGTCGTCTGCCAGTGACCGATGATCATGGCGCCTCTCTCCTTGAATTTTTCGTAAAGGGTTCCCATCGCGTCAAGGAAAACATCGGTATAGTTGACCTGGTCGCCAAGACCGAAAAACGCGACGGTTTTTCCCGAAAGATCAAGGCCGTCGAGTTGCGGGAAAAACGTTTCCCAGTCGCCCTGCAGCTCACCGTATCCCCAGGTGGATGTGCCGATAACGAGGTTGTCGTACCTCGACAGCGTTTCCGGCTCGGCGTCGGCGACGTCGTGCACGTCGACATTGTCCCTGCCGAGTTCGGCGGCGATCATCGAGGCGACGGAAGCCGTGTCGCCGGTTTCCGAGCCGTAGAACAGTCCTATTCTTTTCATCTGTTTTGCGTTTAGCGTTGTTGAGAGAATATTCCTTGATCAGTCCGCTTGCCGTATCAGCGTCTCGATGTCGAGCGCTTCGGACGCGCCCTGCTGGATGGCGGCGTTGAATTCGTCGAAATCTTCCGCCTCGATGTTCATGGTCGCCAGGCCAACCATCAGCTTCATTGCTTTTTTGCCGTATTCGGCCGGGTCGCGCGTTTTCTTTTCATCCCAGGCGTAACATTCTTCCATTATGCGGAACAATATTTTCTGTGGGATGGTCAGCATGACATACTTGTAGTGAAGGTGGTATTGTCCGCAATGACATCGTCTCAGTATTGTCGTTTGGGGATTGCAGTGATGTCGGCTGTTTTCAAGCTCGTTCATAGGTGTTGTTGTTTCGTTTTTGAGAATTAATTTAGACAAAATAAAAATAAGTTGCAGGTGTGCAAAAACTTTTGACTCCACGGTTTGTGTCGGCGGGGCAGAAAGCGAGCTCCGGAAATGATGTCGAGTAAACCGAAGAGAACAGGGCTTTGAGCTGTCCGCTTCTCGTGCAGGGATTCGGAGGGAGGAACCATGCTCCGGGTGAAAAAGGGGAGCATGGTTCGTTCTGCCGAAGGAAGCGCATCACAGGATCGGGTGTGCCCTGATGAATCGCAGATGGCCGTTTTTCTGACCTTTCTTGGTCTGCTGCTTGTTTTTATTTGGAATAATTCAAGATAGGTTTATATTCGTCTTTATGTTTTTAACAAGTCTAAATTAAATTAAACCAAAAAGAGATCCTGACATGAAAAAATGCGCTCTTAGGAAAATGCTCGCCGTGCTTGCGTGCGCGGCGGTACCGGTTATGCCAGCACATGCTTCCCAGAAAATTTCCGACGACATCGAATTGAGCGGTCTTCTGGAGGCGGAAGCCTCGTATGCGGATACGGATGCGGGAGACAGTTCCGATATCGTGCTTGCCACGCTGGAGCTTGGTATCGATGCCGAGATCGCGGAATGGCTTTCCGCTCACGTGCTGTTTCTCTACGAAGAGGATGAAACCGACGGTATCGAGGTCGATGAGGCGTTCGTTACCCTTTCCCCGGGGGATTCGGGGTTTTTCGTGAACGCCGGGCGGTTCGCGCAAGGTATCGGCGCCTTTCCTTCATGGATGATCACCGACCCGCTGACGCTGGAACTCGGAGAGACGACGCAGAAATCATCCGTTGCCCTCGGATGGGGAAACGAAACAGTCGAGGCGCTGGTGAGCGTCTACAAGGGTGATGTGCAGAAGTCGGACGAGGACCATGTCAATACCTGGGTCGGTTCGCTGAACGTCGCCGGTGCCGTGGGGGAGCTCGAATGCGAGGCCGGGGTTTCCTATACGAACAACATCGCCGACAGTGACACACTGGTCGAGGATTTCGACGGAATCCCGACCACGGGCTTCGTTGGCGGCTATTCGGGATATCTGCTTGTCGGTCTCGGACCCGTGATCCTCAGCGGAGAATACCTTTCGGCGACGGACGAATTTTCCGACGGTGCGAGGGCAGGAAATCGTCCGAGCGCCTGGAATGTCGAGTTTTTCTGGGATTTTCCTTCCCCTCTTGCGCTTGCGGCCAGGGTAGGCGGTGCGCATGAGTTCGATATCGACAACCAGTACGGAGCGGTCGTTTCCTGGGAGCTTTACGATGGGGTCGCCATCGGCGCGGAGTACCTTCGCAACGAGAACGCCGACGACACGAGCGAGGACGTGTTGACGCTCCAGCTCGCGGCGGAATTGTAGCCACCCGCGCGCAGGGCGTTCCGGGAAACAATAATTGTACAATCAATCAAACAGGAGCTGTCGCCATGAAAACGCTGTGCGACCTGCATGAGGGCATGAGCTCTGAAATCAGAGGCATGCTCTGCGAAGGGCATCATCATAACGGACATCGCGCTTTCCGGCATCAGGGGGGCGCGGTGAGACTCCGCGAGATGGGGTTTTACGAGGGTCAGCGCATAACCGTCCTGCAGAACAGGGGGAGCGGTCCGCTGGTCGTCAAGCTCCGGGACAGCAGGATGGTGCTCGGGCGCGGTCTTGCAATGAAAATACTAATCGGGAACAACACATGACACTTGCAGAGATGATTACCGGGCAGAGTGCGCGGATCGGGAAGCTATCCTGTTCCGGAGCTCTGAAGTCGAGGCTGGTCGACATGGGCGTGCTTCGCGGCGAGAGGATCCGGGTCTTGCGGGTCGCTCCGCTTGGCGACCCTGTCGAAATATCGGTGAGGCAATACAAACTTTCGCTTCGCAGAAAAGATGCCGAAGGAATAACCGTCGAGGAGGTGCGCTGATGCCGGATACCCTTATGATGGAAACGCAGTCGCCGGTGCAGGAGGAAAGAACGGCGACGAAGAAAACGGTGATCGCGCTGGTCGGCAATCCGAATTGCGGAAAGACCACGCTGTTCAACGCCCTGACCGGCATGAACCAGAAAACCGGGAACTGGCCGGGAGTGACCGTTGATCGCAAGACCGGTGCATACGTTCACGAAGAGCTTCTGGTGGAACTGGTCGATCTTCCGGGAGTCTACTCGATCACCGCTTCCTCCGTCGACGAGGAGATCGCGCGTGAATATATCCTTTCGAAAGAGGCGAGGCTGATCGTCAATATCGTCGATGCGTCCAATCTGGAACGGAATCTCTACCTGACGAGCCGTCTGCTCGAAATGAACGTTCCGGTGCTGGTCGCGCTGAACATGATGGATGTCGCTGCCGAACGCGGTCTGGAAATAGACGTCAATGCCCTCGAGAAACGTCTGGGCTGCAGGGTCGTTCCGCTTGTCGCCTCAAGAAAAAAGGGGGTGGATGCGCTCAAGATAGCGGTTTCCCAGGAGATCGCCCGAAGCAGGGAGTTCCGTTCCCCGGTGGTCTATCCGGGTCCCATTGCCGACGCCATAGGGGTTTTCGCCGAAAAGACGGCAGCCCTGACAGTCGAGGGGAAGGCGGACCCGGAATGGCTCGCCCTCAAACTGCTTGAAGGTGATTCGCGTTTTGAACGGCTGGTGGAGCCCGCCCTGAGGGCGGAAATTGCCGGCGCACGGGAAAAACTTGCCGCCGGGTTCGAGGAAGATGTCGATATCATCATCGCCGACAGCCACTATCGCCAGATTACTTCCATCATTGACGAGGTTGTCAAAAGGAAGCTGGAGGTTTCAGAGACTGTTTCCGACAGGATCGACAGGGTCGTGCTCAGCAGGGTCTGGGGGATTCCGTTTTTTCTGCTTGCGGTCTACGCCATGTTCCTCTTTACCATCAATCTTGGCGGGGCGTTCATCGATTTCTTCGATATCTTTACCGGGACAATTTTCGTCGACGGGTTCAGCGCGATACTGGTGCCTCTCGGTACGCCCGAGTGGCTGGTCACCATTCTTGCCTCCGGTCTCGGCGGCAGTCTGCAGACGATGGCCACGTTCATTCCTCCCATCGGGTTCATGTTTCTGTTTCTGTCGTTTCTCGAGGATTCGGGTTATATGGCAAGAGCGGCATTTGTGATGGACCGCGGCATGCGTTTTCTCGGTCTGCCCGGAAAGGCTTTCATTCCGCTCCTGGTCGGTTTCGGCTGCAACGTTCCCGCCATCATGGGCGCCAGGACAATCGAAAACCAGCGGGACCGCCTCATGACGATCATGATGGCTCCGTTCATGTCCTGCGGAGCCAGAATGCCCGTATATGCGCTTTTCGCGGCGGCCTTCTTTCCTGTCGGAGGTCAGAACATCGTTTTTCTTCTCTACCTCATCGGTATCGGTTTTGCGGTGCTGACAGGCCTGGTTCTGAAAAACACTCTCCTGCAGGGTGAGGCGAGTCCTTTCATCATGGAGCTGCCCCCCTACCACGTGCCCACGTTCAAGGGCGTGCTGCTGAGAACCTGGGACCGGCTGAAGTCTTTTCTGGTAAGGGCCGGAAAAATCCTGGTTCCGGTCATTGTCGTGCTGAGTTTTTTCAATTCACTGGGAACCGACGGATCGTTCGGTAACGAGGATACTGAGGGCTCGGTGCTCTCGTCGGTCAGCAGGTCCATATCTCCCGTGTTCGCTCCCATGGGTGTAACGGAAGAAAACTGGCCGGCGACTGTCGGCATTTTCACCGGCGTTTTCGCCAAGGAGGCCGTGGTGGGGACGCTCGATGCGATGTATGCGCAGATAGGTGTCGACCGGGGCGCTGATGATGCCGTGGAGTCAGAAGAAGCATTCGACTTCGTGGGAGGAATCAACGAGGCCTTCGCCTCGATACCGGCAAATCTGGCGGATCTTTCGGCCTCCATGCTCGACCCGCTGGGTATTTCGGTCGGTGATGTCACTGATATCGAAATCGCAGCCGAAGAGCAGGAGGTTGACGCCGCGATTTTCGGTTCGATGGTCAGGCTGTTCGACGGCAGGACCGGTGCGTTCGCCTATCTGCTTTTCGTTCTCCTGTACTTTCCCTGTGCAGCCGCGATTGCAGCCGTCTATCGGGAGACCAACCTCGGCTGGACGGTTTTCGCCGGATTGTGGACGACCGGTCTTGCATATATAGCGGCAGTGATCTTTTACCAGCTCGGCAACTTTGCGGCCAATCCTTCCGGAGCGGTACTCTGGACGGGAGCGATGCTCGCTGTTTTCGCGGCCGCGGTTGCCGCAATGAGGGCTTTTGGTCGAAAGTCTGAAACGGCCGTATAGCCGAAGTCCTGAAAAACCGGCGGGGGGAGCCTGAAGCACGCTTTCCCTGCCGGAACTTCATGAATATCAACAGGTGAACCATGTCGCTTCTTGAACTGAAAGAGTATCTGCGTCGGAAGGAGTCCGTTTCGCTCGGTGATCTGAGCCTTCATTTCAGAGTGCCCTCCGAGGCCCTCGAGCCGATGCTCGAACACTGGATGCGCAAAGGCAATGTTCTCAGGAAAACGCATGACGGATGCTGCAAAGGCAAGCACTCCGGCTGCTCATGCGGTGGAGGAGGGCATGCCTTGTATGAATGGATCGGTCCATGACGGTTTGGCGCACGAAGCATGTTCCCGCTTGCTGTGGATTTTTTTATGGGATTTATTAATTTTAATTTGTCTAAATTAAAAAATAATCGTACGTTGTTCATGACACTTTCGCAGTGTCTCCATTATTGATTCTCCTTTGTTCTTTGAGCCCCTCCGTGTTCCATGCGGAGGGGCTTTTATTGAACGGGCCCGCAGTGGTCCTCGATCCTTGAATATCTCTCAAGTTTTCATGCCCGATGCTCAGCGAGTCAAGCGAGATGTACCTGCAGACGGTTTTTCGTCTGTGCGAAAAACACGGTGAGGTGAGCATTGGAACCATTGCGGAAGCTATGGCACACAGTCTTTCGACGGTTTCCGAAAAAGTCAAAAAGCTGACTGAACAGGGGTTGCTCGTTCACGAATGGCGCGAAGGGGTCTCGCTGAGCCGGGAAGGCGAGCGTGTTGCCGGGAAAATTCTTCGAAAAAGGCGTCTGATCGAAACGTTTCTGGTCAAAATGGCGGGCTATTTGCCTTATGAGGTTCACGAAGAGGCCTGTCGTCTCGAACATGTCGTTTCCGAGCGTTTGACAGGGGAGCTGGACAGAATGCTCGGTTACCCGCGGAACGATCCGCACGGTCATCCCATACCTTCTCCTGAAGGGGAGCTCGTGGGAATGACGACCGTTCCGCTTACGACGGTCGAGCAGGGCAGCCGGGTAAGGGTTGCCGCAATTTCCTCGGCCGATGTTGAAAAGATGAAATACATCGATCAGCTTGGTTTTCATCCGGGCAATCTGTGCCGTCTACTGGAGAAAGCACCGTTTGACGGTCCTCTGCGCATAGAGATGCACGGAAAAGAATTGTCAATCGCCGTTTCCCTGGCGCTGTTCATACAGGTTGAAAAGGTTTCCTGAAAAAGGAGTGAGTCCATGATGAAAAAAAACGTTTCGAATTATCACAGCCCTGTTTTTACGGAGTGGAAAAAGAAACTTGTCGCCCTGGATTGCTCGAACAGCGCCCTTGAAAGATGGCTGTTCGTTCAGACGGCGGGAGTTCTTTTCGGTGGAAAGACGGGAGAATTGCTGATCGTGAAAAAGGAATTTTTTCCGTTGCCCGAGAAATCATGCCGCTCCATCATCGACTCGTTCTGCGCTTCCTGGGGATTGGACTACAAGGTCCTCGTCGTCTCCGTACAATCGCTGAAACTCATTGTCTATACGCAGCAGGCGGTCAACCGGCGTTTGAATAGAGCTTCGAAGAAGTTTCTCCACTGTAACCTTCGTTATCCGTTCGGGCTCGATGCGGAGCGGTTTCTCGAAGAGGTCGGCTGCAGGTGGAAGGAAACCGGGCGTATTCCGCATGAAATCGGCATTGCGCTCGGCTACCCCCTGAAAGACGTGTGGGGGTTCATGGGGTTTCGCAGTTTTCGTTGCAGCGGCAGCTGCGGGTGGCGGATATTCGGTGATCCCGCACCATCGGTCCGTGCCAGGATCCGGTATGAAGAAGCCCGCCGCAAGGCTGA
>Ga0272442_10008173_pt1 | contig 13347 bp, 13 predicted proteins | sample SSMForm2O_FD_200262 | JGI IMG/M metagenome (GOLD analysis project Ga0272442, IMG submission 200262) | Marine sediment archaeal communities from Little Sippewissett salt marsh, Falmouth, MA, United States - SSM-Form-2O | ecosystem: Environmental > Aquatic > Marine > Wetlands > Sediment ...
TATAGACAAGAGAGAATTAGTAAAGATGGAAAAAGTTTTTGGTTAACTAAATTTAGATCAATGAAAGTTGATGCTGAAAATGGAAAAGCAAAATGGGCTGAGAAAGATGATCCCCGGATAACTAAAATAGGAAGATTCTTGAGAAAAGTTCATTTGGATGAACTCCCTCAAATGATAAATATTTTAAAAGGAGACATATCTTTAGTAGGACCAAGGCCAGAAAGACCAGAGTTTGTTAAACAATTAGAAAAGGAAATCCCTCATTATCAACTTCGCCATATTATTAGGCCTGGGTTTACTGGTTGGGCCCAAATAAAGTTCAGATATGGAAGAACAGTAAAGGATAGCCATGAAAAGTTTCAATATGATCTTTATTATATAAAAAATAGGTCTTTATTCTTAGACCTGGGTGTATTACTTAAAACTTTTCAATTATTTTTTATAAGAGAATAATTTAAATTTCTCAATATATTTAATAGAAGTATACAAATCTGTATACTTCTATATACTTTTATTAAATTAATTGTTTTCTAGATAAAAATTAAATAAAAATAAAAGTTCTTTTTTTAAATTCTTCTTTACCCAAATTTTCTGTTGACCAGATAAAACCTCTCCAAGTCCTTGTAAAATATATTTTTCGTTAATTTTTTTTATTATTAATATACATTTCTTAAAATATTTTTTATAATCCATTCCTGTTCTCAATTTTATTATTTCCTTATTAAATTCAAAATTATTTTTCATAAAAAACCAAATGTCAAAAAGATCTCTATTGGCAATAGATTTTCTTTCTAAAAGAGCTACTAGTTTATGACTAAACATATCTTCTTGATTCATTACTAACATAGAAATTCCTAAATAATTTTTTAATTTATAATGATTCGGAAATTCCTTTTTTGATATTTCAATTTTAATATTCTGAGCATTATTTTCATATGAAATAAGGAAAAATAAAGTATATTTTTTTTCTTGTATGTCTTTTATTTCACCATATTTTATTAAAATTTCTTTTATTTTAGCAGAAACAAAATCTTTTTTCTTAATATCTAAAAGATTCAAATCTATATCTGTGGAGAAACGAGGCAAATCATAAAAAAGATAAGTACATGTTCCGCCTTTAAAACCCAAAAGAGACCCTAGTGAAATATCACTATAAATATCTTTTAAAATATTTACCATAATAAATTTATGTTTTTGAATATCAAGCATTTTCAAAATATTTTTTTACTTTTTCAACTAAAGATTTTTGTTTATATATCTTAACAATTTCAAAAATATTATTTTTATCTAAAGATTCAATATTATCAAAGTAATAATCTCCATAAAGATAAAGAGTATCAAGAAATGCTCTTTCTTTGGTCGCAATTGAATAATTATCTTCCTTTTGAATTCCTAATTGATTTAAAAGAATTTCATCTTTAATTTTTCTAATCTGAATTTGTTTTTTATCTATTTCCAATTTCCTAGATAAATGACTGATAACAAAAGTTTGTTCATAATATTGAAAAATTACTCCTTGCTTTTGTAAAACTGTTTCTAAACTAATATATGAGGGCGTATAAATTTTAGTTGCTAATTCAAAAATATTATAATTTGGCTTTACATACACTCCGCGTCTTACTGCTCTAATAACTTCTTTTTTGACATAATAATTAATCTTAGATTTAAGTGCATTTTTTTCTCTCATACCTAAAATTAAAGCTATTTCTTTAGCTGTAAAAACTGTTTGATTACTCTGCATTATTTCTAAGGTAAAATCTTTTTTAGACATACAAAGGTAAGAGTTTTTCTTACCTTTAGTTTATAATATTTAAAAATTGTGTCAAGGCCTTAATAGGTGCATATAAACTTGTTCTGTTTTTTTTAACATTTTATCTAAAGAAAATTCATTCCTTGATTTTTCTCTAGCATTTTCACCCATCTCTTTTACCAAAGATGGGTTTTTTAATAATTTCTCTAGAGCAAGCTCTATTTGTTTTTGGTCTCCTCTTTTAACTAAGATTCCAGATTTATTATCTATTGCTTCTCTTATTCCACCAACATCAGAAGCAATAACTGGTAAACCACAACTCATTGCTTCAATAATAGTGTAAGGAAAACCTTCCCAACTAGAAATTAAAGCAAAAATATCAGATCTTTTTAAAATTTCAAAGACTTCTTTTCTAGGTATACTGCCTAATAAACTTACTTGGTTTAATCCTTTTATTTTAATAAATTTTTTAAGTCTTCTTAATTTAGGTCCTTTTCCAATAATAGAAATATTTGTTTTATTTTTTAATTCAGGAGATAAGTTATTAAATGCCTTGAGTAATAACAATGGATTTTTGGGTTTAGCTAATCTTCCTATAAAAACAATTGATTGCTTATCATTTTTTTGGAATTGATAATCTTGGAAATTAACTCCATTATGAACTACTTCTATTTTTTCTATAGGAGCAATTTTATATTTTAGAACTAAATTTTTATCAAAATTTGAAACACAAATAATCTTTGAACAAAACTTTGCGCCAATTTTTTCTATGATAATAGCTATTATCTTTCTTAAGAAAGGGGTTCCTTTTGTAAAAGCCCATCCATGAGCAGTAAAGACAGTTGGAATTTTATTTCTAATAATTAATCTTCCAAAAAATCCTGCTGCTGTACTATGGCAAGCAATTAAATCTGGCTCAAAATCTTTTATCACTCTTTTTATTTCTTTCATCGCCTTAAAAATTGTAAAAGGATTAGGGATATTTGAAAAATACTTATTAGGATAAAATTCTATTTCTGTATTCTTTGTTTCTTTTTCTAACCACCCTCCTGGATAGCTCATTATGGCTACTTGATTTCCTTTTTCAATAAAATACTTACTCAATTGATAAACATGAGTTTGAGCTCCCCCTGGTTCTGATTTAGTTATTAGATAGAAAATTTTCATTTTATATTTCTTAAATCTTTTTTCCAACAACTGTATAAATAGCTCCTATATCTCGAATAATTGGAATTTTATTAATTCCTTTTTCTAACTTATATGTCTTCATCGTTATATTTTTAGAAAAAAATAAAGAGGGTGGAAAGAAAATACTAAAATTTATCTTTTCAACAAGAAAACCATGATTTTTCATTTTTTTTGCTAATTCTGAAGGTAATCTAATATGCTCATTCCATTCTTCAATTTCGTTTCCTGTTTTTGGATCAATTTTTTTAACTACTCCTCTATTAAAACCAGCTTCTTTAATTAATTGTAGCTGAATAATAGGATTAGCTGCATTTGGGTCAGAAATTAAAATTTTACCGCCTGGCTTCAATGCAGAATGTGCTATCTTTAAAAATTTTTCTGTCGGAAAAATATGAGAGATAGCTTCCATACACCAAATAATATCAAAATAATTGTGGTAATTTAAATCAAGAATATTTTGATTTTCAAAATTAACATTGAGACTTTTTTTGAGTAATTTTTCATAAAAAATTTTTCTACCTCTAGCGACTTCTATAAAATTTTTATTCGAATCAACTCCCAAAACATTGGCTCCGCTAAAATAAGCAGCAAATATTGACTCTGTCCCTAACCCGCAAGCTGTGTCCAGTACCATCATGTTCTCTTTATTAAAACATTCTGCCAAATTTTCTAATCTACGTGCCCAATTAAATGCATAAAACCAGCGTTTATTTTTAGTATTACAAATATTCCTATAATATTTTTTAACTAAAAAATTTGTTTTAGGATTATTAACTTCTGTCCATAAATTTTTATGATATTCTAAAATTTTTTCAAAGTTCATAATATGATTTTATTTTTATTTATAACTATTAAAATTTAAATAGCCCCTAATTATTCCAAATCCTTTTATAAAATGTCCGGCTAAAAATTGACGTAAGATCCAGCCCATATTTGCCCAAAAAAACCAAAGATAATTTTTAAAAGTTTTTTTACAATTATTTCTAAAAATAATTTTACGATTATATCCTTCTTTAAATCCCATTAAAAAAATATTTTCTTTTTTCGAAAGCTTATTATGAATTACTTTTGCCTTGGGTTCTAAAATAAAAAAATATCCTTTATTTTTTGCACGCAAACAAAAGTCAACATCTTCAAGTGCTGTTCTCCCACCACCAAAATTAGAAAAGTTTCCTATTTTTTTTATTAATGATTTTTTATAAGAACAAACTCCCCCATGAGCATAATATCCTTTTTCCTTTTCTATAACCCCTTCGTCCCAAATCTGAAAACTAACATTATTAATGTCCCATTTATATGGAGAAGTTAATCCAAATATTCTATTATATATTCTTTCTATATTACCTTTTTTTCTATTATTTTTAATAATCCCACCAACTCCAATTAAATCCAATTCTTCGTTTTGCTCCCAAACTTTTATTATTTTTTCAACAAAATCATTATCTAAAATTAAGTCATCATCTAAAATAAAAAAAATATCATTGTTAATAATATTTAATGCAATATTTTTTGATTCAGAAAGCCCTCTTCTTTCTTTTGTGTGATTTTTTTTATAATAAATAAAATTAACTTTTTTACTATTAAATCTTTTTTTTGTCTCATCTAAAAATTTCGTTGATAAATTTCCATCGTCTACAATAAGTACTTCTGGAGGCAAAAGGGTCTGTTTTAAAATAGAATATAAACATTCTTTTAGTTTTTTTTCTCTATTATAAGTTGGAATAATTATAGTAAATTTCATAATATTTCTTTAAAAATTTTTTCATATTTTTCAATACTTTTTTCTACTGAAAAATCTCTAGCGCGAGACATAAGTAACTGAGAATTAGAAATATTATTACTAAGTGTTTTTATGATGGCTTCAGCTAGAGCGTTTACATCTTTAATAGGAACAAGTTTTCCATATTTGCCATTCTCTAAAATTTCTTTTGGTCCACTTGGGCAATTAGTACTTACTATTGAAGTGCCTAAAGCAAGAGATTCAACTAATACAATCCCAAAGCCCTCCCATGCGGAAGAAAGAACAAATATATCAGCTTTTTTAAAAAATGGATAAGGATTAGGGACAAAACCAGGTAAAAATACATTTTTTTCAAGACTCAATTTTTTAATCAAATTTTCTAAGCTTGGTCTTTCTTGGCCCTCTCCTAAAATTAAAAGCTTAGAATTAATTTTTCTTTTTACAATAGAGAAAGCTTTTATAAGAGTCTGAAAATCTTTTTGTTTAGTTAATCTTCCAACGCCTAAAATAATTGGTAAATCATCACTGAAAATTTTATTAAATTTTTTATCAATTATCTTTTCCGAATATTTATAAATTTTTGTCTCAATCACTGGGTTATATATTGTTTTAATCTTATATTGAGGAATTTTTGTAATTTTTATTATGTCTTTAGCAACACCATCCGAAACCACTATAATCCCATTAGCTAACGGATAAAAAAATTTGATAAGTAAGTATATAGTAAATCTTTTTAGAAAATTTATATTTTTCAATGCCTTTCTTAAGGCAATATGCTCGCTTACAAAAACTTTAGTTTCAACACGAGATAATAATTTAGCCAACAATGCTATTATGTTTGCATGATAAGAAGCAGAAAGTAATATTTTAGGCTTTGTTTTTTTTAAATAGGCAACAAGTTTTAAAAAACTTTTTGATATTTTATTAAGTTTAAAATCTATTATTTTAACAGAATCTGGTAATTCTTTTAAATAAATACTATCTGTAGAAATTGTAAGTATGTCTACTTCCCAGCCTTTTTTATCAAGCCCTGTGGCAAGATTAGTTACTACTTTCCCTAACCCACCCTTAAGAGTTGGAGTAAAAATTACTATATCTACAACAAAAGATTTTTTTTTATTTTTTGTCATAAAATCCAAAATAAACATTAAAGAAAACTAAATTTCATTTCAATTAAATATAAATAATTATAACCATTAAAATCTATCAATTATATTATCTTTTTTTGAAAAGAGAAACCCCCTTATTTTCTGATGGATAAGGCAAGTTTAATATATCACAAATCGTTGGACATAAATCTTGTAAGTGAGCTTCTTCTATTTTAACGTTTTTATTCAAAAAATCATTCTTGTTGTAAATAATTGCCATTCCTTTCATTTTCTCTTCATAAGAATCATAACCATGCATAGCTTTATATTTTTCTCTAAGAGAATGAAAATAATCTGGAAAAATTCCTATCCCAGGATTTGCTCTCCATATTAAGTCTCCATATTTTTTGTCTTTGAAAGGTATTTTATTTTTTTTAGCAATTTCTTCAGTAAAAAAAGTTCCTTGGTTAGAAGAAAGAAGATTACTCAAAAATGGAGAAAAAACCGCTTTTGCTTGGCTATTAAAAAACCAAAATCTTACTAATGTAGAGTCTAAAAACATTAAAAAATCTTTGCCTATGGTTAATTTATGAGATTTCGCAAATTTCATTACTGGATTCCAAATATCAATATATTTTTTAACATCCATCATTCCATGGTCTCCAATTATAACAAATGAAACATCTTGAAAATTTTTCTCAAATTCTTGTTTTAGTTTCTTAATCCTTTCATCGATATTTCTCATCACTTCTCTTCTTTCTTTGCACTCTGATCCTATTCTGTGGATAATGCCATCCGAATCAGAAAATTGTAGAAAATAAATACCAGCCTTTTCTTTTATTACAGAAAGTATTTTGTTCATGGCCCATTTATCGTTTTTTGGAACTGGCGCCATAAAATATTTATAACTGATATTATTATCAAGTTTATCAAAAATACTCTCGACCGAAAAAGAAGAAGGGTTATAAATAGGTTTTAAATCTTCTACGACCGAAATTAAGGGCAAAATACTCAGAGGAATCCAGGCAGGAGGAGCGTAATCTGCTGTAATTTTAGGTAATTGATTAACCGCTTTTTTAATAATTCTAAAAATTTTATTTGATTTTGGTAAAGAATCAAGCCATCCTGCTATGGGAGATAAAATTTTTAAAAGCTTAAAAGGTGAGGTTTTAGGATCATAAGTATACATAGTAAAATTTCCATGAGTATTATAAGACGCCCCGGTAAATATAGCCGAACGTTGAGTAAAGCCACTAGAACTTACAAGTTTTTTAGCCCAAATACCATTCATCCCGAGATTATATAAAGTAGGCGTATCTTCTTCATTACAATAATCCCACCTAAAAGCATCTAATATTATAAAAAGTACTGTTTTTTTATTATTATCTATCATATTTTTTAATTAGTGTTTCAATAATTTTATTTTTCTGCATCTTTTATCCCATTATATTGACCATAATAAATTATTATCCTATAAATTGGTACTAAAAAAAGCCATTTTAAAAACCATCTTATGGAAATAAAATTTTGGAGCATATATATATAATCCAAAAAGATAGATCTTATATACCTTAAGAAATAGCCAAGTATATTGTGTTTTCTAATGAAATTACTTTTCATGGCCCATAAAGATTTACTTTCACGATAAAATCTTCTATAAACTTGTTTAACTGATTCATTATGTGAGTGGGAAACAATAGCTTTAGGTTCATATGCAATAGTAAATCCTGCTTTTCTTATTCTATCGCTCCAATCTATGTCTTCAGCTCCTTCAAGTTTTTCGTTAAACTTAAATTTATCAAAAATACTTTTTCTGATGGCACTATTAGCATTTGAAAAATGAGGATTAAGTAAAACTTCTGGATTATTCATTGCAGGAAATGCTTCGATCAATCCTCTTCTCTCTATGGGACTTGCATCTTCAAGAGCTATTTGTCTTCCATATACACCGACCATATTTTTTTCTTTATCAAATTTATCTATCAATGTGGCTAGCCAAAAATTATTAAAAGGAAAGGCATGAGCACTTATACTTATAATAATATCTCCTTTTGCCATTTTTATCCCTACGTTTAATGAATATCCAAAAGTAAACGAGTTTGCCGGAATTTTAATAATCTGACATTTAAATCTTTTTGCTATCTCAATTGTTCTATCTGTAGATCCTGAATCAACAATTATTATTTCATAATTATCATAAGATTGATTCTTTATAGACTTTAAACATCTTTCAATTTTTTTTGCTTCGTTCTTCGTCCGAATAACAATAGAAACTAAATATTTCATAAAATTAATGATGGTAAGTAGACCATAAGTTATTACAAATTTCTTTAGCAGTGTTCCAATTTTTAATTTCTATTTTTTTTATTTTAGTTTCCTTAAATACTTTTTGAAAATATTTCTTAGCTAATTTGAAATAATTCATATCTAGATTTAATTCTTTTTGAAGTGATAAAATTGTTAAAAACACTGTAATCTCAGTTAAAGTTTTTAATTTTGTTGTATTTAAAATTAAAGGTTCTTTCCAAATTAAAAATTTAATAATTTTTTTTAACTGAAAAATAATTGAGTCTTTTAAAGAGATATTCTCATAAAATTCTAAAAAATTTTTCCATTCTAAGAAAACTGAATTATAATATTCGTTTAAAAAAATTTTCATTATTTCAAGATAAAAATTCCTTGCAGCAAACCAATATTGCCAACAATCAACTTCTCTAGGGCATATAGTGCCTAATTTTAACTTATAAGCTAGTGAGACAAGATCTTTCCATTTTGAAGATGGGCAATAATATAAAAAATTTCTTAACTGTTTTTGATAACTTGATTTATATTTTTTTTCTAAAACTAAAAATGCAACTGCTGCTGCTATTATGGATTTACTTATTTGTAAAATCATTTTATCTCTTTCTTCTATCGGTATATTTTTTTTATTGATAAATGAATTATGTGTAAGCTCTAAAAAACAAATTAGTCTATTAAATAAAATTTTCTTTCCTTCTTCTCTTTTTATCTCTTCATTAGAAAAATAAGGTATTTTTTCTAATATATTATTATCACCAAAAATTACCTGACTACTATGTTTTAAATCATACGTAAAAATAGTATGGGGCATTTTTTTTAATCGAGACTTTTTTATGGCTCCAAGGTCTACAAAACGTATATTTATTTTTTTTGCCAATTTTTCACCTAGTTTTTTTAACGAATCGGCTGATATTCTTCTCTTTGTAATCAAAAATAAGTCATAATCATTAAAAGGTTTGTACTTATCATTTGATTTAATAATACTTCCTTCTCCTCTGCCAAATCCACCACAAAGTAAAATTGCAAAAATATTTTCCTCTCCATAGATCTTTAATATTTCTTGCTTTATATATAAAAGATCATATTCTACCTTTTGATCAATATTTGGAATACTAGGGACAATAAATTTACTCATGTTAATAAAATAATATTTTTTTATTCATATTTTTCAATTTTAAGCAAAATCCTTAATAACTTTTATTACAAATTGATTAATTCTTTTAGAAGAATCTCTAATCTTCCCATTATTTTTTATGCGCATAACTTTTATTTCTTTTTTTCTCAACATATTTTTATAAAATATATTTCGGATAATCTTTCTTTTCCGATAAAGCTCTTTCTTTTTAAAATTATCCAATTTATTCAAAAAAGGCAATTCAATATCTCTTTTTTTTTCTCTTTCCATTGTAACATTGTCGTCTACATCTAAAAAAATTAAAATAGAATGCGCAGGAATATTCTTTTTAGCTATACGAAATAATTTTTTTTGGCTGAGATTGGTAATCACAGAAAGTCCAATAAGTTTAGTTAGGCCCTCATCATTTATCAAAAAATCATAATTTTTTTTTGTTGTCATATATCTTATAACCATATAATCTATCAATCTTCTTTGTATAGTATTATTAACTGCTTTACGAGTTATTCCATGCATATAATATTTATCTTTTATTTTATTAAAAAATAACAATAGAATATCAAAATTTAAATATTTTATTAAATATATGCTAAAAATTATTTTTTTAAATAAAACTTTAATCTTTTGTTTTTGGGTAAAAAGTGGAGCCCTAAAGACACAATCGTATCCTTTTTTAATCAATTCTTTTAATAAAAGTTTTCCAAGTGTAGTTTTCCCAGTACCTGCTGGTCCAACAAATTCTATATATAAATTGAGCTTTTTATTATTAAATCCCATGTCCTTCATATTAATCAACTTATTTTTCTTTTTTAAGACAATATATATAATAAGCATAACCACCTCTTCCTGTGTCTATTCTTGCTTTATCATAAATAACTAAAGATCTTTTTTTAAATTGACTTAAAACTTGATTTTCAGAATGACGTATAGTTTCTCTATCTCCCTTTATAAGGCTAAAAAAATTTGAAAAAATTCGTCTTAATAATATGTTTATACATCTAAGAACAGGTTCATTTTTTAAAGATGGACATATCATAATTCCACAAATTATATATTTATCCGAAACTCGAACAAGCTCATTCAATGCTTTTGAAAAATTGTTAAAATTTAATAAATTTAAAATCCTAATACATAATACTAAATCCATGCTCTTGTTTTGAATTTTTATATTTATAATATCCCCTTTTTTAAGTTTGGCATTTAGTTTGAGTAATTTATTTTTTTTCTCTGCTTCTTTTAACATATCTTTCGAAATGTCTATTCCAGTTACTAAAAAATTTAATTTTTTGTAAAATTCAAAAAAACGTCCAGTTCCTACTGGAATATCTAAGATTTTAATATTTTTATTATTAATTTGAGAAATTTCTCTTAAAAATTTTAGAATAATTTTTTGCTCTTCTCTCCAAACTCTTCTATTCTTTCTTCTTACTTCATAAAGCTTTGCTCTTGCCCCTATATATTCTTTTTTTGATTTATTTATTTTCATAACTTAGGAGTCTAATGAGTCAACTAAAGAAAGATATTGATTTGATAATTTTTTATAAATAAAAAAACAAATTGAATAAATTATAACTCCAATAAAAAAATAAAAAATGACATTAAAATTATAAATCTGCAATAAAACTATTGTAAAATACATTATAATACTGGAAATTAAAGCACCAAAAAAAGTTAGAAAAAAATTTAGATTAAAAGGTTTAATAGCGGTAAATTTAGAAGTAAATTTAAAAAGTAAGAAAAAAATCAAAGAGAAGGTAATAACAGTAGCTACAGCTGCGCCAAAAAAAGAATATTTTGGAATTAAAATTAAATTTAAAATTATATTTATTATCGCTCCAGATGAAGTAGCTAAGAAAAGTTTTTTTTGTTGATTTGAGGCAACTAATACTTGGATAAAAGGGCTAGAAAGAAAGATAATCCCAGTCATTATAATTAAAATTTGAAAAACAATAACAGATGGAAAAAAACTCGGATCATAAACAAAATCAATAATTTTTGGAGCTAAAACCATACCTCCTGTTACTAATGGTACTGCTAAAATCATCATTAACTGTATATAATGATTCCAAACATTTTGAAGTTTTTCTTTTGATTCTTGAAAAAACTTACTTAAAACTGGAAAAAAACTAATTGAGATTAATGTTATTGGGATCAAAGTCATTCCAATAATTTTATAAGCAGCATTATACCAACCAGTTTCGATAATTTGATTATAATATCCCATCATTACTGAATCTATGTTTGTATAAATTGTGCCTGAAATAGTTACAAAAGCTAACGGCCAAGATGTTGTTAAAACTTTTTTCCAAATAATTTTATTAAATTTTAATTTTAAGTGATAAATTTTGTAGTGGAAATAAAATAAAATAAATATTAAAGAAATCAAGCTAGCGAACAAATAACTAAAACTTAGATTTTGCACAGAAGGAAAATTAAAAAGAACAAAAAAACCAACACTAGTTACAGTTATGGCCTGTAAAACTTTAGTTAAAGCTTCATATTCCATTTTTTGGCGAGCTCTTAAAAAAGCATAAATAATTCCCGTAATACTATTTATTATAATATAAATTCCTAAAATCCAAATTATCTTTTGAATCGCCACGCTAGAAGTAATAAAAAAAGAACCAATATAAATTAATAATAGGGTTCCTATACTTAATACTAGTTTTAAAAAAAGAATCGTTGAAAATTCTTTTTCTTTTTCTTTCTCTCGTGCAATTTCCCGAGTAGTGATTGCAGAAATGCCAAAATCAGAAAAAACAACAAATAAAGAAACAAATGCTAAAGCAAAAGTGAATTTTCCATATTCTGTCGCTCCTAGAACTCGAGCAACATAAATAATTAAAAAGAATTTTAAGAATCTAGTTATCCCCTCTGCTAATGCTAGCCAGAAGGTATTTTTAGCAATAGTTTGTTTAGTCCCTAAATTATGTAACAAAAAAGTACTTGGATTAGAGATAACATTTTTAATTGTTTCTTTAATGTTCATTTTCCTCAAACCATTTTATTGTTTTTTCTAATCCTTTTTCTAAATTATATTCTGGTTCCCAGTTGAGTTCTTGTTTTGCCTTAGAGTAATTAAGACAACTTGTTTTTTGTTCACCTGGTTTAGCTGGAGCATGTTTTTCTTCACAATCAGAACCAATTAATTGTTTAACCCTTTTAAAAATCTCATTTATATTTGTTTCTTTGCTCGTTGCAATATTATAAATACCATTTTTTTCTTGCTCCATAGACAAAAGAGCTACATTTACAACATCATCAACAAAAACAAAGTCTCTAGTTTGTTCTCCATCTCCGTTAATTAAAACTTCTTCATTCTTCAGCATCTTATCGCAAAAAATAGCTATTACTCCAGCTTCTCCCTTTGAGTTTTGACGGGGACCATATATATTAGCTAACCGCAAAGCAGTATAATTTAAATCAAAAGTTTGTTTATAAAAATGAAGATATTTTTCAATAGTTAGCTTACAAATTCCATAAGGAGATTCTGGATTTTCTGGATGGTTTTCCGGCGTAGGAATAATATCTGTATCTCCATAAATAGCTCCTCCAGAAGAAGCAAAAATAAATCTTTTTGCTTCAATTTTTTGACAATTCTGAATTAAATTTAAAGAACCTAAGATATTAATCTTAGCATCTTCTATTGGATCTTTCACTGATTTACGAATATCAATCTGAGCAGCAAAATGAAAAACAATTTCAGGCTTTTCTTGTTCAAAAATCTGAGAGATTTCAGGACTACAAATATCTAACTCATAAAACTTGGCCTTACTGTTTAAGTTTTCCTTTTTACCAGTAGATAAATTATCAATTATCACTACATCATTTCCTTTCTCTATTAATTTATCTGTAAGATGACTTCCTATAAACCCTGCTCCTCCTGTTACTAATATTTTAGACATATATTTATAAAAAAACTTAGGTTATGTTTATAAAAAGCTTTTAATAATCAAAATCTTAAACATAAGATTATGCTAAGTTATTTAAGATTATATCACAAAATTCAACATAAAAAAATTACTTAAAAAATAAAACTTATGATAAAATAAGATTAAATAAAATAAAAAAATATGAAAAGAAAAATTTGGTTCTCTTTAGTCCTAATTTTAGTATTTTTTGGAGTATTTTCTGCTATAAGAAT
>Ga0272442_10008174_pt1 | contig 13347 bp, 10 predicted proteins | sample SSMForm2O_FD_200262 | JGI IMG/M metagenome (GOLD analysis project Ga0272442, IMG submission 200262) | Marine sediment archaeal communities from Little Sippewissett salt marsh, Falmouth, MA, United States - SSM-Form-2O | ecosystem: Environmental > Aquatic > Marine > Wetlands > Sediment ...
GAGGTGTGTTTCGAGAATCTGGCCGACATTCATTCGACTCGGAACACCAAGAGGATTCAGTAATATGTCAAGAGGCGTGCCATCCTCGAGAAACGGCATATCCTCCTCGGGCATAATCTTGGCAATGACTCCCTTGTTGCCGTGGCGTCCGGCCATTTTGTCGCCTATTGAAAGCGACCGTTTAATCGCAACGTAAATTTTTACCATTTGCAAAACACCGCTTGGCAGCTCATCGCCGTGTTTCAAACTCTCAACACGTTGCTTCTTTTCTTCCTGAGCTTCTGTAATCTTAGCCCAGAATCTATCTACAATTTTTTGTACGTTATCCCGCAGCGAAGCCGGTTTAACCCACTTGATATTAAAGTTTTCCACCTGCTCATAAACAACATCATCGTCAGAACTGGCGCCGACTTTCTGACGTGTGGATGGATCAATAACGTTGACCTCGTACTTCTTGTGAATAGCTTCGACCATCTGCCTGAATATCATACATTCTTTGGCCCTCATCTGTTTTTGATATTCTTTTATCTGGACCGCTTGTGCCTTCTTTTGCTCTTCTGTACCCGCGCCGCGCCTGGTGAATCGTTCCGTCTTTATTACGACACCTTCGTATCCGCTGGGAAGTTCAAGTGAATCGTTTTTGACGTCTTCGCCGGCCCTGCCGAATATAGCATGCAGAAGTTTTTCTTCAGGTGTCAGTTCCGTCTTGCTCTTGGGAACAACCTTGCCCACCAAAATATCTCCGGGGCAGACTCTTGTTCCTTCACTCACCACTCCATATTCATCAAGATTCCGCAGGGCCCTTTCACTGACATTGGGAATGTCACGGGTAAATTCCTCTTTGCCAAGGCGCGTCTCGCGAACTTCTGCCGTAAATTCATCGATGTGAATGCTAGTAAAGCTGTCGCCCTTACACAACTTCTCACTAACGATAATCGCATCTTCGAAGTTAAAACCGTCAAAAGAAACAAACCCCACAAGAATATTCTTCCCAAGGGCTAATATACCTTGGGAGGTGCCTCCACCGTCTGCTATGACTTGACCGGTCTTTACCCTCTCACCAAGCTCTACTATGGGCTTTTGATTAAGACAGGTTCTCTCGTTCAATCCAACAAATTTGGCAAGATGATACTCCTCGGTATGGTCAATAACTATCTTTGAGGCGTCAACCGCGGTTACAATCCCGCTTTTTCGAGCACGAATGACCATACTTGAGTTTTGGCCAACGACTTCTTCCATACCTGTTCCGACCAACGGCGACTCCGTCTTCAGAAGCGGAACCGCCTGCCGTTGCATATTAGAGCCCATCAATGCCCGGTTCGCATCATCGTGCTCCAGGAACGGAATAAGTGAAGCTGATACACCAACAATTTGTTTGGGTGAAATATCAACGTAGTCAACTTCGTCGTCGGAAACTTGTGCAAGTTCACCGGCTTTTCTTGCAAGAACGAAACCTTTGGTAATTTTGTCGCTTTTTGCATCAACCGCACTCGGAGGTGCGAATATTACCTTCATTTCCTCATCAGCCCGCAAATATTCGACCTCGTTGGTAACCTTACCTCTCCTGACCTTGCGATACGGCGTAAGCAAAAATCCATACTCATCAATTGAGGCGAATATCGCCAGTGAAGCGATCAACCCGATATTTGTCCCTTCGGGCGTTTCAATCGGACATATTCTACCGTAATGGCTGATATGAACATCCCGCACTTCAAATCCGGCCCGCCTTCTGTTCAAACCGCCAGGCCCAAGAGCGGATAAACGCCTTTCGTGGGTCAACTGGCTCAAAGCATTGGTCTGGTCAACGACCTGGCTCAATTCACCACGGCCAAAGAAATAGTTGATACTGCTCGAAACGCTCTTGGAATTAACCAAATCCGCAATGCGAAGCGGTTCTTCTGAGTCTCTTCTCATGCTCATCCGTTCCTGAACAGTTCTGCGCAGCTTAAGAAGACCTTTTCTGATTTCATCAGCAGCCAGCTCATCGATTGTTCGCAGCCTCCGGTTGCCCAGATGATCGATATCATCAACCTCGCCTTCGTTATTCCGTAAAGCCATTATGTATTTCATCGTGTTGAGGAAATCTTCGGGGCGAAGCGTCATCTCGTCCTCACCGATTGTCTGATGGAACTTACGATTCAATCTGAACCGGCCGACCTTGCCGAGACGATAACGGTTGGAATCAAAGAATTTCTCCGCAAAAAAGGCTTTTGCTTTTTCTTTATTGGGTGGATTGCCGGGTCGCAATCTCATATAAAACTTGAGCAATGCCTGCTCATGGTTCTCGATATCATCCTGAGCTAATGTGTTCAATATGAGAACGTCCCTGACTTCGTCGATAACCTCAATCTGTATAGAAGATTTTTTGGTTTTTTTAGCTTTTGTTTTCTTCTTGGTGCTTTTAGTTTTGGGCGTTGCATACGCACCTTGTACGATAGATACTTTATCGCTTATTTGTGCACCGGCTTTTACTATGATTTCGCCGGATTCCTCATCAACAAGCGGCTTAACGGTCCACATAGAGGGAGTTAATTTATTGAGCGGCACCTTTTTCGTCGGATAAAACAGCCGTAGAATCTCCTCTGTAGTACTGTAAGCAGGGGACATCGCCCGAAGTAAAATCGTTGCAGGTATCTTGCTGGATTGGTCGATTCTGACAACCAGAATGTCTTTATTCGTCACTCCTATCTCTATCCAACTGCCCCGCTCGGGGATAACTCTGCCGCCATGCAGAACCCTGTCGCCTTCTTTGCTCTCAATAAGAAAATCAACACCCGGACTTCGGTGCAATTGGCTTACGATGACTCGAACAGCGCCGTTGATAATGAACTCCCCGCCACCTATCATAACCGGCATTTCGCCGAGATATATCGCCTGCTCGGCCAAATCCTCACCTTCCTTGGTCCGCAGTCTGCACCATATTTTCAATGGATAGCCGTATGTCAGCCGTAACTGTCGGCACTGAATAGGGGTGTAATGCGGTCTTTCCAGTTCATAGTAGAGATATTCCAGAACCTTCTTTTTGTCGTAGCTTTCGATAGGAAACGTCTCGCGGAAAATAGCCTCGAGCCCGATAGACTTTCTTTTAGTCGCAGCGACGCTATTTTGTAAAAAAAGCTCATAACTTCTTCTTTGTACTGCTACCAGGTCCGGAATCTCAACGGCATCTTGTACTCTTCCAAAATTACGAACGCTTTGTTCAGTACCAATCTCACGCATTACCTTTTCTCCAGCATTAAATGCCCAAATCGCCTTCTAACTACAACCCTCTGTGCCATTGCTGTTTTTTTTCACAAAAGGGCCGGCCTGGCCACACTTGTTGCCTAAGCCAATTCAACTACGGCTCCGACTGCTTCAAGCTGCTTTTGTGTCGCTTCGGCATCATCTTTACTGAGGCCCTCTTTTACCGGCTTGGGAACATTATCAACAAGCTCTTTGGCCTCCTTCAATCCCAATCCCGTTAAAGCTCTAACTTCCTTGATAACCTGGATCTTTTTATCGCCGAATTCTTTAAGGATAACATCAAAGCTTGATTTTTCTTCCTTCTCTTCAGCCGGACCCTGTGCTGCGGGACCTGCAACCATAACGGCTCCGCCTGCTGCCGGTTCAATACCATATTCGTCCTTGAGATAATCAGCTAATTCTTTGGCTTCCATTAACGTAAGACCAACTATCTCGTCGCCAAGCTTCTTGACCTTACTGTTTACCTTGCCTGTCGCCTTAGCCTTTGTTGCCTTGCTTTCCTTAGTCTCCTTCTCTGCCTTGGTCTCTTTCGTCGCCTTGGCTTCTTTTGTTTTCTTAGCTTCTTTTGCTTCTTCTGCCATTTCTATTAACTCCTGTTATAGCGCCTCGTGGTAGCCGAAACTCCGCCGTCTCGTTTAACCCCAATACTAAAACCGGGGACAGCCACGCAGGCTGTTCTCAACTTGTTATTTCATTTTATGCTGCTTGTTTTTCGTCCTTCTCGACGATAGTCTCGATACAACCTGCGATAATTCCCGCAGGAGCACCAATTGCTGATACTAAATTGCCGGTCGGGGACTGTATCAAACCGGCAATCCCGCTCAGTATCTCTGAACGTGTCGGCATCTTCGAAAGTCCGGATGCCCCCTGAGCGTCCAAAGCCGAGCCGTCGAGAAATGCCCCTTTAATCTCTATATGAGGAATCTTCTTGGCCCATTCGGTCATTGCTTTTGCAACGTCAACAATACTGTCACCGCCATAAACGATAGCGCAGGGACCGCTGAATAACGACGTTGCCGGCTTCATCTGCTGGTTACACAATGCTTGCTTGAACAGCAGGTTCCTGACCACTGATAAGCGGATGTCTTTTTCTTTAAGGTCACCGCGCATCAGATTGTTGTCAACACCATTAATTCCTTTTGTGCTGACAACCAGAAAATCTTTGATGTCCTCGCTGACGATTTTCTTTTCCATTTCCGACTTTAGTAACTCTTTTACGTACTTGCTCATTTTTCGTATCTCGTATTGCGTATTATTTTGCTAAAAATCAATCGTTATACCGGGGCTCATTGTCGCAGATATACTGACTTTTTTGATATACGTTCCTTTTGATGCGGTCGGTTTTATCTTCTTTATATGTGAGATAAACGCATCGATATTATCTACCAGTTTTTCCTTCTCAAAGCTTTGCTTGCCGACCACTACATGAACATTACCACCGGCATCGTTTCTATACTCAACTTTGCCGGCAGCAAATTCAGCCACTGCCTTGACAACATCGGCGGTTACCGTGCCGTTTTTGGGTGAAGGCATCTTTCCCTGCGGCCCAAGAACGCGTCCAAGCTTACCTACCCTGCTCATGACCTTCGGGGACGCGATGGCCACATCGAAATCCATCCAGCCGTCCGAAACTTTCTTTACCAGCTCATCACAGCCTGCCTCAATAGCACCGGCACTCCGGGCAGCCTCAACGTCAGAGTCCTCGCAGAAAGCGACCACTTTCTTTTGCTTGCCTATCCCGTGAGGTAAAGATATTGAGCCTCTAACCAGTTGGTCGGCCTGTTTAGGATCGATGCCTAAATGCATCACGCATTCGATGCTCTGGTCGAATTTTACCGACTGGAACGACTTGATTTTTTCGACCGCCTCAGCCAGGCTAAGATTTCCATTGCTTAATTGTTCCGATTCTTTTTTGTATCTTTTGGTTTTAACTCGCATTGTTCATCTCGTTTTATATACCGATTATCACTAATCAATTACCTCCACGCCCATACTCCGGGCGGTACCTCTGATAATTTTTTCCGCCTGTTCCAGATCGTATGCGTTCAAATCCTTGAACTTCGTCTCTGCGATTTTCCGAACCTGCTCGGCACTGACTTGACCGACCTTCTCTTTATTCGGGATGCCGCTGCCTTTCGCGATTTCAGCCGCCTGTTTCAGCAAAACCGCCGCCGGCGGACTTTTAACCTCAAAGGTAAAACTTTTGTCCTTAAAAACTGTTATCACTACCGGTACTGTCGTTCCATTAAGGTCTCGAGTTCGCTCATTGAACTGCGAAACGAACTGACCTATGTTCACGCCATTCTGACCTAAAGCAGGCCCTATCGGCGGCGCTGGTGTCGCCTTGCCACCCGGAGCCTGCAATTTAATTTTTGCTACTACCTCTTTGGCCATTCTTCACCTTTAATTGTTTGTACGTAATCTATAAGCTCCGTACCTGAAGTCTCTTAATTACAGTTTCTCTATCTGCCAATACTCAATATCCAGCGGGGTGCTGCGACCGAATATCGTAACAATCACCTTTACAATACCACGTTCGGAATCGATAGAATCGACAACGCCTTCGAAGTTTTCAAAAGCACCTTCACGAATCTTAATCATATCACCTTTTTTAAACTCAACTTTGATGCTCGGTGCTTCCTCGGGCTTTTCCGCCTCTAAAAGCATCTTCGCTACATCCGTATCGCGCATCGGGCTGGGAACTCCTTCCGAGCCAATAAAATCTCCAACCCCGGCCGTACCTTTAATCATGAACCAGGCCTTTTCGGGAACACGCCCGTCATCGGTCGATTCCATCTCCATAAAAACATAGCCCGGATACAGTTTTCTCTTATGGACTGTCTGCTTGTTGCCGCGGATACGCTTTATCCGCTCTACAGGAACTTCTATCCTGCCGATAATATCGACCAAGCCCTCTCTCTCGACCTTCTGTACAAGGGCATCTTTGACTTGCACTTCTTTATTTGCCGCAACTCGTAAAACATACCACTGCATATTAGTACCCTGTCTTATATCCCATTTGAGATACAATTATTAGACCAAGAGCCAAGTAAAAAACGTTCGGAATGTAAGATCCGTCACTCCAAGAAGAACTGCCATAATAACAACAACAACGATAACAATAAATGTTGAAACAGCTATTTCCTTTCTGCTCGACCAGCTAACCTTCTTCATTTCGCCTTCAGCAGCAATCATAAAGTCTGCAATTGAATGTTTATTCATCAACCAGGAAATAAAAAGGGCTAAAACAACAAATAAACCGGCCGGAACCATAGTTTCAACCCACAATCCAAGATCCGTCGCCTGAAGCCTTTTATAAAGCTGCAAACAGCCTAATCCGGTAATTATTGCGGCGGCAAATGCACTGCAAAGCCTTGTGTATTTGCCCTGGCCGCGCTTATAAATAGTAAAAATCATATTCGACCTCATATCAAACAGGTTTCAGTAGATTCTCTTCCGTCGTATCTTACCGAAAACCTTGTGTTTCAAAGCAGGCCAGGAGGGAATCGAACCCCCAACCTTCGGTTTTGGAGACCGACGCTCTGCCAATTGAGCTACTGGCCTATTTAATTGATTATTGATTATCTATCATCTATTATTTGAAATCTTTCTGAACCGCCGAAATACGTCTTTCAATAACCAATTACTTGCGCCGTATTTTATGAACAGTATGCTTTCGTTCTTTCTTACAGTATTTCTTCAAATTCAATTTCGGCGTACCCTCAGCCACACTAACGTTAGTACGATAGTTTCTCTCTTTACACTGACTGCATTCAAGCCAGACATTTTCTCTTTTACTCTTCTTTTTAGCCATAAAGTTTATCCCTGCCAGACAGGCCTACTTACATAACAAACATCTGGTCGTTCCTCAGATGCCCGCCCGGATACAGTTTACCGGCCTAAACGCCCTTGGTTTCCGGCGCCAGCAGCTCCCAGAGAAGTTACCCGAAAATCTTTTATTCAAGAATTTTAACTACCACACCGGCACCGACTGTCCGGCCTCCTTCACGAATGGCAAAACGAAGGCCTTCCTCCATAGCAATCGGCGAAATAATTTCCACCTCCATCGCTATGTTGTCTCCCGGCATACACATCTCTGCACTTTTACCTTCTCTGCTCATCAGAGCAAGGACCGCGCCGGTAACATCGGTTGTTCTGAAATAAAATTGTGGTTTGTATTTCGCGAAGAACGGCGTATGACGACCACCCTCTTCTTTAGTTAGAACATAAACTTCAGCTTGAAACTTGGTATGCGGAGTAATACTGCCCGGTGCTGCAACAACCTGTCCCCGCTCTAATTCTTTCTTTTCAACACCCCGTAAAAGCAAGCCCACATTATCACCGGCCTGTCCATCGCTGAGGGTCTTGTTAAACATTTCAACGCCAGTAACGACCGTCTTGCGAGTTTCCTTTGCCAGACCGACAATTTCAACCTCCTCGCCGGTATGGATTTTACCACGCTCAACTCTGCCCGTACCTACTGTACCGCGACCTTTAATGCTGAAAACGTCTTCGACAGGCATAAGGAAAGGCTTGTCAACATCACGCTCCGGAAGCGGGAAATAATCATCAACCGCAACCATCAACTCATCTACACACTTGCAGGCCTCATCATCCTTACCTTCGCTTTCCATCGCAGCTAAAGCAGAGCCCATAATAATAGGAATATCGTCGCCGGGGAATTCGTATTTGTTCAGCAGGTCCCTTATCTCCAGCTCCACCAGTTCTATCAACTCAGGGTCATCAACCTGGTCCACTTTATTAAGGAAAACTACTATTTTGGGCACATTAACCTGACGGGCAAGCAGGATATGCTCGCGTGTCTGGGGCATCGGGCCATCGCTGGCCGCAACAACCAGAATAGCACCGTCCATTTGGGCCGCGCCTGTAATCATGTTCTTGATATAGTCGGCATGTCCCGGACAGTCAACGTGAGCATAATGGCGATTTTCCGTCTCATACTCCACGTGCGCAGTATTTATTGTAACGCCGCGCTCTCTTTCTTCCGGAGCATTATCAATGTCTTCAAACTTCTTGACATTGCCGCCACCGGCCTTTTGCGCCAGTCGCATTGTGATTGCCGCAGTTAATGTCGTCTTGCCATGGTCAATATGGCCGATTGTTCCAATGTTGATATGTGGTTTTGTACGTTCAAATACAGCCTTAGCCATCGTAAAATAAACCTCCAATGTACAGGGTTAGTATTTATTTGTCCCTATCTGGTTTCCTAATAACTGTTTTTCATACTTTATTATAATCAATTCACAGCCGGGTTTTCTGCCGCCCCGGCTTGACCAGCTTGCATTTAGCTGCTGATGGGGCTTGAACCCATGACCTCGTCCTTACCAAGGACGCGCTCTACCACTGAGCTACAGCAGCAATACCCGACTCACCAATTATTTTTAACCGGCGAATCAAATAAGAAACTATTCTTTTGCCCGGCTCAAAGCCGAAAAATATAAACAATATCCCTTTGGTCCTGTCATTTTATATATACTGATAGCGCAGGAATCCATTCCTATACAAATAGTATGCTAATGTAAACTACGTAATTTATCGAAATGGTTGTAGAACTGCAAACATAAAAAATGGAAAAAAACGAAAAATTTTAAAATTTTTCCATTTTACCTAAAAAATCAGCCCCAAATACCCTCGCAGCACCACCGCAACCTCAAAATGTTTACCATAGATAAAATGCTAATTCCTTACAATAAGTATTACCGGAATACATTAACTAACGTCAGGGGCAAAGGAGAGAATGAGCCGTAAAGCCCAAAAGCCCTATCGCTAAAATGCCTCATAATAAAATAATTCCAACAAGAACCAGGCCTTCAAATCAATCCTGTGCATCTTTTTTTGCTGCCCCGGTAACGCCGGAGCCTGCACCTAACAGTCAAATTAATGTGTTTTTTCTTTCTTATTTGTTCTGTTTCATTGTATAATTAAAAACATATAGATTGAGAACGTACTAAGTAAGGCAAATTAATTCAGGTAAGTGGGGAATAAATTGAACGAACGTAAAGACAAAAAAATTCAGACTAATCCGCCCCTCCGAAAGAGAAGGAATGTCGGATTTATCACTCACCGCAAGCTTCTCTGGGTGTTTGTGTCCGTCATAGCATCTGTGAGTGTATTGCTGCTGCTGACATCGATGAAAAAAACCGGCACAAACAATTCGGCCGAAAATATGAGCACTTTCACTGTGCGAAAAGATGATTTGACCATCACGGTTACTGAAAGCGGCAGCGTCAAGGCCCAGGAATCTACGGATGTTATGTGTGAGGTCGAAGGACGCGGCGTCGAGATTTCCAGCATTGTTCCCGAGGGCACAGTGGTCACGCCTGAGGATGTTGCGAATGGCAAAATCCTCTGTCAATTGAACTCTTCCGACCTGCAGGATAGACATAATAAAGAGCTAATCGATTTTTCATCTGCCAAAGCGTCTTATATCCAAGCACAGGAGGCTCATCAAATCCAGATAAAACAGAACGAATCCGATATAGCCGCCGCAAAATTAGCCGTTGAATTCGGTCTCATGGACTTACAGAACTACCTGGGTGAGACTACTGCAAAAAAGCTCATCAACGAGGTAACCATGGATCCAAACAAAAATATTGACATGGCAGCGCTGATGGATAACAACCTGGGCGGCTCAGCTTCCCAGCAGTTGAAGACATTGGAAGATGCCATACTTCTTGCCAGGGGCAACCTGGAAAGAGCCATTGACGTAAATGAGGGAACACAAAAACTTTACGATGCGAATTACGCTTCTGAGCTTGAATTAACTGGTGCAAGGCTGGATGTACAAAGATATCAGATTCAAATGGAATCATCTGTCGAAGAGCTGAAATTATATAAGCTCTACAATTTTCCAAAACAGACAAAGCAGTTTCTCAGCGATTACTACGAAGCGCAACGTGAATTGGATCGTACTTTTGCACAAACACGCTCTCAATTGGCCCAGGCCCTGGCAAGACTCGAAAGCACCGAAGCATCCTTTAAACTGCAAAAGGAGCAACTTACTAAATTGGAACGCATGATTGCCGCATGTACAATACGCGCACCAAGCCCGGGTATCGTAATCTACGGTAGCAGCGCGGATTGGTGGCAAAAGCGAGGAGATCCAATTGAGGTCGGAGATGGTGTCCATAAAGGCCAGAAGATTTTCACAATTCCTAATTCCGATGTTATGGGTGTGGAGTTGAGGGTTCACGAGGCATCGGTGAATATGGTTAAACCGGGTCAAAAAGCAACTATAACCATAGAAGCCTACCCGGACATACCGCTTGAGGGTGAAGTGCTCCAGGTTGCCCCTTTGCCTGACCCGCCCCATGGCTGGTTCGATCCAAGCGTTAAAGTTTATACTACACAGATAACAATAGACGGTGCGCATGATATCCTGAAACCGGGAATGTCCGCAAAAGTCGAGGTTCTTATTGAGCAGTTGAAGGATGTTTTAATTGTCCCTATTCAGGTTGTAGCCAATCGCGAGGGGAAAAAAGTCTGCTATATTGCAACTCCGCAGGGTCCAAAACAGCGTCAGGTAAAAACCGGTTCGTTCAACGACACCTACGTCCATATTATCAGCGGCCTGGAAGTCGGAGACCAAGTGCTGTTAATTCCACCAAGATTAATTGAATCGGAATAAAAACTGAATTGCTTTGCTATATTATGCCTTGTTGGCTTTAGCTGCTTCTTTAGGCTTTTCCGCCTCTTTACTTTTACTAAGACGGTTTGTCCAGTTTTTCAGCCACTTTTGCCAATTTGGTCTGGCCCCGGAAAGCTTCACTCCGTTCAGTGCCTTTATAACTACGTTGGGATCGATCCCGTTGGGTTTGCTCAAATAATCGTCAATTGAGCCCAAAACGGCATTGTCGGAACTTACATCTTTCTTTACCAAATATTCCCTTACCAGTTCGGCCGCAGGTTCTACTTTCGAACCTCGCAGGTAGGCATCCAGTAATTTTGGCAGGATTATCTCTTTTTCTATGGCGGTTGGAGCTCCTTTATACAGCATGTCCCAATACTCTGCCGCTCGTTCAAACTGACCAGTCTCATAATAAAGCTCAGCTAGTCTCTTCCTAACAGTTTCGAGAATTTTTATGTCGCCCGCGGTCTTTGCCTCTACTTTCTTAAGAAAAGCAATTTTCTGATCAGCAAGCAACTTGGTTTTGCTTTCCGGCGAAGTTAATGTTTCCATCCACTTTTTGAGAGTGGACAAATCTGAACCATCGAATATTTTAAGCATTGCCTTCCATGCCTCTCCACTTTCGGAGTTAGAACCTATTTTTTCCACCAGCCAAGCTAAATCTTGTTTGCCACCCACTTCTCCCGTAATACCTATCATTTTTTTCCTCAGTGTCTCGCTGCGGTCATCGAAAAACTTTTGTGTTCTCAATCTTTTAAGTGCGCCCGCTTTGTCGATGTAGATCAGACCATCCACCGCTGTCTCCCGAACAAAATCCAACTCGTCGCCCAGAGCTTCAATAAATAAAGGCTCAAAAAGTTCAACGGCTATGGCTTTGGCGGCGCTGCCCTGTGTACATAAATCCGCCATCGCACTAAGCAACTCTCCACGTAACGCACCATCGGGCTTTTCATTTTGTTGGCTATACCTTTTTACAAGCAAACCAAGATACCATTCAAGCTCTTCCTGCTTTAATCCGTTCGGTTCAAGCAGTTTTTGTAAAACTTCCGCGCCCTTTCGTGCTTTTCCAGCATCATCTTCGGCAAGGTACTTCGCCGCCAATTCCAGCGCCTGTTTTCTTACTTCCGGTGTAATCTTGACAGGCGTAACCGAAAGAGCATAGGAACACGTTCCCCCGAGGGCATCCAATAATGCTATTTTGACCTGGTCATCAGACTCGGATTCAAGCTGATCCAAAAGAGGTTGTGCGGAATTCATTCTTCTCAAAACTTGCAAGCCGGCGGTCTTGAGACGAACGTCTTTGTCCGGGTATGATATCAATTTTAATAAAATCGGTTCCAGCGCCGCCGGCAATTTCGGCCTGCCGGAAGCAAATTGCCATTTATAAATCTTATCCAGTGCCAACAATTTGATTCTGGCTTCCGAACTACCCAAATGCTCCTTTAAAAAATTACCTCTGGCTGCATCATCACTGATGCCGTCGTATTCCCTTTCCAAAGCCGACAAATATTTAACCTGCCATGATTTAACTTCTATTCTCAAATTGCGCATCTCAGCTTCCTGCCGAATAAGCCAGTCTCGCAGGAATTCATCTTTGCTTTTACCTCGAAGCTCATTGATGTTTTGCCAGCGTTCATATGGATTTTCGCCGACCGGCATACCCAGAGAGCGCAGGGCCTTTTCAGCCTCGGCCGATACTTGTTTGTTGGAGTCGTCAACCAATCTGATTAGGCTGATAGTTGCCCCCTTATCCGGTCGAAGTTTCAGGGCATTTATGGCATTTATTCTCATAATGACCGGCTTTGAGCCATCAGTTGTTATATTTTCGAGGGATTCACCAATTTTGTCATACCCAAAAATAAGCATTGCCTCTGCAACCAATTGGGACTCTTCCGGATTCTCTGTGGAAAAAACACCAAGTAAAGGCTGAATAAAATCGTCCTTATTCTTTATTTCCTCCTTTGACAACCTGGCCTTAATAAAGGCCTTGCAGATAGCAATACGCGCAGGACTGTTTTTTGCATCATTCAGTGCACCAAGAAGAATCTTCCGGGCTGTAGGGTCACTGTGGAACAGCATCACTGTCGCAGCATCTACAGATCCTTTGTCCAGGGCCTCCTTGTTTACTTTCCACTGTGGATCGAGTTCTTTTTTTGCAGGGGTATCATTAGCGGATACAACCGGTACATCCTTACCAATACCGGCCTGCTGGCATCCTATTGCCACTATCAATATTATCAGATACAACCTCTTCGTGCTCATCCGGATGACCTTGAGGAATCGACTACCCATCAACTTAACTAACATATAATAACCTGCACACTGCATCCGAGTCAAATGATAATTCATAATTCAATAATAAATTACGGTCTCGGATGAAATTTTCGGTGAATTTTTCTTAATCTTTCATGGTCAACGTGTGTATAAATCTGTGTAGTAGCTATATCAACATGTCC
>Ga0272442_10008176_pt1 | contig 13343 bp, 5 predicted proteins | sample SSMForm2O_FD_200262 | JGI IMG/M metagenome (GOLD analysis project Ga0272442, IMG submission 200262) | Marine sediment archaeal communities from Little Sippewissett salt marsh, Falmouth, MA, United States - SSM-Form-2O | ecosystem: Environmental > Aquatic > Marine > Wetlands > Sediment ...
CGCAGCACTTCCCCGAACGTCGTCATCCCCCGCTTCACCTTCTCGAAACCCGCCTCGCGCAACGGCACCAGACGACCGGCGCTCACCGCCACCTGCGCGATCCGACGCGCGTTCGTCCGCGCCATCACCAGCTCCCGGATCTCCTCCGTCATCGTGAGCAGTTCATATAACCCCACGCGCCCCCGGAAGCCCGTGTTGCGGCATTCCCGGCATCCCCGCCCTTCGTACAACTCCGCCCCCGCCTCCCATTCGCAATCCGGCGGCACTTCCTTGCCCTCCGGCACCCGCGCCCGGCGACATTCCTGACACACCGTCCGCACCAGCCGCTGCGCCAGCACCCCCTCGACCGAACTCGCCACCAGGAACGGCTCCACGCCCATGTCCAGCAGCCGCGTCATCGCCCCCGCCGCGTCGTTCGTGTGCAGCGTCGAGAACACCAGGTGACCCGTCAGCGACGCCCGAACCGCCGCCTCCGCCGTCTCCAGATCCCGGATCTCGCCGATCATGATGATGTCCGGATCGTGCCGCAGAATCGCCCGCAGCCCCGCCGCGAAATCAAGCTGGACCTTCCGGTTCACCTGGATCTGGTTCACCCCGTCCACGTGATACTCCACCGGGTCCTCGACGGTGATCACCTTCACGTCGTCGCTGACGATCCGCTTCAACGAGGCGTACAACGTCGTGGACTTGCCCGATCCCGTCGGGCCCGTCGCCAGCAGAATCCCGTGCGGGCGCGCAATCAGCTCGTCCCACTGCTCCAGCAGCCCGGGTTCCATCCCCAGCTCCTTGAGCGCGAACATCTTCGCTGACTTGTTCAGAATCCGCAGCACCACCCCCTCACCGAACAGCATCGGGATCACCGACACCCGCAGATCGTATTCCGACCCCTTCTGCCGCAACGCGATCCGCCCGTCCTGCGGCTTGCGCTTCTCCGCGATGTTCAGGTTCGCCATGATCTTCAAACGACTTATGATCGCGTTGCGGAATCGGTTCACCGTCGGGGGCACCCCCGCCTGGCTCAACGCGCCGTCGATCCGGTAACGAATGATCAGCCGGTCCTCGTACGGCTCGATGTGCACGTCCGTCGCCCGTTCCCGGATCGCTTCCACGAGCAGATCGTTGACCAGCCTGATTACGCTCGCTTCCTGCGCCTGCTCGAGCTCATCCGCCGCCACCCCCTCACCCCCCGCCTCCTCATCAACCTGGATCGTCTGCTCTTCCCCCGCCAGCTCGTCCAGCGTATCTCCCGCCACCCCGTAATGCGTCCGGATGAACTTCCGAATGTCCTGCTCGTCGGCGAGCACCAGCTCGATGCCCATCCCCGTCAGCAGGCGCAGCTCATCGAACGCCGTCAACTCGAACGGATCGCACGTCGCCACCCGCAGCGTCCCGTTGGCCATCTCCAGCGGCACGCACTGCTGCTTGAACACCAGCTTGGCCGGCAGCGTCTTCAGCACCTCCGGCTTCGCCTCCACCGTGTTCAAATCCACGATCGGCATCGCGAACTGCTGACCGATCGCCTCCAGCACCTGACCGCCCGTCACGAACCCCAGCCGCACCATGACGCGATCCAGACGCTCGCCCGTCCGGTTCTGCTCCGCGATCGCCTCCGACAGTTGCCCGTCCGTAATCAGCCCCCGTTCGACAAGGATGCTTCCTATACCCATCGCACACCATTGTACCGGTGACCTCGCCAACGACGGCGAAAAAGGCCAACCCCTTTGCGGATCCGACCGTGCTTATCGGTCGCGATTGTGCAACGCGACCTCACCCCCCCGGCGCCCCCCGCCCGCCGCCGCCGGACCGCAACACGCCGGCCCCTCGCCCTCTCTTCCCCTCTACCCCCTTGGCCTGCGCCGCTCGGCCCTATCCGGCATCCCCCCCGATCTTCGATTCGATCTGCGTGTCCTCGTCCTCGTCCTCGCTCTCGCCGGCATACTTGAAACGGTACGGCGGCGGTTTCTTCTCCCGCCACGACGCCGCCGCCGTCACGTCCCGCGCCGCCACGCGACCCGAACGCTGCGCCACAACCTCCTCGCCTCTTCCCGGGGCCTCCGCCGCCCGGTGCTCTCCCTCCTCCTCTTCCTTGTAAACATGCAGCGTCTGCGTCGGAAACGCGAACTCCACCCCCAGCCGATCCGCCAGCCGCAATACGTCCATCAGCAGCCGATGACGCTCCCGCAGCTCCGTCTGCCAGTCCGGCGTCTGCCAGAACACGTACAACAAAACATCCAGGCTGTGCGCGCCGAACTGGTGCAGCCAGATCTGATAGTAATCCTTGCGAGTGTACGGATGCAGCCGCACCAGCTCCCGAAGACCTTCGCAGAACGCCTCCAACTTCTCCGGCGGCGTGTCATACGTGAGATTGATGTGCGTGCTCCAACGCCGGTACTTCCGCTTGCCGTAGTTGTCCACAACCGCCCGCACCAGATTGCCGTTCGGAATTGTCACCAGCGAGTTGTAGAACGTCCGGATGCGCGTCGAACGGAACCCCACCTCTTCAACCGTCCCTTCCGTGTCCCCGATCAGCACCCAGTCCCCCACCTGGAACGGCCGATCCGCGATCACCGTCACCGACCCGAAAAAGTGCTCCAGCGTATCCTTGGCCGCAAACGCGAACCCCACGCCGCCTATCCCCAGACCCGTCAACAGCGGCACGATCGAAATATGCAGACTGTCGGCGACGTAAATCAGACCGAATACCGCAATGAAGATCTTCACCGTCTTCCGCACCAGCGGCACCAGCAGATCGTCGAACTTCGTCGCCGTCCGCGCCGCCCGCGCGATGGCGAGCTCGCCGATCAGGTCAATCACGCGAAACAGCGCCCACACCGCCGCCAGCGTGAAAAACAGCCGGGCCGCCGGATGCAGCACCGCCGACGCCCCCGGCGGCAACTCCAGCACCCGCAGCAGAAGCAACCAGAACAACGCCATCACCGCCAGCCCGAACGGACGCACCGTCCGCTTGATCGACTCCGCCTTCGCCTCGCCCCCACGCCGTTCAATCGCCCGACGCGAGACCACGCGAAGCCAGAACCGCACCGTGAAATCCAGCACCATTCCGATGAATATGAGTATCAGGAGCCCCAGCCATTGCCAGTACTTCAACCCCAAAACCCGCTGCAACGCCCACGCCGGAAGCTGATCCTCAAACCACAACGCCGCGCTCAACTCCCGTTCGTCACGCATATCCCCCGCGACCGCCGGCTCATCCTTCAGCTTGTCGTAGAGCGATTCGATCACCCCGACCGTGTCGGCGGAAAAACGCCACCCCACTCCGGCGCTCTGCGCAAGCACGATCGACTCGCCCGGACTCAGCAATCGCTGCAATTGCTCGTGACGCCGCCTCGCCTGGGGCGTCACCGTGCGCTGGCGCGGGAAGAACACCACCGTCCGCTCTCGCCCCGGATGCAGATACATCGACAGCCAGCGACCGTGCTCGGCCTTCACGTCCTCAATCCGGATGATGATCCCGTACAGCTTGATTGCCTGCTGCCTGCCCGCGTCTTCCGGGACCCCTGACAAGTCCAGACACGCGATCGCCCGGTCATAGTCCGGCGGCTCGGCGCGCATCGCGTCCAGGAACGTCCGGACCGCCTCCGCCGGCGTCTCCAGGCCCCGCGTGACGGCGCCCGCCGTCCCTTCACCCGTCTCGCCCGCCGCCCCCGGCGGCGCCCCCGGCGGCGGTCCCGCATCGCCCTGCGCGATCGCCCCACACGCCAGCGCCAACGCTGTCAACACACTCGATGCCGCACAGAATCGTCGTCTCATCACGCTCATGCGCGACATGCTACAGACGAATCCGACTCAGTGGCCAGCCGCTCCACGCACCGGCGCCGCCGCCAGACGCGCCTTCAGCGGCCGCCACCACGTTTCGTGTCCCCGGTACCACCCGATCGTCTCCGCCAGCGCCGCCGGCCAGGCGCTGCGCGTCGGCTCCCAGCCCAGCTCCGCCTTGATCTTCGAGGCGTCGATCGCGTACCGCCGATCATGCCCCAGCCGGTCCTCCACCGGCTCGATCATCTCTTCCCCCATACCCATCAAATCGAGAATCGTCCGCGTCAGGTCGATGTTCGCCCGCTCGTTGTTCCCGCCGATGTTGTACACCTGCCCCGCCCGGCCGCGCTCCAGCACCGCCAGCACCGCCTCACAGTGGTCGATCACGTGCAGCCAGTCCCGAACGTTCTTCCCGTCGCCGTACAGCGGCACCTTCTCGCCGTCCATCAGGTTCGTCACGAACAGCGGGATCACCTTCTCCGGATACTGCCGCGGCCCGAAGTTGTTCGAGCACCGCGTCACCACCACCGGCAGGCCGTACGTGTGGTGATACGCCAACGCCAACAGATCCGCCCCCGCCTTCGACGCCGAGTACGGGCTGTGCGGCGACAGCGGGCTGCCTTCCGTGAACTTCAACTCCGGCCGATCCAGCGGCAACTCCCCGTAAACCTCGTCCGTCCCCACCTGCACGAATCGCTCGACGCCCGACGACTCCCGGCATGCGTCCAGCAGCACCTGAGTCCCCTGAACGTTCGTCGAGATGAACGGCGAGGAATCCATGATCGACCGATCGACGTGGCTTTCCGCCGCAAAATGAACAACCCCGTCGCACCCCTGGATCGCCCCTCGCACCGTCTGCCGATCGCGGATGTCCCCGTGGATGAACGTATATCGATCATCGGGCTCGATGTCGCGAAGACTCTCCGGATTGCCCGCATACGTCAACGCATCGAGATTCACCACCCGCCAGTCCCGCCGCTGCGAGAGCACGAACCGAACGAAGTTGCTCCCGATGAACCCGCACCCGCCGGTGACCAGGATCCGCCGTGCCGGTGATGACATGATTCCCTCCGTGCTGTCCGGCCCTCAGGAGCCGGCGGTGTCGGCCGCGATCCGGATCGGCTTGTCATTCGTGCAGTTCGCGCCGCCCTCGGCCACGAGACAGCTCGCCCGGTGCAGCGATTCGAACGTCCCCGCATCCGTCCACCACCCCTCGATGATGCTGTACGTCAGGTCGCCCCGCCGCAGGTACTCGTTGTTGACGTCCGTGATCTCCAGCTCGCCCCGATCGCTGGGCTCCAGCGTCCGGCAAATGTCGAACACCTCGCTGTCGTACATGTAGATCCCGATCACCGCGTACGAGCTCGGCGGATCCTTGGGCTTCTCCAGAATCTCCACGATCCGCCCGTCCTCCAGCCGCGGCACGCCGAACCGCTGCGGGTCGGGCACCTCCTTCAGCAGGATCTTCGCCCCGCTCGGCTGCGTGAAAAACTCCCCCACCGCCGGCCGGATGTGCTTCTGAATGATGTTGTCGCCCAGAACCACGCAGATCTTCGCGCCCTCGGCGAAATCCTCGGCCAGCAGCAGCGCGTCCGCGATGCCCCCTTCACCCTCCTGGTACGTGTAATGCAGATCCTGCACCCCCAGGTGCTTGCCGTTGCGCAGCAGCTTCAGGAAATCTCCCGCGTGCTCCCCCCCCGTCACAATCAGAATCTCACGCAGCCCCGCCTTCACCAGGCATTCAATCGGGTAGTAAATCATCGGCCGGTCGTACACCGGCAACAGGTGCTTGTTCGTCACAAGCGTCAACGGGCGGAGCCGGGTCCCCAGTCCGCCGGCCAGAACGACACCTTTCATATCGGACCTCCCGCGGCTTAACCGCCGGCTGACGCTCCTGAATGCTACCGCCATGATCGGCCGGATGAACCCCGATGCCAAGAAGAGTTTGCCCGATAACTTACGGTTCCACCGCCGCCCGGGTCTCCTCCAGCCGACGTTCAGCCCTCTCGATCCGCCGCTGCAACGAGCGAGGCACGAGCTCCAGGCCGTCAACCTGCCGCCGCGCGATGCGGTACGCCGCCCGAGCCTCCTCCAATCCCCCCGTCTCCATCAGCAACTCGACCTGGGCCAGCCGAAGCGTGACATCACCCGGACGCCCCGCCACCGCCCGATCCATCGCCCGGCAAGCCGCCTCCGCTCGCCCCGCCGCCGCCAGCGCACGGGCATACGTCGCCAGCATATCCGGATGATCCGGCTCCAGCGCCAGCCCCCGCTCGGCGCTCTCCACCGCTTCCTCCGCCCGGCCCGGCATCTGCGCCAACACGAACGCCAGGTTGTTCAGCGCCCAACGATGCTCCGGCTCGCCTTCCCCCACCGCGCGATACCACCGCGCCGCTTCCTCCAGATCCGCCTTGCCCTCGGCAACCCGGCCGCGCAGAAACCGCCATCCGGCCGTCAGCTCCGGTTCCGTCGGCCGCTCCGCCGCAAGCCGCTCGGCCCGGTCAAAACTCCCCCGGTCATCGAACCGCCAGCCCAACCCGCACCACGACTGCGCCGCCTGGAGAACCGCCGGAGTCCCCAGGTGAAACGCGATGCGCTCATACCGCGACACCACCTCCCGGGCCGCCTCGTACTCGGCCGACTCGGCCAGCCCCAACCACGCGACCCGCCACGACGCATCCTCTTCAACCAGCGGGCCGATCCTCTCCCACGCCCGGTCAATGTGGCCCGACCGCACCGACGCCTGCAACCACAGCACCAGCCGCTCCGGCGCCGCGCCACGCTCCTCCACGATGCGCTCCACGTGCGCGTTCACGCGTTCGTAGGCCTCGCCCGAACGACGCAGATGGAGCAGAATGGACGCCAGCGCCGCATCCGCGGGAAGCGCATCCTCCGTCGAGCGACGACGCCACTCCTGCGCCTCCACCAGCGCCTCGTCCCATCGTCGGTACTCCGAAAGCAATGCCGTGGCCCATTGGCTCGGCTCGGGCCGGGCCGGAAACCGCGACACCGCCCGACGCGCCAACTCCACCGCCTGGCTGCGCCGATCCGCCTGCCTGTGCAGCGCAATCGCCAACTGCCATGCCGGCAAAAACCGCCCGTGATCCTCCACCAGCCGCTTCGCCTGCGCCACGCTCTCATCCGTCGCCACCATCATCCCATCCTCGGTCCGCAGCGTCCCGAGAAGAGCCAGCGTGGCGACAAGCTCGTCCGCCTCGTCCAACTCCCCCAGCACCTGCGCGGGATCGCCCGCAACCTCCGGTCCAAGCGCCAGGCCCGCCATCGCCAGCGCCGTCCGGAGCCCGGCGTGTTGCGCGTCGAGCTCCAGCCCCCGCCGCGCCGCTTCATACGCCGCTCCGAACTGACCGCTCCCCAGATAGAAGCGCGCCAACTGCGCCTGCGCTTCGCACGACCCCGGAGCGGCCCGGACCGCTTCCTTCAACCACCGCTCCGCTTCCTCGGCCTCTCCATGACGCTGATACAACAGCCCGATCAGCGTCGCCCGCGACACCGGCGCAAGATGCTCCGCCTGCGGCCCTTCCAGCAGCGCCAGCCCCCGCTCCACCCCGCCGACCTGCGCATAGAACTCCGCTGCCCGCGACAGCACCAGCTCCTCGGCCTCCCCCGAGGCCAGGAGCCGCTCGTAGATCCGCTCCGCCTTCTCCTCCTCCCCCGCCTGCGCATGCAGCGCCGCCAGGATCAGTTGATCCCGAACCGCCGATGTCTCGTCCACTGTCTCCGATGCGCGAACCAGCGCCTCCTCAAAATCCCCCCGCGCGTACAGCAGGCGCATCTCTCCCCCCCGGGCCGTCCCATCGCGCTCGGCCAGCCCCCCGAGCCGACGCAGATACTGATCCGCCTTTGCGTAATCCCCCTTCTGCTCCAGGAGCGGGATGAGACGCTCGTAGAGCACGGCGCGCCCCGGCGCAAGGTCCACCGCCCGTTCAAGGTGCTCCGTCGCTCGTTCAAGAGACGGATGCCCCCCACCCAGCGACGCCTCCGCCATCAGAATCAGCGCCGGCAACGAGCCCGGCGAGCGCTCCAGCACCTCCCCGATCATCACCATCGCCCGCGCCCGCTGACCATCGTCCTCACCGTCAAACCGAAGCAGCAAGTTCGCCTCCGCCAGCCGCACTTGCCCGGCCTCATCACCGAGAATGCTCCGCAGATTCCCGATGGCCTGCCCGACCAGCGCTTCATCATCCCACGCCGCGGGCTGTGACAACGCAAACGTCTGCATCGCGACCGACCTCGGCCAGTCCCGCACCAGATCCCGCAGCGCCTCGGCCGCGCGAGGGTGATCCATCCTCAACAGATAGGCGCACCGCGCCCGATGCGTCGAGCCCGCCTGCCGCCGCTCCTCCGGCGAACGCGCAATCGCCTCGTCCAGCAGCGCCAAGCCTTCATCGAACCGCCGCTCCTTCGCCAGCAGTTCCGCCTGCGCTGCCGCAACCGGGATCGTCCAGCCGTCCAGCTCGGCCGCCTTGCCGATGAGCTCCGCCGCCGGCGCCGGTTCATACACGCCACACACCGCCCCCGCCGCCACCAACACCTCCGCCGACGCTGCCTCATCCGCCAGCAACCCGTCCACGAACGCCTCCGCCTCCCGCCGCCGACCGCTCACGAAATACGCCTCGAGCAGCAGCCCCGCCAACTCCGCACGGTCCCCGTACTGCGACTGAATGGCGGCCATTACATCCGCGACATCAATCGCCCGCCCCGTCCCCGCATCCCGCAGGACCGGCGAGGCACCCGCCTTCCTCATCGAAATGGACGCGCGAGCCAGCACGACATAAACGGCCAACCGGTGCTCCGATGTGCTCCTCACCAACTCGCTTGCCACCTCGAACGCCTCCGGCGCCCGACCCACCGCAAGCAACGCATCGGCCAGCTTCACCCCCGCGGCAAGCCAGCTCGGCTCCAGTCGATACGCGCGCCGGTACGACTCGACCGCTCCGGCCCGCTCGCCGACCATCTCCTGCGCTTCGCCAAGGATGTAATGCAGCGATGCATCCTCCGGCTGAAGCGCCAACGCCGCCTCCGCCGCCCCCACCGCGCTCCGCCATGTCCCCTCACTCAACCCCAATCGGGCCGACATCGCCTCCGCCCACGCCGCATCCGCCCGACCGTCCTTCTCCGCCCCCTCCTGTCGCTTCAGCATCGCAAGCGCCGCCCGCGCTTCCTCCTGGCGCTGTTCCGCCGCGAGCACCATCGCCTTCACCCGCAACAACGACTTCCCAAGCGCGCCGAATTCGCCCTCCGCCCGCGCGAGCTCCCGTTCGGCGCCCTCGACGTCACCGGCGTGCCACAACCGACGCACCGCAGTCTCCTGCACCCACTGCTCCCCGGGGAACTGCGCCTCGGCCCTTCCCAGCAACCCGCTCGCCGTCTCCTGCAATCCCAACATGTCCAGCAACGCGACCATCTGCTCCAGGATCTCCAGCGATCCCGCCCCAAGCTCCGCCGCCCGCTCCGCCGTCGCACGCGCCTCGTCAACCCGACCCATCTCCGCCAGCCAACCCGCCTTCAACAGCCGCAGACCCCCGTCGCCTTCCTCCATTGCAATCCACCCATCGCACTGCGCGAGAATCTCGGCCTCCCCCGCCTTTTGCGCGCGCATGATCCGCAGCTTCATGTGACGCCAGCGCAGATTCCCCGGCTCCAGCTCGATCAACCGCTCCACCGCCGCCGCCGCCCCGGCAAACGAGCGCTCCCCGTACAGCGCCTCCGCCTCCGCCGCCAGCGCAGCGCGATGATCCGGGTTCCCCGCGCGCAGCCGGCCCGCCGTCTCCAGCAGCTCCGTCCGCATCCCCAGACGCCCGTACAACTCCAACAACCCCTCGTTCGCCTCCTCCCCCAGCGTCGACCTAACCGCGCCGTCCGGATGACCATCCAGCAGCCTCCGCGCGTGCTGATACAACCCCACCGCTTCCCGCAGATGTTCGTTGCCCGACAACGGGATCTGCCGGCGCGCGTCGGCGAACTTCAACAGGCACCCCGCCGCTTCCGGATCATCCTTCTTATGTTGCACGTAATAACTCAGATGTTCCAGCGCCGAGACGAAATCCCCCCGCGCATACGCCGCCTCACCCCGCTCGCGCGCCTGCGCCACCAGCCGCTGTTCCTGATGGGCGCGGAATTCCCGCACCCCCACCCCCGCGCCGATCAGCACGACGAACGCCACCGCCGCAAACGTTGCCCGCCGCCTCGCACGCTTACTCATCCTCATGATCGCCTCTCCCCATCACCATGATCCACGCGGTCTTTGCCATGATCTCCAGATCGAACAGGAGACTCGCCCGCTGCACGTACTCGATGTCGTACCGGATCCACTCCTGGAAATCCTCCCCCGCCTCACGCCGTCGTTTGAGCTGCCACAGGCCCGTGATCCCCGGCCTCACGCTCAGACGCGCATCACGCCACGCCGGGCAATATCGGTTCTCGTCATCCGGACTCGGACGCGGACCCACGATGCTCATCTGACCCAGCAGCACGTTGAAAAACTGCGGCAACTCATCCAGATGCGCCCGACGAAGAAATCGCCCGATGCGCGTCACCCGCGGATCATCCTGAATGAAAACCTGCGGCCCGTCGCACACGTTGTATTCCTCGAACTCCCGCGCCATCTCCTCCGCGTTCGCGTGCATCGTGCGGAACTTCCAGCAGCGGAACGCGCGCCCGCCCCGACCTTGCCGCCGGTGCCCGAAGAAGATCGGCCCGCCGTCTTCCAGCTTGATCAGCAGCGCGACCATCACCATCACCGGCGCCGACGCCGCCAGCGCCGCGCCGCTCAACACCAGATCAAGCCCCCGCTTCACCAACGCATATGGAAGCCCGGGCCGACACGCTTCAACCCGAGGCGAACCCGCAACGTATTCGACATCACCGGCCCGTCTCACCACCGCCCGCCCCCCCGCCGACGGCCCCGGCCCATCCGCCAGCCATCGCGGGCCGATCAGACACGCCCCCGCCTCCGCCCACGCGCCCAGCCCGAGCCATACCGGCCCGATGCTCACCCCCCGCGCGCCTGCCGCCTCGCCCATCACCTGCCACACCCCCGGCTCCAACTCTTCAATCCCGTCAATCGCCTGCGACGGCGTCGGCCACCGCTGCACAAGCGCATCCAGCAACTCCGACTCCTGCTCGCGCACCCCGTCAACCGCCAGCAGGCCCGCGCAGCGCCCGTGATCTACTCGCGCCCACGGCACCGATCTCCGCACCCGCTTCCACCCCTCGCGCCGGTCGGCCGCGGCCGCCCAGACGCGCGCCGTTCGGCGGCGCAAAGTCAGCATCACCCGCGACGAGCCCCGCAGCGCCGGCCGATATCGCCGCTCGATCCGCTGCACTAGTCCTTCATCATTCACAACCACGTGCTCGCTGTACCGCCGCGCATGTTCATCAACGATCCGCAGACGCGTCACCAGCGGGTTGTGCCAGGTCAACCGTTCGCTCAGCGACGCGAGGTCGAACCAGACCAGTTGATCCCGCTCCAGAAGCAAGTACTGCTCCGTCGCGCGATCCAGGACCCCGCCCTCGCCCCGACGAACACACTGCACACCGCGCGACCGCCAGTATGCGTCGTGGAGCTCCCGCACCGACAAACCCCACACCGTGATCGGTTCAACGGCGGGCGGCCGCGGCCCCGTCACCACCAAGCTCGACTTGGCCCCAAGCGTCTCCATCATCATTCTGCGCCGCGTTCACCCTCGCCTTGACCGCGCCCGCGGGCCGAATGCTCCATCGCCACCACCAACGCATTCCCCTCCCCCGGCGCCGTCTGCCCCTCGCTGCCCGACGACCGCGCGCCGGCCCCGCGCCGAACCGCCTCCGCCTCCGCAATCGACGCCTCGGACACGTACCGCGAGCACTCCGATCGCCCCACGCCGTTCAAAATCACCCCGATGCACCGCGTCCCCGCCGCCTCGATCCGCCGCGCGCATTCCCCCAGGCGTGTCCGCGATCGCCCCCGCTTCAACGCCAGCACCACCGCATCCGCCGCCCCGATCACCGGCGTGCTCTCCAGACTCCCCAGCAACGGTCCCGTATCCACAATCACCACGTCATACTGATCCCGAACCGCCTCGAACACCCCCTCCAGATCACGACGACGCAGACCCTCCGGACCCAATCGCCGATCAACGCCCACCGGCAGCACGCTCAGTTGCTCCACCGGCAGCGACGCGATCCTCCCCGTCGTGCTACCCCGCAGCACCGCTTCCTTTAAACCCTCGCGCCCCACCATCCCAAGCTGACGCGTCAGGCTGCGCCCCACCAGGTCGCAGTCGATCAGAAGCGTCCGCACGCCCGCCGCGGCGTATGACCAGCCCAGCGCCATTACGATGCTCGTCTTCCCGTCGCCCTGGAACGGGCTGCTCACCACCAGCACAAAACCCCCCGCCGCATCGCGCATCATCTCGATCTGATTCCGGATCTGATGAACGCAGTGAGAGGCCACTTCGCCCGACTCGGCATCACCCGACTGGCGACCGAGATCCGGCAGCACCCCCAGGCATCGCAGCCGGCTTTCACCCGATTCCGACCGCAACTGTCCCGCGCCGTACGCCCGGCGATCAACCGTTCCGATCACGAAGAACACACCGAAACTCACCGCCAATCCGAAGACGGCACCGGCGACGGCGCGCTTCTGGCGCCCGTCGCGGTACGCCGAATGCGGCCACGTCGCCTCTTGCACCACGCTTATGCGGCTCGCAATCGACTCCCCTTCCAACTCCAATCCGGAAATGCGCTGAACCGTCCGATCAAGATCGGCCTGCGTGCGCTCGGCCTCGAATTCCTTGCCCGCCAGCAACTGAATGTCCGCGATCAGTTGCTCGCCCTTCTCGCGCATCGCCGCGACCCGCCGTTTCAACGCGTCCAGCTCTTCCTTCAGCCGCGCCGGCGGCAAGCCGTCGAAAAACCCCTCCAGCCGCTCCGTCGGCACCGCCTCCAGCCCCAGCGTCTCCCACTGCTCCAGCGCCCTGGCGTATTCCGCCTCAAACAGCCGCTCGGCCGTCTCCGCATTCGACCTCGCCCTCGCGTAGACCGGGCTGCCCGGCCGATACCGCTGCCGGTAAAACTCGAAATCGGTCACCGCCGCGTCGCGACGCTGCCGCAGATCCGTCAACCGAGAATCGATCGCTTCCAACTGGTGCAGCAGGGGCGCCGCCGCCTCGCTTCCCCCGTCCACGCCCCGCGCCGCCAGCCGCTGAAGCGCCAACTCCGCCGCCGCGATCTTCTCCTCCAGCTCCTCCGCCCGTTGCGCTTGCGCCGAGTGCAGTTCGCGAAGATCCGCCGTGTGATGACGCGCCAGAATCCCCTGGATGTCGCTCCGAACCGTCCGGAGATCACGCTCCAGTTGCGACTTCAGATCATACAGCCGCAGCAGCGCGTGGCTCGTCTTGGCCCCGTCCGCACGCCCGTGAATCTCGTCATACGACTCTATGATCGCATTGCACGCCGTCTGCGCCACCCGCGGATCGCCCGCTTCATACGAAATGAAAATCAACTCGCTGTTGCGATCCGACTCCACCTCCAGCCCGCTCTCCAGCACGCCCAGCAGATTCGGC
>Ga0272442_10008178_pt1 | contig 13341 bp, 11 predicted proteins | sample SSMForm2O_FD_200262 | JGI IMG/M metagenome (GOLD analysis project Ga0272442, IMG submission 200262) | Marine sediment archaeal communities from Little Sippewissett salt marsh, Falmouth, MA, United States - SSM-Form-2O | ecosystem: Environmental > Aquatic > Marine > Wetlands > Sediment ...
GGCCTTGGCCAGCAGCGTCTTGCCACACCCGGGAGGGCCGACCAGCAGAACGCCGCGCGGGATACGTCCGCCGAGTTTTTTGAACTTCTTCGGATTTTTCAGGAATTCGATAATCTCGGCGACTTCGTCCTTGGCCTCTTCAATCCCGGCGACATTCTCAAACGTCACTTTGGTTCCTTTGCCCTGCATGCGGTGCTTGCTGCGTCCGAAATTCATCAGCATCCCGCCGCCGGATTTCATATTCCGGATAAAGAAAAAGTAGATCAGCCCAATCAACAAAAGAAACGGCAGCAAACTTCCCAGCAGCGGCAGCAGCCAGCTTTGGCCGGAAGCATCATATTCACTCACACCATATTTCTTAAGCCATTGAGTATAGTTTTCCGGCAGCATCTCGGGGGTGTAATCCACCTCATAGTCCTTCGCTATCGGCTTCTCGTCTATCTTCAGTGTTTCGACCGCGTTATCAGTAAACTTGCCTTTAATCTTGCGATTTGATTCATTCATCACCGCGGTCTCGATGCAGCGGCTCTCAACATAGCTTTCGAACGCAGAGAACTTCAGTTGCTGGACACGGTTCGTATTTTTCAATGTCCACAGCAAGAGCATCACGGCCAAGCCAATCAGCAGCCAGGTAAACGGGCCGCGATTGTATCCGGGCACCGGCTGATTCGGGCCTGCGGGCTTGAGGGGTCTTTTAGGGGGGGGTGTTGGTTTTTTTATCATTATTGTTTTCTGTTCTTAATTCGTTGGAAATTCATTTTTGATTGTTGACTTAATCACGTTACCAGGGGGTTTCCATCAATTCGACCACTCTGACCGCGGCTTTATTAACCGCCTGATCAATGGAATACTCGAATGTCTGTCCCATCGGTTTTGAATACGTTCCGGAAGCATAGACTTTTTCACCGCTAATCAGCAGTTGGCCCGTCTTCAGGTTTTTCCAGGTCACAGCGACACTGACCAGTGTTTCCTGCTCGATGGGCGCGCCGGAATAATAATCCGTGGCCAGAACACTGGTACCGATGCCCATTTGTCCACTCAGGATAGAGTCGGCAACATTTCTGTCCGAAACAATTTTGTAGGGCGTCTGGGCCTCCAGACGTTTGCAGATCGCGTCGGTCAGGGTAAACTCATGACCGCGGCGAAAGCTTGTCGTGTCGAACATCTCAACATACACCGTCTGCACCTGCTCAGGATAGAGCCAACTGTTCTGATACCCCCCGCCGCAACCGGCCAATGGCATCAGAGCGGCCGCAACAAATGTAACAATAACGTATATCATCGCTTTCTTCATGTTCTGTGTCCTCTAACTCTCAAATTAAAGTGAGAAGAATTACAGTTCCACGCCTTCACCCAGAATATACGGTGACATTTCGAAGTCTTTTTCCAGATCTCCTTACGGCACCGAACTATCATTCAGAATATTAAGCGGAACTTTATCTTCGTTTCCATCTTCCGGCAAAATTTTGTCAAACATTGTGTCGATTCCGAACCAACTGTCCAGGAATCGAGTTGTTCCGTTTACCATTCGGCGTCGGGTTGTCATCTTAATTGGCGAAACCGCATCCGGCGCCATTCTTGCCTGAGCCATCGCCGCGGCTTTGCTGTCGGGCCAGTCTTTCAGCACCTTGTGATAATATTGACTTGCTACGTCCGATTTTCCGGTGCGTTCATAGTAAAAGCCCGTTTCGTATTGCTTATAAGCCAGTTGCTCATTAATCAGGTTGATCGTTTCGGGAACTTCCAGGCGAGCGGCATCCTGAGGGTACTGGTTGTTGTAGTCCTGAAAGTAGGCACGGGCCTTTTCAATCAAGGAATCATCATACTGGACGCCGTCATAGGAAGCGTGCAGGGCCTGCGCCATTCGCAGCGTAGCAGTCTGCCTTGTTTTGCCAGTGGGCCACTGATCGGCGATCTGCTGCCAGGTGCCAAAAGCATCCATGAACAATTTTTTCCTTTCCTGGCTTTCGGCCAGCGTGGTCAACGCCCGAAGCCCCATCGGGCTGCTGCCCGCCCGGTCCGCGACATCGTACATCAAATCCACGCCGGTATCAAACGCCGGCAGCTTCAATATCTTGATAAATACGCGTTTCTGCCCTTGCAGATACGCTGTGGCGATGGAATACAGCCGCTCCATCGCCGCCGGCTGCAAGATGCTGTCCGGCCAGGCGTCGATGAATTTCTTATAGGCCGTCGCCGCCTTGTACATGTCGGCTTTGGCATACAGCTTTTCGGCCTCGATATAAGCATCTACTTCGGTGCCGGTCATCTCGGGAAAATCCTTTTTGAGGGCCTCCAATGCGTCCACGACGTCAGCATCCGTTCCGATCAAAAGCTGCTGCTTAATCTGCGATATTGCCAGCAAATACTCGCTTTCGGGATCATCAGCGACATTTTGCCACCCTTTTTCACCGCTAAGGCGGTATGTTTCGGCTGAACCTGCTGCGACCCATGTCGCCAACATTGCCAAAAGAATCCATGTCTGTCTTAGGTTTAACATCATAACTCTTTCTATGAAAAGAAGTTAAGTTTCACGTCCATGTGCGAGGTGCGTATCCGGAGCGGCCGAATTCTGCGCAGCCCTAATGCACACGATTTATTCTAAACACTCTATTATATCGACTTTAGAATTACTTGCAAACGAATGTTAGGGCTTTTTAGCGGCTTCAACAAGATGGAGTGTTTAGAACCTATCCTAAGTAACCGACTCTATTACGGCCGGCTGCAAAGCCCGATGCCTGCGTTGTCGGGGCAAAATCGTCCTCGACGTAGCTTTGGCTACTCCTGCGGCGATTTCGTCCCTGCCGCCTTGGCCTCGAACTTTTCGCTCGGCCTTATCACGATTCTGTTACTTAGGATAGGTTCTTATTGCGGATGTGATTTGATTAAGGAGGCCTGTTCGGAAAATTTCAACTCATCCGGCAACCAAACGGGTAAATGTGCTATCTGCCCCTTGGCTTGGTCTGAAACCGGTACATTCCATACGTCAAAAAATGGACTTAGATTATAGCCAACCGTCTTTGAGAACCGCACCATCCACTGATCGCGCTTTTCTGCGTCGGTTTTCGGGCGCTGATCGTCCGGCAGTGCACGATACTCGGCAAAGACCTTTTTATAGGCATCCCAGCCAAACTGTTCCTGCAACTGTAGATACATCACCAGAGCCAGGAACGGTTTACTTTTCCATTGCTCAAAATCCCTGCCTGACGCAGCGTATTTCTCATATTCCTGCTGTCGTTTTTCAAGTGACATGCGTCCTTCTGCCGGGGGCACACCGCAGACCGTGTCAAACACATAGGTCGTGAAAAGATTGACCGTCACTTCGCCGGTGCCGCTGAAGGTCCAGTCACGGTTTTGGTGATTGTGCCCAAGTTCGTGAAACAGTCCCCAACTGCCTGTCAGCAGATGCTCCCTGTCAACCAGTTTGTTGTATTGGTCGGCATACGTCATAATCGGATAACCCGAATGCATATACCCGGCGCTGATCTGCACATCCGGGACAATGCGTTCCGGGCTTGGTCGATCCCGACTGATCGTCGCCAGGTCCGCACAGGCATCCAGAATATCATTCCATACGTCCATGAGTGCTGAAGGATCATCCAGTTCACGAACATTGGCTGAGGGTACAGTAAGAATAACACGATCGCTGGCCAGTTCAGCCCATGGTGCGGGGGAATTTCGAATCGTTTGGCGCCACGCTTTCAGATCGGTTTTCCCATGCACATAATATGGCGCCTCGACCGCCCCGCGGATATTAACCTTGATCGTTCCGAGTGTGCAGTTTTTGGGGACCTCGATATAAATCGGTCCGCCGAACGCATTCGCGGCTGTCGTTTCGGTGTGCGTGAGTCCGAATGTCCGTGTGACCTCAGGAAAACGTTTCCATTTATCATGCCGCCAGATTTTATCTTTGTGCGCTCCAATTCGAATGCTCAATTTTTTGTTGATCGCGGAAGCATCGACTTGAACCGTAATAATCTCACCCGCAGCAGCATAGAGACCCGTGCTGTGCCATCGCGGAATCGAGGTATCAATCTCGAGCATCCTATTCATTCGCGGAGCATCAGCAGGTACGCTTCCCGGAAAGATTTTCGCGGCCGGATGGGCAGTGATCTTTTCCGGTAGCTGTTTTTGCGTATCTGAAACCTGCTGAGTGACGAACAGACGTTTCAATATATCATTACTCGCAAGCGGCTTATTCGGAAAAATAATCAACTTATCCGAATACTGTTTTTCAAGCTGCTGAATTTTCGGCAGCAGAATTGCATCATTGTCCGGCAGGTTTCGGATCGCTAGTGTCAATGTTGCAGCGGTCTGTGCTGCCGGAATTGTATTCGGCTTGGGATTCTTTGAATGAGCCAGGGCCGTATCGAACGCCATCGACGCATTCAGCCATTTCGATTCAAACGGTCCGACCAGATATCCTTCCGAAAATGTTTTTTCTGCGGTACCATCAGCCCAAACCAAGCCCATCGGTGCAAGCAATTGGTTGGCGGCAAAATCATTGGCAAGACTTTTGCCGGGATTGAGCTGCTTCCATCCCCAGCCCAGGCCGGCTGTTATCAATGCCCCGCCGTTGGAAACATATGCATCCAACTGGGGTATATTTTTCGAATTCATCTGCCCTGCCGCCAGAATCAGAACATCTATGCTCGCCAGATTTGTCAGATTCGTGTTGTCAACACTCAGTTCTTGTTCTTTCAAAAACGCTGTCAGCTTAGTGTTTCGATAGACGCCAACAGAAGGGTTCTTTTTTTCACACGCGGCCCAACGGATGCAGTTTTTGGAAAATTTCAGTGTATCGAACTGCTGAAGGGTTGGCGGATTCAGATAGCCATTATGGCCGAACACAATGACTCTTCCTTTATTGTATTCTGTTGCAGCAACCAGCGGAACCTGCACCTCTTTTTGAGCGGCGGCGATGACCGCAAACGCCTTATCACCGAAGACACAAACAGGACCCGGCGAACCGGCAATACCGATCTTAGTAACACCCTGCCGCAGTACAGCGATGCCGTCATCAGAAGCGATTGCCGGACAGGCAGACAGAATCGCAATAAACACGCTGAGGCAGATGGCGTTTTTCATAATATATCCCCGTAAAATTAAAAAAAGGAGCGGCTTTCCGGAATTCGCCCCTTTGTCAAACGTTTACTGGCTGCAAGTTATCGCAAAACTTCGTATTATTAGTCAGTAATGCCGAGGTCGTCTTTGGTAATGATGCTGTCAAAGACGTAGCCGGCGCCTTCGGTATTTTCGCGGCCGCCCTGCATTCGGTCGATCACGCAGACTATTTTTTTGATGGTCGCACCGGCGGCGGTGATGATCTTGGCCGCTTCGAGAATCTGACCGGCGGTGGTGCAGATATCCTCGACCAGCAGCACGACGTCGCCTTTGCTGAGCTTGCCCTCAACCATTTTACTGGTGCCGTAGTCCTTTTTGCTGTTACGAACGATGATCCACGGCAGATTGGCTTCCATCGCAGTCGCCGCGGCCAGCGCTACGCCGCCCAGCTCCGCCCCGGCGATCAGCGTCACATCGTCGGTCAGGTGCTTGCAGAATTCGGCGCCGAGTTCCCGCAGGATGTCCGGCTGGGTCTCGAACAGGTACTTGTCCATGTAATATTTACTGCGCTTGCCGCTGCGAAGAACGAAATCGCCTTCCAGGTAAGATGCTTCTTTAATCCGTGCCGTTAGTGTTGCTTTGTCCATTGTGTCTCCTAATAGCTTCTGTTTTGTTCCATAATTTTCTACCACGGAAATCACGGAAGTACACAGAAATTTATAAAATTAATCTTTCTATTTGTGCTTTTGGGTAATGGCCAAAATTAACAATCAAGCCGAGCTTTAACTCTGTTGCCTTCAAATAATTCAATAATTGAGACTTGTGCTCTGGCGATATCGTTTGAACGGCTTTTAATTCCACAATGATTTTTTCATAACAAATCAAATCCGGCTTATAAGTTTGGTGCAATAATTCTCCCTTATACATCAATCTCAATTCTGGTTGAGACAAAAAAGGGATGCTCCGAGCCACAAGTTCTCTTTCGAGACATTCCTGATAAACAGCTTCAAGAAACCCATTGCTCATCTCTTTATAGACATCGAATACTGCTCCTCGAATCGCAAAGGTCTCTTCTTCGTAAATCAAACAGTTATTTTTCATTGACTGCCCTTATTTTTTACCACGGAAATACACAGAAAGTTTTTAATTTATTTTAACAAGTTTTAATCAACTACTTGATTTAAAAAATTGATGCTACCACAGGTTCATGATCACTGGCATTTGTATTATCAACTCTTGCTCCACTGCATCTCATCTGTTCACTGATAAAAATATGATCATATCGTTCTTTTAGTGAAAGCCCCATAGGCAGACGCCAATGCCACGTTTTTGATTTGTGATCATAAACAGAGAGACAATCGGTAAATTGTTTATCAATAAGCCATTGGCAGGCATTCCCGGATTCATTTTCATTAAAATCACCTGCAATAATTATCGGTCGGGCCGGATCAACTTTTTGGAAATAATCTTCCATCTCCTTTGAATGGATTCTGGGTGTCTGATAAACCGAGCTAATGGTTGCGCGTCCATTTTCAGATAAAGGTGGACGTAGATGAACATTCAATAACTGCATGGTACCAATAGGTGTCTTAACCTCACCGTATAACGCCGGAAACCATCCTTCATCCGATTTAATTACCTGAGCATTTTTTATGGGATATTTCGATAAAAACGCATTTCCACCGGCTCCTCGGTTGTCTCTAAATACAGTATATGGGTACTGTATTTTTAGTTGATTCATCAGAAACATTTCCCAATGTGAATGTGTTTCTTGTAGAAAAACTATATCGGCGTCAATTTGGGCTAAATAGTCCACTACGACTTGAGGTCTTGGTGCCCCCCAATTAATATTATATGTAACTATCCTAATATGCACTTGATTGGGAGAAAAGTTTGGTTTCGGCAAAGATGCGCATCCGGATAACAAGCATATCGCTGTATTGACGCAAATCAATAATTTATATTTTTTCTGTGTATTTCCGTGCATTCCGTGGTTAAACCTTAAGCTCCACCTTTTTATTCAATGCTTTACGATACTTCCGACGAACCGGGGTCACGACCTCAGTGATGAATTCATCCACCTGCTGCGGTGCCCTGCCGATGTAATCTTTTGGATTCATGACCTTTTTCAGGTCCACCTTTGCAAACGCCGGGTCGGCTTTGAGGCGGTCGAGCAGGTCGTTTTCCCTGCCGTGCTGCTTGACCTGTGCGGCGGCTTGGTGTGAATAGAAGCGGATCTTTTCGTGCAGGTCCTGCCGGTTGCCGCCGGCCTGCACGCCGGCCATCATGATGTTTTCGGTCGCCATAAACGGTAGTTCGCTCATTACGCGGGCGGCGATCACCTTGGGATAGACTACCATGCCGGAAGCGACGTTGATCATGATTTCCAGAATGCCATCGGTGGCCAAAAACGCCTCGGCGATACTGACGCGGCGGTTGGCCGAGTCGTCCAGCGTGCGTTCGAGCCATTGCTCGGCAGCAGTCATCATCGGACTGGACGCCAGCGACATGACCAGCCGGGCCAGTCCCGTTGTGCGTTCGCACCGCATGGGGTTGCGTTTATACGCCATGGCGGATGAGCCGATCTGTGATTTTTCGAACGGTTCTTCGATTTCTTTCAGATTCGCCAGCAGGCGAATATCATTGCACATCTTATGCGCCGATTGCGCGATTGATGCCAGCGTATCCACGACCATTTTGTCGATCTTTCGCGGATAGGTCTGGCCAGTGACGACACAGCGCTTCTTAAAGCCAAACGCTTTTGCAACCATTTCATCCAGCCGCTTGACTTTGTTATGGTTGCCGTTGAATAATGCGAGGAACGAGGCCTGTGTACCGGTGGTGCCTTTGACGCCGCGGAACGGTATGGTTTCAATCCGTTTTTGTAATTCTTCTAAATCCATTGCATAATCATAGCACCATAATGTCGCGCGTTTGCCGATGGTGGTCAGTTGTGCGGGCTGATAGTGTGTAAAGCCCAGTGTCGGCATGGCACGGTATTTTTTAGCAAACTTCGCCAGCCGGTCGATTACTGCTGCGAGCTTGCCCGCCAGCAGTTCGAGCCCATCACGCATAATGATCAAATCCGCATTATCACCGACATAGCAGCTTGTGGCACCAAGGTGTATGATCGGCGCTGCTTTCGGGGCCACATCGCCAAACGTATGAACATGGGCCATCACATCGTGGCGAAATTTCTTTTCGTAGCGAGCGGCCTTTTTGTAATCAATGTCGTCCAGATGCTTTTCCATCTCCCTGACCTGAACATTCTTGATATCCAGTCCCAGCTTCTGTTCGGCCCGCGCCAACTCCAGCCAGAGCCGCCGCCACGTCGAAAACTTTTTATCCGCCCCAAACAACGCCGCCATCTCTTTTGAGGCATTCCGTTCTACTAAGGGACTTGTATAGTTAACAGTGTCTTTTGTCATAATGTATTATCCTTTATAGAAATCCGAAATTCGAATGTCTAAACTCGAAACAAATTTAAAATTTCAATTTTTCAATGCTTTAAACTACTGACTTTTACGCAAAATTGCGCCAAAAACATTTGTTAATTCAATAGACTCCTTAATAAGAGCATCCCCAATTTTTTCCAATTCGATATCATTGATATGAAGCAGCTTTAACCAATATGTGCTTTCTTTAGCTTCTTTTCTGCTTATCTTGATTCTCATTATAAAATCTTTTTTGCTTAGGGCTTCGTTGGCTTCGATATAGTTCGCTCCGACCGATCCTGAAGATTTGATAAGCTGTTTCGAATCTTCAATATTTGCAAGGTTTTTATTCAACTGTCTGATAAAAGCTCGAACATCTTTGGCGAACTTAAGAGTTCTTTCCTCAAGATCATATTGTTTATTATTTTGTGCTTGTGTCATTCGAATTTGTTTCGGATTTCGTGTTTCGAAATTCGGATTTATAGATTCATTGCTTTAATATCGTTTCGATTTCTGCTATCGCTTCTTCACCCAGTACCCAATCCCCTGCCTGAACGGTTTCTTCGATTTGGCTTTGTTTTCGTGCCCCGACGATGGCGGCGGTGACTTCTTCTTTTCGCAGGACCCACGCAATCGCCAGTTGTGCTAAAGTTTTTCCATTACGCTCGGCAATTGGTTTTAACTTTTCCACAATCGCCAGATTTTTCTCGAACGCTTCGCCGTGAAACATCGGATCATTGCAACGGTTGTCATCCGGGGCCAGTGTTTTTATGTGTTCTATGCTGAACTTGCCGGTCAAGAGACCTTTCTGCATCGGACTGTAGGCCACGATGCCGATGCGGTTCTCGCCGCAGTAGGGAATCAGGTCCGCTTCGATATCCCGCCGGAGCATATTGTACGGCGGCTGCAAACTGGCCGGCAGATGAATCGCCGCAACACGATCAAGCTGTTCGACAGTGACATTGGAGACCCCGATATGCCGCACCTTGCCCTGCTGTTTCAATTGGATCATCGCCTCCCAGGCCTCTTCGACCTGCTCATCCGGAATGGGCCGATGCATCTGGTATAGGTCAATGGTTTCGATGTCCAGGCGCCTGAGCGAATCTTCACATTCTTTGATAATGCTATCGTGGTCCAGACAGTAGACATATTCACGTTTATCGTTCCACAGCAAGCTGCATTTTGTCGCAATCAGCGGTTTTTGACCCATCTGTTTCAGTGCCCGACCGACCACTTCTTCGGAATGACCGCAGCCGTAGATCGGGGCCGTGTCGATCCAGTTGATGCCGGAATCGACTGCCGCCAGAATGGTAGGAATCGAGTCCGCATCGTCCTGCGGCCCCCAGCCGACCTGCCACGGGCCGCCGATGGCCCAGGTCCCCAATCCAATCGCTGTCAGTTCCAAATCCGTATTACCAAGTTTTCGTGTTCGCATTGTTTTGTCCCATTTAAAGTTATCATAACCTCGGAGTTTTTGCCACAGAGGGCACAGAGGACTCAGAGATATTTTTATTTATTTTTCTCTTCGTGGTGAATCTCACCCGTACTATACCACGAAACCCGCCTTTTGGCAATGAATCAATCAAAAAATGAACAATGGCATTCTATCCGTAGTGAACCCCACGAACAATATACAGGGCGTTCAGGGCGAGTGAATAAACGGGATTGAAAATCCGGCTCATGATCATCCATGCGATGATGATGCCGAACATCCGCAGGCTGGGATGCGACATCAACATTCGGTATTTATAGAGCATTTCGCCCTGAAAGATAAATTCCCCAATGGCCGTCCCGTCCAGCGGCGGCACCGGAATCAGGTTGAAGATCAATAAAATCAGGTTCAGTGTAAACAGAACACTGACCAGAACCGCAAGCCCCTGAACAAGCCCATTTGAAGCACCTACAACGATATTGTTTGAATAAATATTCTCACCGATAGGTATGATGAAAATTCCCGCCGAAATGCCGATGTGAATGAATACACCGGCAATCAGCATCAGAATCAGATTCGCCGCCGGACCGGCCAGGGTTTTTAATGCGGCCTGTTTGGGATAGGCCTGGGCCCAGTATGGATCATACGGAGTACTGGCCCAACCGATCATCCAGCCGCCGTGGGCCATATTTGCCACAAAACTCAACAGCGGCACCACAATCATGCCGATCGGGCTGCGCTGAATATGCGGCACGGGGTTCAGGGTGTTCAGGCCGTGATGCGTCGCGGTATGGTCGCCGAACAGATAGCCGACATACGCATGCGAAAACTCATGCAGCACCACCGAAAACACAAACACGATATACCAAATAATACAAAGCTGTAGCGGCTGTAAAGATTCCATGGATTTCCTTTATCGTGCTGCTTCTTTGAGTGCTTCAGTAGTTGTATAGTATTTCGCGATCATGTTCGGGACTTCCCATGCGGGCAGCTTGCCCTCGGCCAGATACCGCAGGTATTTCTCCGTGACCTGGGCAAAATGGGCCTCATGCCCGACGTGATATTTCTCCGGAATGTTAATCCGCCATTTGCCGTCTTGCAAAGATGTCATTGTGATCTCTGGGTAGGCATCCTGCAGCGTCTTGTAAACAGCGCGGTGAAGGACGTTGTCGATGTGAGCGTTGTCGTTGGCCTCGACGTACAGCACCGGCTTGTAATTTTCTTCGGCGCCCTGCCGGATGATCAGGTTGGCCCTGGTCCCCCGCATGATGGAGTAATGCGTGTCCCCAGTTCCTGTCGGCGCCTCAAAATTCCAAGTGACCGACACCTTGGCATGAACGCCCTTGAGGGTATAATTCATCTCGCCGTTGGAATAAACCCCCAGTTTTCCATCCGTCACGTTTTCGTTCAGGTAATCGGGATAGCGCTCCAGCCCGGTCACCTTGCTGAACTGTTCGAGTGTCAATAACGTGGGCCAATGTTTGGCATCGAGCATCTTGATATCTGTTTTATAGCGGATAATTTGCTCGGGAAAACATTCCCACTGGATCAGATCCACCAAATGTGTGGTCACATCGACCAGCCCCTCGCCCTGCTGATTTGTATCAAAATACCACGCCGGACGCTTGAGAGGGTTCCCCGCAACATATTTGAAGAAATGGTGGACGCTTTCCTTGGTGACCGCGGGGTTTTCGAGAGTGCCTGTTTGCAGTTGGCCGAACACATCGGGGATTTGCGACAGTTCTTTTTGCAGAACCGTGGTGATTTCATGGCGCTCGGTCATGATGTCATACAGCAGCAGTCCGCGCCACCGGGCATCCTGAAAGGACTTGACCAGCAACGGAAATTTTTCCGGCGAAATCACCATCGGTTTGTCCGCCAAAACATTGAATCCGGCAAAAATGCTGCGATCAATATAATCGGTCTTTTTCGAGTTGTTTCCGGAGATGACGACGACATTGCCTTTCTTTTCGGCAACCATCTTTTCAAGATAATCCGGCCCGACATAGACCACTTCATCCCAGCGGGTCGGGTTGTCGGGGCGCGTATCGAAACCCTCGATGCGCCGAAGATGATCGGCCACATCCGGTCCGTCCGGAGCATAAACATACACCGTCGGACTAATCTGCTCATACATCGTTTTCTGGACCAGGGCCGCGTGAAAGTGACCCGGATCGAGCGTGATTAATTTCACTTCATTCGCCGCACCGGTGAACTGTGCCTGATTCATTTGGCATCCTGCTATCACAATTAACAATAAAACAAAAAGTGTGCCAATCCATTTTCGCATCATTGTATCCTTTATCCTTTCAGCTCGAATTACATTTTATATACTGATCACAATTGAAAATTCCCGTTTCTTACTGATCACAATTGAAAATTCCCGTTTCTGCGCGGCGGAGTTTACCCCGGACTCGCTTGCCTTGCCACAGCTTAAGCGACGGCAAGATCCGGGATCACCTGCGGCCGTAAGTTATGATTTCGCTGGCGGGAACTTACGACCCTAAAGGGTATAGTTTGTCCCGTATGCCGCCGTCAATGACAAAATTCGGGCCGGTGACAAAACCCGCCGAGTGTAAAATGCGGACAGTCACAATCCTGTTCGGCACCCAATTTGTTCTTTGTTAATTTCATCTCGTGGTCTTGGTCATTGCAGGCAGTTTAACGGTCTTTAGGGCCTTCGGCAAGGTTTTTTCGCGCAGCATGGACGGCCGCCTGACTGGGGGTGCAATCGGTTTTTGGCACCGGTTAATCCCGTTTTAGCTGTTTGACGATGTACGCCAGTTTAAAATAGGTAATTTGAAAAAGAGTTTTTAGGGAAAAAACCACTCTCATCTGAAAAGAACTTCAACAAGAGACTCTCCGGATATTTAAGTTGTTATACCAATCCCACTAAAAAACTGCGCTCGCTGCGCGTCTATGTCTATTTTTCAAAGTACTTTAGAGTCGTCCTCGCGGAAATTTATTACCCTGAAGGGTATTATTCAACCAGGCATGGCGGCCGGAAACCGCCACACCTTGAAAACCTCATTTTTTTCAATTGCCCATCGGGAGTCGGCAGTCTAAATAGGGCCACAGAGCCGAAATACTCTGCTCCGTGGCCGGTTCATTATCAATCGGTGCAACTCTAAACAGTGTTTTTAGTAACTATTGTAGAGGTCGCTGACCTCGGATGCGGACAAGGCAACGTCATACAGGATCACTTCGTCAATCGAACCGGTGTAGTTATCGCCTGTGGGGCTGCTGCCCAGCGTCGCTGACGTAATCCCCGACATCGTCATCGTCTTTCCGGTGCCGCTTTGGAATACCGCGCCATTGACGTAGATGGTCATGTCGCCCGTGGTAGCATCCTTGACGAAGACCCAGTGGTTCCATTGACCCTCGAACTGGGAAGCAGACGCGGTTGCATAA
>Ga0272442_10008181_pt1 | contig 13340 bp, 16 predicted proteins | sample SSMForm2O_FD_200262 | JGI IMG/M metagenome (GOLD analysis project Ga0272442, IMG submission 200262) | Marine sediment archaeal communities from Little Sippewissett salt marsh, Falmouth, MA, United States - SSM-Form-2O | ecosystem: Environmental > Aquatic > Marine > Wetlands > Sediment ...
CAAAATAATGATCCAAAATTTGCTTATGCTGATAAAAATAATTCTGTACAAGCTTTGCTACAAGAACTTGATCAATATAACGGCTCCTTATCTGATAAAACGAAATATGAAAAAGAATAAAACCGAAATAGAAATTAGTTCCATTTTTTGAGTCTGAAAATTTCTTCGGTACAAAATACTTTTGGTATCCACAGTATCTATGAATAGCTTTGTGAACTTTTATAACTCAACACTAATTTGTTATTTTAGCATGGATCATTTAATGCCATGGAGCACTCCTAATTGTCTACTTTATTTTTTTAAGAGTTTGAATTTCTGGAATTCTTTATCAAATGAGGAACTTATAACGTGTCCACTTCTATTGAACAAGTAACGTAGAGGGTATGTCAATGGACCGTTAGGGAGCTTTTTCATAGTTATGCGGTGTTTGCACTTTGAGTTTGCACTTTGAATTTACACTTTGAATTTACACTTTGAGTTTGAGTTACCAATAGTGGGGCAATTCTTGATGAAAATGGAGTATAAAATAAGAAGTGCTACCTTTGATGACCTGTACAAAATTATAGCTCTATACAGGGAGGTAGCACTGAAATCCGGCGGGATTGCAAGGGAAGCTGATGAAATAACTGAAGGGTACGTCCGGAATTTCCTGGAAAAAAGCCTTGGGTCGGGGATCATCCTTGTGGCTGAAAATTCCTCTGATCCTGAAGAACTCATTGCGGAAGTACACACTTACACTCCTGGAATCAAGGTATTTGCCCACGTTTTCAGTGACCTGACGATTGTCGTCCGCCCTGGCTTCCAGGGGAAGGGAGTTGGGAAAATGCTCTTTGGGACCCTTATGGAAGAAATCGAAAAAAAGCATCCCGAGATCCTGAGAGTCGAGCTAATCGCCAGGGAGAGCAATGAAAAAGCTATCGGGTTTTACGAAAGCTTCGGTTTCAAAGTTGAAGGACGGATGGAAAAAAGGATTAACGGGACAATCGGAAGGCTGGAAGCTGACATCCCCATGGGCTGGATTCGATCCGTTTGAGGGGAGACTTTCTGTTTTCTTTAGTTATAATTCATCATTTATTATCTATAATTTATAATTTGTAATCTATTATCTATTAGTTTTGATTATTAATTATATTCCAATGTTAACGGGCTTATATATGTTTCATTTTTTATTATATTGCAAAATATTTAAACTATAAAATTAATCTATTTTTTCCGTTTTAATATTGGAGAGTGTTATATGTTATTTCTGGATGAAAGGCTGCCTGAAACCGCTGAAGCTTTCGGGCAAATGAGAAAATCAATCTTCAAAGACGGTTATCTTGACCTCAAATCAAAGGAATTGATTGCCGTCGCTTCCTCGGTCCTTATGCGCTGTCAGTACTGCGTGGACGTGCACTCCCGAAGAGCAATGAACGCAGGTGCCACAAAGAATGAAATTGCCGAGGCTATCTCAGTTGCAATGTTTATTGCCGCAGGCTCCCAGCTCCACTGGGCAAACACAGACGGGGAAAAAAACGTTTACGACAAAATTTTCGGCGTGGAAGAAGAGGATGAAGAATGCTGCTGCTGCGGCTCAGAGGACTGAGGGCTTTTTGAAGGTTCCGGTTCTTAATCTTTGGCACCTGATGTTTTCCGGCAGCTCCGTTTTAGAAGATGCTTCTCAATGAACCCCTTTTACGATTATGAATCATGGCAATTTCTTCATTTTTTTATTTCTTTGTTTATTGTTAATTTATCGTTAAGCTCTGATTCAATGAAGTAAAAAAGAAAATATGTTTAAATTGTTTTAGACTTCATCGAATATGATCTCAATGCTTCCTGCTTTTTTTGCGAGGGATTTTGCCACGAACCCGCTTTCCAGCTTGCAGAGGTTGAGCACTGCGCAGGGCACCAGGCAGTTTGCAGAACACTTTGCTTCTTTTGCCCTATCCGTCACGTAATTGTCTTTTATGTCCATTGTTTCCATCATGGGAATTTCCATGTGGGAAAGTTTCTGTATCTTTTCGCAGGGGGTTTCGATGTCCACAATAATTTTGCTGCCTTTCTTGTTTCCACGGATTTTGTGGACAAAACCGCAGAGTGTGGAATTAACGGTAATCTCTGTCAAATGGTCACCTTGGAATGTTTTTTTGTTTACAAGCTTTTTTGCAAGCTTTTTTTGCAAGCTTTTTTGAAATCCTTCTTTTCAGTGTTTTCATTTCTTGCTTGTTCTATTTCTTTTTTATTATTTTTCTTAATTTTCCGGCCTGATCAACTTTCTTTTTCAAATTAAAACCTGAATTTCTCCCTGTTCTTATCCATTATTTTCACCAGTGACAGCATAACGGGCACTTCCACAAGCACCCCCACAACCGTAGCAAGAGCGGCACCCGATTCCATCCCGAAAAGGATAAGGGCTACTGCTACTGCCAGCTCAAAAAAGTTGCTGGCCCCGATGAAGGTGGATGGGGCAGCTTCCATATAGGGAATTCTCAGGAACTTTGCCCCTGCGTATCCTATCCCGAATATCAGATAGGTCTGCAGGACAAGGGGGATTGCAATCAGCAGGATGTGCAGGGGGTAATTTATGATGTTTTCTCCCTGGAAGACAAAGATCAGGACCAGGGTTACCAGGAGCCCTGCCGGGGTTACCCATTCCAGCTTTCTTATCAGGCGGTTTTCAAACCAGGTAATGCCTTTTTTCCTGATTACAAGCTGCCGTGTAAGCACTGCAAGCCCCAGGGGAATTGCCACATAAAAGAGGACCGAGACGAAGATGGTCATCAGGGGAACGGGAAAGTCAGTGGTCACGCCCAGGAGGAACTTTCCCAGGGGTGCAAAGAGGACCAGGATGATAAGGTCATTGACCGAGACCTGGATCAGGGCATAGTTGATGTTTGCCCTGGCAAGATAGGTCCAGACAAGCACCATTGCCGTACAGGGGGCAAGGCCCAGCAGGATCATGCCGGCTATGTACTGGGCCTGGAGGTCGTCAGGGATCAGGGCTGAAAAGAACACACGCATGAAAAGCCAGGCAACAAAAGCCATCGTAAAAGGCTTGATTGCCCAGTTTACGACAAGGGTGAGGGCGAGAGGTTTCAGGTTCGCTTCAACGCTCAGGATTTCTTCAAAATTGATTTTCAGCATGATGGGATACATCATGACCAGGAGCACGATCGCTACCGGGATTGATACGTTTGCAATCTCAATCCTCCCCAGGGCGTCCGCAAAGCCGGGAAATGCATAACCTACGGCAGTGCCGAGTATAATGCAGATTGCCACCCAGACCGAGAGGTATTTGCTGAAAAAGTCAAGCTCCCTTTCTTCCTGTTCTTCCGGCATTATCTGCCCTCCGGGTTTTCTTCTCCTCTAATTTCGTTTTCCTGAGGTCCATATTCTTTCTCGGCAGGGATCAGTAGGACGGGTCTTGTGGTCTTCCTGAGCACGTTTTCTGCAGTGCTCCCGAGCAGGAGTTCCCTTATTCCTCCTTTTCCGCGGGCAGTCAGCATTATCAGGGTAACCTCTTCTATTTCGGCAAGCTTGTTGATCTCTTCCGAGGGAACCCCTTCTACTACCCGACACCGGATATCAATGCCGGTGAGCTGCTCTCCGATCTTCTTCAGCTCTCCCAGGGCTCTTTCTATCTGCTCGTCCAGCAGGTCCAGGTCTTCGATATCGTCTATAACGTGAATCAGGACGGCTTCCCTGGTGATCCCGGAGAAGCCGGAAAGCTGTTCCACTGCCCTCAGGGCTTCTTTAGAAAAGTCAAGGGGGACGAGCACCCGGGAAAAGGTTGCCCTGCAGGCTTTCTCATAGACTTTCTTTCCTTCTTTCAGAGCATCGTACTTTTCAATGAGGAGCATCCGCTTTGATTTTCGGGCGATGTATTCGGTGGTCCTGCCAAGGAGTCTCCCTTTTATAATCCCTCGCGTGGTCGCCCCCATAACTATGCAGTCTACGTCCTCTTTTTCGGCAAGTTCTGCAATAGTCTTCCTGATGTCCCCTACAACAACCGCGGTTTCGGCTTCAAGTTCAAGTTCCCGGACAAAGGCCGCATATTCCTCTATCTTGTCCCGAGCGTTTCTCTCGAACATCGGGGCAAGCCCCTGGTCCCTCAGGACATCAACAACATGAAGCAGGATAACTTTTTTCAACCCGGCGTTTTTCAGCTCCCCTATGCAGCTCAGCAAATCTTCGGTTTCGATGGTAAAATCTGTAGGAACAAGTACTGAGTTTATAATCTGCGCTCTGCAACCCCCCTTTCGCAGGTTATTTTTCAGATCTTCTTTTTAATACCTTTTTAAGACCTTTTTTTGAGACCTTTTTTGAGACCTTTTTTGCAGACTTTTTTACTAACCTTCTTTTTTAGCACCGATTTTTCTGATCCCTATTCATAATTATATATTTATGCTAATTTATGTTTTTATTATTGATATCATGATGCAATGAAGTAAAAAAGGAACAGATGTCCTGAGTGAACAGTGTGTCCTAAAGGAACAGGTGTCCTGAGTGAACAGTGTGTCCTAAAGGAACAGGTGTCCTAAAGGAATAAGCGCTTCAAAAAAGCGCTCTCAAAATTGTTTACAAATCATCGAATACGATCTCGATGCTTCCTGCTTTTTTTGCCAGGGATTTTGCAATAAACTCGCTTTCCAGTTTGCAAACGTTAATTATCGCACAGGGTACCAGGCAGTTTGCGCCGCAGTTTGCTTCCTGGGCTTTTTCCATCACGTAATTGTCTTTTATTTTCATAATTTCCATCATCGGGACTTCCAGGTGGGAGATTTTTTTTACGTTTTTGCATGGGGTTTCGATATCTATGATGATTTTATCTCCTTTGAGTTCCCCTTTTATTTTATGGACATGGCCGCATATTCTGGAATGTACTGTTGCTTCTGTCAACTGGTCACCTTCGTGTTTTTCGAACTGAAAATTGTTTAAATGTTTCTAAGTCATGATTGGTTTTACTTTATCATTGGTTCTTTTCTTTAAAGGAATTATTGCTCTTAATTTATTTCCGTCAATTAAGCTTTTAAGAATGGGAATCAAAATTAGCTGTATAAGCTATTGAATAGGTTTTACCGCAAAATACCGGGAAATCAAGGGTGGTATACATATAATCAGTCTCAAAAGCAGGTCCCGTCTGAAAAAAAGTGCCAGGAAGACGTTGAATGCGATAAACCAGAGTATTCCTGTCCTGCTGGGGGTAGTCTCGGCAATCAGCCTCCTGAATGCTTCGGTCCCTGAGGGTGCTTATTCGGAAATATTTTCCGGCAACATCTTCCTGGACCCGCTGCTTGGGGGCATAATCGGCAGTATTGCAGCAGGAAACCCTATAACCAGTTATATCGTAGGAGGCGAGCTTCTCAGTGAAGGTGTTTCTCTTGTTGCGGTTACGGCTTTTTTACTCAGCTGGGTTACCGTGGGGTTCATTCATCTACCTGCCGAGATTGACCTGCTAGGGAAAAAATTTGCCCTGACAAGGAATTTGATCTGCTTTGTCGTTTCAATCCCTCTGGCCATACTTGTGGTAGTAACCGTGGAGATAATCGGGGCTTTAGTTTGAAACGATGGTCGGGAAGCTGTGTTCGACGGTTGAAAATCTGTGATGTGCCTGGAAGAGTATAATTTGCCTGGAAGCCTTTGATATTTTTGGAGATCTTATGTTGAAAGAGGCTGTGGAGAAAGAAGAGCTTGTGGAGAAAGGGGTCGTAGGATGAAACAGTACTACTTCCTGGCCCTTATGGCTGCAGTCTACACTGCGGTATATTTTACGGTTCCCCAATTATTCTACGAAGCTCTGGAGGGAACGTACTCGATCCTTTTGCAAGTGATCCCTATTCTTGTCCTGGTTTTTATTTTCCTTTTCCTTTTCGAACTTTTCGTGAAGCCCGAAAAGGTAAAAAAGAACCTGGGGGAGCACGCCGGAATAAAAGGCTGGTTCTTTTCGATCGCAACCGGAATCCTCAGCTCAGGCCCCATATATGTGTGGTACCCTCTCCTTTCGGACCTCAGGAAGAGTGGAATGAGAACGTCTTTTATCAGCACTTTTCTCTATTCCCGTGCAGTTAAACTTCCGCTTCTGCCTGTAATGGTCCATTATTTCGGCATAACCTATACCGCCGTACTTGCCGTCTATATGCTGGCGACGTCGGTGGTCGTGGGTTATCTCACGGAGTTGTTTGTTAACGGCAGGAAGCGGTAATTTTCCCTGGAATCGGATAATTTCTGCCTGTTCTTGTTCTTGTTCTTGTTCTTTATATGTGGTAATCTTTAATTTCATATTATTGTGATTAGTTGCTAATAAAAACGAAATAGATATGTATTATAATTAATTTAATTGGGAATGTAATTTCTTTTGTGTGAATATTTTTACTTAATGTGTGAATTCAGTTACTTATCCCTGTACATGTCATATTTCAAGGACGGCATATGGATGGCAGAATGTTCCAGACCGGCAGCCAAATTATACGGATTCAGGAAGGAGAAAACAGGAATGAATATTGACGAGATTGACTGGAACGAGGTCTGGAAAGACCTCTACGAACAGAACCTGGCCACGAGAGGGAAGGGGGAATGCGCATCGATATGGGAAACCAAAGACCGTGCCAGGGAATTCCTCGAACGTTCGAATAAAAACCCTGAAAGGGTTGCCAGAGTGTTTGCAGACCTGGGTGCAACTCCCGATTCCAGGATACTTGACGTCGGCGCAGGTCCCGGAACTCTTGCAGTTCCCCTTGCCTCTCGCTGTGCTCATGTAACCGCCGTGGAACCTGCAACCGGCATGATTGAGGTTATGAAGGAGTTCGCCCTCAAAGAAGGGGTTGAGAACCTTGAGGTCGTTGCAAAAAGGTGGGAGAGCGTCGATCCTGCAGAACTTTCCAGGCCTTATGACATCGTATTTGCTTCCTATTCCCTCGGCATGCCCGACATCCGCGCAGCCGTGGAAAAGATGTGTAGCCTGGCAACAAAACGCATCTGTCTCTACTGGTTTGCAGGGAGTTCCCCATGGGAAAAGTGGATGATAGAACTCTGGCCAGCCCTGCATGGACGGGAGTACCGTTCCGGGCCAAAAGTAAACGTACTTTACAATGTCCTCTATGATATGGGAATCTACCCGAACATTGAGATGCTGCAGATGCCTCACACCCGGATTTTTTCCGACCTGGATGCCGCAGTTGAGGATTTAAAACAGGAATACCGCGTTGAAACCGGGGACCAGGAAAAAATCCTCAGGGAATACCTGTCCTCTGTCCTGCAGGAAAAAGAAGGTGAACTGGTCCTTTCCGGAAATTCAACTCGTGTAAAACTCTGGTGGGATGTGGAGAGGTCGGCTTAATGCCAGCCCTCCTCTCAACGAAAAAATCGACCTTATCCCGTTATCCAGTTCCTGATTTCTTCAGGCCCCGGCACCTTGCCTGCAAGCTTCACGTCTCCGTCAATAACAAGCGCAGGGGTGACCATTACTCCGTAGTTCAGGATCGTTTCAAAATCCTCAACTTTTACGACTTCGGCTTCGACACCTGTTTCTTTGAGGACTTTTTCAACGGTTTCTTTCGTTTTCTTGCACTTTGGGCATCCGGTTCCGAGTATTTCGATTTTCATTTTTAGCACCAGTTTTTTTCTTTTTTAGTGTGGTTTAAATTTTCAACAAGGTTTACAGCAGTAGGTTCACAGCAGTATGTTAAACAGATAACCTGTGAATATGATCGACAATGCAACGATTGAAACAAAGACCGCAATCAGCTCGTTTTTTAGCACCTTTTTAAGAATGATCATCTCGGGGAAGGAAACGGCTGTGACCGACATCAGGAAAGCCAGGGAAGTCCCGATGGGCAGTCCTTTTCCGATAAGGCTCTCGACGATTGGGATCATGCCCATGACATTCGAATACAGGGGAACCCCAAGGATTACCGCTATCGGGACCGCAAGCAGGTTACCCTCGCCTGCGTATTTTGCAAGAATGCCTTCCGGGGCATAGCCGTGGAAGATTCCGCCGATGCTGACTCCTATGACCACATAGATCCAGATCTTGCCAACGATTTCTTTTACGCCTTCAAAGGCGGTCCCTGTCCTTTCTTTCACGCTCAGGTTTTCCGGCTCGACGGCTGCGTTTCCTACTTTTATTTTGTAAACAAATTCCTCAACGTACTTTTCCAGTTTAAGGACGCCAATCAGGTAACCTCCGAAAACTCCGAGCACGATTCCCGAAACCACATAGATCGCAGTTGCCTTGAAGCCGAGGGTTGCCCAGAGCACGGCGACTGCGGCTTCGTTTACCAGGGGGGAGGTTATCAGGAAGGAAAAGGTCACTCCCAGGGGCACCCCGGCTTCCACGAACCCGATGAAAAGGGGCACTGAAGAGCATGAACAAAATGGCGAGACCGTGCCTATAAGGGAAGCCATGAGGTGGTAGCGGAGCCCTTTCTTGCCCCCGAGCACCTTCCTGGTTTTTTCCGGGGTGATGTAGGTCCTGATGTAGGAAATGGCAAAGATCATCACCGAAAGCAGGAAAAAGATCTTCAGCACGTCGTAGATGATGAAATTGACACTGGCTGCAAGATGGGTTTCCGGATTTATTCCGATCACATCATAGGTCAGTTTGTCGGCGATCCATTGAAAGGGGTAAAAGATGTCGGTCATTTTGGGTTCCTTCTTTTCTCATGGTGCTGTTTGTGGGATATATCATTACTTTTTTATATCAACATATATTGATATAATTGTAGTTTCATATATACTTTGCGCATCAAATAAAAACCTTTTATAAGCTTAAGAGAGATCAAACTCTTAACAAACCCTTCCCGGAATACTCAGGAAATTCAGGAGCATGTCCATGGTAAACTGCGCTATCTGCAAAAAAGAAGAAAACTTGCTGATCAGGGTAAAACACAAGGAGTTTGGAATAGTAAAACTCTGCTTTGAATGCTGGGCGATAGAATACGGCAATCAGAACCTTCTCCATTCATGTGCTGGAGGCTGCGATTGCTGCCGGTATTAAGCTCCACCGGAATGAGTTTAGAAAGCTGTTGGGACGTAGTTGGGACGTAGTTGGGACGTGGTTGGAACGCTGCTAGAACACTTCTTGAGTTCTAGAACACTTCTTGAGTTAAGTCGAAACTCCACTGTAATGCCGCCATAAAAAGCACTTATTCTTCAAGGACTTCCAATATCTTCCGGACTTTTTCGTTATCTATGGAATAAAGCCTCATCTTCCCGTCTTTTCTGACTTTGATGACCCCCCAGTTCTGCAGTTTTGCCAGGTGCATGGAAGTGTTGGACTGTGTCTTGCCTATGAGGTCCGGAATCTCGCAGGCGCAGCGTTCCCCGTCGAGCAGGACTTTTACGATTTTGTATCTTGTTTCTTCGCTCAGAGCTTTGAAAAGCTGCACATTCCCCTCATCAATCATATAATCATCTATTGATATATGTGGATATATAGTTTTCTGAGGTAGATAGTTATTGGTGCCCCCCATCAATGGGTTGATGCTATTCCGAAATTCTCGGAAATTGTGCTTATAGAAAAACGATACAAATAAACCCGTACATGGTAGCTGCAATTCCTCTGTTCAGCTATTCTAGATAACCTTTTTTCGACTTGCTTTATAGGTACCGGCGCTCTCACCGGTCGTCGAAGACGACCGGCTTTTCCAGAAAGTACATTAAAATGAATAAAAATAGAATGTAAGTTAAGACCAAAAAATATCTGGATAAATAAAAAAATCAGAATATTGACATGAAGTGAGTTGAATAAAAGTAAAAACCAATATTGGGATTCTTCTTCTAACTTCTTTTTCTATTCTTTTCTTTTTCTATTTTTTTCTTCTTCTTCTTTCCTTTTTTTTCTTCTTTCCTTTTTCTATTCTTTTTTTCTGTCTAATATTTATTTTGGAAAGGCCGTCCGCCCTCGGCGGCCGGGACAAGAACGACAGGGATGAGCAATTACGGTTGTATGGGGTATAATTAAGGATTCGGAATAAGACGTTACTCTTTTTTTGCTCGAAAATATCCGCCGGATAATGAAGGACGCCAAAAATCCAAAAAAAAAAGTAAGGTTACTCGGACTGCAGGATTTCCTTTATCTTTTCCAGAGCTTCCTTAACTTCTTCATCCTTGAGGTCCAGGTCCTTGTTCTTCTTGATCCCTAATTCGGAGATCACGATGTGCCTGTCCGGGGTGAACCCTGCCAGTTCAAGGGTCTCTTTGGTGCAGTTTAAGGGGCAGCCGTCAATGGCGATAAGCCTCTCGGAACCTTCGGCCGATTTCAGGAGCCCGTTGATCCTTCCTCCGATCCCGACGGTGCACATCATTTTTCCGACTTCCTGTTTCGTGAGTTCGATTGCAATCTGGTTTGCGATCTGGCCGACGTTTGAGCCTCCGCTGCAGGCAAAGATCCCGACGTTTGCTGTCCCGCATGCACATTTTACTTCTTCTGCCATTGTTTTTACACTCCTGTATCCCTTTAACAGTTTGCTTTTTTCCGCCTATCCGGTGGTTTTACTGCTGCTCTTCAACTACCTGTTTCCGGTTGCTTATTTGGTAATCCATTTCTTGATATCTTCAAGGCTCGGGACCTTGCCTGCGACTTTAACATCCCCGTCAACCACAAGACCCGGAGTGATCATGACTCCGTAATTAAGGATTTCGTCAAAGTCTTCTACCTTGACAACTTCGGCATCCACGCCTGTTTCCTTTACTGCCTTTTCTGCAAGTTCCTTTACCTTCTTGCACTTTGCACATCCTGTACCCAGTACTTCGATTTTCATGTTTTCACCTGTGATCTTTATGATAAGTTGTTATGTGCTATTATTATGGGTTCCATAGTTCTGGATCCTATGCCTGTGAATTCTGTGCCGTAACTATGCTATTATTATGGGCTTTATGTTACGTCCTTATTTTTTATTAAGTATTTCAATCAGATTTGAAATCCTTTTCGAATAGCTCATGCCACCAGGCTTCCGTAGATAAAGCCTGAAAAGGTTGCTATCAGCACCACCAGGGAGATGTAGAGTGCCGCACGCTTCGGCTTCAAGATCCTGTTGATTACGATCATGTTCGGAAGGCTGAGCGCCGGGCCTGCAAGGAGCATTGCCAGGGAAGGGCCTTCTCCCATACCGAGCAGGTTCAGGGCCTTGATGATCGGGACTTCGGTAAGGGTTGAGAAGTACATCAGGGCTGCCGATATCGAGGCAAGGAAGTTTGAACCGGGAGAGTTTCCTCCGACAAGGGATGCGACAAATTCCTTTGGCAGGACTTCGACACCTATCCCTGCAAAGAAAACCCCTATCAGAAGCAGGGGGGTTATCTGCTTTATCAGGAACCAGGTTTCTCCCATCCAGCTTGCCCGCTCTTCAGGGCTGAACCATTTTAAGGAAAAGTATGCCGTAACCGCGATCAGGGGGATCCATATCAATATGATCAGCGGGGCCCATCCCAGGACTTTTGCCGAGAAGGGGACAAGTTCGGGAGCAACAAGGATTGCGAGAAGCAGTATGAAAAGCTGGGCGCTGTGTTTGTGTTCGTCCCCGCCGAAGGTCTTGATGGATTTCCTTTCCCCGTTTTTTTTCTCGAAGACAAACGCCATGACCAGTCCTATGAGAACGGACATCAGGATGGCGGTAAATGCCCTTGCAGCCCCCAGGTCGTAACCCAGGATCTTGGCCGTGTATACGATCGCAAGGATGTTGATAGCCGGCGCCGAGAAGAGGAAGGTGCTGGCGGGTCCGATGCCTGCTCCCCGCTTGTAAATCCCTGCAAAGAGAGGGAGCACCGTACAGCTGCAGACCGCAAGCAAGCAGCCTGAAACAGCGGCAACCGTGTAAGATACATAGCTGGGAGCGTCCGCCCCGAAGAATTTAAGCACCGACTCTTTGGAAAAGAGGGATGCAATTGCCCCTGCCAGGAAGAATGCAGGCACAAGACACATCAGGACGTGCAGAGCCAGGTATTCCTGCACGGACTGCAAGCCGACTCCTAAAAGATAAATAAGGTAATCCAGTGTCATTTTTTCAAATCCTATACTGTTATTTCAACTGTATTTGAAATAAAATATATAAAAGTTCCCATTTCAAATTATTTTGAAACAATTAGGATTTTGAAACAATTAAGGATTTTGAAACAATTAAGGATTTTGAAACAATTAAGGATTTTGAAACAATTAAGGATTTTGAAACAATTAAGGATTTTGAAACAATTAAGGATTTTAGAAGAACTCCCTGAAACAGGATTATGAGGTTAAAAAAAATAGGTTTATAGCGGTAAGCCCAACCAGCTATAAACTCCAATCATTTTCAATCCCATGTACAGCATCACTATGATAAAGATATTCATGAGATTCTTATGGGACAGCATGTGTGCTACTTTGGAACCCACAAAAGCCATTGGTACACTGGTACCCGCTAGGAGTACAAGCTGGAGCATGTTGACATAGCCCAGGGAATAGGGAGGCAAGTCCGGAACATCCCAGCCGTTGTACATGTATGAAAGGATTCCACCAATGGCCGTAATAGCCATCACTGCTGTGGATGTACCGACTGCCTGATGCATCCGGAATCTCAGTCCTAGGACCATAATAGGGATCATTACGACTCCTCCGCCAATTCCTATAATTCCGGACACAAGCCCCAGGAAGATTCCGGCAATTGCATATAACATCGGGGATTCGGACGGTTCCTCATCTATCTTCATAGGTTTGGCTGTCAACATCCTTACAGCCCCCAGAACTATTACAAGCCCAAATGCTGTTTTGAGTACATCTCCGGGAAGATTGCTGGCAATATATGCCCCTAAGATCGCGCCGCAGAAGCCAAAAGCTCCAAGGTAGGCAGCCTGTTTCCAGAGCACGGCACCTTTCTTATTGTGTCCGTATGCTCCACTGATTGCTGTCGGAAGGACCACCGCAAGGTTGGTACCAAAAGCAATACGTATTGCAATAGTAGGGTCAATTCCCATTTGCGTCAGGACCCAGAACTGGACAGGGACCATGATAAAGCACCCTCCAACACCTAAGAGCCCGGAAGCAAGCCCAACAGCTATTCCTGTAATGAGCAGACCGATAATAAATATCATTTCCATATGCTATCTCCTTTATTTTCCAAGCTTAATTTGAAATTTATCCCGTTGTTTTTGCTAAAAGAGATTCTCTTACTATGGTCAAGAGCCCAAATTCCTTCACAAATCTCAGGTGAAGCTTTAACCACTGAAAGCACGGAAAACACTGAATTAAGGAAATAGGGGTACAATCCTTCCTTGCTTGTCGAATAAGTCAGGGGGATTTCTCCCCCTTCCTCTTCTAAGAACCGGACTTGCACCTTTCAATGCATCCGGCTCAAGCATTCTATAACCCTTTATGTATCGGGCGACAG
>Ga0272442_10008182_pt1 | contig 13340 bp, 9 predicted proteins | sample SSMForm2O_FD_200262 | JGI IMG/M metagenome (GOLD analysis project Ga0272442, IMG submission 200262) | Marine sediment archaeal communities from Little Sippewissett salt marsh, Falmouth, MA, United States - SSM-Form-2O | ecosystem: Environmental > Aquatic > Marine > Wetlands > Sediment ...
AGAACGGGAGCGTTGTTTCGCCACCTATGGTAATCGTCGAGGTCCGCGTGCCTCCCTCCTTGTCGGTTGCTCCGAGCGTCACAGCGTGGATGGGATTGGTCCAGGTTTTCTTCACTTCAGGGATTTGGGCAGTCAAACTCTCTCCTCCTTCCGCAGAGCTTTTCCGAGCATCGATTCCATCGCCGATGACGCCACTGCCCCCGGAAGAAGTTCACCGATCGGCCGGGTCTCTAAATTGAGCGTGGCGATGCTCTCGTCGTGGGGGACCTCCCCCAGTATCTCCAATCCCGAACGGTCGATCTCCTCTTCCACTCGCTCGGGGACCTCGCCTCGTAGGTTGTTCAGGACCAGATAACGCGCTTTGATCTTCAAGTTTAGCTCGTTGGCCAATGCGTCGATCCGCCCCGCGGCTCGAATGGCCACCGGGTTTGCATCGCTCACAACGAGCAACAGGTCAACCCCTTGGGTGACGTGGCGTGACAGATGCTCCATCCCCGCCTCATTGTCCAGGATCACGTAGCGGTAGTTTCCTCTGATCGATTCCAGATACTGTTTCAGAATGTGATTGACCGAGCAGTAGCAACCCGGGCCCTCTCCGCGACCCATCGCCAAAAGATCGACCCCTTCGCCCTCCACCAGGGCCTGATGCAGTTCGTACTCCATGTAGCGATTGAGCGGCATCCCGGCGGGAAGGCTGCGAATCCCTTTGAGCGTTTCGGCCTCCAGGCCTCCCACCGTCATTTCGACCTCCAGGCCCAGCAGGTCACCGAGGTTCGCATTGGGATCGGCGTCGACGGCCAGGATCGGCCCCCGGCCGTCTCCAAGCAGGGAGTGAATCACAAGGCCGGTGACGGTCGTCTTCCCCGTTCCACCCTTTCCGGCCACTGCAATCGTGAACGGCATCTACGCCCCCTCCTTCAGCGTTAACCCTTCTTTAGCGGACAGCCGTTGTGCAACTGTCGGAAAGAGCGCAAGGTCGGTGTGGGGGAGGAACTTCGCGGACATGAATTCCTCGTAGTAATTGGGATAGGTAATGAGGTCATAGTAGGTTGTGGCCTTGGCAATCTCGAAGCACCGCCTGTGCGCCTCGCCGGAGAGAAGGGCCATCTTCGCGCCGATGAGCGAGCTGTTCCCCACAAACCGGATTCGCTCCAATGGAATATCGGGAATCATTCCCAGGATGATCGCCTTTTCCCGATCCAAGTAGTTGCCGAACCCTCCGGCGATAAACAACTGCTCGATATCAGCAAAGTCGACCTGCGTCGATTCTAGAAGAATTTTGGTCCCCGCGTAGATCGCCGCCTTGGCCCGAAGGGCGTTTTCGATATCGGCCTGAGTCAACACGATATCTGTTCCGGTCTCTGACTGCTCTGCAGGAACGAGAACGAACTCCAGCAACCCGTCTTGCTCGCGCACGTGGGGAGACCGGTCCGCCAGGAGCTTTCCCGAACGATCGACGATGCCGGCCTCGAACAGCGAGGCAATCGCATCGATCAGTCCTGAACCGCAGAGGCCCTTCGCCTTGGTGCCCTCGATCGTTTGTGCGGTGAGCTCGCCCTGGGTGGAGATCTCCACCCGCTCGATCGCGCCACTGCTCGCCTTCATTCCACATTTCACACCGCTACCCTCGAACGCCGGGCCGGCGGAGGTCGCGCAGGCGATCATCCAATCCCGGTTGCCGAGGACGATCTCTCCGTTTGTACCAACGTCGATCAGCATCGTCAGCCGATCGACCTCGGACAAGCCGGTGGCCAGAATTCCGGCAGTGATGTCTCCCCCGACCCAACTGCCGATGGACGGCATTGCGTACAGCAAACCGCGTGGATTGATCTTGATGCCGACCTCGGCGGCACGAACCGGCGGTGGAATCGTGGCAGCGGGGATGTAAGGGCTCTTGCGTATTCCGGTCGGATTCAACCCCAACAGAAAGTGAAGCATCGCCGTGTTCCCGGCGGCAAAGACTGTCGCCACGTCGTTCAGATCGACCGGATTGCGTGAGACAAGGGTCGAGATCAGATTGTTGATATCGCCGACAACGGCGTCGCGCAACGCCTTCGGCCCCTCCCGCTCGGCGTACATGATCCGGCGTGTGACCTCACCGCCAAACGGGGTCTGGGAGTTGTAGCACGCTTCGGCGTCGATCGTCTCGGAGGAGACAAGATCCACCAGGTGTACCACAATAGTGGAGGTGCCAACATCAAGGGCGACGCCGTAGTTGTGGCGCGCGTGATCGCCCGCTTCCACCCGAATCACCTCCACCGTTCCCCCGCGTCGCCCCAGGGTGACGGTGACCTGCCATTCGTCTTCGTGGTGAACACGAGGAAGGGTCTGGAGAACCTTTAGGCCCATCTGCATTTCCGACGCGTCCACACGTCGGCGAATCTCCCGGAACAGACGCTCCTGGCACGCCAGGTTGTCCTGCAGGTTCGCTTCAGGCAGTCGCAGGTACAGTTTTTGGACGAGCGGATCGTGGTGATAGAACGCCTGCTCGGCCGTGGCGGGATAGAGGGCGCGGAAACGCTGGGCATCGTGATCGATGAGGATCTGAGCCCCGTCGCCACGCGATTCCGGAGGCACTACCACCTCGACGTCTCCGACCACCTTTGTCTGGCAGGCCAGCACGTAACCGGCTTGGATGTCTTGTCGGCTGAGAAGCGTTGTGGGGCTTGCGTCCACCTCGCCGGATCGGACGATCAGGCGACACTTGCCGCAGATTCCGTCGCCGCCGCAGATGGAAGCGATGAAGATCCCGGCCTGCTTGGCGACCTCCAGGAGAGTCTTTCCAGGCTCTGTGTCAACTGTCTCTCGATTGGGTAAGAACGTGACCCTGACCGTGCCCATCGCTTAATCTAGCTCGGATTCCATTCAGTCTTGAGAAAATGCGGGATGCTGGCGGCGTCCTCCGGTCCGATGACAACCTCCCAACCGGAATCCTCCTCGATCTCCATCCGCAGTACGGCGACCAAACCGGGAATGATCAGCTTTTTGTGGTTCACCTTTTCCATTGCGCCCTGTTCCTGCACCGCCTTGATCACCTTCTCCGCGGTCAGTTTATCGTCGGCGTAAGCGTTGAGTACGCCGAGCCCTTCGGTGTCGGCCACACTGATGTAGGACGGGACTTTGCTGTTCTCCACTTCCCCGGCGACAGTGAAATACGTAAGGGCGAAGTTGGTCGTGAACAGGACCGGCGCGTCGGCTCCCGGCTCGCCGATCTCGTAGAGCTTAGCTTCAATGGCATTGGGAACTTGTGGATCGGTGTAGATGTTCTGACGGGCGGTGAGAAGCGGCAGGATCTCCCAACCCTCTATCCCGTTCATCACCACGATCCCTGCGTAGCGACAGATGTAGGTCGTCGCTTCGCTCGCCTCCTTTGCCGGAGACGTGCTGTCCGTCAACACCAGCGTCGGGTAACCGAGCGGGCGGAAGACCTTCTCCAGGGCCAATCGCCGCAGTTGAGTCAGCTGGGTCAGAGAGTCAAGCAGGTCCGAGCCCACGGGGTTTAAGACCAGATCCTCGACCCCCTTGCTCTTGATCTGCTCCGTCAGCTCGGCCAAGCCGTCCAGGGTTTCAGAGCGGACCACGAGGGGGACCTTGTACTTGGCCGCAAGACCGGCCATCGCCTCCCAGTTCTCCTTCGTCGCGGCCCAGATCAGCGGCCGCGCCTCAGCGGCGGTCGCGAGGGCCGAGTCGAGTATCTGCGGATCGGAGCAGAGAAGGACCAGCGGCAGGTCCGACTTCTCCAAAATGCGCGCGACGGTCTGCGCGTATTGCGGTCCATCGCTCCCGTCCTGCTCGACGGCGATGAGATTCACCCCGATCTCCTCCCCCACGCGAACGAAGTGAAGTCGACTGATCTGGTCGACCCGCTTGTCCAAATCCTCCGGCGACAGACCGGCTGATACCTTGATCGCCACGCCGGTGGGGTGGTGAAACTTCTCCTCGTGGCGAAAGAGGACCGTCTCCCCGCCGACGGTGAATTCGCTTTCACCCGACCCGATCTTCACGGTTAGCATCGGGGGCGCTTGTGCCTCGCCCAGAGCGGCTTGGGCCTCTTCGGAGACGTGGGGGCATTGATCGAGAGCGGCTTTTTTCGCCGCCACCTGCATCGCAAAGGCCATGCACGTCGGAAAGTTGCAGTCCCCACAGTTGGTCTTTGGCAAAAGCTTATAGATCTCAATGCCGGTCAGTTTTGCCATGGCTATCTGGTTCCTCCTTTACATCATCGGTTCCATTTCCAGGGCCGGGTGGCCCACTTTCTGCAGGAACTCAAGTAGTTCTTCACTGGTCGTTGCATCCTCTTCGGTGGCAATCTTATCAAGAAGATCGGCTTTTCCCATCTCTTCGAGGCGCGCGACCAACCGCTCGGAGATCTCTTCCTTGAGTTGCTTGGGCATCCAGACGACGCGTTCGATTCCACCGTCGGCCGAGATGAACTTCTTGCTCGTGACATAGAGCTTGCCCATCCCGATGAACCCCGGGGTTTGGATCCCACCGCCGATCTGACCGGCCATGGTGGAGAAGCTCATCCCAACGGGGGTCATCTCCGTGTACTCGCGGCTGGCGATCATCACCCCGTTTGTCTCGGGAAGAATGGCGGTGATGCACTCAAAGCAACCGCAACTGGTCATCGGATCCTCCATCATTGAGTAGGCGTTGAACCGCTTGAGGTTTCCGTTGGAGGCGACCTCAAGGTACTCGTTGACCCCTTTCCATTGCCCCTTAATCTCGTCTATGACCTCATCCTTTTTCACCGGCTGGTTCGGCCCGTGGGGGTTCATTTCGTAGCTTGCCGCACAGTCCAGCCAGGTATAGGCCCCACAGAGACCGAGTCTCTCAGGGGTGACGATGCATACGTGATCCGGGGCATAGGACTGACAGAGAATGCATGAATAGTAGGTATCGACATCTTCATCCCGCATTCCCATAATCCGCTCGTCGCGCTGGTGGTAGACCTCCTTTGCCTGCTCAAGCGGCTCTTTGAGCTTCTCGGCGTCGGTGATGATCGTCACCTGAAGCTTGTCGAGGATCGCACTGAACTCCTCGCCCAGCTTGGCGATGAGAATCTCTCCGTAATGGCGAAGGCGAAAGCCCTTGTCGAAGGCGTCCTTGCTGATACGGGCCCACACAATCGCCCGTTGGCCCATGTGGAAAACCCCGTACGCCCAGGAGGCAAACTCGTGGATCCGCCGCTCGATGACTGTCTCGAAGTCCTCCTTGAAGTTCCTCCCGGCAACCTCCACGATCACTCCGAAAGGAAGCGCGCCACCTTCTTCGATCTCATCGATGTCCGGGCCGATCAAGTCAATCTTGCCGTCTTCCACCTCGTCCATCGGCCGGCCGCGCACCAGCTCGAATGCCTCGGTGTATTTGCCGCCGAACTGGCAGTACATCTGCTCCTTGCGCACGCGCTCCCCTTCAAATCCGGCGCCGTACGGCACAGGGATAGGAATCTCGCTTATTTTGATCTTCAGCCCGCGCACCTCGACGGCCTTGTTGATGATGGTCTCACGTGGGATACCGGAGACGACGTGCTCGTAGGTGCAGATGCCCCGCGGCAGTATCTGTGGAATATCAACGTCGGAGACAATGGGAAAGCCGAAGTTGATCGCGCCGGCAGCGGTGGCGTATTTTTCGTCTGTGAGAAGCTGACCGTCACCCGCTTGGGGCTCGAGGTCCGCTCCGAGAGCGAGGACGAAGGCGTAGACACGCTCTTTGTTGTACAGCAAGATCTTCCTGGCCGCATCGAGGCCTCCTGGTTTGATCCCGCCGAAGGTCATCGCCGCCCGGGCAGCGAAATTCAGGGCAAGCACCGCCGCTGAGGTATCCTTCCCGTACGGGACGAGGAACGTGTCCCAATTCATCTCCACTCCCTCCTCGGCCAGCTGCTCAGCCATCGACTTGCCATCGGCGCTTGAGGCCATGAACACCAAGATACTGCGTTCCTGGAGGGAGCGAGCCAGATTCACTGCCTCTTCGTTGGTCGGTAGTGCTCCGACACAGGCGGCGAAGCCCGGCATCCGTCCGTCGACGAGCTTGATCCCTTGAGTCCTCAGAATGGTATCGTCGGTGAAACCGAGCCAGGGATCCTCCGGTTCGTGACCGTTGACGCATTTGAGAACCTCGATGATCTCCTCGGAAATCAAGGTGGCCACCCCTGCATTCAAGGCGTGGCCGAGGTAGGGCAGCCACATCCGGTCGGTCGGAATCGGCGGGAGGAGAGACTCGGCGTGCTGCAACGATTGCTCGGCATCGGCGAGAGTCTTCACTTCCAGCCCTGTGAGAGCCAAGATAAGGGGAAGGTAGTAAGCGGTGTTGGGAAACTCGACTTGCTTGTCCGGGCCGAATGCTTCAACTGCCTCAGAGAGTTGCTGTTTCGCCTGCTGAAAGTAACTGTGGGCTCCGCGGATGGCCGCCGTTGCGATGATCCGTGACATATTCTATTACCTCCTGGAAGAAAATGCCGTTCTTACAAACATCCCTGCACTTAAACTTACCAATTGTCAGACTCCAGCATATCGATTGTCATATGCCATGAGAAATATAGCCCCTAACGCCGGACTTGACAAGTAGAGGGACAACGCACGTGCTGCTGCCGGAGCGACGATCTGCACTGCACGCTCACCGGGAGACCTAAGCGGTCCGGTTTTCTAAGAGGGTGAGAAGTTCTCGGACAGCAGAAGAAGGACGTTGAGACACGGTCCCCGCCGATCCGATTGCCCGCAGATTTTCCTGGTAGGGAAGCACGCTGAGCAGTGGAATTCCCTCCGGGAGTCCCGCCCGGATCGCGCTCTCCTCCCCGGGCGTGCGCAGTTTGTTGCCGACGGCCAAGAGACGACTCAATCCTATCTCGCGAGCCAGACCGACGATCCTGCCGGCCGTTTCCAGCGTGCGGCGATCGGCCTCCACGACAACGAGAAGCGCATCGACGCCGCGCACCGTGCCGCGCCCCAAATGCTCAATGCCGGCCTCCATGTCCACGATGACCAGCTCATCTGCTCGAAGGAACAGGTGTCGAAGCAGGGATTGGAGCAGCGTATTCGCCGGGCAGGCGCAACCGCCACCACCGCGTCGGACACCGCCGAGGACCAAGAGGCGGACCCCATCCTGTTCCACCGAATAGCGATCGGGGATGTCGTCCACGGTGGGATTGAGTCTGACAAGTCCGCCCTCTCCCACTCGCTCTTTGATCAACTCGCTTTCCTCGGCCAGGGTGACAATCGGACGATCGATCCCCAGGGTCATCGCCAGATTGGCATCGGGATCGGCATCGACGGCGATCACCCGGTAGCCTCGGGCCACGGCCTCACGGGCAAGCAATGCCACAAGGGTGGTCTTCCCCACGCCTCCCTTGCCGGCTACCGCAAGCTTCATGTCCGCCGTCCCGACTTCGCCAGCTTGCGGCACAGCATCCGGCCGAGGATGGCCAGTCCGTCTGTCGGAAGATAGTGAGCCGCTGTTTCATCGAACAACACGGACGCTTCTGCCGGAAACTCCTCATCGCCGGCCCACCAGACCACCGCCAACGGCATCCGGGGCAGGGCGCGGAAAGCGAAGGCAGCATCCCCGAGATCCAAGGGCTCTCCGCCCATCCTCTGGGCCGCTCGCCGGAAGGCGTCGACATCGCCGTTCAGGTCTTGGACGAGCTGATTCCCCGAATACCCCTGGAATGCCTGTCGGTAGAAGCTCCCGTTTTGCAGTTCCTGAAAGCCGATTAAGCGACCAGTGGGGTGGGCGCCGTCCGCGTTGACCAAATAGTCGAGCAACAGAATCTGCAATTCCTCCGGGCAGTCCTCTCCCGTCGCCGGATCGGTCGCCACAAACGAAGGCAAGCGGACCAGGTACGTTCGTCCGAAGAAAGCGACGTCGAGCCCGGCCTCACCGACGTCGAGTCCCCCTCGGTGCGCAAGCTCCTCCGGGTCGATTTGGGAAAGCACGCTTCTAGCCTGTTCGATCCTCGGGTGGAGAGACTGTCTCCACGTCCTATTCGGCACCGTCTCACCTCACGGAATCGTCTGTTTCAGTGCGCCCTCGTTATAATGGATTCGATCAGGCATGACAACAACGCCAGAGTGTTAAAAGGAGCCGGTTCGATGCAAGAGGAGGCAACGCTGATCATCCTTGCCGGAGGCACGTCGAGCCGAATGGGCGTGCTCAAGCACCTGCTGCCGACGCCTCACGGAACGCTGCTCGATTATCTCATCCGTAGACTCTCCTGCTTCTTTGTTGAAACCCTCGCGGTCGGACGCGGCCTCCAGCTTGCGGGAGGAGAGGTCCGCATTGTGGAGGACGCACGGCCGGAGCAATGCCCGCTTGTTGGCATATACAGCGGCCTGCGCGCCGCCGACACCGACCTCTGCTTCGTCCTCGCCTGTGACCTGCCGTTTGTCAAGCCCGAGCTGGTGCAGTACCTCCTCACCTGTAGTGACGACGTTGATGTCGTGGTCCCGGTTGTAGATGGATACTACGAGCCACTGTTCGCCGTCTATCGCCACACCGCAATCCCGGCGATCGAGGAAAACCTCGATCGGGGCGAACTCAAAATCACGCAGACCTATGATCACCTACGTCTGCACAAGATCCCGGAACGCATGATCAAAAGGTTCGATCCGGACCTTGCCTCGTTCGTCAACCTGAATACGCCGAGGCAGTTACGACTGCTGGCGCAGCTGTAGCCACCACACGGCGCTGCCAGATCTACCTATTAAATCTTCGATAATGGGTCCCAACGCGGCAGCGAGAGCAACCCTGTATTCCTGACCGCGGCAATCGATCGTCGCGTCTTCCCACATTTGACAGCGCTGCCAAGCGCCTACTAAAATGAAATCACGACCGGGTTCAGTGAACAGATCACAATTCAACGTTCTCCATGCAGCAACGCAAACATCCCACATTAAGAATTAAATTCGATGATCCCTGTTCAACTGAACTCCGCAGGGAGGTGGTGAGCTGTGACGTTCATCCGTACGTTGGTGGTTGTGGGAGTAGGGATCGTCCTATTACTTATGGTCGGTCCTCCCGTTGCAGGAGAGTCCTCGCCGCGGATAGATCGCGACGAGGCAAACAGGATCTTGACAGAAGAGGTGCTGCCGGGACTGTCCATCCCCGGCGACTACGTGGTTTTTGGGTATCCGCTTTTGCTCGGCTCGGATGATGAACTGGCCCCCTACGCGCCGCATCCGATGCCACCGGGAGTGACCAGCCTTCCCCATCTGATTCCTTATTCACTGGACAGAGACACATGGTTTTTCTGGATCGATGTGGAACCGTTCGCGAGGTACAGCCATCCCACACGGTTCGTTCGCGTCGATGCGTCTACCGGCGCCGTCGTTGTCCGCGAGGAGGGGTGGTGGCCGGTGCTCAACGGCCGATCGCTGTGGACGGACAGGCAGGATTACTGGGACAGGGACAACTGGATCGGCGCTCGGCTCTCGGCGATTCAGGGTGACTACGGAGACGCCCCGGAGGGCCAGGACACGGGGTACATCTCTCCTCCGACAGTCGGCAAATTCCCCACGCTGTACGATCCGGGGATGCCCCCCGGATACTATGTCATCCACCGGTTCCCGCTAGACATCGTCTTTCTGGGTGATGTCTCTAAGGGTGACACGGTGACCGTGGAGCCGGACGGCCGGGTGGTGGACCGGGATCTCGACGACGGCGTGATCCCCGCACGTCTGCGCGCTTGTGCCGAGCAGACGATCGATATCGAGGTCACCGTGCAACCGAACGCGCCCGAAGCGGAGGCGTATTACCTCAACCTTCTGTTCGACTGGAACCACGACGGCCAGTGGGAAGGCTATGTCAGCTGTTCTCCCACCGAGCACTTCCCCGACGGAAGGGCGCAGGAGTGGGCGATCAGGAATCTCCGCCTGGATCGGCCGCCGTACAACGTGGGGCCGGGATTCTGCGGGCAGATCACCACCCCCGCCTTTCTGACGGGGACCGATCCCGAGCGGTTGTGGATACGCGCGACGATCTCCACGCAACCGGTCGATGAGACCCTGCATGTCCCCGCCGATCGGGGAGGCCCGGGCTGGAACGGCAGTGGATACTTCCTGTACGGTGAGACGGAGGACTACGGATGGCCGTTTGAACCGCAGCCACCCGCGCCGACGCCGCCCCCACCGCCGTCCGAGGACATCGGCGACGGCGAGTGCGCCCTCGTTGTCAACGGCTGGTCCGAGGGCGAAACCGGCGAACAGGATTTCAAAGAGGACGAAATCGGGATGAGTTCGGTGTTCCAATCGGCCGGGATCAACACCAAAACCCTTGGACCGGGGTTCGCCTCGCCTCAGACGATGGAGCTGGCCATCAGGAGGCTCGCCGCGTCAGGATGCACGGAGCTTGTCGTCTACGTGTCGTGCCACGGGTCGCCGAACACGCTGTGGATCGGAGGACAGGCCGTGACCGATGCGGACCTGACGAGAATGCTGCAGTCCTTTCCCGGCGACGTGTACGTGCTGCTCGATTGCTGCTACAGCGGTAGCCACATACCCACACTGTCGGGACTCCCAAACGCTCGGAAAGTGAAGACCGCGTGCGGCGACGATGAGTACTCCTACGGCGATTGGGATCCCCCGGAGGATCCCAATCCCGACGACAAAGGCGGGGAATGGACAAGCGGCTACAAGGAAGATCTCCAAGAACTGCTACACCCGAGTAACTTCCGATCGTCGGTGGCGGCCCCGGCTGAAGAAGAAGGCCTGCCGATGAAGTTCGTCCTCCTGAACAAGGGCTACGAAAGTGCCGTGGAAAAGGACGCCGCCGCGATCTACGGTCTGAATACCCCCCAGAACTACCACAGCACCGCAGGCGCTCCACAGCCGATGCCGCAACAACCGCCGAAGCCTGAGCTGCCGCACATCGACTGCCTCGAGGAGATGGCCGAGGGCTCGCGAGAGGAATACGCGCACAACCTCAACTACTACACGTCCCGCTACGCCGACAAATGGCTCGAGTTTCTCATCAGTGAGCTGAACATCTACAAAGACAGTCCCTACGTCAGCCCGCGCATCAGGCGCTGCGCAAGGGACATCCTTCAACGCATCGAGGAAAACCCGGAAGAGGCCGAAGCATACGCCGCCGTATTCTGGGCCATCTTTGCTAAGTGAGATCGACTCGGCCCCGGACAACAAAGCGAGTGGCGCCGTTCCGATTTCGGGCGGCGCCGCTCGCATTCACCCCGCCACACAACCCGACGATCGTGTTAAAGCATCTTCCGCGCCGGAAGGTTTGACATCCTCGCTTTGCCGCGCTAGGCTTGCCACTCTCCCACAAAAAACAACAGAGGTGGTTCTCTTTGAAATGCATTCGCAGGTTGCTGGTCGTTGCTTTGAGCGTCTGTCTCCTGCTGCCGGTCGCCGTTTTGGCCGCCGGAGAAACCTCTACGCAGATAGGTCATGCCGAAGCAGTCGGGCTGTTCCAAGAGGAGATCCTCCCCGGGCTGGGGATCTCAGGAGAGTTTGTCGCCTTCTCGTATCCCGAGGTACTGACGCCGCGTGACACGTTGTCTCCGTACGCACCGGACCCCATTCCAGAAGAGGTAATGAGCCTGCCGCATCTTGTTTGCTACCCCATCGAGGCGCCGGCGTGGTTCTTCTGGATCGATCGCGAGCCGCACGCGAGGTACAGCCATCCGACGACCTTTGTTCTCGTCGATGCCGCCGACGGCACAACCGTCATCCACGACGAGCGATGGTGGCCGGTGCTGAACGGCCGATCGTTGTGGACGGACGGAGAGGAGTATTGGACCAGGCGCGACTGGGTCGCTTCCGAGGCCGTGCCGCCGACAGAAGACGACGCTTCTTTCGCAAGTACCGACTGCGACACTGCGGCCGCGCGCGCCGACTACTTCGACTGGGCACTCGTCGTCAACGGATGGACACCCGGCCAGCCCGGCGAGCAGCAGTTCCAGGCCGACGCTGCGGGGATGTGCCGGGCGTTTAACTCTATGGGGATGAAGCTCTCCGCGCTTCTTCCCGGAGAAGCCTCCCCGCAGACGGTGGAGACGTTCATCGTCAAACTGTTCACCGAGCTTCAGCTCTACACGTGCTGCGAGCGGCTGTACGTCTACATCACTTGTCACGCTTCCCTCGGAGCGCTGTGGATCGGCGGGCAGCGCCTGTCGGCCTCCGAGCTGGCGAGGATCCTGTCAAACCCCGGCAACACCTACGTGCCCAGCCGCATCTACGTGTACATCGACTCCGGCTACGGCGGCAGCTTCATCCCCAAGCTGACAGAGCACAGCCAAATCATGAGGGTGTGGACTGCATCGGGCAGCAGCGAGATCGCGTACAACGACCTCGATCCCGCCAACGATCCCAATCCCGACGATGCCGGCGGCGAATGGACGAGCAGCCTCGTTGAAACGCTCGATGAGTTCCTGTTTTCCGAGGAATCACCGGATCCCCTGGCCGTTCTGAGCGTCGAGATGAGGCGCTACTACGTCGCCCTCAACCGCGCGTTCGATGCCGCGGAGTCGAAGAACGCCGCAGTGATCAACGGACTCAGTCAACCGGAGGACTATCTGTTCAGTAGCGCCGATCCTGATTATCTCTGCGACTGTACGACATTTCTCGCGCAGTGGCATCGCGACGCCCTCTCCTCCCGCGGAAAGTGGGAATCGACTCTCGATCGCTATCGCGACTACCCCTGCGAGTCGTTCCTGAGAATTCTCAACGATGTCGCCAAGCACAACGCGGCCCCACCGTCCTCCAAATACCATCTGTGGACCGGCAAGCAGTGTGCCAGAGATCTTTCCCACAGCGACTTCTGGGATTATTGCAACACATACTGGGAGGCCTTCTCCGCCGCCGAAGCACCATGAAAGGAGCGCCTCCCCAGGCCGGCTGCGCTACACTTGAGACGACATGATCCGCGAGATTCGCGCCAAGACGATCGTCTCCCGCGTGTCGGGAATAGACACCTACTTCGGCCTCGACTACGGAATGAACCTCTATCGCGGTTGTCAACATCACTGCATCTACTGCGATTCGCGCAGCCTGTGCTACGGAATCGAAGATTTCGACGGCGAGGTACTGATCAAGACCAACGCGATCGATCTTCTCCGCGACGAGCTTCCGCGCAAGCGGCGAAAAGGGATCATCGGCACCGGGTCGATGCACGACGCCTACATGCCGGCAGAAGAGAAGGTGGGATTGACCAAACGAGCACTCGAAGCGATCGCCGATTACGGGTTCGGCGTGCACGTGGTCACCAAGAGCGATCTTGTTCTGCGCGACATCCCGCTCCTAAAGAGGATCGCCCGGTATCACACCGCCGCGGTCTCCCTCACCATCACCACCAACGACGACGAGCTGTCAAAAATCATCGAACCGGGA